>Ga0075163_10008638_pt1 | contig 13386 bp, 15 predicted proteins | sample JI1023141ADNA_FD_71478 | JGI IMG/M metagenome (GOLD analysis project Ga0075163, IMG submission 71478) | Wastewater effluent complex algal communities from Wisconsin, to seasonally profile nutrient transformation and Carbon sequestration -... | ecosystem: Engineered > WWTP > Effluent > Algae...
GGCCTGCTTGGACCCATGGACAGGGCGGGATCATCGCTCGCCGTTCTGTTCGCGGCCGGCGCTGTCTGGAGCATGGGCTATATCGCCGCCCGCCATCGCAGTGCGCTCGACGCGATCTGGACGGTGCTGATCTGGGGATCCATCGCCTACTGCGTCTGGATGTTCATCGGCGACGTCGCCACATCTTCAACCGACCAGGGTCTCGCGATTGGCGATGCCTTCGAGACGCCGGCCAACGCAGCTATTCTCTTTGGACTCATGGCCCTCGTGGGCATGGCGCGCGTCCTTCACATTGTGAAGCAGATGTACGCCGAGGGACTGCCCGGCTCGCACATGATCGACCGCGTCCTGCGCGGCGGCCTTGGTGGCCTGTTGCTGCTGACCCTTTCGCTGACCTGCCTTGCAATCGCGGGTTCGCGCCCCGGCATGCTGATGGTCGCCGGCGTACTGATCGGGCATGCATGGTGGGACCTCCTTGCCATCCTTACGCGAAATGGCAGCGGCCTGCTGGCGCGCCTCGCCGCCTTCGTTCTTCCCTTCGCCGCCATCGGCTTCGCCGCATGGGGCGTCAGCAGCGGCTGGATCACGGACGAAACCGTCGCGCCCGGTATCGGCCAGGGCGAACTGCTACCCAACATGCAGCGCATCGAAGCCTATATGGCGGCATGGGCTCAGAGCCCCGCGCTTGGCCACGGCCTTGGCTCCATCGACACGATCAGCGCGCAGCAGCAAACCCTGGCCAACGCCAAGGTGATGCTGGCCCCCGGACAAGCGCATAACGTCTTCATCACGTGGCTGGTCGAGACCGGCCTGGTCGGGCTTGGCATTCTCGTGCTCGCCGTCGGCTCGATGCACGCACGCATTCTCGGGGCGCTCGGCTCACGCCGCATTCCGAGGACATTCCTGCGCCTCGCCATCGCCGCAAGCCTGCTCATTCTGCTCCACGCCGTGACCGACTCTTCGCTCGACCTGCCCAGCGCTGTCTGGATGTACGCCCTGATCCTTGGCGCCGCTTGCGGCATCGCCTCGGGCGGACGCCAGAAGCGTGATCCCCAGCACTCCGCGAAAGGCTGACCATGGTTGCCCTGACCGCAGCGATCGCAAATCTCAAAGGCGGCGTCGGCAAATCGACGACGACCGTGATGCTGGCCGACGGGCTGGCCTATTACTACGGCATGAACGTGCTGGTGATCGACCTCGACCCGCAGGCGAACTCCAGCCAGATGCTGCTGACGGAACAGGGCGTCCAGGCCGCGTCTGACCAGGGCAAGGGCACGCACCACCTGCTGGCGAGCTTCATGGAAGGCAAAGCGCCGTCGGCTGCGCCCTTCGTAATGCCCAACGCCGTGACGCTCGAAGAGCTTCGTCTCGCCGAGGCGCACGACCAGCGAAAAGGCTGGATTTCCGCCCTTCCCGCGCATCCCCAGCTGCGCTTGCGCGAGCTGAATCTCGAAGAGGAATGGTACGGAAAATCCGGCACGCCGACGACATTGGCCGACGCACTGGCGAAGCATTTCCGCGCCGCTTTCGAGCCGCTGCTGCCGATCTACGACATTATCCTGCTGGACTGCCCGCCGCACCTGTCGCCACTCGCGCGCGCCGGACTGGCGCTAGCCGACGCCTACATCACGCCGACGATCGCGGATTCGGTGTCCACCTGGGGCACCAAGCAGTTCTCCGAATGGGTGGGCAAGTTCATCGCGCCGGATCTTCCAAGCCGCAACTTCGTGCTGATCACGCGTTTCCGCGACACCAAGTATGCGCGTCAGGTCGCGTCCGATTTGCGCGAGATCTATCTCAAGGACCGCTGGTTTGGCCCGACCATCCCGGAGTCCGTCCACGTTCTCAACGCGATGGATCGCGCGGCCCTCGACAGCTACAACACCATGCGCGGCAAGTATTCCGGCGTGACGGGCGATGTGCGCCGCCTCGCCGAACGATTCACCGACTTCATGACCCAACGAACAGGCGTGACATGGCAGAAAGTCCGGGACTGACGCCGGTCGAGTACATCGATCGCTTCTTCGATGAACTGCGCGCCGAAGTGCGCTCGAACCCCGCGCTTGCGGCCAGGCTGGTCAAGGCGCTGGGCGGCAATGTCGTGTTCGAGAACGAGGCCAAGGCCGATGTCGCCAACCCCTACGCCCTCGCCGCCGAAGGCGACAAGGCGCGCTTCTTCGCCGTGTTCGGCACAATGAAGCTTGGCGACCTCAAGAAAGTGCTGAGGGAAAACAACCTGGCGACCCGCGTCGACATGACGGGCAAGAACGCCGAACAGCTGGTCGACATGATGTACACCCGCGCGTCCCGCAAGGTGCACGAGCGCAAGAGCTCGATGTTCTGAAGATCGCCTAGAGCCGCTGCCCCTTGAGCAGCTGGCGGAATAGGCCCGCCGACCAGCTCATGTGCATGGTCGCCGAGGCGAGACCCGCCATCAGCCCGCACAGGGACCGGCGTTTCGCCGCAACCGCGACCGACGCCAGCACCAGCGCCGCCAGATAGCCGCCCGGCAGGATCAGCGACCACAGCGTGAACGGCGCAGCCGCAAAACCAACGAGGCAGGCAACCAGCGTCGCCGGCGGGATCAGCTGCCGCAGCCGGGGCTTTTCGCCATGCTTCATCAGCGTGCGCGCCCTGCCCTTGCCGTAGTTGAAATACTGGCGAACCAGTGCGCCAACAGTCGCGCGCGGGCGATAGGTCAGTCGGATGTCCGCATCAAGGAAGATACGCCCGCCGGCCTGGCGCAGCCGCGTGTCGAACTCGGCATCCTCATTGTGCGAGAACGTCTCGTCATAGCCGCCAACGTGCAGGAAGGTCTTGAGGTCAAACCCGGCATGGTGGCCATGGTCGACGAACATCGACTTGCGCCCGCCGCGATGGGCCGATCCGCCCGAACCGAGGGGAGTGTCGACGATCCAGGCATTTGCCTTCTGGAAGCAGCTCTCGCCCTCGGCATCCATCGGCGTGACGACCGAGGCGACGCTGCGGCGCTTCAGGGAGTCGGCGACCAGCATGACATAGCCGGCAGGGTAAATAGCGTGGGCATCGCAGCGGACGAGGATGCTGCGACCGGCGTCGGCATTGCGCGCGGCAAGGTTAACGGCGGCCGATTGGAGCCGCTTCGGATTGTCCAGGAGACGAAGGTTCGGGAAGTCTCGCCGCAGTTCTTCGACAATGGCGCGTGTGCAGTCGCGGCTGCCGCCATCGGCCACCACGATCGCAACGGCATTCATGCGCGCATCGCCCTTCATCAGCGAGCGGACGCAGTCCTCGATGTGCGCCTGTTCGTTAAGCGTCGGGATAACGACGACAACATCTTCGCCCGCGGCGCGGCGCAGGGCCTGGCCGGCGGGGGCTTCACGGTCGTTAACCGGATTGTCGAGAAGGAGAGCACTGTCCATGACCGGCTCCAGCAAGTCTCCTGCCGGGCGATCAGGCGCCCGTGGGGGCGCGTCCCGCCATGATGTCCCAGGTGCGCACCGGCGTTTCCACCGCAGCGCGGTAATCGTCGAAGGGGATGCCGTTCTGCTTCGCCTTGACCCGCATCTCGGCCAGGAACTCGGCATTGGGGCCGATCCAGCGCAGCAGATCCGCATGCTCGAAGGCCCTGCGCCGCATGGGCGCGGGCATCGAAGCCCAGTTTGCGAGGACGAAATTGAACCGCCAGGCAATCAGCTCCTGGCTACAAAGGGGACAGGCGTCCATCGAACGGCCGAGGGCGTCGAGCGAGGCCTCGTTAACCTTGCCGCCGACCTTCTGCGTTTCCAGCCAGGCAAGCCGCGCCCAGACATGAGCGCGCGACGGGTCGAGCTGCACGGCCTTGCGCGCGGCCGCCTCGGCCGAGGCGAGGTCGGGTTTCGGAATCTCAAGGCTGAGTTCGGAAAGCGTTTCGAGATAATCCGGGCTGCCCACGACGGCGCCTTCAGTGGCCAGGAGATTTCTGACCTCATCATCGCTGGCGGCGAGAAGCGTCATCGTACGCGCCTCTTCGTTCGCGAGTGAAATCATCGGAACAACAGCGATCGCGGCGACAACGCTGAGCGAAAGCCAGGTGAAGAACCGGCCAGCGCGCGACGCAGGCGAGCTCGCATTCTTCGGCGCCTTGGCCGGATCGACCGCCTGGAGGACCTCCAGGTTGAAGGACGTGGAGTCGGCCATGTTTAACTTCCGAAATGAACTTTGAACCAGAAACTCGCGGGTTTCAGCACCGCTCGCCTGTTGCGTGCTGCGCTTCCCGCAAGGGGGGCAGGTACGGCCCGTGCCGTGTGGTTACGCATGCGCCGCCCCGTAGAGCTCAAGCGGCGCTTTCCCCATCGCGGCGGCAAGAACGCCGGCGTGCAGGTGGGCGCGCACCGCAGCCTTGCGCCAGCGCACCGGCGACCAGATCGTGAGAACGACGGCGGCTATGCAGATGGCGACTTTCGCCAGCGAGATGGCGGCAACCTTGAAGCGCCCCTCGCCCTTGCTCAGGCGGAGAAGGCCGTAAGTCTGCCCGGAGCGGAAGGACCGGGTGGTCAGCCATTTCAGCGACGAACGGCCCGCCGTCACGGGCTCTTCGACCACGGCGTCAGCCGCATAGGCCATGACGGCCCCACGGCGCTGAAGTTCGGTAAAGAAGGTGGTGTCTTCCCCGCCCGTACGGCCGAAAGCCGGGTTGAAGCGGTCCGCGCCGATGGTCTCGCGGCGCATGAGGACGTTGCAGGTATAACCCCCATCGATCGCGCCATTGCGGAACTGGACCTGCGTGGAATGCAGGTCGGCGCGAGAAAGCCAGGCCGGCGCGTCCTTTGGGTAAACGGCGGCGACACGGCCGAACACGACCGCGGCCCCCGTCTCCGCGTGACGCGCCAGAAGCCGGGCAAGCCAATCTGGCCGGACGATCTCGTCATCGTCCACAAAAGCGACAAGAGGGGCCGTCGCCGCGTTGAGGCAGGCATTGCGGGCGATCGAGATGTTTCGCGCCGGTGCATGAAGGTAAACGCCGTCCAAATGGTGGTCTGCCAGGGCAGCTTCCACACGTGTGCGCGCAGACGGGGTTTCATCGTTGTCCGCAATGATCACGCGGATCGCAGTTCCCTGCGGCAGTTCAAGCCGGGCTAGCGAGGCGATCAGGTCGACAACGGATTCGCGGCGAAAGGTGCACACGCACACATCCACGCGCTGGGCGTTTTCGGGTTTCGGCGACTGGACCATCGGGGCCGAGGTTGCAAGCGATGCGCCATGCGCCGGCGCGTCATTAACCCAGATGCTGCAGCGGTGCGTGAAACGTTTGGCAACCGCTGCCCGGTTCCCGCGTTTTGTCGGCATCACCATAACAAGAAGGAGCAGTCATGCCCACACCAGCAGGACACACCAGCGCGATCCGCGCTTCGAAAGTCATCGGCACCGCCGTTTACAACCATGCCGGCGACAAGATCGGAAAAGTTGAGGACGTCGTCCTCGACAAGCAATCCAACAACATCATGTTCGCGGTCGTCGGCTTCGGCGGCTTCCTCGGCATGAACGAGAAGTTCCACCCCCTCCCCTGGTCCACGCTCGACTATCAGAAGAGCCGCGACGGCTATGTCGTGAACATGACGAAGGAGCAGCTGCAGGCTGCCCCGGCCGACGGCATCGACCAGCTGACCGCCCAGGACGGCGATGGCCTCCGGAACTCGGTGTACGACTACTACAAGGCGCCGCGTTACTGGCAGTAACACGCCAATCTAGCGGGTGCGGTGTTTGGGTCCGACTTCGCCGCACCCTAGCGAGCGGAGGGAGTGCAGCCCCCTGTTCGCGCGAAGGCCCGGGAAGCGATGCTTCCCGGGCCTTCTTCGTCTCGTCGGAGGAGATCGAGAGACGATCGTTTAGCCGGCCGTCGCTTCGGAGCCTTCAGCCGGCTTGCCGTCCTTGTGCCATTCATAGATGCGGCGGATCGAGCATGAGCCGTCGCCAAAGCGCTCATCGGTCACCAGCCGGTCGCCAGTCGACAGGCATGAGCCGCCGCCGCGCGAGACGAGGCCTATCTCGGTGAAAGCGTCCTCGGGCCGGCAGGCGCCAATCAGATCGAGCTTGTATTCATCGCGCACGCCGACCTCAACGATCACCGATTTGTTGTCGAGTTCGCGCCAGCCGCGGATCTGGCTCTGGAAGCAGATATTGCGGACCTCGGCGCCCTGGCGCGGATCGGGCTTGGCGTCCGCCTCGGCCACGTCGCTCGGCGTCTGGCATCCGGCCAGCAGCAGGGAGGCCCCGATCGCCGCAAGGGCGGCAAGGCTGGATTTCCTGTTCTTGATCATCAGCATTCCCTCATGAGGGCCATCAGGCTGGCTCGTCCCGCCTGAATGCCCGGTGAACAATCATATAGAGTGCTTCGCCTGCCGGCGCAGGGGTCCGGCAGTGGAACCCGCTTGGCCGCCCGCACGTTGCTACCAACGGACCGGGAAGAACCTTCACATGGCAAGACGCAAGCGCGCCTCGAATTTCGCAGGGATTGCCGCGCAGGAGCCATTCCTGATCGTCGGCCGCAATCCGCAGCTTGTAACCGCCATCAGCCTCACCGTCATGTGTGTTCTTGCCCTCGGCGTCACCTTCTGGGCCGCAAGGGATTTCCTGCTGCCCATCGCGATCGCGCTGGTGTTTGCCGTGCTGCTGTCCCCGATTTGCTTCCTGCTGGAGAAACTCTGGATACCGCGTGCGCTTGCGGCTGTGCTGGCGCTGGTGGTCGCGGGCATCATCGTATGGTTCACCTTCTCGATCATCGCCCAGCCGGCCGCGCGTTTGTTCGAAGATGCGCCCGCGATGATGAACCGCGCCGAGAAACACCTGCGCGCCCTGCAGGCGCCCCTGAAGCCCCTGACCGACATTTCGCGGGAAGTGGAAGGACTGAACATTGTTGAGCCCGAAACGCCGGCCTCGCGCACCGTTGTGATGCAGGAGCCAGGGCTGGCCAGCTCGATCATGGCGTCGGCCCAGAAAGTGGTGGTGCAGACCGGCCTCGTCTTCATCCTGTGCTTCTTTCTGCTGCTCACGCGATCGGAATTCCGCATCAAGGTGATCGCCTTCCAGCCCACGCTGCGAGCGCGCGTGCGCGCCGCGCGCGTCTTTCGCGATGTAGGGCGGCGGGTGACGGGCTACATGGTGACGTTCTCCACCATCAATCTTTGCGTCGGCATCGCGACCGGCCTTGCCTGCTGGCAGTTGGGCCTGCCCGAGCCGCTTATGTGGGGCGGCCTTGCGATGCTGTTCAACTTCATCCCGTTCCTGGGGCCCGCACTGATGATGGGCCTGCTTGGCTTTGCAGGTCTTGCGACGTTCGACACGCTGCTCGAAGCCTCCTTCCCGCTGCTGGCCTTCATGGCGATCAGCTTCATGGAAGCCAACTTCCTCACTCCAACCATCATCGGCAAGCGCATGATGCTGAACCCGTTGGCCATCATTCTCGTCGTCGGCTTCTGGATCTGGCTGTGGGGACCGCTGGGGGGCGTCATCGCCCTGCCCCTGCTGATCATGTTCAAGGTGATCTGCGATCACACGCCGCCACTGCGCGTGGTCGGCGCACTGATCGGGGCGCCTCTGGTCCGCGTCAACGGCCGCAGCGAGGAGGACACGATCGAGGCAACAGCTGCCGGCGATGTCGTGGCGGCCAAGGCGGTCGCGGCAGCAGTGGCGCCAGCGCCAGTCGCCTGAGCGTGGTCGCGGAATAACCGCGCGCGAACCGCATCAATGTCTGTTCGGCCTTCTTGACGGAAAGCCCCGGCATCGCGATCCCTCATGCCATGCAGATCCGCCTCGAGTATCGCGACAAACGCCAGATCACGCCTTTGACCCCATGGGTGCACAAGGGCGTGGACGCGATGTACTGGACCGCAACTGTGTTCGACCCGCCCATGCCTAAAGCCACGCTGGGAAAGGGATGGCCGGTATGGGTGGTCGAGCATCGTGGCCGCGAGCTGGTGTTCGCCTCGCCCGAGGAGATCGAGCACGCCATCGACGTGCTGTCCCGCAAGATCTTGCCGAGCCCGCGTGAGCTGGGGAAGGCTTATCTCTCGGTCAACTCCCACTGGCTCTCGCGCCTGCATGCCAGCTTCAAGCCATGGAAGGTGCGGCAGGAGCTGGTGAAACGCCTGAAACAGGCGCCGGGGGCTTGAGCTTCATCAAGCCGGGTGCACAAGCTGCGCTCACAGTGGGACTACGGTACCAGCGGGGAGCGGGCATGAAGCGGGAAATCGCATTGGGCGCGGCGTTGGCTCTTGCCGGCTGCGCCAGCACGGGCGGCCAGCCGCCGCGCGACCAGTATGTCAGCGGCGAATCCGGCGACCTGCGCGTGCTGTTCGACGATAAGTGCCCGCAGGCCTATCCCGAACCCGCCATGCCGGATCGCGGTTCGCCTGAAAGCGGCATGGAGCCGTACAGCGCCTTCGCCGGTCTCGGCCTCGACATGCTGACGCGGATCGGCGGCATCGCTTTCCAGTCGTTCGGCACATACCTGAAGCAGGCGGGCGAAGAGAGCGTGACGCGCTCGGTCGGCGCCAATGGCGGGCTGTTCTACACGGCGCCGGAGGCCCATGCCGAGGTGACGTTCAACCCGGACATGCGCTGCCTGTACATCGTACGCAACGGCTTTGCGCCAGAGGAGCCGTCCTTCACTAGAGCAGCGGCCGACGACCTGAAGCAGACCTGGGCGCGGCTTGGCCTCACGCGCACGCCTGACCTGTTCGCGATGCTCTATCTCGAAAGCTCCGGCGACATTGGCGGTGGCGCCATGCTGGGCGCGGAAGGCGAGGAAGGCGAGGAAGGCGACGAGAACGACATGCCCGCATTCTGGAATCCTGCCGTCTCTCCTCCCTATTTCCGTCTGAAGCTGGACCGGCTCTACATCAGCAAGTTCCAGGCTGTCGCCGGAACGGAGACGCGCGACCTCGCGCTGATCTTCAACTACGGGCTCGCGGCGGCGCGAACCGTGGTCGTGGCCGACGGCGCGAATGCTGGCGCTCCCGAACTGCCGGCGAAATTTGCGGTGGGTGGCATCCGCCTCGCGGGCGCACGCGAGGGCGACTACAAGGGCGCGAGCCTTACGGCGCTGCAGTCGTCCTGGATGCCGGTGCCGGGCGTGAAGCGCTACGATCCGCGCGCGACCGTGGACCTCATCGCCTATGTGGTCGAGTTCTCACCGGGCAATCCGATGCTGGAAGATATCGGCGAATACCTGGCCGGACAGGACGTGCGCCAGCAGGTGGAAAGCGCCATTACGCAGACAGTGGGCGGCGGCGACTAGCCCGCGATGTCATAGCGCCAGACCCCCTCGCCGAGCGGCGTGTAGGACAGATCACCAGCTGCAGGCTGCCTGAACGCGGGATCGTGGGGAACAAAGAACCCGTATTCGGTGACGTTAGAACCACCGATCTTGATGTAAACGCCATCGGTTTCGGCGCGAATGCCCTGCGGATGCACATCCTCAATGGCAGTCGTCTCGATGGTGGCGTTGTTGGCCATCATGCGCGCCTCTTCCGCAATACCCTTCAGGTCGCCTTGCGGCAGCGCGTTGCTGCATGCGGCGAGCGCAAGCATCGCGATTGCAGGGAGATGGAAAACCTTCATGGCGAACAGCAGTCTCCAACACGACGACTGGCTGGACAATCTATCTCACACAGCGCCGGAATCGCCACGTGACACGCGTGGAAATCGCTAATCAGACTTTCACCTCATCCTCGCAGAGTATTTGCACCGGGATCAGGAGGCTCCACGTGACAACGACATCCGCGCCCTCGCTCCGCCGGCTGATCTATATCAGCTCGGCAATCGGTGACTTTGGACAGGCGCAACTGGACGGGATCCTGAGCCACTCGCGCACTAACAACGCAGCCAGAGGCCTGACCGGCGTGCTGCTATTTCACGATGGATGTTTCTTCCAGGTTCTTGAAGGCGAAGCCGTATCGGTCGAGCAGACCTTCGCAACCATCTCGCGCGACTTTCGCCACGGCGGCGTGATCGTGCTGGAATCTCGCGAGGTGCATGAGCGCGGCTTCCCGCAATGGTCGATGGGCTATGTGCGCGCGCACCAGCTGCATCCCGACCAGCGTCAGTGGCTCGTCGATCTCTCTGCGAGGGTCTGTGCGGAAAATCCTGAGCCGCTGTCAGACGTGACCGGCGTCAACGTCCATATCGATGCATTCCTTTCGAGCTTCCGCGAATTCGCGTAGCGCACTCCCAGCACCGCTCGAGGACTAACCCGCAATCAGCTTGAGCGCCCGTTCGTCGCCGCGGCCGAGCGCCTTGATCGCCTGCGCCGCGATGGAGCGGGCGTCGAGGCCGGCCTGCATGTACATCTTGTCCGGCGAGTCATGGTCCTGGAAGATGTCCGGCAGCGTCAGCGTGCGGATGCGCAGGCCATTGTCGAGCAGGCCGCGTTCGGCCAGCGAATGCAGAACGAACGCGCCGAAGCCGCCGCGCGCCCCTTCCTCGATGGTGATCAGGACTTCGTGGTGGCGGGCGAGTTGCGCCAGCAGCGCCTCGTCCAGCGGCTTGGCGAAGCGCGCATCGCCCACCGTGGTGGACAGGCCCTGCTTTTCCAGCATGTCGGCGGCGCGCATGCATTCCTGCAGGCGCGTGCCGTAGGAAAGGATTGCGACGGCCGTGCCCTGCTTCACGATGCGGCCCTTGCCGATCTCAAGCGGTTGCGGGTCCTTGAGTAGCGGCAGGCCAACGCCCTCGCCGCGCGGATAGCGGAAGGCGGACGGCGCATCATCGATGGCATGCGCGGTCGCGACCATGCGTTGCAGCTCGGTTTCATCAGCGGCGGCCATCAGCACCATGCCCGGCAGCGCGCCGAGGAAGCCGATATCGAACGAGCCCGCATGGGTTGCGCCATCGGCGCCCACGAGGCCGGCGCGATCGAGCGCGAAACGCACCGGCAGCTTCTGGATCGCAACGTCGTGGACGACGCTGTCATAGCCGCGCTGAAGGAAGGTGGAGTAGATCGCCGCGAACGGGCGCATGCCATCGGCGGCAAGGCCGGCGGCGAAGGTGACGGCGTGCTGTTCGGCAATGCCGACATCGAAGCAGCGCTCCGGGAATTTCTGACCGAACAGGTCGAGCCCGGTGCCCGAGGGCATGGCGGCGGTGATGCCGACGACCTTGTCGTCCTTCTCCGCGAGGCGGATCAGTTCCTGGCCGAACACCTTGGTGTAGCTCGGCGGGCCGGCTTTCGCCTTGGCCTGCTCGCCGGTGATCACGTTGAACTTGGAGACGCCGTGATACTTGTCGTCGGCGATCTCGGCGGGCTCATAGCCCTTGCCCTTCTGCGTGACGATGTGAACGAGGATCGGCCCGTTCTCCATGTCGCGCGCATTCTCCAGTACATCGACCAGAGCATTGATGTCGTGTCCGTCGATCGGGCCGACATAGTAGAAGCCGAGCGCGTCGAACATGTCGCCGCCCATGTTGAAGCTGCGGATCGAATGCTCCGCCTTCTTCACCAGGCCTTCGATGCCGATCTTGCGGGTCACGCGCTTGGCGAGATTGCGCACCTGCCGGTAGCCCTTCGAGGACACCGTGCGCGAGAGATAATGGCTCATCGCGCCGACCGGCGGGGCGATCGACATGTCATTGTCATTGAGGATGACGATCAGCGGCGCATGCATGGCGCCGGCATTGTTCATCGCCTCGTAGATCATGCCCGCGCTCATCGCGCCGTCACCCACCACCGCGATGACGCGGTTGTCGGCGCCCTGAAGATCGCGCGCCACGGCAAAGCCGGCGGCGGCCGAAACGGACGTTCCCGCGTGTGCGGCGCCGAACGGATCGTATTCGCTTTCGTCACGCTTGGTGAAGCCGGAGAGCCCCCCGCCCTGGCGCAGCGTGCGGATGCGGCTGCGGCGGCCGGTAAGGATCTTGTGGGGATAGGCCTGGTGGCCAACGTCCCAGACCAGCTTGTCCCGCGGCGTGTCGAACACGGCGTGGATCGCGACGGTCAGCTCGACCACGCCAAGCCCCGCGCCAAGGTGGCCGCCGGTGACGGAAACAGCGCTGATGGTTTCGGCGCGCAGCTCGTCTGCGATCTGGCGCAGGTCCGCTCTCGATCGCCCCTTCAGGTCGGCCGGCGTGGAAATCTGGTCAAGCAGCGGCGTGGACGGGTTCATTTTAGAATCTTATCCGCCAATACGGGTCGATTAGTGGCGACGATTGAGCACAAAGTCGACTGTATGAAGGAGAGATGTCGCCCTGGAACCGAAGGAAGCCAGATGCTGTTTCGCCTGTGCGGCGAGATAACGCACCCGGTCCTTGGCGCCGTCTACCCCGAGAAGCGACACGAAATTGACCTTTCCGGCCTCCTCGTCCTTGGCGGCCGCCTTGCCCAGCAGAGAAGGATCGCCCTCCACGTCGAGGAGATCGTCCACAATCTGGAACGCCAATCCTAAATCATTGGTGTACCCGGCAATGGCATGCCGCTCGGTCTCGACCGCGCCGCCCAGCAGGGCGCCCACCTCCCCCGCCAGAGAGATCAGCGCGCCCGTTTTCAGGCGCTGCATCCGGGTGAGGATCTGGAGCGGCTCTTCCCCGCCGGTAATGGGGTGCATGTCGATCATCTGGCCGCCCACCATGCCGCGCGCGCCGGAGGCAATCGCCAGGCGTTCAACCAGCTTGCAGCGCATCAAGGCATCGCGATGGGTTTCGGGCGACACCATGATCTCGAAGGCCAGGGCCTGCAGCGCGTCGCCAGCCAGCACGGCGGTCGCTTCATCGAACGCCTTGTGGACCGTGGGCTGGCCCCGGCGGAAATCATCATCGTCCATGCACGGCAGGTCGTCGTGGATCAGCGAATAGGCGTGCATGCATTCCACGGCCGCCGCGCCGCGCAGCAGCGCCTTCTCCGGCGCGCCGAACATTCGACCTACCTCGATCGTGATGAACGGGCGCAGGCGCTTGCCCTTGCTGAGCGCGCCATGGCGCATCGCGCGCATCAGCTGCGCCTCCGGGCCGGAGGCCGGCGGGATCAGCTGGTCGAGCGCAACCGTGATACGGTCCGCCACCTCGTTGAGGCGCTGCTCGAAGGCGGGGTCGATGCTATAGATCATCGGCCTTTTCCAATCCCTTCGGGCCGTCGGCGCCGAGAACGATCTTCTCGACCTTGAGCTCGGCCTCGCGCAGGCGCGCTTCGCAATGCGCTTTCAGCGCCGCGCCGCGTTCGTAGATCCGGATCGAATCGTCGAGCGGCACATCGCCCGCTTCGAGCTTCTGCACGATCTGCTCCAGCTCGCGCAGCGCATCCTCGAAACTCATCGTCGCAATATCAGCTGGCGGCTTTGTCTGTGCCATCCGTCTCTCCAGAAGGTGGGCCAACATAGGCGCATCGCAAAGGGAGGCAAGCGATGTTGGGGCCTGTCGGGCCTTGCGTTTTCCTGTTCA
>Ga0075163_10008640_pt1 | contig 13386 bp, 9 predicted proteins | sample JI1023141ADNA_FD_71478 | JGI IMG/M metagenome (GOLD analysis project Ga0075163, IMG submission 71478) | Wastewater effluent complex algal communities from Wisconsin, to seasonally profile nutrient transformation and Carbon sequestration -... | ecosystem: Engineered > WWTP > Effluent > Algae...
CGACGTCGATTTCGGCGGCGCAGGGAACGTCGCCGGGGATCTGGTGGACCCGGCGTTCGTCCCGCCTGCTTGTCCGTGAATCGCTACTACTCCCAAACCCAGACCGGGGGTTGCGCCGTTTGCCAATCCACCTACGCTGCCTGCCCATGGCTAAAGTCGAGCTTGGGGGGCACTCTACTCTCACCGCAAGCGCCGATTCGCGATTCTTGGCCGCACCTCAATTTCTCCTCGGTGCAGCAATCTTCCGCGACCGCGCTCTTGACCTGGAGAAGACCTTCGATACCCCTGGATGGCAGGGGGAGCGCGACGAGCCTGAGCACCGGGCGCTCGTTATCGGCGCCCTCCTGGGCGCCTGCTCGGCCTTGGAGGCGGAGGTCTCAGCCATTTTCGTGAACGGCCCAGGGGCGCATCTTGGGTCGGACAAAGTCGACCCGCGAAAGCGCGAGAGCCTCTCGACATTTGCGGCACTTGTCGAGAGAGAGCCGACGCTGGAGAAATTCGGTTGGGCGCTCAAGATCACTGCCGACCAAGCCCTGGAGCGGGGGCAGGGCTACCACCAGATGGCCGACCTCCTGGTGAAGCTTCGCAACGACTTGACTCACTACAAACCAACCAAGGGGATCGACCCCGACGAAACAATCGTCCGTCGCCTGAAGAACCTGAAGAGGAAAGGCCCGCCCTACTTGCCGCCGGTTGGCCTCTGGCCTTACCCGTTGCCCTACCTCTCGGCCGACCTGGCTGACTGGGCAGTCACGACAGCTTGGGACTTCCTGGGGAAGTTTTACAGCAACCTTGGCGTTCCGAGCCCTTTCGAGCACCTTCGGACACGCGTCATCGGAGGCTCCAGAGAGCGCTGAGACGCCCCGCAAAAAACTCGAGACCCAGCGCCACACGCCGATTCACGGCGTGCGCCTTCCACTCGACGCTGTTTGCCTTGCGAGCTCCTTGAAGCGAGCCATAAGCGTTGGGTCTGTCGCGAGCTTCTTGGCCCACGCTTGCGCCAGCACGTCGAAGAGCGAGTCCGTGAGTCCCCGAGAGGCGAGGAGCTTCGCGCGATCATCGCCGCGCGCCAGGCCACCGCTGATCTCCGCGTAGAGCTCGAGAGGAAACAACGACAGATCAATCTGCTCCGGGCGGAGCTTCGTCTCCTCCTTGGCGGCCTGCTTCGCCACGAAGGGAAGGGACATCGGACTCGCCGACGAGGGCGCCGTCGTTCCAGTAGGGACGTGCTCGGCGACCTTCGGCGACGGACGGACGAGCTCCGCGGAAGCCTGTACGAATGGGAGCGTCTCGCTCTCGGCCACGATGCTCGTGGACTGCATGATGGTGAAGTTCGACACCACCGCGAACGCGGGTGCCTCAGGTGGGACAGCCGGGGGGGCCGGCGGCTGAGCCACCGGTGGCGGCGCGGCGCCGGTTGTGGCCCTCGGTGCTTCAACCCGCTCAACCTGCACGCCGAGGTGCGGCTGCACGAGGTACGATGGGGTCGCCTGTTGCACGCCGAGCTGGGGAGCGTCTGGCTTGGGAAGAGGGACGAAGTCCGCTTGCCGCGGCGGCGGCACGGAGGGTGTGGGCTCGAGCCGCGGATCGATCGCCGCACTCGAGAGACGTGGGCGGCGGGACCGCAGCCTCCGAAAGACGACATCGTACGCGGTGACGAACGAGCGGAGCTCGTCGATGCCGCCCTCTCGGATACCGCCATCGAGGGCCCAGCGCAGCCGCGCTCTGCCGGACTCGACTTGCTCCATCGCCGAGGATGGGTAGCCGAGGGCGGCAAGGATCTCGGCGTGCGGTTCGGCGTCGTAGAACGCGAAATGGGCGAAGATCTCGCCGAGGCGCTCTGGAGAAAGGTTCGGCCCCCCGCGGCTCCTGCTCCCTTCGCTCACTGGACACCCGAACGGAGAGTCGTCGACCCACAATTGACGAATGACGCGCCGAGGAGCGAGCCGAGAGCAAGGCCGAAGCGGGGGGTCAACATTGGTCGTGTTCCGGAGCGAGGGTGTGTGCGGAGTGGGTGAACAGGTGGACGCTCGCCGTGGTCGCGATCATCTCATTGGCCGACGTCCTTGCAGGCCCTTTTGTTGCCAGCGTCGCAGGCGCGGCGGTACTCGAAGGTGATCTCGTTCGACGGTCCGCCGGTGAGCGCGAGCGCCTTCGCATAGACACCGCACGTCCAATCGTCGAGCCAACAGGCGCGCCTCGCGAACGCCACAGCATCCGCTTGGTCCGTGGCTCGCGTCCGTCCTGAAAGTGGGAGCCGACCTCGAATGCTTGGTGGCGGAGCGACGATGGACTGCGCGAAGACGCCACATGAAATACCCGACAACGTCGAGTAACCACCTTGGGTGAGCCCCCTGCAACCGCGCTCTGCTTCACTCAACGGATCGAGCAGGAGGTCGCCTCCATCCCAATCCCAGGCCTCGTCACAGACCGCCTTCTCGCCTCCTCTGAGGCAGTACCGCAACTTGACAAGTCCCAAGTAGGCCTCCCGCGGAATGATCTTGGCGGTCTCCGGGTCACTGTACGAGGCTGGAAGCTCGGGCCAAATCGGTCCTGGAATGCGCCCCAGCTGCGCGTTCTGTCCCACGCCGTCGTCCAGCGTCTTCGCCATGGCATTCGCAAGCCCGTGCAGCGTCGTGAGCGTGCGCGGCGCGAGCTTGCCAGCGCTGGATTGCTGGAGGAGCGAAGCCGCATAGCAATCATCGAAACGGAAGAGCTTCCCGTCCGTGGAGGCGTCGGGGGCACTTCCGCCGCGGCTGGCGGGAATGGACTTCTCGCAGCGATTGCCGAGCCACTCGTAGCGCGCTTCTACTCCGAGAGCCTCCGCTCCCAGGATGCAGCCCGCTTCGCCGAGCGCACAAGCACGTTCGGCGTAAATCGTCCACTTCGAGGAACCGACCGTCTTGAGTGCAAGGGCCGCATCGAAACATGCGCCCTCGACGAAGCCCTGCAGCAAGGTGTGGCTGGTTGAGCGCTCCACTGCCGCGTCGCACACCCGCGCGAGCAGCGCGGCGCTACCCGGCAAGTCGGGCTTGTCATGCGGCTCCAGGATCCGCGTTCGCATCAGATCGGCGGCCACCCAGCAGTACAACGTGTGAAACGAGAGCTCGCAAGCGCGTTTGACCAACGACGCGGCGGCCGCATCGTCGACATACGGGGCTGTCTCCCACATGGTCTTGCCGATATGCCAACACGCGGCCGAATCGCCGTCCTGACACGCCGCGATCTCTTTCGGCTCCAGGTAGTCGGGTAGCCGTGTTCGATTGGGTGCCAAAGTGACCTCGGATCCCGCGGCGAGCTCACTCGACGCCCGAGCCGATGAGTTGCTCGACGCCGTGCCCGCGGGCGGCAGGGAAGTGGAACTCGAAGGCACACCCGTGCAAGCGCTCGCCAGGGCCCCCACGAGCACGACACCAACGACGCATCGGGCGGTCATTGCGCGTCATCCATCGGCACGAAAACCTGCTCGAAGTCGAAAAACGGAGGCGCGCTTCTTCCGCCAGGAGCGATCGCTGGGTCGAAGTATTCACCATCCCAGCGAACTCCGAGGTCGCGGAGCACTCCATCGGCGGACACTCCGCCGAAGAACGGGTCCAGGCCATCAACGACGGGCGTGACCGCTGCGGTCAGAACGATCGGCTTCCCGTCCTTGTCGAGAGCGGGCTTCTTGTTCGCATCCAGCACTGGCTTCGAGGTCGTGACTCTGACGTCGTGGCTCCAGGCGACCTTCGCGAAGCCCATCTGGTCGTGTGTGAGTACGACCGGGCACATGAGGTCGCCCGGGCCGAAGTGCGTCCTCCCGAGACCCGTCTGGGGTCCGTAGGCCGACTCGTACCGCAACGCTTCGACGAAGAAGTCAGAGAGGTGGTAGTGGCGGTGGCCCTCGGCCCACATGACATATGCGAGGTAGCTCTTGGGCGCGTAGAGGAACCAATACGCCTGCAGGTCCTCGAAATATGGCGTGCTACGAAGGGAGAGCAGAAACCGCGTTGCGTGGTAATTGTCCTCTGGCCCATCACCCCACATACGAATGAAGGAACTCAGGTAGACGAGCCGGAACGTCGGCGGCGCCCCAGGAGCCGACGGCGGAAGTCGCCTCTGGATAGCAAGCCTTCCCATTCCAACGGGACGCGCGCGCCGCAAGTGCTTGACCGCGTCCGGCAGGCGATCAGCCTTCGGCGCGATACCGAGGCCACACGCGTGCCCAGGCGGATAGCCACGCTTCAACCAGTCGCCAGCAGTCCCAGACTTGGCAAGATCCGCCGCGATCGGTGTCGCAGCAGACGCCCACGCCGGCGCGGGGAGCAAGTCCTTCGTGGCCCCGAAATCGAGGTTCTGAAATCGCGAGTTCTCGGAATCAATCCGAATGATCGGCCACACATGAGACCCGTCTCCTTGCTTGGAGGTATCCGCCCCCATGGCCTTGTCGAAGACGTAGATGGACCCGGGCGTGAGTCCCAGGTCGTCAATCGCATGTTTCGCGTCGTCGAACTTGGGATCTACGTTGTAGGCAATCCAGTTTGCATTCCTCTTCGTGATCGTCATCTCGGACACGGTGTCTCCAGCCCGTTCGGTGGAGACCCTCGTCTGGAACATTTCGCACGCCATCGACCCAGCTCCTGCGGTCACGCCGCAGCACTTCATGTCGCGCTCGACCAGGAAGCCACGAGAGATCAGGATATACGTGCTGAATTGCTGGCACTCCGTGACAAGTGAATACGCAGGATCTGTGTTCTGCACGCGGGCAGCTTTCGAAGGGTCGGCGCCAGGGCCCGACGGCCATTTCTCCTGGGGGACATACTCGAGCTGAAGGCGCTGATAGAGATAGGTCTGAGCTTGGTACCTCTGGAGCCCCGCGCCGACCTCGACGATGAGCTTCGGCGGAAGGCTGGCAACCTGCTGAGGCATGTCGTAGCCGTTCGGAACGAACATCTCTGTGACGAGCTTCGCCCAATCACGCTCGAGTGCCTGCTCCCCGGAAGAAGCTCGCGGACCGATCTCGCCGTCCTTGCCGGCGTCGGTCGCCCACGCGAGTGCCATCTCGCTTGCCGCGAACCCCTTCGCGACGTGGTCGAGGATCTCTCCGATGTATCGAGCGCCAGCCGGACAGAGGATCGGATCGTCGCCGTCGAGGTGCGGCGGGACCGTTCGCGGCTTCGCTGGGCGATTGGTGTTCTGCTTGTCCCCATAGCGGTTGATGCCCACGAGGAGCCGGGGGGGACGGTCCGGAAAGCGCTCCGCGTCCTTCGAGCAGTTGTCCTTCTTGTCGTCGACGCAGATGCCGTCTCCCATGGCTCGTTCCTCGCTCTCGTCAGTGGAGATGGCGCGCGACGATCGCGCGCCGGGTCGGGTCGTCCGGCTCGCCGGTCGGCGCCAGACCGTTGTCGTGCTGGAAGTGCCGGAGCGCGGCGCGGGTCGCGTCGTCGAGGAACTCCCCCATCGTCCCTCCTTGGTAGTAGCCAAGGTTTCGCAGGCGAACCTGGACGCCAGCGAGCGTGTCGATCTCGGGAAGCTCGTTGATGATCACGACCCGCTCCTTGCGCTCGCCGGTCGGGTAGGGTCCGGTCCAGAAGGTCAGCGTCGCTCGGTTCGCCTTCTTCGGCACGACCAGCTCGACGAAGCCTTCGCCGTCCGTCGACCCCTCTTGACGCGTCGCTTCAGCACGCGCCTGGAAACGACAGTTCGCGTACGGCCGGTAGCGGGCGTCGGTGAGCCGGATCCGGACACGCTTCGTGTCTGGAGCGTCATCGGAGCGCTCCTGCGCTTCAGCTGGGGTCGGTCGCTCGAGCTTGATCGACTCACCCTTGAGCACCGTCGCGTCGCCCATCTCGAGAGATCCGCCCTTGGTGAGGATCTGGAGCTCCTGCGTGAAGACTCGCGCATGCTCCTGAAGCTCGATGCTCGGGCCCTTCCCGGCGGCAACGAAGCGTTCCGTTCCGACGGCCAGCACACTCGGCGCGCAGATCACGATCTGGTGGGGTGTGAGTTCGATGCGGGACTGCCCGCAGACGAGCGTCAGGCTCTCGCCGGCGGAGAGAATGGTTCGCTTGTCCGCGCTCGCGTCCAGTGTCCCCGTCGAACGAATTGAGATCTCGCCCGGCGGCGGGCCACGCTCCGGCTCGTTCGAGCGCTCCCCGACGTCCAGGACGTAGCCCGCGCCGGCGCGAACCGAGACGTTCCCGCCCACGCGCTCTTCCTTGTCGGCGTCGACTTCCGTCCTGGAGGCACCAACCACATGCGTGAAGGTGTTTCCCCCGACGTTCGTTCTCAGATCCCCCGAGACGTTGGTCTCGGCGTCCTTCTGGTGGTGGCAGGTCGCGTCTGCGGCGTACCAATACGTCGCCGGCCCGACCGCGCGGACCGTCGTCGTTCCGCGGGTCTCGTCGAACCGATCCGCTGAAACGACGTTCGTGGCGTTGTGCCCGATGGTCGTGTCACTGTCGTGAACAGCCTGGATGACGAGATCCTTCTGGGCCCTGACGAACAATTGCTCTCGGCCGGCCGTGTCCTCGAACGACATCTCGTTGAAGCCCTGAACGCCGCCCTCCAACGAAGACGCGCCGTAGGTGTCGCGCGTCGACCGCGTCCGGATCCCGCTGCGGGTCTGGCTGCCTGGGAGCGGAAAGGGAGGCGGATGAGTCGCGTTCGAAAGGGCTCCGATGACGACCGGCACGTCGGGATCACCCTGAAGGAACGTGACCAGCACCTCCATGCCGATTCGCGGGATGAACTGAAAGCCCCAGCCCTCGCCCGCCCAGGGCTGAACGACGCGCACGAAGCACGAGGCGAGCTCTACAAACCCGCGGGTGTCCCAGTGGAAGCGGATCCGGACGCGCCCGTGCTCGTCGGTATGGATCTCATGGCCCGCGGGACCGGTGACGATCGCGCTCTCCGTGACCTGCACGACACGCCGCGGAGGCCGCGCGGGCCTCGGCACGATGCTTTCCGCGACGCACGTAAGCTCCGCCTGGTAAGAGGCGCGGCCAGCGGACTCCTCGGCAAACGCGGTGTGCGTTACGGACGTGAGGACATACCCGCGAGACAGGCCGTCGATCGGATGTCGCTGCAGCGCGAACCGGTAACCAGGGGCCAGGAGTCGTGAGCCGGCTATCGCGCGCGCGACCTCGGACTCGTGTTTCCACTGGTCGAGTGCAGAGGCAGCGGTACTTCCCGTGAGCTCCGGGCGCTCGGTGTCGCTCCGATGCTCGTAGACGGTGCCCGGCGGGATCGGGAAGTCGGCGACGCCCTCGAGCGCGGCAACCGGCGCGAGTGGGCCCGGCGCTGCCTGCTCACGAAGCCCGTGGAGGGGGCGCTTGAAGTCGTAGTCGAACCCGATCAGGGACTTCGGCGAGCTCGCGTGACTTACCTGGAACGTCGCGACTTGCTCCTCACGAAGCGCCGGCCGCTCTCCCGCGCTTCCCTCGAAGACATGGACGTGGAGGTCGCTGGGCGCGTCCACGGCGCGCAAGCGCGCGTTGCCGTCCGCGACGACGAGCACGCTCTCCTGACCTTCGATCGCGCCGGTGAAGTAGTAGAAGAGGCCGACTTCAGCAGCAAGGCGCTCTACGAATGCGCGATCGCTTTCTTGGTACTGCACCTGGTACTCCCGAACGGGGAAGTCGCCGGATAGCTCGAAGCGGTGGACCACGCCATGCTCGCTGAGCACCCGCCCGATCGCGTCGGGCACCGAAAGGCTCGGATGGATCCGGCTCCACGAGCGTTCGTCGAGGCGAGCGAAGCGCGGACCGAATCCGTACCGGAGGATCACGTCGCCGCTTGCGGTCCGATCGAGAAGTTCGACCTTTCGGACCACGCCCGAGAGGGTGCGACGGGCACCGCTCGAGGCAACCAAGGTCAGCGACGCGCCCTGGTCCAGCTGCCCTTCGAACGCGCGGGCCTCATCGGCCCGAGCGCGCATCACGATGCTGAAGGCGAACGGCTCCGAGCACGCCTCGCGTCCCTCGAGCGAGACGGGCGCGAGCTCTGGCGCACCGGCGATCCCGAACTCGAACGGGCTCGCGTGGCTCATCGTGCTCCCCTGCGATTCGTTCACTTCGTCCCCTCGTCCTCGTCGCTCTGCTCGAACGCCGTCTGGATCGCGACCTTCAGCTTCGTCTGGATCCGCTGCACCGTCTTGAACGACACGCCTTTCGCGTCGGCGATCTCCTGGAGCTTCTGATCGTCCTCGAAGTAGCGCCGGAAGAAGTTCGGGCTCGTCAGTGTACCGTCCGCGGAGCGGCGCGCGCAGCTTGCAGCGTTCCATCGGGAGCGGCTCGGATGATCCTCCTTCGTTCGTTGCAGCCAGTGCTTGGAGTCCTCTGGGTTCTCCTCCAGGCACTCTATGCCTACATGCTGACTCCGCCCCGTGTCTCTCTTTTTGTTCGGCTGGCGCAGCGCGACCGCCGATCCGTACTGCGAGTCATTCTTCAGAGCAATCAGCAGGCGGACTACGTCGGGGTGCTCCGAATTGTTGCACGCCTCGAGGCTCCCAATCGGTTTCTTCTTGGCGCAAAGGAGGATTCGGTCGGGGTCGTGGGCTACGTGGGAACCAGCGAAGATGCCGCCCGCGTCGCGTGGACATCGGTCGCGTCGCAGACAGAGGGCGGCTCGGTTCAGCGTGGCTTGACCATTACCATGGCTAGCCTGCGCGGAATGAAGACGGTGGTGTTCGAGGCGCCGGTTGAAGTCGAGATGGGGCGCGCAAGCGGATATCTGGAGGGCCGCAGGCGCAGCTTCTGGGAGGCGGTCGGGCTGCAGAGGGAGGACTCAAGTGGGTACGCGGGAGTCCTCGATCTCGATGCGCGCTTCACCCTCCTTCACTGGTTTCGGATACCGTGGGCAGTCGACACCGGCGCGGGCTCCGGGCGAAGTCTCGCGCGAGCGCTGGACCCGCTACGGCCACCGGACTACCAGTGGAGTCCCCTGGTTGGTACGCGGTTCCGTTACGGCGACTGGCGAATGCTCTTGGTCGCCGAGGCTATCGTCCTTCTTACGTACGCAATGCTCGGCGACTGGCTTGAGCTCTTCGAACAGCGATGGGACCCAGGCCGGCTCGCGTCCTGGTCGCCCGTCGTCATCAGCCCTGTTGCACTGGCATTGCTGGTCTATTTCGTGTTTCGGGCCGTGCGGCCGCGCTGGGCACCGGTCGCGCAGGGCTATCAGGAGGCACGGCCGATTCGGTGCGCCGATCCCCCCATGCGTGAGTGAGCTTGCTGTGGGTACCGTTGTTCCCGCGGCGAGGTGAGGGGATGAGTTCGCGATCGATCGTCTCGCGGAGCTCGAGTCACTTCGCGTGAAACGCGAAAGGGCCGTCGTGGACGTAGACGAGCTTGCAGTCCTCGAGGTACTTCGCGTCGTGGACGCGGTTCGCCGCGACGTAGCCGGTCTGGCCCTTCTCGAGCACCAGCGGCGCGCCGTCCGCGACGAGCTTCCCGTCCGGGCCGCTCACGAAGAACTGCACGGTCATCTTCCCCTCGACGACGACGGTCATGTCGTCACCCGGGTGGGCGTGCGGCGGTTCCTCGGTGCCCGCCTTCCACTGCTCGAGCATGACCTCCACGCCGTCCGGGTTCTGGGGGAGCGTCGTCCGCACCGTGAATCCCGCCGGGGTGTCCGGCACGGCGACATGACGCTTCCAGACCGCGCTCGTCTCCGCGCTTCGATCTTCGGGCTTCGACATGGGACCGACGCTACCACGCGCCCCGCGTACGCCGCGATCGCCCCGGCTTCCGGATACTTGGCCGGAAAGCTCTCGAGGTGCGATGAGGGCGCATCGTGCCGAGAGGCCCCTCTCGTCGTTCCCTCCCCTGGCTCGCCTTCGTCGTCCTCGTCTGGGCGGCGTTCGCGTGGCCCCGTCGCGTCAGCGCGTGGGTGGACCTCAAGGTCTCGAACGACGACATCAAGGTCACGGTCGAGCCATCGGGGAAGGCCATCGTCGAGCACAGGGTCACCTTGCTCGTGTCCGGCGGACCGCTGAAGTCGGTCCTCATCAAGGGCATCGACGCCGACGCGGAGGTCGACCCGAACGGCTACGTCATCGCCGAGAAGGTCGCCACGAAGGGCCTCGCCGACGCGCTCCACATCACCCCGGTCAAGCAGTTCGCGAAGAACCCGAACCCGGGCGCGGATCCGGAGCGCACGGATCTCAAGATCGAGCTCAACGACGGGGTCGGCCTCAAGCGCGGCGCGTGGATCCTCGTCGTCCGCTACACGACGGATCTCGTCGCCTCGGGCTCGCTCGTCGAGGACGGCGCCGGCTTCCTCATGAAGTGGCGCGGCCCGGCCTGGGACGACGGCCTCGACGCGACCAAGGCGACGTTCGTGTTCCCCTCGGCGCCGACGCCGCCGCGCGCTGCGGATCTGGACGACGAGGCGGAGCTCTCCGGCGGGACGGTCCTCTCCGAGGTGAAGCGCGACAAGACGACCGACATCCTCGAGCTCGCGCGGGCGTACGCGCCGAAGGGCGAGCGCGTCGAGTGGACCGCGCACCTCGACGCGCGCCCGTTCCAGCGCCACTCGGGCGCTGGCGCCTCGGACGAGCCGAACAAGAAGATCATCGAGGTCCCGAACCGCTTCCCGCCGAAGGCGGCGAGCGTGCGCGACACCGGCGCCCTCGCCGTCGCCGCGGCGCTGCTCCTGTTCGTCACGATCCTCGGCGCGCTCAAGTCGGTCGAGGTCCGGCGTCTGGCGAAGGCGCGCGGCGCGACGGCCCGCGCGCTCGTTCCCCTCCCCGGCCTCCTCCGCGCGCCGCTCGCAGGGATCGCCTTCGTCGGCGGGCTCTACCTCGAGCTGACGTCCGCTTCGGGCGTGCAGGGCGCGTCGCTCGTCGCGCTCTCCACGCTCCTCCTCGTCCACAGGAGCCCGCACCACGAGCCCGCGCTCCGCGGCCCTGGGCACTGGCTCTCGGTCCACACCGAGGAGGCGCTCCGCGCGGGCCCGCCCGTCGCCGCCCGCCTCGACGCGTCGACGCTCTTCGGCAAGCTCCTCTTCGGCGCGCTGCTCGCGGGCGTCGGCACCCTCGCCTGGTTCGCGTGGCAACGCGCGCACTACCTCGGCGTCGTCGTCGCCCTCGACGCCGCGCCGCTCTTCGCGATCTTCCTGACGGGCCGGCTCGATCAGCTCCCGCCGGATCCTGCCGCGGCGCCCGTCCCGTTCTTCCAGCGCGTGGTGAAGGTCATCGCGAAGCGCGCCTCGACCGCGCGCATCGTCCCACGCGTCCGCCTCCCCGACGGGAGCGCCGACGCGGACGAGCTCCGCCTCCTCTTCATGCCCGGCCAGGCGGCGCGCGGCCTCCGCGCGATCGAGCTCGCGATGACCTACGCCGAGGGGCTCGGCGGCTACGTCTCGTTCCCCGAGGTGTTCGTCCGCTACCAGGCGCAGACCGACGCGGAGAAGGCCGCGCTCGTCCACGCCCCCCACGGACGGATCCTCCGGGGTCGCCGGTTCGACGAGCGCGTCCTCGTCATCGCCCCGAAGCTCCCCACCGCCCACCTGACCACGGAGCTGCTCGTGGCGATCCTCGCCGCGTTCTCGGATCGCGGCCCGGCGCCGCGCGAGCGCCCGACGTCCGACAGCACGACCGGCGAGGACGACGCGACGCGTCCAATCCGCGTCCGGATCGCCGCCTGAACGTATCGCCGCAGCCGTGTTCCGCGGTGGATCGAGCGCCCCTTCCGCGTGCGCATCGAATAGGCTGAGCTTTCGCGGCCGTGGCGCTCTCCGCCGGCGACCCGACCGGAGCTTCCATGCGCTTTCTTTCCAGGTTCGCTGCCAAGTCGATCGCCCTCGTGTGCGTCGTCGCCTCGCCTCTCCTCGCGATGTCGTGCATGGCTCCGCCGGAGGCGCCGCCCGCCGTCGAGGCGACCGAGACCGCGGACAGCGAGATCATCAACGGCGTGGCGGACACGGGACACCAGGCGGTCGTCGCCGTCCTCGGCAACAACTTCTCCTGCACCGGGACGATCATCCAGGTGAAGAACGGCCAGGGGTACGTCCTCACGGCGGCGCACTGCTGCGTGCCCGGCAGCCTGCCGAACCAGGTCGTGATCGGGAACAACTACAACTCTCCGTCTTCGCAGGCGTTCAACGTCGTCGGCGGCTCGGTGAAGCGCGACGGCTGCTACACCGACTGCCCCGGCAGCACGAACGACGTCTGCATGCTCCGCTTCTCGGGCGCGAGCGGCTCCACCCCCGTCATCCCCGTGATGACGCCAGCGAACGACAACCTCACGCTCGGCACGGCGATCACGTACGTCGGGTACGGCATCACGTCGTCTCCGCCCGGCGGGTTCAACTCCACGCGCCGGAAGGTCGACAAGACGATCGGCTCGCTCGACAACAACTTCGTCGAGTACGCCAGCCCGCAGACGAGCGGGACGTGCGAGGGCGACAGCGGCGGCCCGGGCCTCGTGCTCGTCAACGGGGTCGAGCACGTCGCGTCGGTCACCTCCTTCGGCGACCAGAACTGCACCGCGCTCGGCTCGAGCATCCGCGCACGCGCGGTGTACACGAACTTCATCGCCCCGTACCTGAACGACCAGGCGCCGATCAACGCGGCGTGCCCCATCGAGACCGACTGCAGCCTCTGCATCAGCGACAGCCTGAACCCGCAGTGCGGCAACGACTGCGTGAGCACGTTCAACGCCTGCTCGAACGACAGCGAGTGCAGCAGCCTCCTCGACTGCTACCAGGGCTGTACGACCAAGGCGTGCGAGCTCGACTGCAACACGGCGAACCTCGGCGGCCTGCAGAAGTACGAGAAGGTCCTCGAGTGCATCTGCGGCACGCCGTGCGAGGCTGCGTGCGGCGCGGATCCGTTCTGCACGGCGAACCGCTGCGGCTTCAAGCCCTCGATGGCGACGCCCGCGTGCAAGGAGTGCTCGGAGGCGAGCTGCTGCGAGGAGGCGTTCGCGTGCTTCGACTCGACCACGTGCAAGAAGTGCTTCACGTCGCAGGCGGGCCCCGAGTGCGCGACGGATCCCGAGGCGCTCGCGTACTACCAGTGCGCGTCCCAGGCCTGCGGCAGCTCGTGCACGACGCTCGAGGATCCGACATCGCACGGCACGATGGCGACGACCTCCTCCACCGACGCCGCGACGACCGGCGCTGGCGGAGGCGGCGTGGGCGGCGCTGGCGCGACGAGCACGTCGACCGGCACCGGCGGCAAGGAGCCGGAGACGGTCACCGAGTGCGCCTGCCAGAACGCTGGCTCGGGCGACTACGCGAGCTGGCCGTGGGCCCTGGGGCTCGCGGGGCTCGGCGCCGTGATCGCGCGACGGCGCTCCATCCGACAGAGCTGAGCGTGCGGCGCGGGCCGCCGCAGCCTCAGAGGGTGAACTCGAACACCTTCTCGGCGGTGGCCTCGCCGGGCTTCAGATCGAACGCGAA
>Ga0075163_10008641_pt1 | contig 13385 bp, 7 predicted proteins | sample JI1023141ADNA_FD_71478 | JGI IMG/M metagenome (GOLD analysis project Ga0075163, IMG submission 71478) | Wastewater effluent complex algal communities from Wisconsin, to seasonally profile nutrient transformation and Carbon sequestration -... | ecosystem: Engineered > WWTP > Effluent > Algae...
CGGTCACTGCCAGGTCCGCGCCGGCGATCGTGGTGACGCCGCGGATCTCAAGGTGGGTCGTCGCCCCGGCGGCGAACGGATCCTCGGCGGTGAAGTCGAACGTCACGCCGGAGACCACCAGCAGCCCCGGGTGCACGTTCCATGGATCGGTGCTGCCGATCGCCAGATGGAGGGCGAGCACCTCCGCGGTCGACGGTCGCAGCGAGACGTCAACCGCGCGGATGACCAGCCCGCCTGCGCCATGCAGCGGCGCGGGCAGCAGGGCGACGAGGTCCAGTCCGACTGCGGTGGCGAGCTCGGTGAGGATCGGCAGCGCGGGCGGATCGGCCGAAAAGTCCCCGCGCAGGCGCAGCACATCTTGCTCGCTGTCGCTCAGCGCTGCGGTGAGGCTGAGCGCCCGGGCGCCGACCCGCAGCTCGCCGATCACGCACAGCCGCGAGTCCGCTTCCCCAGCGCCGAGATCGGACTCGATCGACAGCAGGAGCCTGTCGAAGGTCAGCGGTCCGAGCGACGCGTCGAGCCCGGCGACGGCGCTCAGCACCACCCGCGAGGCGGCGTCGGCGAGCGAGAAGTTGCCCGCGATCGTCAGCGAATCGGTGTGCGACAGCTTTGCCAGCGGAGCCAGCAGACCGTGCAGGGAGACGTCGGCGATCAAGTTGAGGCCGACGGCGACTGGTTCACCGTCGGTCGAGGGATGCGAGGCGAGCACCAGGCGGGTGCCGGTCAGCCCGAGGCCGTCGAGTACGTCGTCCGGGCGGACCGGCAGGGGCGTCTCGAGCCTGCCATCGTCGAGCGCGGGGAAGCCGAGCGAGAGCTTCCAGCCCGCCGACAGCGGCAGGGCGGCGCGAAAACCGATCTGCTGCCCCTCGGGTGCGTCGGGGAAGCAGTGAAATTCGCCGACGACCTCGGCGGCGACGACCTCCCACCGCGAGGTGCCTACGACGCGCAGCATGTCGCCGATCATCCCGTAGGACGCGCCCTCGATCACGAACTCGCGCTCGCCGAGGGCGGCGGTGAGGAACGCGGGGACGCCGAGCTCGGCCAGCAGCTCGTCGGAGAACGTGATCGCGCCGTCGGGGAACCGGCTCATCAGCAGTCGCTCGACCTCCGCGAGCTGCACGGATGGCGGGGTCGCGCCGTCGTCCTCCGGGAGCTCGACGAGCTCCGGCTCTGCAGCGAACGGCGAGGGGGAGGCGACCTCGAGGTGTGCGTCGCCCTGCAGGACCCCGTGCACACCGCGACGGGCGAGGTTCTCGAGGCCCCGGTCGAACGACCAGTAGCCGAGCAATCCGAGCTCCGTACCGTCGAGCCGCCGGTGCATGTCGGCCTGGATCTCGGCCTGCGTGCGGGCGACGTTCCATAGCCGGACCTCCGCGATCGCCCCCGAGAACGTATTGTCGACCCGGCCTATCCACTGCACCTGCGAGGGCACCGGCGGCCTGACAGTCGCCTGGGTGTGAACGAGCACGCCGTCGACGTGGACGCTGTAACAGCTGCCGTCGAAGACCACCGCGACGTGATGCCAGCGGCCGGGCTCGTCGCTGAGCACCGGCCCGGTGAGGAGGTGCTGCTGGTCGACGCCGTCGCCGTATGCGACGTGGAGCCGTCTTCTGTAGCATACCCATATGCTCGGCGAGCGCCGCGAGACCTCGCCGCCCGGCTGGTTACCGAGCAGGCCGTGATAGGCGTCGTCGGTCAGCGCGGGGAGGATCCACACCTCCTGCGTGAATTTGTGGCCGAGCACGAGCTGCTCGTCGACACCGACGTCGACCCACCCGCCGCCGCCGACTTGCAGGGCGCAGTCGATGCGCGTCTTTTCGATCCGCATGCCGACATAGTCGGTGGCGAGAAAGGTGGCCGGGTACTCGGCCGTGCCCACCGTGAACTTGAACGGCACCTTGAACTGCTGCGAGGAGCAGACGGCGGAGATCCGCCAGGTGCCCTCCGCGCAGGACACCGGTACGGACCGCGCAAACGACCGCTGGAACGCCCCCGGGTCGGCGAATGTTTGGGACCAACGATGGGTGCGCCCGACGGTGAGCGTGTCTCCGGAGATCTCGGGATATCCCGCCAGGATCGGCAGCTCGAGGGTCATCTGTCGACCCGCGGATGTGGTGAGCGCGCGCGCGCGCGGCAGGTCGCTGGCGACCACGAGCTCGCAGGAACCCGGGCCGCGGAAATCGGTATGGCCGAGGGGCACGTCGATCGCTGCACCGATCCGCTCGGCGCGCTCCAGGTCATAGACGACCCCTATCTTGAGGTTCCGTGTCACCTTCCGACAATAGCGGTCGTCGACGTAACAACTCCCGCAATAGCCCGTGAAGCCGTGATGGTGGCACACCACCGCCTCGGCCGGGTCCAGCACGAGGCAATACCGACCGTCGATGCCACAAGCGTTGCACGCGGCCTCCATCCGCCCGTGGACGCATACCACGCGTTCCAGATGCCGGATGATGGCGCAGTGGGTGCCGTCGACCGCGCAACTGTCACACGACCCCTGCCAGGGCCCGTTCCCGGCCCCGTGGTGGCAGACGACGCGATACCCACCGTCGAGTTCGATACAATTCGAACGATCGACCACGCAGTATCCACAATAACTCTCGAACCGACCATGATGACAGACTTTCATACCACTCCAATACGCCCGAGCATGGTGACAAAGCGGGACCTGGCGGTCAACGCTCGATTACAGCCGTCGACGGCGTTCGCCGAGATTCACCGCGAGACCAACGTATCCCGCTCGCAGGTCCCTGACAATCCGCCGTGAGGACGAAGATTGTGTCCTGCCGCGGTGTAATCGGGCGGCGCGCCCGGATCGCGCGAACGTCTCCAATTATGCAGGGCGCGTCCTCGGCGCCGCGTGCGAAGCTTTTGGATGTGAACATCACATTCGGGGTACAATAACGCGGCTTGAGGATGGAGGAGACGCCGGGATGCACGAAGAGCGAACATATGGTGAGCTGGAGCTCGGTCTGAGCCGAGCGCAATCGTGCTGCAGCTGACGGATCCCCAAAGCCAGGCCGAGATCGCGCCGGTACGCGGTCCGACGGCGCTCGACGCCGAGGCCCCTGTTGTCGCTGGGGCTGCAGGGTCCGGCGTACGGGCGCTGCCTATCATCGCAAGTATTCGCCGATCCGCAGGTACGCGCCCTCTATGGTAAGGCCCGGGCGGCCCTCGAGGTCGACGAGGCCCGTCAGGCGCTGACAGGCATCAGCCTGACGGTCGTCGGTCAGGTCGAGCCGTTGACGCTCGACCGGCTCGTCGACGCGGTGCGGACCGGGGCGGACATCGTCTATCTGGTGTGTCACGGCGCGCTCACCCGGCAGCTCGAGCCGATCCTCTACCTCGCCGACCAGGCCGGGCGTACGGCGCCGGTGAAGGGCTCGGTGTTCGCGCAGCGCCTCGCTGAGTTGCCGGAGTCGCCGCGCCTGATGGTGCTGGCTTCGTGCGAGAGCGCGGGGCGGGCCGACGCCTCGCCGACGCTCGACAGGGCGGCCGCCCATGGTTCGCTGGCGCCGCTGCTCGCCGAGGTGGGGGTTCCCGCCGTGCTCGCGATGCAGGCCGAGATCAGCATGGAGACGGTGCGGCTCGTCATGCCGCGATTTTTCCGCGAGTTGCTCGTCGACGGTCAGATCGACCGAGCGCTCGCGGCGGCCCGGGGGGTCGTCCGGGCCCGGCCCGAACACTGGGTGCCGGCACTGTTCCTGCGACTCAAGACCACCCGGCTGTGGTACCAGCCGGGCCTGAAGGGTACGGAGAATCCGCTGTCGCAGTGGCGGGCGCTGTGTCAGTGCGTTCATCAGGGCAAGTTCCTTCCGATTCTGGGCCCTGACCTCGACGAGGGTCTGTTCGGTGGCGTGCACGCGCTGGCGACCCGCATCGCGTCAGCCCACGCCTACCCGAACGCGGAGCACGAGCGGGCCGATATGGCGAAGGTCGCCCAATTCCTCAGCGTCGAGCACGACCGCGGCTTCGCCCACAACGCGGTCCAGACCGGACGGTGGTCTTGACGCTCCGGGTGGCCGCACGGATGATGCGGGGTGAGGCCTTCTCGATGGACTACACCGCGTCGGGGGCGGTCGACGCGGCACACCACGCTCTCTGGCTGGGCGATGCGAGCACAGGCGCGGCGCAGACGGGGAAGGAGCTCGCCGAGGAAGTGCGATGGGTGGTGCAGGTCGAGCCGATCGCCTGAGGTGCGTGCGCCGGAGGCGTCGAACAGCACGGCTGGCGCCGCCCGCTCGAAGGCAGCGCGGGCCGAAGCGGCGGGCCATCGCTGCGGCCCGCCTGGACCTGTTACGCCCCCGACGTGGTGTGACGGCTTCAGGCGCCGCCTCCGACGCGCCGGGCTCGGCCTCGAGTGCGATCCGCAGGACTCCGGCTGCTGCCTCCCGTTCTGCGACCTCGCCATGCCCGACTGCCCCGCGGTGATGCAGCAGTGCCTCCCCTGGTTCGAGATGGACTGCGAGCGGATTCGGTGCCTGGCCCGTCTGCAAAATTCCCGGCTGATCATGAGACGCCCGGGCGCGGGTGCGGCGGCCGGTCGAGGACCCGCCGATCGCGTGATACTGAAGGGCATGCGCTTCGGCGTGCTCCTCGTGCTCCTCGCTGGTGGCCTCGCCCCCGGTTGCCTCGTCCTGAACCCCAAGTTCGACGACGATGACGCCGGAGCGAGCGCCGCGCAGGGGACCGGCGGGGGTACGACGGGCGCATCCGCGAGCGGCGCGACCTCCACGAGCGGCGCGACCTCCACGACCTCCACCACGGGGGGGTCGACCTCCGTGGGCGCGTCGACCGCGAGCACTGGCGACACCGGTGACACCGGCGACACCGGCACATCCACGGGCGCCCCACCCTTCTGCGGCGACGGCCACGTCGACCCCGACGAGGTCTGCGACGACGGCGACGCCGACGACACCGACGGCTGCACCCAGGACTGCCTGCTCACGCCGATGTCGCTGATACTCGGCCCCGCGGCGATGAAGCCGGGGCACGGGACCGGCGGCGGCTTCGAGAGCGTCGACACCTGCCCGGGGGGACTCGTGCGCGGGGTCCGAGTGACCCCGGAGTTCAACCAGAACAACTGGGTCGCCGGCCTCCAGCTCTACTGCGGCGTCCCGATCCTGAGCGGGCTCTCGATCACCGTCGGTGACGGCGGCGAGCTCCCCAACCGCAAGTCCTTCGAGGCGGACGAGGGCAAGGCGCAAAATCTCGTCTGTCCCCCGGACCAGGTCGTCGTGACCGCCTTCGGGAGCTCCGGCACCCTCCTCGACAACCTCGGGATCCGCTGCGCACCGCTCCAGCTCTCGCCGACGCCCGGGGGCTACGTCGTGCTCCCGGGCGCGCTCACCTCGGTGGGCCCTCACGGGGACGCGAACGCCACCAATTTCGAGGACGCGTGCGCGGGGGCGATGAGCGGCGCGTACGTCAACGTCGGCTCGTGGATCAACGGCTACGCGACCCTCTGCTCGACGATCACGGTCGGGTGAGCGGCCCCGCTGTCGAACGTCGCAGTCGTGGGAGACGGCGGGGCGGAGTGGGATCGCCCCGACAGTCGCCACGCCGCGTCGGTGGCGTGACGGGCCGAACCGGCCGCCGACGGGCCGCCGTTCATGGTCCTGTCGCTGAAGGCGGCGGCACCGGTCCGGACGATGGTGAGCTGCACGTGCCCCGACGGCTGGGGGCTGCAGGCACGCGTTCGCGGCGCTGCTGGCGTTCGGGCTGCGCCTCGACGCGGACCGCCGGGCCGCTTACCGTTGGCAAGCAGGCGCTGACCGGCGACCTCGGGGCGCTGTTCGGAATCGAACTGGTCCCGCCCGCCGTGAAGGAGCTCCTGAAGGGATAGCCGCAGCGGCGAGCGCGAGGCGGACAATACGTCAGATCGATCGGGAACCGTGGATCCCGCAGGATCACCCGGATCCATGCGACCATCATGGCAACGACGTGCATATCACCGTCGTACGCCGGAGAGGAAATGGACGTCCGTTATTTCACGCTGAGCGTAGCGATCCATCGCGTCGCGGAGTCCTATCAGGTCGAGCTGTCGCACAGCGATCCCGACAGCCAGGCGCTGATCGCCCCGGTGCGCGGCGCCGCGGCCTTCGACGCGATCAAGCTGCTCGAGCTCGAGCTGCTACCCGAGAGGTACGGCGCCGCGCTGGCGACACAGACGTTCGCCGACCGCGACGTCCTCCAGCGATTCGTCCAGGTCGAGACGGCCGCGCAGGCGTCCGGGCGCTTCCTGCGGGTCCTGCTGTGCGTCGACCCGTCGGCGCAGGAGATCCAGGGGCTGCACTGGGAGCTGCTTCGCCACCCGCAGACCGGGGCGGCGCTCGCCACCTCCGAGAGGATCCTGCTGTCCCGCTTCATGATCTCCCGCGACTGGCGGCCGGTGAAGCTGCGGGCCCGCAACGAGCTGACCGCGCTGATCGCTGTGGCCGCGCCGCCCGCCGAAGACCTCCGCCGCCTGAAGCTCGCCCCCGTCGACCCGATCAAGGAGACCGCGCGGGTGCGCGATGCGCTGGCGGGGATCGCCGTCCGCACCCTCGGCGGTCCCGGCTCCGCGTTCACAGCCGACCGCCTGCTCGACGAGCTCCGCCACGGTGTCGACATTTTATATATCGTCAGCCACGGCGTGTTCCACCGCGCGACCGGGACGCCGGCACTGATCCTTCAGGACGACGCGGGCAAGGCGGCAATCATTAAAGGCGAGGAGCTGGCGGACCGGATCGGCGAGCTGCAGCGGCTGCCGCGACTGGTGGTGCTGGCCTCGTGCGAGAGCGCGGGCGACGGCCAGCAGATCGAGGTGGACCGGCGCGGCACGGCCCAGGCCTCGCTCGCGGCGCGCCTGGCCGACGCCGGCGTGCCCGGGGTGATCGCCATGCAAGGTTTGATTACGATGACGACGGTCGAGAAGTTGATGCCGGCGTTCTTCGGCGAGCTGCTGCGCGACGGGCAGATCGACCGAGCCCTGGCTGCCGCACGCGGCAAGGTGCGCGACCGCCCCGACGCGTGGATCCCCGCCCTGTACACCCGCCTGACCGCCGGACGGCTGTGGTACACGCCGGGCTTCCGCGGCGAGCGCGGCAAGGAGATCTGGCGGCGATTGATCAAACCGGTGGCCAACGGCAAGGTCGTGCCGATCATCGGCCCGCGCCTGCTCGAGACCGCCTGCGGGGCCTCGCACGAGACGGCGACGCGGCTGGCGGGGGCCCACCGCTTCCCGCTCGGAGTCCACGAGTGGGACGACCTACCGCGCGTGACCGAGTACATGAGCGTCAAGGAGTCGCGTTACAACGTGATCCAGACCTATCAAGATCAGCTGCTCCACGACCTGATCGACCAGCATCGCGGCTGGCTCCCGCCCACGGAGGTCCCGCCGATCCAAAAAAAGCCCAGGCTGGGCAAGCTGCTGGCGCTGGTCGGCGACCACCTGCGGGAGAACACGACCGACCCCCACCGAATCCTGGCGGAGCTCGGCGCTTCGGTGTACGTGACAACCAACTTCGACCCGCTGCTCGAGCGGGCCCTGAAGGCCCGCGAGCGCGCCCCCCAGCAGGTGCTCACCCGCTGGCGCTACCAAAAGAACCCGCGGAGCGCCGACGAGGACGCGATCGCCGTGCCCACCGTCCAGGCGCCGCTAGTCTATCACGTGTTCGGGGCGTTCGGGCCGAAGACCGAGGATGGCCTCGTCCTCACCGAGGACGACTACTTCGACTATCTCATCACCACGTCGGCCGCCAAGCTGATGCCGCCCGAGGTAGAGAGCGCGCTGGTCGACAACTCGTTGCTGTTCCTCGGCTTCCGCCTGACCGACTGGCACTTCCGGGTGTTGTTCCGCCTGATGATGAGCCTGCCCGGGCGTGAACGTTTAAAACAGTACTGCCACGTGGCGGCGCAGCTCGACCCGGACATGCAGACGATGGCCGACGTCGAGGGCGCCAAGGTCTACCTCGCCGAGTACTTCGGGAAGGAGGCCAACATCGACATCTTCTGGGGCAGCTCGGAGGAGTTCCTGACCGCCCTGCGGGACGAGCTGGCGGCCGCCGGCGACCTGAGCGCGGGCGATGGCGTCCCGACGGAGAACGACGATGAGTGGGACTTTAATTAGTCAGCCGCGACGCAACCCATTCGTCGGCCCACGGCCGATCCAGCAGGGCGAGCCGCTGTACGGCCGCGACCTCGAGGTCCGTGAATTGTACACTCGGCTGCAAGCGCGACGGATCGTCGTGCTCCACTCGCCGTCGGGAGCGGGCAAGAGCTCGCTGGTCCAGGCTGGGCTGGTCCCGCGGCTTCTCGAGGGCGGCTACGACGTGTGGAAGCCGATCCGCGTCAACCTCGAACCGGGCGGCTTGGAGGGGATCCCCGAGGGGACCAACCGCTTCCTGCTGAGCGCGACTGTCAGCCTCGAGGACGAACTCCCCGAAGCCAACCGCCGCCGCCCTGCAGCGCTCGCGGGGCTGGAATTCGCCGACTATTTATCGAATAGACCGCGGCGCAAGGGGCGCGGGGATCGGCCCGTGGTGCTGATCTTCGATCAATTCGAGGAGGTGTTGACCACCGCGCCGCTGGCGGTCGAGGCCAGGAGGACGTTCTTCGCGGAGGTCGGGCGCGCGCTCGAGAGCGAGAGGTATTGGGCGCTGTTCCTGATCCGCGAGGACCATCTCGGCGCGCTCGCGTCGCTCCGCGACAGGATCCCGACGCAGATGTCGAACACGTTTCGCCTGGACCTGCTCGGCCTCGACGGGGCGCGTGAGGCGGCGAAGCGCCTCGCCGAACAGGGCGGCCGCAGCTTCCCCGCGGTCGACCAGCTCGTCGGAGATCTGTCGCGCGTCCACGTCCAGCAGGCCGACGGCAGCTTCGTCGCTGAGAAGGGTCTATATGTCGAACCGGTCCAGCTGCAGGTGGTCTGCCGGCGGCTGTGGGAGGCGATGCCGGCGGACCGCGTCAGCATCGACGCGGAAGACATCGCGGCGCACGCGAGCGTCTCCGAGGCGCTCGGCGGGTTCTATGCGGATACGGTCCGCGCGATCGCCGGCGGGGACGATATGGTGGAGCGGGCGCTGCGCGACTGGGTCGGCCACAAACTGATCGTCGGCGGGCTCCGCTCGCAGATCCGCCAGGAGGCGGGCAAGACGGCCGGGCTCGACAACAAGTTGATCGCGCGGCTGCTCGACAGCTATCTCGTGCGCAGCGAGCCGCGGGCCGGCGCGCACTGGTTCGAGCTCAGCCACGACCGCCTGGTCGAGCCAGTGGAGCGAGACAACAGCGCGTGGGCCCAGACCCACCTGCACGCGTTCCAGCGGCAGGCGAAGGAGTGGGAGGACAGCCGACGGGCGCCAGCGCAGCTGCTCGGCGCCGATGCGCTGCGAGACGCGCAGACGTGGGCGAAGGCCCACCCGACTCTGCTCATCGAGGCCGAGCGGGAGTTCCTGGAGCGGTCGCGCGAGCTGCACGCAAAGGCCCGTGAGACGCGGTGGACGAACTTCGCGGCGCGCGCCTTCGCCGCTCTGCTCCTCGCCGGCACGCTCCTCGCCGCGGCGGCGGAGGGATATCGGCGGTGGGACGTCGCCTGGCGCATCGACCGCTGCGAAGCGAGCGGGGCGGAGATCGATCGCTGGTGGAACGACGAGGCCAGGCAGCGCGTGCGAGCAGCGTTCATGGCCACGGGAGCGCACTATGCGGCGACGAGCGCGGACAGGGTCGTGTCACGGCTGGACGAGCAGGCCAGGTCGTGGAGAGAGGCGCGGACGGACGTGTGCCTCAACGCCGAGGTCCGCGAGCTATGGGACGCCGACCTCCTGAATCGCGCGGTGTGGTGCCTCGAGGAACGACAGATGGCCCTGGGGGCGCTCTTACTCGAGTTCAGTCGGGCCGACGAGACGCTCGTGCAGAGCGCCGAGACGACGGCGGCGAGCCTGGGATCGATCGCGGCCTGCAGGGACGACCTCCGGCTGCGGCGTACGCCGGCGCCGCCGACCCAGGGACGCGAGTTGATCCGGATGGTGCATAACAAGCTCGCGCGTGTTCATTCGCTCGATCTCGCGGGCCAGCACAAAGAGGCGCTCGAGCTCGCCACCCAGGCCCGCGAGCTGGCGCGGACGACCGATTGGCCGTCGATCCTGGCCGCCGCGCGAGCCCAGGAGGGCCTCATGCAGACGCGCGTCGGCAACTACAGCGATGCCGAGAGCGTCGTCACGAATGCCTACTTCGAGGCGACCACCGCGGGGGACTGGGAGGCCTCCGCGAGGATAGCGATCGAGTTGATCGAGATCTCGAACCCGCATCCCAACAACGGCGGAGGTGTATGGGCGCGGCTCGCCGAGATGGCCCTCGTGCACACCGGGGACCGGGAAGGTCTCATGGAGGCGTCCCGTCTGCTTAACCTCGCCCGGTTCGAAGTTACCATGGGCCGCCTGAATGAGTCCCCAAAGCTGACGGAGCGCGCCCTGGAGCTCAAGGAGCGTCTGCTGGGCCCGGACCACCCCGACATCGCCGATGTCTTGCTCTTCCGCGCACAAGTCTATAGCCAGCGCGGAGACTCCTGGACGGCTCAAGCGAGCCTGGAGCGGGCTCTGACTATCGAGACGAACGCATTCGGCCCGGACCATCACCACTTGGCGGAGTTACTCACCAAGATCGGCAACATTTACCTCGATTTGGGCGAGGCCGCGAAGGCCCGGGAGACGTTCGAGCGCGCCCTGGAGATCACGGAGAAGGCCCCGGGTCCGGACAGCGCCTACATCGTCGAGACCCTGCTCGGCCTGGCGAGTGTGTACGAGGGCATGGAGGAATATGCAGAGGCGCTGCCGCTGCTCGAGCGAGCCCGGACGCTCGCAGAGAGAGTGGACGGCTCGGACAGCTACGAACTCGTCGAGGTCCTGCTCCGCCTCGCCGGCGTGCAATACGCGGTCCGGGCTTACGCGGAGGCCCGGACGCTCCATGAGCGGGCCCTGGCGATCACCGAGAGGCTGCACGGCCCGGACGCACCTGGAGTCGCCATCAGCCTCCACGGACTCGCAGCGGACCTCTTGGCGGAGAATCGGTACGGCGAGGCGCTCCCGCTGCTCGAGCGCGCGTTGCCTATCTTCGTGCTACGGGGGGATATGATTGACGAGATGGCGGAAACGCAGTTCATGCTGGCCAGGGCGCTCCAGGCTCACAACCGCGACCATGCACGGGCACTCGCCCTGGCCGGCGTCGCCAGAGACAGGTTTCGCGAGATCGGGCATGCCGATAAGATCGCGGAGGTCGAGCAGTTCCTTGCCGACTACGAGCGAGCGAAGCGAGGCAGGTGATCCGGGCGGATGTCAGGGCGCGGAGGGGCGGGGTCGGCTGCCGTCAGCCCGGCGCTAACAACCCCTGACGGACGGTGATGTCGTGCGCCACAGACCACCAAAGGCCCCACGACCCGCCCTGGAGCCGTTACACCACCGACGTGGTGTGACGCTGGCGCCGCGATGATGCGCTCGACCCTCGCTCGTGCCGCTGTTCCGGGGTTGTCGGCAGGCGGGCTCAGCGGGTGCACTCGGGCGTCGGATCCATCTCGCAGATCATGGTCAGGAGCTCGAAGCTGTCAGGCTTGACGTCGTCGAGGCACACGCAGACCTTGTTGCAGCACTGCCCGGTGACGAAGGTCTTCTTCCTCCATCGCTGGCCCTCACAACGCAGCTTGAAGCGAGTGCGGCAGCGCGTGAAGGAGCTGACCGGCAGCAATCGAGGCGGGGTCAAAGATGTGCGGGTCATCATCCGTGACATCAACCCCGTGCTCCGCGGCTGGGGCAACTATTTCCGCACCGGGAACGCCGCGGTCAAATTCAACCAGGTCGACACCTACGTGTGGCGGCCACGGGCTTCACCGCCTGCGTGGGACCATCAAGTACCCGGAGGCTGCGTAATGCAGCGGCTCGAGAGACCATCGGTAAGCCGTGTGCGGGAAATCCGCACGCACGGTTTGAACGGGGTCCTGTCTTTCCTCGCGCGGTAGACCGCGTCTGATAAGAAAGGATCTACCAATGCGCTGGATCCCCCGCTCGCCGCTCGCCACCCTGCTCCTGCTCGCGTGCGGCGACGCAGTCGGCGGCAGCAGCAGCGACGGCTCCGCCACGCAGAGCACCCAGGTCACCGTCACGAGCGCCGCGAGCGGCGACATGCCGACGACCGCGGCGGTCACCACCGACGCGACAATGCAGGCCGGGAGCAGCGACGGCGGGGTCGCGGTGGTGTCGACCGACGACTCCGGCGGGGTCACCAAATTCGACCTCCCTATCACGCAGGACATCGGGTCGACCGGGTGTCGGGTGGGCGACCCCGACTGCGGCTGTAGCGCGATCGACATCCTGTTCATCGTCGACAACTCCGGCTCGATGCAGGAGCACGCGCCCGGCGTGATCGCGGCGTTCGACCCGTTCGTCGAGGAGATGATCGAAGTGCTGCCCCCGGGCACCTCGCTGCACATCGGTGTGACCCGCGCGACCGGCTTCTACGACCCCGGCGATGCCGGCGGCTGGGGCGGCCCCAGCTGCGAGGCGACGATCGTGGAAGGCGTGTGGTCTCCGCCGACCGCAGGAGACAACGGCGTCAACGGCCAGCAGGGGCGCCTGTTCGAGGAGCACAGCCTGCGTTACTTCAGTTTCCACACCGACGGTGATCCCAGCTATCTCAAGGGCTGGTTCCAGAATGCTCTGATCGGCGCGATTGACCTGTTCGTCCCGTACTCGAACGCCGAGACGGTCATCGCCGGCGCGGCCTACCCGTTCCACCCCGTCAACGCCGAGTGGAACGCCGGATTCCTGCGCGAGCAGGCCGTCCTCGTGCTGTTCCTGCTGTCCGACTCGCCCGACCTCTCGCCCCCCGAGATCCCGACCGGCGACTTCATCGAGATCGTCCGCGACGCCAAAGCAGCCTGCGGCAACAAGTGTGTCATCACCACCGGGGCGATCGCCGAGGCGTGCTACGGCCAGCCCGGCAACACCAACACCCGCCTGTACGACTTCATGAACGGCTTCGGCCAGCCGCCACCGTCGTGGACGGCGCTCACGGAGGGCGAGGTGGCCGACTTCGACGGCGTGCTTGGCACGGCCCTCACCGAACTGATCGGCGCCACGTGCATGGCGATCCCGCCGGAGTGACCTGACGGCCCTTCGGGCCTGGTGTTCGCGGTCGCGCTGCAGCTCCCTGCTGCCGGCTGCGACTCCCGTCGAGATCAACATCAACGTCACCGGCCAGCCCGGGAGCACGTGTGGCAATGGTGAGGTCGACCCCGGCGAGGCCTGCGACGACGGCAATGTCGAGTACATGGTCCGAATTAGCCCCTGCTGCTCGAATTCGATAATTTATGTCTCTTAGGACAGGCCGTTTTAAGGCCTTGCGCTGGTTCGGTTTTG
>Ga0075163_10008643_pt1 | contig 13385 bp, 16 predicted proteins | sample JI1023141ADNA_FD_71478 | JGI IMG/M metagenome (GOLD analysis project Ga0075163, IMG submission 71478) | Wastewater effluent complex algal communities from Wisconsin, to seasonally profile nutrient transformation and Carbon sequestration -... | ecosystem: Engineered > WWTP > Effluent > Algae...
TCCAGGAACGAAAGGTCAACCAATGGAGCGCCAGCGGTGAAGACGAGCCCGGCGACTATCAAGCCCACCGCGCCCGCCTCACACGCGCCAAAGCCGACATCGCCGAAATCGAAGCCGACCTCAAGAAAGGCACGACCCACGATGCCGCTGCCGTCGCTGCTGTATGGGCCGACATGATCGGTAACGCACGCGCCAAACTGCTCGGCCTACCGACGAAACTGGCTGGCGCACTCGATGGCCTGACGATCACAGAACGGGAAGCGCTCATCAAGGAAGGCGTCGCAGAGGCTCTGCGAGAGCTGGCGGATTACTCACCAGAAGTCGTGACCGGAGAATGGGAACGCCGTCGCCAGCCGATGGAAGATGACGAAGACGAGCCCGAGGACGAACCCGATGCGGATGAATGAGCGAAGCCCTCGCCAACCTATTTCGCGACATTGCACGCGCATGGACGCCGCCGCCAGATTGGACGGTGTCCGAGTGGGCTGACCGCACCCGCCGCCTGAGCTCTGAGTCATCTGCCGAACCCGGCCAATGGCGCACCAGCCGAGCTGAGTATCAACGTGGCATCATGGATGCGGTGAATGATCCGAACACCGAGCAAGTCGTGCTCATGACTTCGGCGCAGATCGGTAAGACCGAGGCGCTGAACAACGTCGTCGGCTATCACATCGACTTCGACCCGTGCCCGATGCTCGTGCTCCAGCCAACTCTCGACATGGCTGAAACATGGTCAAAGGATCGGCTTGCTCCGATGCTCCGCGACACGCCCGAGATCGGCCGCAAGGTCACGACCGGCGCGAAGAAGTCGAAGAACAAGATTCTCCACAAGTCATTCCCCGGCGGGCACGTCACGATTGCTGGCGCAAATGCACCCGCCTCGCTCGCTTCTCGCCCGGTGCGTCTCGTGCTCTGCGACGAGGTGGATCGCTATCCGGCCAGCGCTGGCACCGAAGGCGACCCAGTGAACCTGGCGATCAAGCGCACGGCAACGTTCTGGAACCGGAAGATTCTGCTCGTCTCCACGCCGACCGTGAAAGGCATTTCGCGAATCGAGGACGCGTTCGAGGAAACGGACAAGCGTTATTATCACGTGCCGTGCCCGCGGTGCGGCACTCATCACCGGCTGATGTGGGCAAACGTGCGCTGGAAGGACAAAGATCCGAGCACCGCGCTTTTCCAGTGCCCGCACTGCGACGGCTACTTCACGAACGCCGAGAAGAATTCAGCCGTCCGGCAAGGGCAGTGGATTGCCACCGCGCCGTTCCGCGGCAAAGCAGGCTTTCACCTGTCCGAGCTTTATTCACCATGGCGAACGCTGGCCGAAGTCGTGCGCGACTTCTTCGACGCGCAAGGCAGCCCCGAGAAGCTGCAAGTCTGGATCAACACCAGCCTCGGCGAGACGTGGGAAGAAGGCGGCAAGCTGCTCGACGAGAACGAACTGATGGGCCGCCGCGAGAGCTACGCCGCGCCCGTGCCTGCTCGTGCTTTGATCCTTACCGCCGGCGTTGACGTGCAGCCCGACCGACTGGAGATCGAGACGGTCGGATGGGGAGCAGGCGAGGAATCATGGAGCATTGATTATCACGTCATCAACGGCGACCCGGACATTCCCGAGGGCTCGCAGGGCTCACCGTGGACGGACCTCACCGACTACCTGCGGAAGACATGGGCGCACGAGAGCGGGCAAGAGCTGACCGTCTCGTATTCGTTCATCGACAGCGGCGGCTCCAACACTCAAGCCGTTTACAACTACGTCAAGAGGCACAAGGGCGGGCGCGTGTTCGCCATCAAGGGCCGAGGCGGTGAAGGCCTGCCGATTGTTGGCGCTCCGAACCGTCGCCGGTCTGGCAAGCTCAAGCGTCCCGTTGACCTCTACATCATCGGTGTCGATAACGCGAAGGCCGTCGTGATGAAGCGGCTGGAGATTGAGTCGCCCGGCCCCGGTTACTGCCATTTCCCTGCCGAGCGTGACGTTTCGTGGTTTCGTGGCCTGACTGCCGAGACGATGGTCACAAAGATGGTCAAGGGCAGGCCAAAACGCGAGTGGAAAGTCATCGAAGGCCGTCGCAATGAACCGCTCGACTGCCGCGTCTATGCGTTCGCGGCGCTCGTGATGGCCTCGCCTCAATTCGACAAACTGGCATTTCGTATGAAACGAAGGACACAAACAATGCAGATCGAGAAACCGAAGCCCGACAAGCCTGTCGAGCCTGTCGAGCCTGTCGAGCCTACGCAACCAACCCCACAAGACGCACCGGAGGCCGAGCCGCAAACTGCTGAGAAGCGCCAGAAGCCTCGCAAGATGCGAAGGCGCTCATCATTCGTTCAATCATGGCGACTCTGACCAAAGGCGAGACTCTAACGATCACCGAAACCGTGGCCGATGCGACGGCTGTTGAGGTGCGTTACGGCGGGCCGACGACCGGAACGGCTGAGATGACCGCCAGCGGCAGCGAATGGACGGCAAACATCGCGACCGACAACATGAAAGCCGGGCAATACTCGGCTGAGCTGTGGGCAACCTACGCCGGAAACGTGAAGCGCATCGTCTCTCGTCTGTCGTTCACAATCCGCGCCGCTCTCGGAGTCGGCGACGTTCGCAGCCAGGCACGGAAAGCGCTTGAAGCCATCGAGGCGATGCTCGCCGGGCAGGCAAACGAAGGCGTCCGGCGCTACCGGATCAACAATCGCGAGCTTGAACGCTACACCGTGGACGAGCTTTTGAAGCTCCGCAGTCATTTTGCGGCTGAAGTGCAGCGCGAAGAGCGCAAAAACAAGGGCATGAGCGGCCTCGGGCCTCGAATTGCCGTCCGATTCTGACATCATGGGCCTTTTTTCTTTCCTTCGACGCCAAAGTGCACCAGTTACTCGTGCACAAACCGCAGAAAAGCGCGGCGGACACGTCGTGAAGCTCAAACGCGTGCCGATTGACAGCGGCGAGCGTCATTTTGCGGATGCCGCGGGCAACAACCGCCTGACAGCGTCGTGGGCCGTCACTCCAACGACCGTTGACGCCTACATTTACCAGCATTGGAACAGCCTCGTGGCTCGTTCACGCGATCAAGCCGAGAAATCCGACCACGGGCGCAAGTTCCTCCAGCTCTGCCGCGACAACATCGCCGGGCCGACCGGCTTCAACCTTCAAGCTCAGGTGAAAGACCTGTCCGGCAAGGCCGACACCGTCGCCAGCGATGCCGTCGAGGCTGCATGGTTCGAGTTCTCGAAGCGTGGCGTCTATGAGATCACTCGCAGCATGAGCCGCGCCGATGTGGAGCGGCTGATTGTGACGACTGTCGCACGAGACGGTGAAGCCTTCGCGATCAAGCGCCGGTCAAAGGATCTTCCGCATGGTTTCGCGCTCCAGCTCGTCGATCCGGTCGCGCTCGATCCGACGCACTTCGAGACTCTCGGCAACGGCAACAAGATTCGCCACGGCATCGAGTTCAACGACTTCGAACAGCCTGTCGCCTACTACTTCCGCGACTACGACGAGCGCCAAGTCGGCTATGTGCTCGGCACCGGTCGCAAGTATCAGCGCATTGCGGCCGAGGACGTGATTCACGTCTTCGTTGTCGAGTCTGTGGGCCAGCGCCGCGGCCTGCCGTGGATGCGGACCGCGCTTTTCCGCATGCGAAACCTCGCGGCCTTTGAGGACGCGGCAATCATCAACGCTCGCGTCGGCGCGTCGAAGATGGGTTTCTTCCGCGACGATGATGCCGACCCGGATGACACCGATGACCTTCCAATGGACGCCGAGCCCGGCGTGTTCGAGAACATCGGCAACCGCGAGTTCGTCGAGTGGAATCCGCAGTTCCCTGACGCCTCGATTGAAATGTTCGCCCGCTCTTGTCTGCGCTCGATCAGCGTCGGCCTCGGTGTCAGCTATAACAACCTGGCCGGCGACCTTACCAGCGTGAACTTTTCCAGCATTCGCCAGGGCGCACTGGACGAGCGCGAGGTCTGGAAAGGCCTTCAACAGTTCTTCATCTCCGCGTGGTGTGAGCAGGTCTATCCCGAATGGCTGCAAATGGCGCTACTGATGGAAAAGATTCGCGTGCCGACACGCAATGGCGGCTCCGGTGCGCTGCCGTTCACGAAGATCGACAAGTATCGCGCTGTCACATTCACGGGCCGTCGCTGGAGCTGGATCGATCCGAAAGCCGAAGTCGATGCGAACGCTGTCGCCATCGGCCAACGCCTCAAGTCTCGCTCCGAAGTTATTCGCGAGATGGGCGGCGACCCTGACGACGTGTGGGCCGAGATTGAGCGCGAGGACAAGGCACTCGAAGCGCTTGGCATCGTGCCTGACCTCATGCCCGGCGCACAGAAGCCGCAACCAACCCCACAAGACGGCGGCGGCGCGGCTGCATAACCTTTCGACCATGCTGAAACTCGGCACACATCAACGCGACATCGGCAAGCAACCGCAGGGCTACAAACCCGGCGAGATTGCCACGCGCATCATGTCCGTTGAAAACGTGGACAAGGACAAGCGCACGCTTGAGCTTTCGTTCTCGTCTGACGCCGAGATCAAGCGTTGGGGCATCATCGAAGTGCTCGATCACACGCCTGGCGCTGTTGACCTTTCCCGCTTGAACGAAGGCGGGCCGCTTCTCTTCAACCACGATATCGACGAGGTGCTCGGAGTCATCGAAAAGGCTTGGCTCGACGGAACTGGCAAAGGGAGGGCGTTGGTTCGCTTCTCTCGTCGCCAAGACGCCGAGGAAGTCTGGCAAGACGTGCAGGACGGAATCCTGCGCAACGTGTCCGTTGGCTACCGCATCCAAGAGGTCAAGCTGAAAGAAACCCGCGACGACGGGACTGATGTGTATCTGGTGACCAAGTGGGAGCCTTACGAAATCAGCATCGTCTCTGCCCCTGCCGACACGTCTGTCGGCGTCGGGCGCTCCAACAAACCCGAACCTGAGAAAACATTTCCCATGAAAGACAAACTGCTCGCCGCCTGCAAACAGCGCGGCATCAACACCACCGGCAACGAAACCGAGGACGAACTTCTCGCTCTTCTGTCTGCCAAGCCTGAAACCAAGCCCGGCGCTCAGCGTAGCATCGAAGTCGGCGAGGATCACAGCGACGCCGTGAAGGCCGAGCGTCAACGCATGGCCGACATCACGGCTGCCGCGAAGAAGCTCAAGCTCACCGAACTCGGCGAGCGCTTCGTGACCGAAGGCAAGAGCGTGGACGCGTTCCGCGCTGCCGCCCTCGAAGAGATCACGAAGCGCGGCGCTCAGTTCAAGGAAGCAAATGCTCCCATCGGCCTGAACGACAACGAGAAGCGCAACTTCAGCTTCCTCAAGCTGTTCCGCACGCTCGCCGATCCGCAAAGCAAAGGCCTCCGCGAAGACGCTGCCTTCGAGCTGGATGTCACCAGCGCGGCCCGCAGCCATCGTAAAAATGCCCGCGGCACCGTCATTCCGGTGGATGTGCTCCGCTCGCCCATCGACGCCGATGCCCTCGGCCGTCGCGACATCGTTTCGATCAAGACCGGATCCGGTTACACCGGCACTGGCGGCGAGACTGTCGCGACGAACCTGCTCGCCTCGAACTACTTCGAGCTGCTCCGCAACAATACCTCGATCATGCGCCTCGGTCGCATCCTCGGCGGTCTCGTCGGCGACATCGACATTCCGAAACAGCTCACCAACGCGGCGAACGCGGGCTGGATCGGTGAAGACGAGCAGGCGCCGAACCGCGACATGACCTTCGGAAGCATCTCGCTCTCTCCGAAGACCGTCGCGGCCTACGGCCACGTCACCCGGAAGATGCTCATGCAGTCGAGCCTTGACGTGGAAGCGCTTTTCCGCGCCGACCTCGCTGCCGCAATGGGCCAAGCCATCGACGTTGCCGGTTACTACGGCGACGGCACCGGCAACGCTCCCGTGGGCATCCGTCACACGGACGGCATCAACGCCGTTTACTTCGCTGGCTCCGCTCCGACGTGGGCCGAGATCGTGGAGATGGAAACGCTTCTCGCCGAAGCCAACCTCGACCCGAACACCTCCCGATACGTCCACAACGCCCGCATGCGCGGCTCGTTCAAGACCACGAAGAAAGTCGCCGGATCGTCCACCGAAACCTTCCTGTGGGAAGGCAATGGCATCAACGGCTATTCCAGCGAGGTCACGAACCAGATTGAGAACGGTCACCTGTTCTTTGGCGAGTTCAACGAACTCATCATCGGCATGTGGGGCGGCCTCGACATCATCGTTGATCCCTACACGCAGAGCAGCCGCGGCCGGATCATGATCAACAACTTCCAGGACGTGGACTTTGAAGTCCGCCGCCCGGAAGCCTTCACCTTCGGACTTCCGCTTGCGGAGTCCTAAGCGATAGAAACCTCGAAAGCCCCGGCTGGCCTGCGCTGGCTGGGGCTTTTTCATACTTCGATGAAGCCAGCGCTCGCCCAACAATTCCCGACCGTCACCGTTGACTCGCAACGGCTCGTGCCGGCGCATCGGAGCTTCAACGCGTCGATCATCGAGCACGGCGGCAAGCGGCTGATGGCCTACCGCAGCCACACGCTCGCGCATGAATGGTGCTCGCTGCATCTGGCGACGCTTGGACCTGACTGGCAGCCCATCGGCGACGTGCAGATCGACGTGCCGCTCATCAACGAAGCGGGCAATCTCGAAGACCCTCGTCTCTTCCACGGGCCTGATGGCTCGCTCTGGCTGGCGTGGACAGAGGCGCTTTACCAAACGGTCCAGTGGACGTGCGTGCAGCGCTACGGCCAACTGTGGCACAAAGACGGCTATTGGCGCGTCGTGACAGCATGGACGCCGCGCCATGGCCGCAACGACGGCACCGCGAAGGAAAAGAACTGGCAGTTCTTTTGGCAAGGCGACCGCTGCTTCGCCATCTACTCTCACAGCCCTCAAATCGTCATCGAGCTCGACGGCGAGGCCGTGGTGAACGAATGGCGCACGCCTGGCATTCACTGGCGTTTCGGTCATCCATCGGGCGGCACGCCGCCCGTGCCGTTCAACGACGGGCACCTGCTGACGTTCTTCCACGCCTACAAGCCCGACAACAAGTTTCACCGCCGCTACAACATGGCGGCAGCATTGATCGAGAACCGGCCTCCGTTCGCCGTGAAGTTTGTGTCGGATAAGCCGTTGCTCGAAGCGTCCGAACGCGAACCGCTCGGGCCCGATCCGCGATGGAATCCTCTTTGCGTTTTTCCTTGTGGAGTGATTCAGGACGGGCATCTTTGGCACGTCAGCAGCGGCGTGAACGACTGCCGTTGCGCGGTCACGAGCATCCCGAACAAAAACCTCAACCTCGCACCCTACGTCATGCAGATCACAGCCAACACTGTCCGCCTGAAACTCGTCGCGAACGTCATGCTTGGCGGCTATCCGCGCCGCATTGACGAGATCGTCGAAGTCTCAAAGCCTGTCGCCATCGACCTTATCAACCGCAAGCGTGCGGTTCTCGCGCCCGAAGAAGTCGCGCCCGTCATCACGGTGGCCGAGTCTGAAAAGGCCGTCGCGACCGAAACACCTAAACGCCGCCGTCGCCAAGCATGAACTGCTCTGCCGCCATCGTCAATCTCGCTGCCAAGATCGGCAGCACCTTCGCGCTCCAAATCGTTGTCACTGACGACGACGATCAAGCCATTGACCTGACATCCGGCTGGCGCTTTGCCATGCAGGTGCGGACGAAAAGCGGCGAGATGCTCTTCTCTGCCGACAGCAACGGCGACCCGGCGTCGATTGAACTCGAAAATGATGGCAGTGCCACGATCACCGTTGACGTGCCGGAAGGCATCATGCCGCAGACCGCCGTCTATGACGTGATCGCCGAGCACGGCGACGACCGCGAGCCCGTGCTAGAAGGCATCATGCTTCTCAACCCTCAAATCACCGACATCACTGAATGAAAACCGTAACCGTTCGCATTGGCGCTCGTGGCCGTCCTGGGGCTGCTGGCGCCTCATCTTGGACTGACATCACCGGCAAACCCTCGACATTCCCGCCGTCCAGCCACACGCATGCAATCGCTGACACGACCGGCTTACAAGCCGCGCTGGACGCAAAGGCTGCCGCATCTCACACGCACGCACAAAGTGACGTGACCGGCCTGACATCGGCGCTGGCCGCGAAAGCCGACCTCGTGGACGGCATGGTGCCAACGAACCAGATTTCGGCCATCGCCATCACTGAGTTTCTCGGCAGCGTCGCAAACGAGGCTGACATGCTGGCGCTGTCCGGCCAGCGTGGCGACTGGTGCAACCGCTCGGACGTGTCAAAGGCGTTCGTGCTCGTCGCTGAACCGGCTAGCACGCTCGCAAATTGGGCCGCCATTGATTACCCGGCTTCGCCTGTTCTGAGCGTCAACGGACAAGCTGGGACTGTCGTGCTTGGAAAGTCTGACGTGGGCCTCGGTAATGTCCCGAACACCGACGCGACCAGCCGGGCAAACCATACAGGCACGCAAGCAATCTCGACTGTCGTCGGGCTGCAAGATGCCCTTGACGGCAAGGCTGCCTCCAGCCACACGCATGCGCAAAGTGATGTCACCGGTCTGGAAGCCGCGCTGGCGGGCAAGGCTGCCTCCAGCCACACGCATGCGCAAAGTGATGTCACCGGTCTGGAAGCCGCGCTGGCGGGCAAGGCTGCCTCCAGCCACACGCATGCCCAAAGTGATGTCACCGGCTTGGAAGCCGCGCTGGCGGGCAAGGCTGCCTCCAGCCACACGCATGCGCTCTCAGCCATCACTCAAAGCGGGGCAACAAATAACCAGGTGCCCGCTTGGAACGGCTCGGCATGGGTTCCAACGACACCCACGAGCGGCAGCGCCATCACGACGCCGAAGGTTCTGCATGTCACGACGGCGGGTAATGATACGACGGGTGACGGCAGCCTCGGGGCTCCTTACCTCACCGGCACCAAGGCCTTCACGGTGGCGCTTGCTTTGACGGGGCAGAACATCTGCATCCAGTTTGGAGTGGGCTCGTTTTCATGCACCTGCACTGACATCTGGCCTTCGCGCATCACGGTGAGGGGTTGTGGCGCGGCTGTGTCTGCGCTGGACATCGCGACGGATGACCATGTGAGATTGTGGAGTGATAAAACCATCATGGTGAGTGTGACTGCGATGAAGGCAGCGGAGGGCCAAAATGGGCCGGACATCACTCTCTATCACGTCCGTGGGGATACCGTGGCCACACTTGGCACCACGGGCACCACGGGGAGCACTGGCACGCCAGGGGATGGTGAGATACAGGGCGGCAGCGGTGGGGATGGCGGCACTGGCGGCAATGGTGGTGCCATTGCGCTGATCGATTGCCATATTGACATTGTGGAGTCCGCCGCTGGCGCGGGCGGTGCAGGCGGAGATGGCGGTTATGACGGCGGGGCCGGCCAGGGGTCGCCTGGTGCCCAAGGGCCATCAGGCACAAGCGGTGGTGTGCGAATCCTGCGCAGCCATGTGGGCTCTCTTGCTTGCGGGGCTTACGACATGGGCTGCTCCAACATCGCCACCGTCAACGAAGGCTCCCTCGGTAATGACTACGGTGCCAACTCCAACATGCCCGTCCCAAGCCTATGACCTCCCTCACGCCCCTTCGCTTTTTTGACACGCGGCTCACGGTTGAGGAGCAGCTCGCCATCGCCGCTTCGGATGATCCGGTAGTGCGTCTCTTTGTCCTGAAGTTCACGATGGCGGAGCGTATCCTTTCGACGGACTCGCGGCTGGAGCAGGGCCGCCAGCTCCTGGTGGAGAAAGGGCTGCTCACGGACGCTCGATCCCACGAGATTTTTGATTTTACCTGAATCTGATATGAGTGACCTTGCCCAAAACCGTCTGCTGACCATCCTCGGCATCATCACGGCTGTCGTCACAGTCGCGGTTCAGATTCTCAGCGTTGGCGAGATCAAGGGCAAAATCGAGACTGTCGTCAGCGTGCACGAACGCCGCCTCGATGCCGCAGAGGGCAAAATCGACGAGAACACCAAAGACATTGCCGAGATCAAAGGCAAACTCCACGGCGTCGCATCGCAAGTGGGAAAAGTCCCTGGCCGCGTCGTTGATAAAATCAGCACACAACAATGATCCACGATCCCAAAGACATCTTCCTCGCCGACTTCGGCCAGACTGTCGTTCTTCACACCGAAGGCGGCGACCGGGAGATCACGGCGATCTACGATGCGGCCTTCTTTGACTCAGCCATCGGCGAGACGGTGCTCGATACTACGCAGAAGCGGTTTGTCGCGAAGGACGAGGATCTGAAAGACCTCAAGCGCGAGGACAGCGTCACGCTCAAATGCGGCACGTTTGAGGTGCTGCAAATCCAACCGGACGGCACGGGCTTCTCGACGGTGCTGCTGACTGATGTGACCAACGATGATTGAGTTCCTGACCAGCTCGAACCTTGCACGCGTCAAGACAGCCCTTGGCGTGCTTGAGTCGGACATATCGAAGGCCGTCAAGACAGCCACGCGCCGGACATTCAAATGGGCCGAACGGAAGGCCGCGAAGGACATCGCCGCCGAGGCTGGCATTCCGTATCGAGCAGCCCGCGCTCGCACGAGAGCCAAGTACAGGCTCACCGGCTCGGGCCAAGTCTGGTTTGGGCTGAATCCGGTCAGCGCAAAGTATCTCGGCGCGAAGGACCGCAAAGGCGGCTTCACGAACGAAAAGCTCAACCAGCACTGGTTTCGTCGCCGCAGCCGCGCTCGCCTGCCGATTGATCGCGTCGAGAAGCCTATCGAGTCCGAAGGCATGGCCTACGTCGAGGCCGAGTTTCCCGATGAAGTGCGGGCCAAACTGCTCGAAGAGTTCTTCGCCGCGCTCGACAAGACAACAGGCCGCGAAGCCGGAACCTCACAACAGATCCTCAACGCATGAACTCGCCCGTCAATCTCACGACCCTGCACACGAACATGAAGGCCGCGCTGGCGGCTCAGTTCCCGACCTGCACGGTGGACTACTACTCGCGTCCAGGCGACAAGATCACGACGCCTGCGATCCTCATTGACCTCGAAGACATCGACGCCAGCGACCCGGACAACAATGGAGCCGAGCAAGTCGAGGTCACGCTGCGGTTCAACATCTACGCTGTCGAGAGCTACAAGGCCGGGAAGAAACTGGCTGTGCGAAACCTCGCGGCTGCCGTGATGGCGTTCGTGCGCGGGAAGAAATGGCAATGTCCAGTTGTCGGCGCTCGCGTCATCGGAGCCTATCGCGACTCCTTCCAAGGTGACACTCAAGAGTGTGAATGCCGCCGGATCGAGATCGAGCAAGATGCGTTGCTCGGCACCGACGTGTGGATCGACGACGGCGACACACCGACAGAGGTGAACGTCAGCGAGCAGGGGAATGACCATGCCGCGATTGTGGAACCGGAAGAATAATTTTGCTTGCAAAGGTGCAAGGCTGGCGGAGCATTCGGCGCACTCGCACCCTCCCTGACACCGCATGGCATCCCTGAACAAAGTCCACCTCATCGGCAATCTCACTCGCGACATCGAGGTCCGTTACACTCCCAAAGGCTCAGCCGTCGCTGACATGAGCATCGCGCTGAACCGGAAATGGAAAGACGATCAGGGGCAGGTGCATGAAGAAGTCACCTTTGTGGACATCGCCATTTGGAGCAAGACCGCCGAGAGCTGCGCAAAGTATCTCAAGAAAGGCTCCCCCGTGTATGTCGAGGGCCGTCTTGAACTCCAGTCGTGGAACGACAAGCAGACAGGTGAGAAACGCAGCAAGATGCGCGTCGTCGCCGATGGCGTGCAGTTCCTCGGAGGCGGCCAGCAGCAGCAGCAGCAGGGCGAGCGGCCAACAACTCAGCAGAGCACGCAACAGCGGCCAGCGCCTACTCAAGAGCAGGCACCGCAGGGCGGCAACGAAGATGGTGACGACATTCCGTTTTGAGGATCATTGACATGAAAGAAATAATCAACCTTGCCGCCAATTTTGCGGCCTCACTTGACGACAAACGCGGATTCCATCCGAGCATGGAACTAATCTTCATTGCCAGTGAGCCGACCTATCGGGTCGATGCAACTGGCGAAACTATTCGAGAGCGCCAGATCATCACGGAACGACTTATTTGCACGCCAGAAACCGCCGAACGGCTTGGCAAAGTGCTCATCAAGCTCGCTGACGACGCACGTCAGGAGTTCAACAAGTGCGCAGGCATCCTCAAGGCGGACAAATCATGAGCGCCGAACTCTCCGACCTTCAAAACCGCATCGCGAACTTGATTCGCGTCGGCACCGTGCACAGCATCGTCAACGGCAAGGCCCGCGTTTCATTCGGCGAGGGCAACGTGACCGCTCCGCTGCCGTGGCAGACCACGCAAGCCGGTGACATCAAAGAGTGGAACGGACACCCGAAAGTCGGCGAGCAAGTCGTCGTCGTGAACCCCGGCGGCACAGGAAACGCCGGTTACATCCAGCGCGGCGCGATCTTCACCAGCGCGAACCCGGCCAACGGCAGCGCGGCGAACACTCGCGAGCTGGACATCCCGAGCGGCGGCAAGTTTCGCGTGACCTGCGGTGACTGCACGTTCACGCTCGAAGACGGCAAGGCTAAAGTCGTTGTCGGCGGTGCTGTGCTCGAACTGTCGGGCGGCAAGATCAAGATCACGGGCGACGTTGAAGTCACCGGCAAGATCACCTCGACCGATCTCATCACTGGCGGCTCTGTCGTGCTCCAGACACACATTCACGGCGGCGTTCAGTCGGGAGGCAGCAACACCGGGCAACCTGTCTGACCTATGGCCGAAATCCTCCTTTTCATCCTCGCTTTGCTCGTTTTGGGCGTAATTGCCCGAGGCATTCAGGCGCTGGCCGATATGGTCAACATGGTCGGCGCACTCTTTAAATCTCGCCGGAAGCCCGGCATTCCACCTCCATTGCCAAAATCCTATGTTCACCAAACGCACCCTCGAAAATCTGGCGAGCCTCAATAAGAAAGCCCGCGCCAAACTCGAACCGTTCGTCATCGCCGCTCAAGAGCTGATGGCGAAACGCAACGTCACCGTCGAAGTCATCTCCGGCCTTCGCTCATGGAGCCAGCAAGCCGCGCTCTATGCACAGGGGCGCACCAAGCCGGGCCGCATCGTCACGAAGGCCCGCCCCGGCTCGTCCTGGCACAACTACGGCCTCGCCATTGACCTCGGCTTGTTTCAGACCGGCATCTATCTCGACGAGCGCAAACCGGCGCTGGCCGAGGTGCTTTACAACCAACTCGGCAACCTCGCCGCACAGCACGGCATCGAGTGGGCTGGCAACTGGAAGTCCTTCCCCGAAGGGCCACACTTCCAAGTCACGTTTGGCCTGTCGCTGGCAACGGCTCGCGCACGCATGGAGGCCAACAACTACGATCACCAGAAGATCGTATGATTCGCCCACTCG
>Ga0075163_10008645_pt1 | contig 13381 bp, 14 predicted proteins | sample JI1023141ADNA_FD_71478 | JGI IMG/M metagenome (GOLD analysis project Ga0075163, IMG submission 71478) | Wastewater effluent complex algal communities from Wisconsin, to seasonally profile nutrient transformation and Carbon sequestration -... | ecosystem: Engineered > WWTP > Effluent > Algae...
TGGCGACACGTTCGGCATTCCGTACGTTGTCGGCAACTGGGGGGACGTGGATGTCACCTGGAACTCGGTGAAGGCTACGGCCTCGACCGGGTTCACGGCGGCGGTCACGACGAGTCCGGCTACCGCGTATACGGGTGACGTGCGCGGGACCTACGCGGTGCAGACCACCGCTTCAGACTCTTCGCGCGTGCTGTGCGTGTGGGTCTATGTCGATAATCCAAACACCAGGGCGGGTGCGTATGGAGTTGTCCAAGCTTAATGACGGGCTGTGGCTGGTTCCTTCCTATAAACGGCCGCAGCGCCTAGCCAAGCTGCTAGCATCTATCCGAGAGCGCGGGGTCCAGACAAAGGGCCTCGTTCTGCTGAGCGCGGATGACCCGAATGACTATACCGGGCTGGCGGTGCCAGAAGGCTGGGGGGCGGTAAAGCTTCAGGTCGAAGCTGCTGGTCGCAACGGCGTTTTGGCGCAGTACTTCCGCGATTTCCCGAACATGGCGTGGTACGGGATGCTGGAAGACGATCAGGTCGTGCAGACGCCTGACTGGGACACGAAGATGATCGCCGCCTGCCCGTCCTACGGGTTCTCTTCGGCGAACGATCAGTGGTTGGCGCCGACACGTATGCGCGGCGCGAAGGTCATTGACGGCGATCTGGTTCGCGCTATGGGCGGCTTTGCCCCCGAGGGGACCAAGCATTCTTTCATGCACGAGATGCAGGAAGACATCGCGGCCAACTTTAAGTGCTGGCAGTACGTGCCGGACGTGGTCGTGGCTGAAGAGCACCCGAACAACGGAAAGGCTGTTACGGACGAAGTTTATCATCGTTCCAATAGCTGGCTGGCCGAAGATCAGGCGGCGTTTCAGAAGCACAACGCCGAGAAGCGTTTGGATGTATTCCATCGTATTGCGGCGGCTACTGGCAAAAATGTCCGGGTGGCGAACTTCGAGGGCCTGCACGTCGCCATCGCAACGCCGTGCCACGGTAACAAGGTGGAGGTGAATTACCTGCACTCCGTTGTGGCCATGACGCACGCCATGCGCACGCACAATATCCAGTTCTCGCTGCTGACCGTGCCCAACGAAGCGCTGGTTATGCGGTCTCGAAACCATCTCGTCTGGCAGTTCATGCAGACGGAATGCACACATCTGCTGTTTACCGACAGCGATATGGGCTGGAAGGCGGGCACGATCATGCGCCTGCTAAGCCACGGCAAGGATGTCGTGGCAGGCATCGGCCGCCGTAAGCAGGAAGGGCCGCCCAGCTACTGTGCCAACATTGTCGAACCGGTCCAGGTGGATAAGGACACCGGTCTGATCAAGGCAATCCACGTCGGTGGCGCGTGTCTTTTGCTGAGCCGGCAGTGTCTGGAAAAAATGCTCAGCGTCTATTCGGAGCTGAAGTACCTGGACGTGCAGGCCAACCGATATGAGACGGCCCTGTTCGATACAGAAATTCGGGATGGCAAGTTCTGGTCTGAGGACTACACGTTTTGCCGGCGCTGGCGTGACATTGGCGGAGACGTGTGGATCGATCCGGAGATTTATCTGGAGCACGTGGGCTTTACGTCCTGGAATGGCTGCATGGCGGACGATTTGTTCCGCATTCCTGCGCAGCAGGCCGCGCTAGCGTTGCCGGCTCCGACGGCAGCAGCCGAAGGCCAAGCGACCAATGATGCCATTACGTGGCAAGCGGCTGCGGACTAGGAGAAGGCCATGAACCCGGTACGACTGACACGAGGCACAACGACAGGCTCGACCAGCGTCTGGGTTCCTGACCGTTTCGTCACGCCAACGAACATCTCGGCTTATCTGGTGGTAACTGGCGCCGGCTCCTGGAGCCTGGAGCAGACGCCAGACGAAGTCTCGACTTCGGCCGGATTTTCAGCGGCTTCTGCTACTTGGATCAGGGCGGAAATGTCTGGTTTGACCGGAAATTCTTCCGCCATGATTACACGCTGTCCGATGGGCATGCGGCTTACCATGGATTCCGGGACAGGATCGGCGACGATTACGCTGATCCAGGTTGGGCCGGGTCGATGAGGCCGCGATGCCCGCACGTTGGAGAGTAAAGCCGGTATCCGGCGGGTCGGTCACACCCCCTGTCACCGATATCAGCCTGTCGGCGAGTACCGTTGCGGACAACGCCACGGCCGGCACGGTTGTTGGAACGCTGTCCAATAACCTGGGCATCTCCGTTTCCTGGGCGATTACCGACAACACCAAGTTCCAGCTCTCCGCCTCCACGGGCGTTACGGTCGATCTGCAGCGCAGCAGCACTGGCACGCTTACTGCCGGCGTAGGCGAGACAGTCACGATCCGCGCCACCCGTACGGGCACGGCCCCCTATGACGAGCCCTTTTCGGTCAGCGTTACGGCGGCTGGCGAGGTCTTCCTGGCCAATCTGACCATGACGAACGGGGTCGCCAGCGGGAAGACGAGCGAGCCATTCCAGATTTCGTTCCCGACAGCTCCCGATGCGCTTGGGGTCGGGCAGACGCTTCGAGTCTACGATGATAATGGATCGGGCGCGCGCGGAACGGTTCTTGCCAATTTCCAGGTGGACGGCAAAGCCACCGACATGAACAGCAAGGTGCGCAACCACGTTCTGAGTGGGATTGTGCCAACGCTGGCCTCTAGTGGCACGCGTAAGCTTTGGGTTTATGCGGATTCCACGGCCGCCCCGACCGGCACGGCCATTACCGAGGCGGACCTGTTCGCTACTTCGTGGCGGCTGGTGGTCAGCTTCAACATCGCTGGCACGACCTACAGCGTCGATACGGACGATCTGAACGGGGCATCTACGAGTTGGAGCAAGACGGCGGCGGTTCGGCACGAGGACTGGATGTCCGGTCCCGGCACTGTCTGTTTTGTCTACTCGTCCCCACCATTCAATACTGGCACGCCGCAGGCCAGTGGCGATGGGCTGCGCGTCTGGTTTCATATCTACGCGCGAAAGGCCGGGACGGCTGCGGTATCCGGCGGCAATCCGATCACGGTTGTGGATTGCGATATCGTCCTGCGCAATTTCGACGCTGTGCGGGCAAGCCCGGACAATTACTGGTACGGATTGCAAATCCAGCGCGCGACGAGCCTGAGCGACGGCACGCTAATCACGACGGACAACACCGATATCGACGGGAACGTTACGCGGTATGTCTATGCGCGTTCTTCTCCGGCAGCCACGCTGACAGCAACGGGCGCGACCAGCACCGGGGCCAAGTCGTGGACGCGCGGTACGGGTACGTGGGATAGCGACATCCTGGGGGCACATATCAAACTGGCCTCTGGTGCCGGCGGAGCCTACGTGACCGCCCGTACAAACAGCACGACCATCGCGGTCTACGTCTATGAAACATTTGGCACGACCAGCTACACGTCCGGTAACTGGGTGGTTGAAGGCGTTGGACACGGGTACGGATCGACCTGGGTCATTCCGACGACGGTGGGTACCGCGCAGACCAGTGTGACGCTGTGGGGAGATAACACCTCGGCGGTAACGCCCACGACACTAGCCGCGCTTGATTATCTTGCCTCCAGCGAGATGGTCGAGAATTACGGGTTTGCGTTTGCTGACATTGCCGCCAGCGGAAACTTCAGCGCGACCAATCTGGACTTGATGCGGGCCGATAATGCCATTCGTCCGTTTACGCAGCGTGGCCCGTCGGGAACCGAGATGGGCGACCTGATTACCGACGTTGGGCGCGGCGGTGGTCGCGCCGATATCGGCATTATCACCGGGTACACGCTGGCTGGTCTTGGGCAGTATACGGCGCTTGGTCGGCGTAAGATATTTGAGAATGCGCAGTGGTGGTACACGGCTCAGTATAACGGCATCAGGCGGTATAGCGGGTCTCCGTCAGCTGGGTCTCTTGGCGTGTGTCCGCGCCCAGACAACGGCAACAACTATATGTTCGGCACAGCGTTCAGCGGCTCGGTGCAGATGAACCTGCCGACGCTTAACTGGAACCCGTGGGAATACGATATCGCCCATACGCCCTGCGTGGCTTATGGCGCGTACTTGGCTAGCGGCAAGCTGGTCTGGCTCGATAGCCTGCAGGAGACGTCGTACTGGTCGGGCAGCTGTGCGCTGGATACCGGCTATTGCGGGACTGGTATTGCCAAGACCCCGTATGGCGACTCGGCCAACATAACGACCGGCTCTACAGCGCAGCAGCCATTTGCTTTCTGCCAGCAGCGCGCCTCGGCCTGGAGCTTTCGGGATGTGGCTGTTGCTGCGGCTTTGACGCCCGATGCCAGCAAGCCAGGCATTTACAATGCGAAGTCCATGTACGACACATGGGTCGGTAACACATGGTCCAGAGGGGTCTTCGCCAAGACGGAGTACACGGATAACGTCGGCACCCCGGCGCATAACTTCTTCGCGGCAAGTGGGCCACGCTACGCCGGGTGGTATTTCGACGCGACGAACAGCGAGTTCGCTGTATACCAGACCCACTTCATGGCGTGGACGACCAACTTTATCTATGACCTGGGGTTGGTCACCTCCGACACGGACACATTCTATCCGTGGTTCGCCCAGACTCAGATCGAATCCTACACGTCTTCTGACGTTGCTCCTGACTATGTGACATCTGCTTACTGGATGCCTCGTATTGCCGAGCCGCCTGGAGCGACAGACGCGGTCCAGACATGGGCCGAGGTATACCAGGCGTTCGCCCTGTATCCGCTCGGCTACCCGATCGAGGGCTGCGCTCGCGTTCCTGCTGGCATCACGCTGTCAGCTACGACAGGTGCGTCTATCACGGTGACTTTCACGGGCGGCCCGCTGGGACAGACCTCCTGGTACGCCGGGAATGGCGGCACGCAACTTGGCGGCTGGGTTGCCGATCTTGGCGCAGGCGGACGAGGTCAGATTACGGCGGTCGCTAATTCCAATTCTTGTACCGTTACGACGCTCACGACCGGCGGCGCTACCTTCGGCACTACATCTCCCACCCCGTCTAATTGCCGCATTCCAATACCGCATCCGCTGGATGCTGGGGCCGATGGCACGCTGACAGGACGGGACACAAACTACATGCAGCTTTATCGTCGCGCCTGTGTTGGTTGGCAGGATCGCGGCGTCGCCAGTGCGGCTGATTGTGTCACGTACATTACCTCGTCCACGGGCTTCCCGGCCACGATGGATATCCAGCTATGGGTGGACCCGCGATGAACGCCGATCTACAGCGCGCCATCGCGCGGCACCCCTGGATCGCCGACGAATTGAAGCGCGTCGGCTTCGATGAGCAGCACGTCTTCGCCGAGCAGTTCACCTACGGCGAAATCCACACGTATCCGGGCGCGATTGTCGGGGTCGGGTCGAAGGTTGCGTTTCACCTCCATGACTTCCCGCACATGATGATCCTGTATCCGGGCGATGCGCTGGAGCCGTCACGCTATGAGTTGCACGCCGTCCGTAGCAACGGCGAGCGGATCAAGAGGCAGATCAACCCACTGGGCTTCGCCTATGTCGAGGCTGGGGTTGAACACGAACTGACCCTGACGCATGGGCGGTTCGGCCTCTACTGCTGCATGTTCCCGACGCACAGCCCGGACGGAACACCCCGTGTCGATCCCAAGCAGTGGACCGGCGCGGAGTGCGAGAGGCTTACCCATGTGTAAGCTCGTGGTGAACGCCGAGGACCGCCCGGCTTGGAAGATCGGCGACGTGATTTCCGGGTGCGAGGACCACGAGCACGAGGGCGAAAAGCCGCGTCTGGCGTCCCGGTATCGCGTATTTTTCGTCAAAGGTGTGCCAATGGCGCATCCGTCGATCCAGCGCTTGCTCTTGCGCGACAAATTGCCAGGGAAGCAGGTTCCAGAGCGACGGCACTATCTTGATCTTCCTTGGTTCGAGAGCATGGCCGCGCGCAAGCCCGGGTGGACCGGATCATCCGACCAGGCCGTGAGCACCTATCTGCTCGCGCTGGAGCAAGGGACTCGCATTCGGTTCGTGCCCGTCAATTCGCTGGTGGTGGCATAGATGGCAACGATCGGTAGTGGGAAGGATTTTGCAACGGTTTCAGCGTGGGCGGCTGATCTGGACGGCGATACGCTTTTGGCTAATACGAGTGGTCTTGTTACCGGGACAATTACCGAGAGCAGTCAAATCCATTTCCAGAATGTCACGCTCGGGATTTTCACCCTCACGCTGACGACCGACAGCGGCCAGAGCTTCGCCGACAATGTCAACAAGGGCACGAATGCCCTGCGCTACAACACGGCGAACGGCGCGGCGGTGACGAACAGCGTTGCCGGGACGGCGATAGATATCGACGTTGCTATGACCGTCTCGAAACTCCAGTTTCGCGAGACTGGCAACTATGACTACCTGCTCGACGCTAGCGCCGCGCTTACCCTGTCGCAGTGCATTTTCCTGAACAACGCGGCAAGTGCTGGTGGGGATATCGTTCGCCTGGAAGGTAGCGGTTCGGTCGAGAACTGCCTGATCTACAAGAATGGCGCGAACAATGTCTCTGGCGCCCTGCTGGCCATTCTGGGCGGGGGCACGGCGAACAACGTGACGTTGGCGCGCACCGGATCAGGCACCGTGGGGACGGGACTGCGCTCGGCCTATGGAACCTTGGTCGCAAAGAACGTCGCGGTCTTTGGCGCGACGACGGACGCCAGCGGCACCCTGACCGGCAGCATCAATAACGCCACCGACAGCGCGGGGGGCGGCTTCCCGGCAACAGGCCGGCAGAACAGCCTCGTCGGCACGACGGAGTGGGAAAGCGTCACGGATGGGTCAGAAGACTTTCGTATCAAGGCATCAACGAGCGTTAAGCTTCTTGGCACTGGCACCACGACCGGCACCCCTTCTACTGACATCGTTGGGCAGTCTCGCGTAGCCCCGTACGACATCGGGGCTTGGGAAAACCAGTCTGCGGCCGGTGGCGACATGCTTCTTTGGTTCCCGACCATGGGTGACGGTGGTATGCAGAACTTAACCGGCGGCATGACCGGATAGGAGATAGGCGATGGCCAAGCTAAGTTTTAACAAGGCCGCGACCGGCAAGCAGGTTGTTGTCTTCATCCGCAATACCTCGGTCACCTCCTCGGTAAGCGGGCTCACCGGGCTAACGTCCGGCTCGCTCAACTGTATCTACTATCGCTCCGGCGCTGTGGCGGCTGCGTTGACGTTGACCAGCTTGGCCTCGATTACTTCCACGCATCTAACGGGCGGCTTTATCGAAGTGAGTGCCGCTGGGATGCCCGGTGACTACCGCCTGGACTTAGCGAACACGATGCTGGCTGCGGGGGCAGACTTCGTGACGGTCATGCTCAAGGGCGCGACCAACATGGAGGCGGTGCCGTTCGAGGTCGAACTTCTGGACGCGGTAAACGTCTCCGGTGGCGTGGTCGAATCCAACATCGTCCAAGTCTCCGGCACGGTCATCCCCGCTCCTGCCACGGCTGGCTATCTGCCGGTCACGGTCAAGGTCGGGACGGGAACGGGCGAGATCAGTCTGACCTCGGGACGGGCAGCAGCGGACATCCTCCAGTGGTCCGGCGTCGCCGTCCTGGCTCTCTCTGCCGGGCGCGTGCAAATCAGCGTCGGCGAGTACCAGCCGAACCTCGTGCCCCTCCAGCCCACGGTCTCCACCCGCACCCTAGACGTCACGGCTACGGGTGCGGCGGGCATCGACTGGGGCAACGTCGAGAGCCCCACGACGGTCCTGGCCCTCACTCAGACCACGCTCAGCTCCACCTATATCCCGCCGACCTCGGGCCAGAACGCTGTTCAGGTCTGGGCGACGGTCGTGTCCAACAACACGGCTGCCGGCACCTTTGGGTTGCGGATGTCCCGTTTCCCCGATGTGGCGGCCGGCGCAAACGGAGGCCTCCCCCTCGTGGATGCCTCCGGGGCGGTCAAGCTGTCGAGCGGCACGGGCGCGAACCAAATCTACCTCCAGTCCGGCCTCGTCACCGTATCGGGCGGCGGCGCTACCCCTCCCACGTCGGGAGAGGTTGCCACTCAGGTCTGGGCCACCGTGGTCGCGAACAACACGGCCGCCAACAGCTTCGGCCTGCGGGTCTCTCGCTTCCCGGATATCGCGGCAGGATCGGTTGGGGGCGTTCCGGTCCTCGACGCCACGGCCGGCGTGCCGCTGGCCTCGGGTACCGGAGCAAACCAGCTTTACCTGCAAAGCGGTCTGGTCACTGTCTCGGGTGGTGGAGCAACCCCGCCGACCTCGGGCGAGGTGGCTACCCAGGTCTGGGCGACGGTCATCGAAGGCAGCTTTACGGCGATTGCCTCGATGAAACTCCAGAACGCCGCCATGGCCGGAAAAGTCACCGGTCAGGAAACCCTGACGCCCGTCTTCCGCGATCTATCGAATGCGGTGAACCGGATCACAGCCTCCACCACGCTGTCTGGAAACCGCACGGCCGTCACCTACGACATGGCCTAGGAATGTTTAAGCGTGTCGCGAAGACTTATCGCTTTCTTGCACGCTTTGCAGCGGCGGTGGCCGTGCTTGTCGCGTTTTGTGTTTTCGGGTGTGTATGCATGCCCGCTGGGGCAGTGCGTTCTGGTGCCAAAGTGAGAACCACGTGGTCCCGCCTTACGCGCAAGGTAGCGAGCGTGGTTACACGCCCGGCATTGGCGATATCCAGTTTTCGGGTCCGTGAGCAGATTATCGCCTTCGTACGAATGGCCTTTGGGGCAGTGAGTTTTTCTGCGGTTTCTGGCTGGCGCTCCGTCTCCGATCATAACGTTGCTGACGCGCGAAAGAAGACGGAGGTGCCGTGGATTTACGCACGCTCGCGTCAGGCATACGTGATCAATGCAGGCTTCGTCAGGGATTGGTCCGACAAGCATTTTGTAGGATTCGCGGTGAGCAAGGAGCCCGGGTTGTTCATCGATAGATACTTGACCATAGCCCCCTGTCTTTTTAGACAGCGGCCAAATCCAGCAACGGTCTTCTCCGTAATGAGCAAGCAGCGCGTCCAGGCGGACGGCAAATTCGGCGGCTTTCATGCTGCTTCTTTAGCAGAAGAAGGGGCCTAAGTACATGGCAATGTTCGGGGCGTCCTATTGGGGGCCGGGATATTGGGGTAACTATTTTGGCACAGGCCCCGCTAATTCCAGCCCGACGACTGGCACGGTTACGACCGGCGACGCGTTTTTCAATATCAAAATCGCCGAGCTGATCATCGACGCCTACCAGCGCATTCAGTACGCCGAAGAAAAGCTGAATGCCATGCATATGGCCAGCGCTCGACGCAGCATCAATCTGCTCTACTCGTTGTGGTCGTCCAAAAACCTGAACCTTTGGACTGTCGAACAGGATTTCCTGGACCTGACGACGAACCAATTCAACTACTCGCTGCCGGTCGATACGGTGGACGTGATCCAATGTACGTTGCGCACGTTCACGCGCCCGACCGGGACTTACTACTCCTTGGTCGGCGGGACTGTAGCGAATGCTTTCGACGGAAACCTGCAGACCACCTGCACGCAGACGCTGCCGGACGGCTACATCGCGGTGGATTATGGGTCCAATAACGACCAGCTCGTGTCAATGTGCGGTATCTATTCGTATACCGAACAGGAATACGACCTGTCTTTCGAGTATTCGTCTGATGGCGTGACATGGACAGAAGTGGCGGATATTGGGCCGTTCGAGTATCCGGCTCTTACGGGTCAATGGTTTGTGATAAACGCGCCAGTATCGGCGCAGTGGTTCCGTGTCCGCGAGAAGGGCGGCGCGACGTTGAATTTGGCCGAAGCTTACTTCGTTACCCAGCCAGTAGACACGGCCCTTGGCCGGATCAGCCGGTCGAACCAGTTCAACGTCAGCCAGAAATTCTCGCCCGGCCGCCCATCGGCCTACATGGTCAACCGTCTGCGGGAGCCGACACTTACCCTTTACCCGCCGCCGGTTAGCTCGTATATGTTGCTGGTCTACGCCCGGATCAGGAACATGGCCAGCGTGGACACGTCGGCTGAGACGCTAACCATTCCCCAGCGGTTCTATGAGCCCCTGGTGTCTGGATTGGCGGCGAAGCTGGCACGCAAGTTCCGCCCCGAACAGGCGCAGGAGCTGGCGGCAGAAGCAGAGATTGCTTTCAATATTGCCGCAGCTGAGGACAGGGATCGCGCTCCGCTGTCCATCCTGCCAGACATGTCGGGGATGATGTAATGACCATCCATAAATGGCTTCCGGACCCGGATAACCCGATTGCCGCAGCTCGCTGCGCGCAGACGGATTTCATCGTCGGCCGGAACGAGCTGGTCAAGCAGATGGTCTACCAGGGCACCACATTGGTCTGGAATGGTGAATGGGTGGCGAAACAGTACGCTGATAAACCGAACCCATCCATGATGACGCCCGTGCTCCAGGCAGACCCGAAGCCGATCCTGGTTCCGCCTGGCGGCCAGCCGCAGATGCCAGACAACATCATCGCGGGGCCGTGGACTTACCCGGGCACATCGTCGTGACCACGAGCGTGCTCGCCATTCCCCCGTCCCTGGATGGCTCCATGCCGTACGTCATACAGACGTTCGACTTGCGGGCGGAAGCCATTTCCATGGCGGAGAGGCTGAGCGAACGCGGCTGGCAGGTTTTTCTGGGAGAAACCAAAGATGAAAAACCAACGCATTGATAAGTCGAAAGTAGCGACGGTCATGCGCGAGTTCAAGCGCGGGACCCTCCATTCCGGCAGCGACAAGGGACCGAAGGTCACCAACCCGAAGCAAGGAATTGCCATCGCATTGAGCGAAGCCAGAAAGGCGGCGAAGTAATGGGCGACGTTATCCCGTTCAAGCGCCCGGAAGGGAAGCCCCCGTTGAGCGCGTATGCCAAGTTGATGATGGAGCGCGCTATCGAGGAGATCAGGATGACAAAGCCGATTGCCGTGCCGAAGAAGGACGGAGCAGCGTAAGTGGCCGTACTGCAGACATATTCTACACTCAAGGCGGAGATCGCGCGCTATTTGAAGCGTGACCTTTCGACGCTGAGCGATGACATTGACTACTGGATTGCGCAAGCGGAGCTGCGCGTGTCGCGCGAAGTGCGCCCGCGCGGATACCAGCGCTATGCTACGTCCACGTTTACGCAGTCTGATCGTCTGATCGAAATCCCCGACAACCTCATCGGGGTTATCAGCTTCTTCGTGATCGACAGCGATAATGTGCGCACCCCTGTGTTTCGGCGCGAGTATTCCTGGCTTAACGACTACTGGCCGGACGCTAGTGCAGAAGATAAGCCGATCTACTACGCCAATATCGATGGCGTGCGCTTCGCCGTGGCGCCGACACCCGACACGGATTACCAGTACGAACTCAGCTACTACGAGCGCCTGCAGCCGCTGGACCTTGGCAACCAGACCAACTGGCTAACCGAGAACGCTTACGACTTGCTGTTGTTTGCGTCGCTTCTGGAGACCCCGCCGTTCCTGCGCGATGACGAGCGCACCCAGACGTGGCAGACCTACTACGACCGCGCCGCAGCCAGCCTGACGGCGGTCGAGCAGGCGTTCCAAACCGACGACGCGACGATGGTAAAGGGAGCCTAGAATGGGCGATCAATCCTACATCGACGTTGTCACCGGGCTACCTGTCCCGGGCATTAACTATGGCTTCGATACGCTTACGTCTGTCAGCAACATCCAGCTGACGGCCACTATCTCGCGCGTGCTGGAAGTGGACATCTCCACGTCCGGTAAGTACTTGGCCATGCCCAACGCGTTGCCGCTGAACAACGGCATGCAGTGGTACATCAAGAACATCGGCAGCGAAGACTTCGATATTATGGACTGGTCGGGGGCGGCGCTGATCGTTACCGCCCAGGCCGGCATTACCTACGAGGTCTACTGCAAGGACGCCGAGACCAGCGCTGGCTCCTGGGGGGCCATGACGTTTGCGGGTGGCGGGGGCTCCGGCGGCGGCCTTACCAGCGTCGGACTTTCGGGCCCGAATATCTTTGTCTACACGAACAACCCGCTTGTCTCGAATGGTCTGATTGGCATCACGCTATCGAGCCAGGTGTCCAATACGGTTCTGGCGGGCCCGACAACAGGGGCTGCGGCGGCACCGACGTTCCGCACCCTGAGCAATGCTGACCTGCCTGTCATGGTTGGCGATGCCGGCGCGGGTGGCGTAAAAGGCGCGGTTCCAGCCCCTGCGGCTGGCGATGCGGCGGCGAGTAAGTTTCTGTCTGCCGCCGGTACATGGGCGCAGCCGTCCGGATCAGGGGCCCCAGCCAGCGCGACCTACGTGGTGATCGCCGGGGAAGCGTCGCTGATCGCCGAGCGTATTCTTTCGGTTGGCTCGGCGCTCAGCCTCACGGACAACGGCGCCGGCTCCAGCGTGGTGATCGGTCTGGATGGCGACCTGGTAGCGGTGGCCGGTCTAAATGGACAGGGCCTGGCGACGCGTATTGCCGTGGATACCTGGACCACACGCTCGATCCAGGTGTCTGGCACGGCGCTCAATATTACAGACGCAGCAGGCATTGCCGGCAATCCGACGCTGGGCGCTTCCACCAACGTGGAGTCGTTTGCGACCAACACCAGCACCGGTATCATCGTTCAGTCCGGCACGTCGATTGTCTCGCGTATGCTGACAGTCTCCGGTAGCGTGGCGAGCTGGGTGAACTCGACGGGGTCTGGCGGCAACCCGACGCTGGTGTTCGATACGGACCTGGATGCCATCGTCGCGCTGACGCAGTCCGGTATGGTCGCGCGGCTCAGCGCCACATCCTGGACCACGCGCGAGATTTCCACCGCGTCAACCTCGCGCATCACGGTGACAAACGGCAACGGGTTCTCCGGCAACCCAACGCTGGACCTGGCGGTCACGGCTGTAAGCGCGGGAACGTATTCGGCGGCTGACATCACGGTGGACGCCTACGGTCGTCTGACCTACGCAGCCGCCAACACATCCCTGAGTTCGGCGATTGCGTCTGTCAGCGCGGCAGTTGCGGCAGTGCCGTTCGCCCTGATCGGAACTTACACCTCCACGGGGGCGACGCTCGATATCACCGGGCTGACGACTTCCTACGCGCAATACCAACTTGTCATCACGAACTACCTTCCGTCTGTGAGCGGCTCTGATCTGTGGATGAGGTTCAGCCAGGATAACGGGTCCACGTTCACATCCGCCAATTATCGCTACGCTCAGTCGGTGATTTCGGACGTGTCGGTTACGCCGTCGGTGGCTGTGTCAGACGCCGCCCCGCAGATTCTTATTGCGAACGCCATTAGTGGCGACAGCAGCGCCGGGGTGCAGGGCAGCATCACCATCGTCAACCCGGCCGTTTCTGGTGTGTATAAACGCATCTCGTCCACGGTTGGCTATCGGGCCGGAACAGGCCCCTTTGTTGAGTCCGAAGGCGGCGGAGGAAACTTCGCTACGTCTGGTCAAGTGAATG
>Ga0075163_10008646_pt1 | contig 13380 bp, 10 predicted proteins | sample JI1023141ADNA_FD_71478 | JGI IMG/M metagenome (GOLD analysis project Ga0075163, IMG submission 71478) | Wastewater effluent complex algal communities from Wisconsin, to seasonally profile nutrient transformation and Carbon sequestration -... | ecosystem: Engineered > WWTP > Effluent > Algae...
GTGCTTGTATATCTTGACCTAACCCAAATTAATCGTTCTGAAGTTGTCCAATCACCTAGCTGTCTATTTGAATTATTACCCAAGGCATACAACTTACCATTTGTCACGACAACAAAATAAGACCTAGCCGCACCTGAAATCCCAGTAATACCGATCATTTTTATGGTTTCTGATGTATTAGGATGGCTCATAATAGTTGCCCTTGTTCTTGTAGCAGATATATTATTATCACCCAAATAAGATCCATTACCCCATGTCCAGATGGTATTATCAGATGACAATGCATACACCGTATTATGAATGGCTCTTGCTGCCACAATATTTGTTAGTGGAGGATTACCAGCGTCAGAAGTGGTCACCTGATACCAAGTATTCGAATCGCCAGTATTACCATTGCCCCTTGCATTGCCCACTTGTGACAATACATATACCGAACCACTACATGTCGTCAATACCAAAGTCTGATAGGTCGCCTGCAACATTTTTACATCGACAGGGTCAATTCCGACAGGCAGACCATCCGTTTGACTATTGATCGTAAGATTATCAAATTCGTTTGTACTTTTTATAGTTGTACTTATTACGTTACCAGCATTACCCCAAGCAAAAAGACCTGTAGTGGTCAATAAAATAAACTGACCTGTTCCTGCAAAATTACTTCCTGCTGTAGCTTTGAGTGGTGTGCCAGTCAGACCAGGGTAATTAGTACTATTAATGACTTGTGGTGAAGTGATATGGGTGACACCATTACTTCCTATATTTTCGCCCCAACATTTGAAAGTGCCATCGTAGGTCCTCGCTATTGTGGCGTGAAATACAGACACAAAATTATCATATTCTAGGGTTCCTGGTATGGATGAACCTACACCATAGTTTTCGTAATCAGTATTTGCACAACCTTCGCCAGTACTGAAACCACACTGTGCGTTTAAGCCATTGCTTTGTATTATAAAAGCGGCCGATAATATAAATATGATGCTAATTAAGTTTCTCATTTTTGAACTTTATGCTTGAGGGAATTTGGCTTTTGTTATTAATTGATAAGAAGGGTGTAGGTATAATCTTGAATCTTGCCATTGGGATCTACAAAATCAAACACAATGTATGAAGGTCTTGTGACTAGCCCACTTAAGACAAAGTTGAGCGTATTGATACCTTCCACCAAGCTTACTTCTGATTGCATGGGTATTGCCACGATTTCTGTATCAGTGCCATTTGTTCTTACTGTAGGAATGAGATAATTATACGAGGACATTCCTTGTAAGGCCACATCTATATCTACTGTTAACTGAATACCATCTGTAAGGATGCTATCTTGAATAGGAGATGAAAAAGATATGGTTCCAAAATTAAACTTTGCTGATATTGGAGATACCATCACCTCAATCATATCAGGTAAACTGCCATGATTACATGAATTAGGATCATAGGATAAATGGTGGTCAAGCGTAACAACATAATTTCCAGCTGTAGCAAACATATAATCATGTAAAGTAGCGCCATTGCCACTGCTAATGACATCTCCACTGACTTTTTCTTTGATTTCCCAAGTGACCAAGTTATCAGTTATATTTATACAAGTGAGCTTCTGACCAAAAGTAATACAAGTCGTATCTACTCGTTCTGGTATCAAAAACCTAGTAAACGCCTTCTTAGGTGTAGGTTTGTTATGGCTATACTGAGCATGCAAACAAGCAGTGGTCAATAATAGAAAAATCAGCATAAATTTCGAAAACATCTTTGCTTCCATGTGTTGATATTTATATTCTAAATCAAAAAATAAATAGAAACCAACCCAAAACCATCAGGTAAGTCTTAAAATATACATCATCGAAAAACAAAAATTGTCGTGTAGTTAATAAGTAAAGCACATTGGGATATGTGCGTTTATATAAGATAAAATTGTAGTAAAATATCTAATCCTATGAAACCAACACGAACTATAAAGTTAATCAATGATGGTTCTATTATGATATGAATATTCTCAGGACACTGGCAATGCAGCGACAAAGATATAATTATTAAATATAATACAAAATTATATATGTAGTTTTTTTTCTACTTTTACAATAGTTAACTATTTATAACCAATTAGTCTTCAAAATCTATATATAGAACTAGGATATCTATGTTGAGTGCTTGTCCTAAATAAAAAAGAAAACCTAAAAAGACCTCTTGCATTTAAAGCCGATTCTAAATCTTCCAACCTACCTCTATCTTCCATGCTTCAATGTCTTGTTTTCTTTTCTCAAAATCTTCAGGTGGCGTTTGTTTTTCAAGTTTTGCATGGTTTCTGATGACCCTTGTTTGTTCTTCTATGGAGTTTAGGCCTATTGATTTCCTTCTTTCATCCACTTTTACAGCATCATCCATAATATTTGGACTAAGTTCACCATTTTCATCCCAATCATACTGCGTTCCATAATATTGTGGTCTATCCTGAAAAACCAATATCCGATCTTTGAGATGCGCTAAATCTATTGGGTCTGCTTTATCTTCATTTACTGCCCTTTCTAAAAGTAATAGGCACTTTTTCATAAATGCAGGCTGCCCAATCGCATGTTGGATGACTAACCAAGATGCTTCACTTGCTTCTTTTCCCACTTTATCTATCGTCGGATAGCCTATGTCGTCGATAATTTTATTTAGTGCTAAGGCATTTTTGTGATGCATTTCTTTCATTTCATCATGATAGCCTTTGCTAAGTTGTCCGCTTTGTACCAATTTATCTCTGATTGCCAAATCCGCATTTTTCATTGCAATAATTTTTTCTGCAATAGCTTTATATTTGTCATCGATGTGATTTTGTTCTAACATGATAAGTTATTTTTTGCGTGCCACACCATCAAGCATTGCTTCTTCAAGGACATGCACATCTATATCCTGAAGTGCTTTGAACTTGATACAATACCCTGTCACCTTTGCCTTCCCTAATCGTTTACTGTAGGTATCTGGCAAATACAACTTGTCATTGATACCCATGATATAGACCGAAATTCCAGTGGTATTTGCACTGATGCCTATTTGATAAAATTCTTTGGTCTTCCCGTCTGCATAAGTCATGATTTGTGTACCATAACCTATTTGTGGATTGGAAACCACTTTACCTGTATCGTCTGTACCATCAAAATACCATACTTTACAATCTGGCAGAACTTTTAAGATATGTTGGTGTAAAGTACTTATGTCTGTAGCTTTTGAAGCAGACAAGGAATGGATATACTGTTTGATTTGTTCTTGTATGTTCATATTGTTATTTGTTAAACCTGTAAATTAATTATCAATCCTAAACACATGACAAATTTAATATAATTTCCTGAGTGGAAGCTACAATTGTTCTTTTAACAAAAGAAACATGTAATACGATAATAAAAGTCGGAACTTAATGACTTTATTTTACATACCTATAATGATGTAAGGCCTAGCAACTATCTTTTAATGTTGTGCCATATAAAGTATGTTTGCTTCGGGCTTCATCTATGTAAAAAGTTGGTTTGCTTACAAGTCCTAATGGGGCAGAATCTGCTAATTCAACTTGGAATTTATTTAATGTTTAATAAATTTTGTGGTTGTAATGAGATTATCTTTAATGGTTAGTTTGAGTACATATAAGCCAACAGGCAAAGAACTTATGTCTATAGGATGTTTATCCGACATTAAGACTTTTTCGCCTATAATGTTAAATATAGATATTTGATGCTCCGTCAGCTCTACCCCTTTAATGGAAAGAAAATCAGAAGCAGGATTGGGATAAATATTAATCTGAAGAGTATTGTCAACTAAATTTTCTGTATTAGATGTATTGCTAAAAGGGTGGACGAAAACCAAACCATTATCAATACCATAAATATCAAATTCAGGAATTCCAATCATTACATAGCTATCATCGATATCTAAAAATAACTTATGATAAGATAACGCCATGTTAGTATTATTAACTGGAATGTTTTTACCTTCTCCTGAATCAAGATTTTCTATATGGATACTTGCATCTTGAGCGAAAACACTATAAACCAACTGATTCTTTTGAATAGCTATGTCGTTTATTAATTCCCCACTTTGCAGATCATTTTTATGCGAATACAACCATTTATCCAAAACATTCTTATAAATGACATATTGACTTTCTCCTGCTACACATAAATGAGAATTACTGGATTTTATCATTTTACCGTAATCTTTTATGCCCATAGTATTCTTTAGGCTATCTGATAAAGAAACATTTGTTCCATTATTTAATAATTTAAAGACATATATCAGCCCGAAATAATTATTATCAAGTTTTGCTTGTGGAGCTGAAATAAAGATTTGATTTTCAATAATTGCAATACTCGCTCCAAAACTTTCATCAATATCTAAACCTGGATTAGAAATTCCCTGATTAAATTTAACTATATTGGCTCCATATTCAAACAAATAAACTTTACCACTTTTATTTTGACTTAAATTTGAATTATCACCTGGTGAACTTATAATTATAAAGTTATTATAAATTCCTGTTTTACTTCCAAAATTTTCATCATTTGAGTTCTCAGGGTTTGATATTGTATTTGCAAAAACGAATTGATCATTTTTTAGTCTGTATAGATGGCAAAGCCCTTTTTGATTATTCTCATCAATATCTGAAATCAAAAGTAAATTATTCTGGCTAGAAATTTCATATCCGAACGATTCATTATTACCAACAGGGGAAGTTATTGATTGTATTAACTTCCAACCTAAGTTTGGCGTCATTTTATAAATATCTACTTTACCATTATTATCTTTATCATTACTTGCAACAAAACCAAAACCATTTTTACCTAGTTTTACAACCTTACCCAAGTTAGTATCATCTGTTTTTGGCAACAATGAAATCTGTGGAAAATCTATACATATTTCCGATGAGTCCTTACAATAATTATCTTTTACTTCTAAGTAATAACCACCAAGACTAGGCGGCATAAAGATATTATTATTAGAAATAATGGGTTGATTTTGATCATTGCATTTGGACCAAAAATATTGTGTTGCATCAGTTTCTGTTGTAAAAATTACATCTTGTGTAGCAACGATTGTTGCCTGAAGATTACTTACAGATGCATTTAATCTATTTTCTACCAGACATCCCGAACTACTTGCTGATCTAAAGGTATATAAGCCCGAGTTAGAAATGATTGAGTCTCTATAACTAAATGGTGCACATTCATGTTTGGTCACATTATTATATGTCACTGATGGACATAAATCATCCCACCTGAAAGTGAAATTTTCTATTTTATTTTCATTGGAAATAAAAAAAGTAGTATCCAAAGGATTTAAAAATGCTTTACTAAGTATAAAACCAGCAATAGTTATTTGATTTAGTGGGTTGAATTCAATTTGGTATGGCCTAATAATTCCTGTTGTATTCAATATGTTTTCACCTAAGAAAGTCCCATCTTTTGAAATTTTACTAACAAATGCTTTCCCATTACCGATAATCTTATACTTACTCGTTGATGGGTCAAACGTAGTTGTCCCACCAAAATCTCCCGTACAAACAATATCATTATGTTTGTTTAATACTACATCTGTTAGATTGGAATTAGGTAGACTTTTTGACCACAATAATGATTCTAAATCTTTTGAATACTTTTCAATTAAATGCACATAATCGCTAGATGTGTCAGACATTATACTTTTGAATAACACAATTATATTATCTTCATCATCATGCATAATAACTTTAGCTTGTTGTTCTCCAGCTAATTTAAAATTTTTAAATTTCAAATATTCGCCATTACTTGATAGTTTCACAACATATATGTCAGTTTTCCCTTCAGCTGTTACAAACCTATATGGCGGAGTAAGTTCAAAAGTCAAATTATGGGTAAACTGGGATAAAACAAAAATATTATTTGATTCATCTATAGATATGTCCATGTTAAAATCATTATAAGTAAGTATATATTTTTTACCCCAAATAATTTTACCATCTTCATCATTCACTTTAATACAATACAATAAAGAACCTGTTGTGTTCATAGTAAAATTACCATAGTAAAAGGTATTTGTAAATGTACCTGCCACTATAATATTGTCTGAATTATCAATTGCAAAAGCCTCTCCAATTGTATTCCAACTTCTTCCACCAAATGTAGACACCCACAGGAAGCCGCCATTGGGATCAAGTTTTAAAATGAAGTTTGTAATATTCGTTGTACTTCCTGTCACATTTTTTGTTATGGCAGGGTCTGGATTAAAGTCTACAGTTCCGTTAAAACTTCCACATATAATTATATTCCCTTTAGAATCAACTTCCATAAATCTAAATTTCATTTGATCGTTCCCCCCTATTTTTAACGCCCATTCTATGTCATTTTCAGCATTTAGTTTACTTATGTACCCGTTGTAGAATGAATTGCCTACTATAGTTTTGTCACCTAAAACATAATTACTCATAAATGTACCTCCAAATATTCCCGCTTGAATTGTATTCCCTTTTTTGTCATTTGCTATCAAGACTGAACCTTCTGATAGATTATGATTAGAAACGCCATGAAGTGCAATATAGCCTGGATTCATCTGACAAAAAGACAATATACTGCATAAAAACGTCCAACATATAGTGAAGGCCAGTTTTAGAATTCTAGAATTTAAAATCATAATTAAGTTTTAAAATGTCTTAGAAAAGAGTTTTTATTTTATAATTGAAATCTATAGCTTAATAGCTAGATTATTTATTTACAATATTATTATTTACATTATACAATTTATCGCCATCCTAAGCACCACCATTTAATTTTTAAACATTAAATAAGCATACTTTAATAATAGGAACAAATATCTACAAATATTTTGAATAAATCACAAAAATGTAGCCCAGTTTACTAATGAAAATTTGGGCATTAATCCTTTCGGGTATATTTAATTAAAATTAACATCTTGGAGCACTAGATTATTTGCCTTTGAGTTTCATCCTTAGCAAAGGGTAAGCTTTCACTTGATCATCAGTGTCTGTGCGTTCGTATGTCTCAAAACCTAGCTTTTTATAAAAGATAATCGCATGGGTATTTTGTTCGTTTACATCTACCTTGTCCACATTTAATGTTGACATAGCAAAATCTATGAGCTGTTTGCCGAGTCCTTTGCCTATATGCAAGGGTGACAAAAAGAGCATTTCTATCTTTTGTGCCGCTATACCTATAAAGCCTATCACCTCCTCATTATCCATCATACAATATACTGATAAGTCATTAAAGTCAAAGCTATGAACGAACGATTTGATCTCTATAAAATCATCTGCATCCAAAAAATGATGTGTAGCCAAAACAGACTTTTCCCATACATCAAGCACTTGGTCTCGATATAGGTCAGAATACTTTACTATCTTACAATGTGCTAAAGACATGATATTGTTTTAATAAAATGATCCTTCTTGTTTATATCCTACAAATATAAAACAGAATTCCTTACATCGTATTTTCTCAGCAAAATATCTTAAAGGTAGGTAAGACCTTTTTCAATCTCTAAGCTCTAAAAGAGCGATATAGCAATCTCTAAGCTCTGAAGGAGCGATATAACCATGCCAAGGGTATAGCCCTTAGCATATCAAAAACCAATAGCAATCTCTAAGCTCTGAAGGAGCGGTATATCCATGCCAAGGGTATTGCCCTTAGCATACAATTAGCCATTGGCATTTCAATTAGCCCTTCAAACCATACCATCCATGTCTTCTGCATCTGATCAATCCCAAACATATCGCTCATCATATTCGATTTGGTATTTTTTCAAGATTGCCCTGTATTCATTTTGGAATGTCTTTTTAGTATGATGCTCATGCTGATTTGCTATGTAAGCAATTACCCTATCTACTTGCGATGGATTGACAGAAAAAGCACCATAGCCATTTTGCCAATAAAAATTTTCATACTCGATGCCTTTTGTTTTTATCCATTTTGATGAATGAGATTTTACCTCTTCCAATAACTTCATCAATGCTATTTTTTGAGATAACCTGCATAATATATGAACATGGTCTATATATCCTCCTACGATGATAGATTGGCATCCTAAGTCATTACAGACGCCACCCAAATATGTATGAAGCTCTTGCTCTACAGGCGGATATATGAGATTCTGTCTATACTTTGTACTGAATACGATGTGAAGATAATTTTTAACTAATGATTGTCCCATATGTTTCTTTTTATCGGAAGGGCCATGCCCACCCTTATTATGTCGGAAGGGCTATGCCCATCCTTATGTTATGTCGCCCCTTCAGGGCTTGATTGCAGCTAAGCTCTGAAGGAGTGGCATATCTACGCGAGGGATATAGCCCTTCGCAACCTTGCTAATTAAACAACTAGAAATATAAAACAGAATAGCATATCTAGTATATCTCTATCCCATAATCATCTCCTAAGCTTTATATCATCTCTTACTATCTTCAATATGGCAGTATGTATACCAAATGTTCTTTTAAAATCGTGGGTGTCATAAGCGATATTCTCCAAGACTATGACACTTGTCTTTGTCTCAGGGAAAAAGAAGTTCATAGATACAAAACCAGGGGCAAAGCCTGTTTGTCCATATTGCTTGATGTCTTCTTTGGAGTCGATAGTGATACCATATCCATACTCAATAATGCCAAATATTGGGTGGTTGCGTACAGCTCCTTTTTGTTTAGTTTTTAAGATATCCATGGTTTGAGTTTTCAAAAGCTGACCACTATAAAATTTATCATTCCACACATTCAGATCTGATGCGGTCGATATGAAAGAACCTGCAGCAGCATAGTTTTCAAATGATTCTAACTCATAAGATATATGACCATCTTCAGTTTCTGTGTATCCTTTTACTAAATCACCATACTTTTTTATATCAGGGTGGAAGGTATTATACATACCGCAAGTCTCAAATAAACGCTGCGAAAGTGTAGCAAAAGATGTCCCCGATGTTTTCTCCACTATCTGCGCGAGTAAGTCATATCCTATCTGCGAATAGGCATATCGGGTGCCAACTGCAAATGTGGTGGGTTTGTCAAGTTGTTTAATGCCGTGGGTATGAGTCAACAAATGATGGACTGTCACTGTGTCTGCCCAATCTTGTGTCAAAGCAGGAAGATAATGTCTTATCGGAATGAATAAATCCAGATTCCCTTTATCATATTCTTGCAGCACCAAAACTGCAGTAAACTGTTTACTGATAGAACCGATGACGAATTGGTCATGTAGTTTTAATGACACTTTATTTTCTAAATCTGAGTAACCTTGTACTTTTGTATATAATGCTTGTCCTTGCTCAGCTATAAGTATTACACCATTAAACGGATTGTTGGTCTCAACGGAAAATAAACTATCTATCCGATCACCTAGACTCCTTTGTTGTCCAAAAGAATGAAAGGTAGTAAAAAAGAAGATTAGAAAAAGGTTGATGGGTTTCATTTTAATTAAGGATTTAATACTTTGAAAAATTTTAAACTTATTATTTAAATTTAATAAGATCAAATGTCTTGTTATCCATTATAACAATTTTATCACCACCTTGAAATGCAATTCTACCAACAATTTCGCCATCAGGATATATTAAAGTAATTGGATCTACAAAAGAATATGAAATGTAATCATAATTATCACTAAATAAACCATCCTTACTTATTGGGTATTTTTTAAACATTTCCTTATTATAGTTTGGTTGCATTGCATTTATCAATGCTTTTTCTGCATCCAATGATAATTTTTCTAGAGAAGGAAAATTTTTACCTAGTACTGTATCCACCATTTCATTACTGCAAGAATCAATACCAAAATTGCTAATTTGCAAATTATCCTCAAATTCAAACATCAGAATTACAATCTCATAACTTGGAAGATCTTTATAAATTATTGGTTTTTCAATAGAAAGGATATCTTGAAAAGTACTATGCCCTGTCAATCTTTTTAAAATGCTTTGTTTTGTAGCTTTTCCCACGTAATGGACTTTATAATTTAAAAAACTCTGAAAATCACCTTGGACATCACACTCAATTTGTCCTTTCCACCAATTTTGCAACAATTTTTCTGGTGAAAACCAGGCAATAAATACTTTGTCTCCATTTACCATCTTGCTTAATGAAAACCACTGTAAATTATAGAGAGGAAACTTCTCTTGGTATTTGTTTTTGTCAATGTGCTTATATGAAATTGCAAGGTCATCTTCTAACGAAGTTGGCAAATTAGGTTGTAAAAGTGAAAATTTAACACGGACAATATTGTGATTTCCTTTTTGATGGATTTCAAATATTATAGCATCTTCATCTGAATTGAGCATAAAATTTTCAAATGTTATTATTGGTCTTTGACCAATAAGGTATATATTCGCATCTTCAATTGCTAATTCAATTAATGGATCATCTTTAATATAAGCAAATTCATATGCTGATAAAGGTGAATAAGCCAATTCTAGTGTATTTAAAATGCTTTTTATCCTCATTATTTATTAGTAAAATTATCTGGCAATTTCATTCTTTTCAAGTGTTTTTTTGCATAATTCTATATGTCTATTTTCATCATTAATGATATCTGCAAGTATTTTTATCGTACTTAAAGAAAAGACAATTTTGGTGGTTTCTTTAATTTCATCAAAGGTATCAATCCAAATAAAATCAGAAAATTCTTCATTAACTGTTCCAATCGGTGGCTTGTCAATCTTAAAATTTTCTTTAGTAACCCATCCTTGTTTATATATTATAGTTTTTAATTGTTGGTTTGTAAATTTAAATCTTGAAATTTTTAAAATCTCCTGTTGTAAAGTAGTCATTGTAATTGATGGTTTATGTGTTCCACTTCTTATTTCTCCAACTATTTTATAGATGGGTTTTCCTTCATTATCTGTAATTTTGCCAATTTCTCCTGCTGAAATGGCATTTAATATAATATTAAACACTCCATTCTCATCAGTCTTGTCTATCTCAATATCACTACTTGATAGTATGTTATCTTTGCCATTAAAACCATAAACTTTATTATATTTCGGATTAATAATTAATATCTCTCTCGGATTAATGTCGAAAATTTCAGGTAGCAATTTTGACCAAATTTCCATGAATTCTTTATTTTTTTCGTTTGCTTTTAGTTGCAAAAAACGATTAAATTCTGTTGTTGAATGATTTGCAGTTTCATTCTTACTTGAAGCTCTATAAATAATCTCTCCCTTTTTTATTTTATATTCTAAGAAATCGGAAGTCGGAATTAAAACTTGATTTTGCTTTTCAATTAAAAGATAATAGAATTTTCGAGTACCTAATTGAAATTGCTGTAAATCAATACCCACACCAACTTTAGTTATTCTTTCAAATTTTTGTGATATTAGATTTATATCTATTTTTGAAAGTATATCTAAGTTAATTTGATTAAGTCCTATATCTTCCAATAATCCAGTAGCTTTATCTTCCTTTATTCCAATAAATATCACACCGCCGTTACTATTTGAAAAAGACAATATATCTTTGCTTAAATTTCTGCAAAATATTTCAGTAGCATCATCTAATCCAAACAAATTTAACTCTAATTTATAATCAATAAGATTGTTTTCTTTTGGAAACAAACCATAATTCTTCAATTTTTCAATAATTACAAGAACTGTTTCTTTCAAATTTTTCATTGTCATCGTTTAAATATTTTTTAATGTTAATACTTAACTATAAACAAATATAAAACACTTTTCAATATTAAATACATATTATCCACCAATTTGTAAAAAACTTTCCAAAAAGTGGTATTAGTTACAACCAGTCATAAATATATCGATATTACCGTGGCTGAATATTTATTTAGTCACATTCACCTTTACATCTTCAATATTAAATGTAGCATACGTAAAATCCCCGTTGTCATAGGTAGTTATCGTCTCTGCATAACTTGCTAATCGATAGCCACCTATTTCCTTATAATCTTGCAATGGTGTACGCCAACTTAGTTGGGTGTTCTTGCCATCAATATTAACTGCATATCGGTCTTCAGACTCAAAATTGACCAATTCTCCTTTTTGATTAAAATGCAACCACGCAGCGACGGTGATGCCATTGGATGTAAACGTAGCGCTCACTTTGTTCCCTTCTGATATCTTCCATTTTATACGCTCATCTATCAATGCTCCAGGTGCCATACAACAAATGTCATTAAAAAATGTGACCGTCTCTGAGACATTCATTTCTTTGCCTTCCATATATAACATCTTGAACATAGACAATAATCGGATATCCATAGATGCGGCTCCACCTTTAAAACTATGCAATCCTGATACAGGTACCAATTTTTTGGTCGCGTCTAGGAAAAACAATCTTGTGGTCGCAGGAATGAAGTTGTATTGTTCTGAAGTCAATGGCATCCAATCTTGAGCTTCATAACTTCTGATTTTCCCTGACATAGTAACCTTAAAGTTATGGATTTTGGGTTTGCCCACCGAATGTGTATAATGTATATACTTTTGTATCAAAGGCGGTAAATGTTTGATGTCTTCTTCTGTCAAAATATCTGATGGAATGTTTGCTGTTTGTGCCAATGCAGCGGTCACTTCCTCTTTGTATTTACTTTTAAAATTCTGATGAAAGAAGCCAAAGAAGACGACAATCAACATCAGTACATTAGCGATGGTGCCGAACTTGGCATCTTGCCAATACATCCATATCATGGCCTGCGAGACAATCACACTTGCTATCCCAAAATAGAGCCATGTGTCGTTTTTAAATGCAAATAATATGGTTGTAATAATAAACAATACCGCTGCCATAAGCCAAATGATGCCCATAGGTTTGGAAATCTCACGTGTCAAGGCAGAAACATCAGCATAACCATACGCTTTTACAAAGCCCAAAAGGTGGATCAATCCATGAAGGATAATGATGATGATGAAGATGGTTTTAAGCATGGTGGTTTGATTTTATGATTTGAGAAATTAATATGAGCTTATTTTATTAATGCAAATCCAGCACGAAAATTGAATGCTTGCACTATCGCTTGTTTTTTGAACGACTGTCTCCGATAAAAACCTGTAACATTGGAATAGCTGACATTTAACTTATTCAGAAACTACTTTTAGTTTACTTACGATTTCTAATCACCTTCAATAATTGTACCACTACCAAGGGGATTAAACTTGCTAATATGACTACGACCCATATCTTGACATCTAATACCACTAAACCCAAAGGCAATCTGAAATAAGGCACTACGAATACCAAAACTATTAAAGCGGTACACAATATCAATGCATACCAAACGAAATGATTGCGTGTGACTTCATTCTTCCACATTTTTGAATTGGGTGATGACATATTAAATACGTGGAAAAGCTGTGCAAATGCCAACGTCACGAAGGCAACATTATTGAGTATCTGATGGTCTTTGGTGATGAAATATTTGCTGTATATCACGGCTA
>Ga0075163_10008647_pt1 | contig 13380 bp, 7 predicted proteins | sample JI1023141ADNA_FD_71478 | JGI IMG/M metagenome (GOLD analysis project Ga0075163, IMG submission 71478) | Wastewater effluent complex algal communities from Wisconsin, to seasonally profile nutrient transformation and Carbon sequestration -... | ecosystem: Engineered > WWTP > Effluent > Algae...
GGGAATTTGAACTTCTAATCGCCGAACGCCGCGTTTCGTTTTCTGATCGAGGAGCGGAGGCTCCTCGATCTTTCGATCTTTTCGGTGTGTACGAGACTTTATGCGCGTAACGACGGATCGTCGCGCTGCTCGACCGACGCATAGAACGCGTCCATATCGATGTGGATGATTTTGCGCATTGATCGGGGAATTCAGTCTCGTGCATCCTGCCCGAGATAATCCAGCGCCACCTGCAACATGGCCCGGCTGCCGACTTGAAGCGATTGTTCGTCCAGCAGGAACTGCGGCGAATGGTTGATCGGCGCTTTCGCCGGATCGGTGCCGGGTGCGGTGGAGCCCACGAAGAAGAACAGCGTCGGCGCCACCGTCGCGTATTGCGAGAAATCTTCGGCCACGGTCACCAGCGGCATCTCCAGCACGTTGTCCGCGCCAAGCGCGCGCTCCAGCGAAAGGCGACCGCGCTGCGCCAGTGCCGCGTCGTTGATCGTGGCGGGCGCGTTGTTGACCACCTGCAGCTCGGCGCTGCCGCCGCCGGCATGCGCGAAATCCTCGGCGGTGCGGCGGAAACGCGCGATGACCTCCTCGCGCACGACAGGATCGAACGTGCGCAGCGTGCCGACCAGCTTCGCTTCGTCGGGAATGATGTTGAAACGCACGCCACTCTGGAACTGCCCGGCGGTCAGCACCACCGGCGTCGCCGCGATGTTGACCTGGCGCGCGATGATCGATTGCGTGCCCAAAAGGATCTGCGCGCCGATGGTGATCGGATCGACGCCATCCCACGGCCGCGAGCCGTGGGTCTGCTTGCCGCGCACGATGAGCGTCCACTCGTCGGCGCTGGCCATCATCGGGCCGCTGCGAACCCCCACTTTGCCCACCGGCAAACCGGCCCAGACGTGCAGGCCGAACACCGCCTGCGGCTTGAATTCCGAAAAAATCCCCTGCTTCAGCATCAGTGCCGCACCGAAATCCTGCCCGGCTTCCGGCGGGCCTTCCTCGGCGGGCTGGAACACGAACATCACTTCGCCCGGCAGTTGGTCCTTGACCGCCACCAGCGCCGACGCCACGCCCAGCAGCATCGCCACGTGCGCATCGTGACCGCAGGCGTGCATCACCCCGACCGGCTGGCCGCGATAAGTGCCCACGACCTTCGATGCGAACGGCAGGCCGGTTTGTTCGGTGACCGGCAGCGCGTCCATGTCGGCGCGGATCGCGATGCGCGGGCCGGGCTTGCCGCCCTTGAGGATCGCGGTCACACCCGTGGAAGCGATGCCGGTGCGTGGCTCCAGGCCCAGCGCCCGCAACTGATCGGCAACCAGCTTCGCGGTGCGCACTTCATGCGTGCCCAGCTCTGGATTCTGGTGCAAATCGCGCCGCCATTCGACGATCTTAGGCTGCAGGTCTTGCAGCGCCCGCCCGGCTGCGACTTCCTGCGCAAGCACGTGGGAAGTGCAGCCCAGCAGCAGGACGATGGCGAGAGGCAGGCGCAAGTGGTGAACGAGAGTCATTGGGGCTGATCCGAGGGGGAACCGGATGGTAGCGTTCAAGCAAGCGCGCAGGAACCATGCACGCTGCTTCGATCGATCGATTGCGATCGCATGTCGATGTTCATTGCGATGTCGATACCCATGAATCTGCGTGGCACCGAAGGCCTGCGCGCATACTTCTCATACTCTCTTAGCGTAGACAGGCGATGGCAACGTCGGATAGGCGCGCCAGACATGCTGGAAAACTTCGGCAGCGAGCACTTCCACATCCTGCTCGTCATAAGCGTCCGTCGGCAGCCCCGTCGCATCCGCGTAGAGATAATCGTGGATCGTGAGACGGATCGCATCGCGGTTGGCCTCCGTGGCCCGCCAGTCGGCGATCTCGGTCAAACGCGCCTTCAGCGTGGCCAACAGCCCCTCGGAGACCTTCTTCAACCTCTCGATGCCGGCCTTATCCAGGTCGGGTTTGCGCAGCATATCGAACAGCGCGAGCGATTCCTCATCCAGCCCAAGCTCAAGGGCGCGCTGCTCTTCCTTGCTCATGCCCTGAGTCAACAGCATGAGCTGCTGGAATGTCGTTTCGATGGTCGCACGGTCTTTTTCGCGGTTGTATTCGGCCACGATTTCCTCGTAGCGCACTTGAAGATCCCTGCGCAGCGGGTTCATCTCAAGCAGCCTGGCCAGCCTGGATTCGATTACCGCCTTCAAACTCTGCACGGTGGTGTTCTTGCGTTTGCTGCGCTCGAACTCCTTGAGTAGTTTGGCGAAATCGATCCGGCTGATATCGAAAAGACGCTCCTTGGCTTCCCTGACATTCGACGCGCCTTCTTTCGGCGATTGCGCATCCGCAGTGACGATCGCCTGATCGATTTCCTCGCGCAACGCTTGCAGAATGTGGCTGATGTCGGTCCGCTCCAGGTCCTCCTGCAGGCTCTTGTAGACGATCTTCACCGCATCCACGCGTGCGCGGCGATCATTGATGCCGCTGACATTCACGCACGCCTTGAACCGGGCAAGGACGTGTCGCGCCATCAGCTCGAAACGCTTGCGGATTTCATCGTTTTCGTTGATCGCATCCTTGGTATCCACAATGATCTTGTTGCGGGCGAAACCGCTGCTGTCCAGGATGGCCGCCAGCGGCACGCCGCGCACACCACCGACCGCGCCCCGCGCCACGCCACCACCACCGGCTGCCCGCGCAGCGACGGATCGTCGCGCTGCCCGACCGACGCGTAGAACGCGTCCATGTCGATGTGGATGATTTTGCGCATCATGGACTATCTACGCTCGATGCATCACCGTAGGAGCGGCGCAAGCCGCGATGCGCCGCCGCTGCCAGGGGAGGTTATTCCACCGTCATGGCCTTGCTAAGATTATGTGACTTGTCCACGTGGTGCCGCGGGCAAGACGGCCGAGTAGGCCAGCACTTACACCGGAGCCACTCCCTCCGTCATAGCTCAAACACTAGGGAACCACTGAACAAGCCCTTCCTGTACTTCTTCAGTGGTCGCGAGTCCGAGAACCATACTCGCTCCCGCCGATTCAAGCACTTACGTTCTTAACGATGAGCGCTTGATTGTGAGTGCTTGAATCGCGAGCGGCACATCCACGTGCCACGGCAACGCTGACTTGTTCAGCGTTGCCTAGTACGAATTCCACAATACCCCGCCGAAGGGACGACGGCCTCTTGTTTGGCGCATCGCATTGAGCGATATTCCGTGCAGGGTGAACTTCGACCGCGCGAACGCCATGATCCGTACCTCTTTCGAGGCTCGGTTCTCGCAAGTTGTTGATATTGCACGTCCGATTTATATCCGAATACGCTTCCGACGAAGCGCGTGCGCAAGAGTGCCCTTCGTCGCCGGGCCTTCATGGCCGTACTAGCAGATCGTTTCTACGCAATACCAAAACATTCTGCGGCGATCCTTGGCACTTACTGCGCTACGGTTTCCGCACAGCGTGATTCATAAATCCGTTTCAAGGAGCACCCGCCATGACGCATCAAACCACGGGCCTTCCACTGACCGAAGCGCAGAAAGAAGAGTTGCGCCAAGCCCTGCTGCAAAAGCTCGGAGGGCCGGGACATATGCCAGTAGTGGAGTACAAAATAGACCTGACGCCCGGCAGCGAACAAGTACTTAATTCGATTCGAAGCGAGTCCACTCGCCTGGAGTCGTTACTTGGACAAGCACGCGCGCTACAAACCATACATAGCGCGACGTTCAGGACGGAGATCAAATCCGATCTTGATGCGCTCGAGAAGTACAAGAAAGAACTCACCGCCTTAAAAGGCGACATCGCGAAAATGCTTGGCAACGACGGAAAGCCTGGCGAACTGTCGAGTTTCAAGCAGGCGATTGGGGGCGCTAGAGAAGATATTGACGAGATCATTTCTACACTGCGGTCTGTAGCTGATGCGTCCAAGCTAAGGGTGCCCGAGGCGGAAACGACAAATGGCAATGGAAATAAACCTACCATCAGCGATCGAATCCGACATTCGCTAGGCGCAGTAAATTGGCAAAAAGTTACATTCGCAGTTATTTTAGCCATCATTCTTGGGGCCTTTGCGACGGTTCTTTATCTGCAACAGCAAAGAAAGCAATCACAAGCTAAGGGTCCAAGCGAAATCGCCGCGCCAGTCGAAGAGCCTAAAAATCGAGATGAAGCTGCTGACGAGAATGAAGCGAGAGGATCGGCGGCGCCCGCGCCGCAAAAACCACCCGAAAGCGAAAGCGCGATTGACGCAATAGCACTTAAGCAAGATTGCACTAAACCTGGGAATAAAAATGGTGCTTTCTGTGTTGTATTAAAGGATGCGGTCAAATTCGACCCGAAAAAATACAAGATCGAGAAACTATGCGATCTTCTCGTCGATGAAGAAGGGCGTACCGCGTGCGACAAGCAGCTTAGCGAAGTGAAATTACCGCCAGCGGTGGATCCCGCAAGCAAATGAATGGTTCCGTGCTTCCCAAGATATTGCAAACCGCTGACCGTTACGTTGGCTTCGGAATGACGGATGTGGCTGGCACCGGCGGGTTCGAACTGAATGCATCGCGAAGCGCGCTCGATCTTCGCGATAAATTCGATAGCGACTTGCCAGACTGGCACGGTACGTGCGCCGTGCAGACGAGCCACGGCAAGTTTCTGTACAACGCCGCCAGAGCAGCGGCGCCAGATTCCGCCTACGTTGTCATGGAATGCTATGGCGAACGCCATATCGTCGATTGCCTTGCTTATTCCGGCCGTCGTGGGCCGCATATCGCATGCCGTTTCTACCCTATATCGCAGTTTACGGCCGCGCTCAGTGAAGTCGAAAAATTCGTCGGCACTGTGCTTAGGGTTCTGTGGTCCAGCCAAACAGTGCGTAATGCACATATGGTCAATACGTCGTTATCGCTGGCGCACCGCAGCAAAGTGTGGTGCTTGCTATGCTTGGAATCCGCGATAGCGCCGCAGACATTCTCTGTGCATGCGCCCACCAACGAAGTTTTCGGCGCCGTCGAGGAAGCGGTGTTCCGGGTCGAACGCACGCTTACCGAAAAGGGACTACTACGCAACTGGAATATCGCATGCTACATGTCGACGAAACAGCAATCGGATCGATTCAACTATTCCGCACCGATCGCAATCGACCCCGTCCATGGATTGGCGACAATGCGACTACTGCGCGTGCTCGGACTGGATGACGCCCACTTATGGCATGCAATCGATCGTGCCGGCGGCGCCAGAGAACACTTCAACTACGCACCACATTCACCATGCCTGCCGATGGACGATGCGGTCGTACTATCAGCATGCAATTTCTTTTAGAAACGAGATAACTAACAGGGGATGTTATGACAAATGCTCGATTGCTCGCGGAATCCATCGGTGCCGACGTCGAATGGGTTCGTCAAAAAGCTGCCGAAATCTACGGTGCCAATAATTTTTCCGTAGATGGAGGCATCGACGACAGTGCCGCCGACATCATCAAACACGCATGGCGCGAAGAGTTACAAAAGGCTTCGGCGAACTCGCCACCACCAGATAACACGCCACCCAGCCCACCCAGCCCGCCACAAAAAGGACAAACTGCTGCTGACACTAGCCAAAAGCCCGATAAAAACGACAATTATTCTCTCTCTAAAACACTCAAAGCTGGCGCGCAATATCTGGCAGGTCAAAAGCTGGCCTATTCGGTTGTTCTTGGCGGTCAAGGCTGCGGAAAGACCGCATTCTACGATATTTCATGCAAAGCGGTTGGCAGCCATAGTAAATTCGACCTGAGCACAACGAAATCCGGCGAAGTAAAAATCCATAAAATCTCGCCATCAATCGGCGACACTCACACTTGCCTTGTAGATATCGCAGGCGAAGACTTTCGCAAATTTTTTTTGGGCAATGACGATTTTAACGAGTCAGCCTTTGATAATGTGTTCTCGACGAAAGATGTTATCGGCGCAAATGATAACGAGAATCCAAGCACACCCAGCAGCAAATTTTCTCAGCCTGAACAGCAACGACTGCAAGCTCTTGACTCACTTTTTCATGGTGCACATGCCATCTTCGTATTCGTCAACCTTGGGCAAGGCAGCGAATACGACGATATGCATGCAAAGGTCCGCGAAGCTGCAAGCATGGTGTTCAAACGGCTTGGCGAAAGACTGAGCACCAATATTCAAGTTAACTTTATTATCAACAAAGCAGATGGCTGCAAGTTACATGACGAACTGCCGCAACCAGCTATGTTGTACTCGTCCGACGGCCACGACCTCCGAAGTGAGGGCGCCCACACTCATTTCCATAATATTGATAATGCAGCGCTAAGCGCGATGTTCGATATATTTCCGCAGATTATCAAACCTGGTAGCGATAGTCGCAAGCTCTTTAATTGTATTTACCCAATCACAGAAATTGATGGGATCTCCGGCAATATTCCTGAAAAATGGAGATATGCCGTGCTTCTGTATCCGCCACATCGCTATGTAGCACGGTGGGCCAGCGAAAGGGTAGATACATTCGAAAGAACTAATAGCAGCACCAACGCAAGTATCTGGAGAAGAATATACGGTCGCGCTGACGCATACCGTGGCAATAATGAGTATAAGCAAGCAGATAAGCAATTCGTCGAATTCTTGAAAGACGACCTACTGCGTTTCGTCAAGGACAATGTTGTTCCAAAAATTCTACGTAGATTCTCTAAACAAGTATTCCTTGCTCTTGCCTGTATCTGTATATTTCTCGCCGCCGGCAAGTACACTTACCCAAATTACGAATACGATGCTGCTTCAAGTTACGCCAAATACTACTCCACGCGAGTGTTTAGGGATATTGCAAACGAATCAGGGAGCGTCCAGGTCGCCGCCCCCACTGAAAATCTAGACGATGGCGAACAGATCGATTTCATCAAGAAACTGATGTTCAACTACGAAAAGACCAATAGAGCATTGTGGGAGGTGAGGCTCGTTGAAGAGGATCCGCAAGACCCCGGCAAAATCGCTAGGATAGAAGATGCGCGCAAGCAGACAACAGGGTGCGTATATGCCTCTCTTGCGGAAAGCAAAGTTGGAGATCGAAAGACATCCGATTTAGCCTACTCAACGCGGCTTCTTTATGAAGGAGCCGACTTAGCATTTCCATCCGAAGTGTGGCGCCCAAGAACAAAGCGGGCCATAGAGGCTAAGTTCGAAGCTAACCAGTACTTCGAGGCCTGCTATGACGCTATTGCCGGGCTACTGAAGCTTCGCCATGAGATATCGGTTTACGATCTTAGCCAGCCGAATGCGACTGATAAGTTCAGAACGAAAATTTCCGAGCTATTGCAGGCTTATGAAAGCATCAATGCTATGGATGGCGATTTGCTAGGGCACTACGAATTCGACGATAACTATGTGAGGGAAGCGCCTACGCTTCGCGCGTTCGCACGCAAAACAAACGAAACGGCCACCTCTCAATTTGATTTGGCCGATCGTCGTTCTAAGAGCGGCGAATCATTTCGCAAAATCGACCCCTGCTTTGAATTGTTCACATACGGGTGGGTATCAAGACCGATAGGCGCCGACGGAAAAGTCAGCAAGGGATGCGACTCCGAACTGCAAAGGCTTAAATGGCAGAATCAAAAGGGAGAAGTACTCAAGCCGTACTGGCCAAGCACCACATTCATGCGCTTGTCGAATGACGAACAGGAGACATTCTGTAAGAAGAAAGGCACTCCATGTAAAGAGACTGGAGATTTAACTACATCTATTTCATGCTTCGTCTTCTCTATAGTCTTCTTCGGTATTCTACTATGGCTGATTCGAGAACGTCTGGTTGCAATTAAACGCGCGCTCAAAAGTCTTGCGTGGCGAGCGATAACTGCTATTAAAGATGTCTTTAGCGGGAGATCTTCATGATTTCCGACGATAAGCATGGCACACAGCCAACACCATCTTCGGCCAGTAAGCCGAACGGGTGGGCTTGGGTTATCGCACTTGCGATGTTTATTTTGACCGCCTGGAATTTCCAGGCGATGCACTCTACTTCCGGCACTTCTACGTGGCCCGAAAACGATCCCAAGCCAGTCGATTACTGGTTTATCACTACCCGTCAAGCTGGCGTGGGCGACAAAACAAGCGCGATTTCATTCAGTGAATCATGCCTGTCCATCGGTAAGAATGGCTTCGGTTTTTTTGCCGAAACCATGATTCGCGACGACGAACCGCAGGTCTTTATCGGCGAATTACCGCAAAGTCGCGACGCATCGAGCCCGGAAACGAATGCCTGCTTGAGTAAAAAACGCCCAGGCAGCACTTACGCGCCGTGCGCTACGGACGGCCCAGGTAATTGCATGGTCGAGCAAAACAGTTCCAGTACGAGCAACGAGAATGTCATTCGCATCAGCAGCAGCAGAATGGCCTATGAGTCGCATTCGTTAGTCATCGCATCCATATTCATTTTAATCCTGCTCGTCGCATTCACTGCATTCTTAACCGGCTCGCATAGTAAAGGTCGCCCGTCTAGCGCTTTTGCCGACTCCGGCTACACGCCCGGCATCTTGTTCGGCCTCAGCGGCCTGTTGTGGGTCAGATTCATCATCGCCACGAATTCCGTCATTTATAACCCGGAGGCGGCAGCTGCGGTCTATGTCACTGGACTGCAGTCGTTGTTGATTCCTACTTGCACGGTCTGGCTGATGCAGTCAACCGTCTCCTTCAGGCGCAGAATGTGGATCGCCACCGTCGTGGTTCTGGTTCTCGCTTGTGCCACCTGGACGCATCTGGCCAAAGAAGACCCATTGGTTGGACACATGCTCACCGTCAGGGGTAGCCAGATATGGCGCCTCCTCAGCACATTTTCATTGGATGGATTCAAGAGCAATACTCCCGCAACAACTTTTCTTATCGAGGTCGTGCTCACACTCTCGCTCCCGATCTTTTTGTTGGTTAAGAAAGTGAATTTTGGTCGATTAGACGCAAAACTGTCCGGGTTTGCCTCAAAACTTAGCGCCAAAGTCAGCAGAGGCTCACTTGCGACGTTCTATCCAGGGCATGGCACAGCACTCATTTTTCTAGTGCTGGCCGTATCGAGCCTAATGTCCGCCGTTGCAGGCAGCACAAAAAAACAATCTTGGGTACAACTATTACCTTATTTGCCGATTATCCTTGCGGTCGGCAGCCTGTGCTGGCCGGCGCTCTTCAGAACGCGCAGCCGAATGATACAGGCGGCGCTACTTCCATCTTGTATTGCTTGTTGTGTGCTCGGCACCTTATTCGACACGGGCACATCGCTGATCGCCATTATCAGCCTAATTCTTGCAGTCGCGGTCACCCGATTACCGGCTGAACTTGCGAAGTTAACCGTCAGCACACCAAATACATTGAACTCAGAAAAAAACAGTGTTCCAACACGCCAGCCACTAAAATGGCTTCATAGCTCTGCTGTGATCGTATCGACAATTCTGCTCGCCTCCTTACTCGTCATGGTTGCTTTCAAGGGCTATCTCGCATATCGGATGAGCCCTCCTACGCATAGCAACGATACAGAGCTGACTGCTGATGAGCGCTATGAATTTGTGGACAAAAAGGCAAGTGCCGTCTCTTTCCTGAACGACTGCTCGGTCGCGAATACGTATGTCGACGCATCGGCCGCAAAATCTAACCCCGATACAAACCAAGACGCATTGAGCGCCGAAGCTGCCGCTCGCTTGGACGAATGCTATATGAGGCATAACTATGAACCCGCAACAAACACCACAAGCTTATTTGAAGCGCATTGGCTGTTGAATGAAAAAACGCGTCTCTATGCTTGGCTTGTCGGACAACCGCTCGATCGTGTTTGGTCGAAAACGGCGCTAGAAAATATGGGCGGCTACATGCAAGGGCTAGCGAATGCAGTGCCTAAGCCAGGCGCAGAGCTGTTTTTGGGCGATAAGCGTGTGCCCACCGTGACTGAGATTGGGCCTCGTGGCGACAGAAGCGGTTTCGATTATGAATGGATGGTCGGTTTTTCTCTCATTCGGCCCTTGGGTTGGGCCGCAGTGTTCTTCGTACTGGTCTGCTACTGGTTACTTTATCGCTGTGTCGAGACAAGTAACGCACAGGCGCAAATTTTTATTGCGGCGCTCGGATTCGCCAGTTTTTGGGCGATGGCGCAAACGCAGGGGATATTTCCCTTGTTCGGTTTTTCGACCCCATTGCTGACCTTTACATCGCTTGGCAGAGATTTTATGCCGAACATGTTGAATATGATCGTGTTACTTATATGCTTCGGGGCGCATCGCAGACAGGAGGTGGCGCCATGAAATTTACCAGGGGAATGCTGCTGGGTGCAATTTCGATTGGTCTTGTCGGCGTCACTGCGCACCTGCAATCTCGGCTTTTGGAAAACTTGACTGTGCTGCATAAGCCAAAGCTCGTTTTGTCTCACCCAGATCGCCATATGCAGTACATGCAGATGAGTAAATTCAAAGGTCAACCCGTTGCGGTGAAATACAACGATGAAAAGTACGTCTGCAGGCGACCGAAATACCGAGTCTTATGGCGTGGCAAGATTGACGAAACTAACCCAATGGGAGGTCAACCTTTTCTTATTAGCGACATCAAGAAAAATGGTTGTCCCGCACAAGGGTCGAAGAAGATATCGGATGGCGCAGGCTGGTTCGACTTTGGTCAACGCTTCTCAATCAACAACGAGCTTGACCTCACGCGACTGGATGGCATCAACGACTCGAGACCATCACTTGTCTATAGTGATGCCACGCCCATTCTGTATAGCTATACCCTTTCCATTCGTCGTTCATCCAAATCTAAATCCGATGACATTCAGCGAAACACCAGGGACATTCAGTTAAACACTCGTAGCACTAACAAATGCGCCCTGCACTTTGAAGGCGGAACATTGACAGACTGTAACAGTAGAGAATCGCCTGGACTTGTTGACCTCACAACGCCAGAAGATGGGAAGAACTCTCGTGCCGTTACAATCGGCGCGATCATGCCCAGCGAAAACGAGAATGCAGTCGTTTTTTTCGCCAAGAATAACAACTGGCACGGAATTGCAGGAAAAATTGCAGTGGACGATAAGGGGATCAGCATCCCCTGCCCCGATGGTAAACTAGGCACAAAGGTACGCCAGATCAGCATTAAGAATAGAAGTCTCGACATTCAAATCTCTTGCCAACGTCGCGAACGTGAACCCGGCACTGAAGTCGAGCGCTTAGCGAAATCGGTATATAGTGACGGTAAACCTCTCCCTGCAAATGAGTCCACCATCAAGACCACGTTGGACCGCAATCTCGACTTCGAATTAAATAAGACCGGCCCTACAGACGGTGAGTGCGCCACAGTCGGCCATATCGGCTTGTGCTCCGGAATGGAGCTTGTGGTGATGAACAGCCTGAATGGTCATATTCTCGGCATGGCGAGTAAACGGCAGCCGAACAACCCGTTTAAACTAGGCATCACCAATTTCGAACTGAAGAGCCCTGGCTCGGTCGCTAAGATTCCATTCACCAGTGCCGCACTTGAGTCCACTCGTGATAATGCGAATGGTGGGCGCAGCCCGTTGCAAGACCTTATGTTGCATGGTGCGTCCCCGGACGGGTACAAGGGCGGCAATGGGCAATCTTGCCGCATTGGCACAGGCGTCATTCCTGGATGCGACGACGCGGATGGCGACTCAAAGAAGTTTAAAGGGGCCTATTTCACCACGGCCGATGGCGGCAATACGGCCGATCGCGACAATTACGATCTGACCAGATTCCTTGTCAAATCCGAAAATCAGTATGCGGTCACTCTGCTTTATCTCGCGAGTTCCGAGCCGCTGCAAAAGGAAGCTTCCTGCAACCACGCGTTTCCTTTCTTCAGAAGGACTCCCTATAAACCGGGATGGTCGCTCAGCCTTGGCGATAGCAACCCTCAGGGCCTGAATCGCTGGCTCGAACAGCGCACACCCGAGTTCAATGATAGCGACGACCTTAGTTGCAATACCGACGATAAGATAGGTTGGTTGGAGTACATGGGGAGTGCCATGCACATCTGGTCTACAGGCACTTCGCTTAAGCGCCATTATCTCTGGGAAAGCGAACCTACGGACGATGCCAGTAGTAAAATCGGGAATGCTTTAATCGACATCACTCCCGATACGGAGACATTCGGTTTCAACCGAAACAATGTCGGAGGCACCAAGATCAAGAACGGCTACGTAGAATCGCAAATCTACAAGCTACCCATCGGCGGTGGCGATGGCGTTTGGTCGAACATTGGGATTGCCGAAGCCATTTCGACCGTGGTTTCAGGAACGGAGCAAAAGGCGAGTCTGGTTGAGCGCACCTCGGCTCCACGTAGAAACTCAGTATCGACGCCGGCCCAACGGGCAATCGTCTCCGCTATGCATCAAACGGTATGGGACAAGGAAGGCACTGCACATCGTTTGTGTCGCCCGCCTGTCGTTTGCGCTGGCAATTCGGCCACGCTGCGCGTCGATGGTTATGGGACGCTGGAGATCCTAGCCAAAACAGGTACGCCGCGCGCACGCGCTAGCGCTGGATCCAGCCGCAGGCGCAAGACATCGAAATCCAATGGAGACATCACGCAGCTCTTCGATAGCTGGATCAATCACGACGACATAGAATCTCTTTGCGATGAATTCGATGGAAATACCTGCGCGCTGACTGCAAAGGGCGCTCAGCGTTACAAGATGATATGCGCATCGTTGCTAGCATCTCGCGAAAACGATCTTGTAAAAGACTACAAGCCGGCTACTTGCAACGATTTCGGAAGTGCTTTGGCAAGCGAATACAAGCAATGGTTGGCTCATCGCTTTCTGGCGGGGACGAAGGAAGGCATCGATAGCGACGAAAGCGATAGCAGTGAGAAGCGGCTGGTCGTCGTACTTCGCAATATCGGGCATTCGGGCAGACCGCCTGCGGCATGCACGCTCTACCTTACGTACTACAAAGCGACAGGAGGCCTAGCCGAGCCCGTGCGTAGCCGTATACAAACTGAGGAAACCTTCGCTTACATGCATCGCTTGATTCAGAGCAAGCATGTTCTAAATGCTTGCGGATTCAAGGAAGCGTCAGAAAGTTTCTAAAAATCGTTGCGGGCGATGGGAGTCGCATCGCCCGCAGCGCGGCAGGCTCCATGTGCAGCGTAATTGTCGCGGCGAAAGCCGCTCCTACGAAACTCGTTATTCCACGGTAACGGATTTCGCCAGATTCCGCGGCTTATCCACATCCGTACCGCGCGCCAATGCCGCGTGATAGGCCAACAATTGCACCGGAATCGCATGCACGATCGGCGAGAGCACACCAACGTGGCGCGGGGTGCGGATGACGTGGACGTTTTCGGATTCGGTGAAGTGGCTGTCGGCGTCGGCGAAGACGTACATCTCGCCGCCGCGCGCGCGCACTTCTTGGATATTCGATTTCACT
>Ga0075163_10008648_pt1 | contig 13380 bp, 10 predicted proteins | sample JI1023141ADNA_FD_71478 | JGI IMG/M metagenome (GOLD analysis project Ga0075163, IMG submission 71478) | Wastewater effluent complex algal communities from Wisconsin, to seasonally profile nutrient transformation and Carbon sequestration -... | ecosystem: Engineered > WWTP > Effluent > Algae...
GTGCTCGCCAATCGCTACACCATCCCACTCGACTTCCGCGCTGCGGGTGACGGCATCTGGCTCGCGTCCGACGCCACCACGACGGTGCGCATTCCCATGACCGTGCCCATCGATCTCGCCATCCTCCTCCTCCGGGAGACGTACATGACCCCGTCGGTGGCCTACCGCTTCACCGGTCGGGCCGACGTCACCGCGTCGCGTACCTTCAAGATCGAAAAAGACGACTACTCGGTGGACGAGTCCGGCTTCTTCGCCCGCAACCAGCTGGAGATTGCCCTCTCGGGCATTCCCCACTGATGGCGCGCGTAGCCGTCGTCGGCGCCGGCGCCTGGGGCACGGCCATCGCGATCCACGCTGCGCGCCGCGGTCACACCGTACGCCTGTGGGCGCGGGAAAAAGAAGTGCTCGAAAGCGTGGCATCTACACGCATCAACGAGCCCTTCCTGCCGGGGTTCACCCTGGCCCCGGAGATCTCCGTGACCGCCGACAAACGAGAGGCGGTGGCCGAGGCCGACCTGGTGGTGCTGGTTCCGCCCTCCAAGTTCCTGCGCGACGTGGCCAGCTCGCTGGCGGGCGCCATTCGCAAGGACGCGGTGGTCGGCGTCGCGTCCAAGGGCATCGAGGAGTCTTCGCTCTCGCTCCTCGGCACGGTCATGCGCGAGGTGCTGCCAGAGGTGGGGCCGGAGCGCCTGGCGTTCCTCTCGGGGCCGACCTTCGCCAAGGAAGTCGCGCAAGGCCTCCCGTGCGACATCGTCGCCGGCTCCAAGGACATGATCGCGTCCAAACCGGTGCAGGAGCTCCTGCACTCGCCCTTCTTCCGCGTGTACGCCAGCGCCGACCCCATTGGCGTGGAGGTGGGCGGGGCGCTCAAGAACGTGCTGGCGATCGCCGCCGGCGCCACCGACGCTCTCGATCTCGGCCTCAATGCCCGCGCAGCCATCATCACCCGCGGGCTCGCCGAGATCACGCGCTTCGGCGTGGCGCTGGGCGCCGACCCCCTCACGTTCCTCGGGCTCGCTGGCATCGGCGATCTGGTGCTCACCTGCACCGGTGCGCTCTCCCGCAACCGCACGCTGGGCGTCGAGGTGGCCAAGGGAGCCAACCCCGCCGAGTACGTGGCCAACCACCGCACCGTGGCCGAGGGCTACTGGACGGCGCAGGCGGCCTACGAGCTCGCGCAGAAGCTCGGCATCGACGCGCCCATCATCGAGCAGGTCTACCACGTGCTCCACAAGGAGCGCCCGCTCATGGAAGCGCTGAAGAACCTCATGAACCGCGAGTTCAAGGACGAGCTCCAGGGCATTCGAACCGTGCCGCCTCGCTCCGGGTAACGCGAACGCGAATGGGTGCCTACGAGAGCTGGCTGAACGAGGGCGAGTACGTCGTCCACTGCGGAGCGCGCATCTTTCGAAGCATGCAGGGTGCACGCGAAGCTCCGGTGTTACTCTTCTTGCACGGCTTCCCCACCAGCAGCTTCGACTGGGCCGAGGTGGCGCCGGCGCTCTGCGCCGACTTCCGCTGCGTCTTCTTCGACTTTCTCGGCTTCGGCGCCTCCGACAAGCCCGCCGACGTGCCGTATCGCTACCAGGCGCAGACCGACCTCGCGGTGGCCATCGCCGAGCGCGCCGTCTTCGCGCCGGCCCCGCGCGTCTTCGTGGTGGCGCACGATTACGGCGTGAGCGTGGGGCAGGAGCTCCTCGCCCGTGCTCGCGAGGGACGTTTGCCGTTCACGCTCGCCGGCGCGCTCTTCATGAACGGGGGTCTCTACCCGGCGCTCCATCGCCCGATCGCCATGCAGCGTGCGTTGGCGGGGCCGGCGGGCGTGCTGCTCACGCGGCTGGTCGCCAAGAAGACCCTGGCGCGGAGCCTGCGCCGTATCGTCGCCGTGCCGAAAGCCTTCGACGACGAGGCCATCGACGAGCACTGGAAGGCCATCGCCTACAACGACGGCGCGGCGCGGAGCCATGCGCTGCTCGGCTACATCCGCGAGCGGCGGGTGTACGGTGAGCGGTGGGAACGCGCCCTCGAGCAGGCAGCCGTTCCACTCTCCTTCGTGTGGGGCGTGGAAGATCCCATCTCCGGTGGTCACGTGCTCGAGCGCGTCCGCGAGGTGCTGCCGGGGGCCGAGGTGTGTGCGCTCCGCGGTGTCGGCCACTACCCGCAGCTCGAGGCGCCCGGCCAGGTTGCGAGCGCCATCCGAGGCGCTGCGCTGCGTGCCTTCGCGCGCCGCCCATGAAGCTCGCGTCGTTCAAGCTCCGCTTCCGTGATCGTCACGTTCGCGTGCTCCCGGCAGAGGTCGAGCCGGGGATCGCCTTTCGCGCGCCCGGTGTCGATCTCCGGGGAGCGGCGGCCGACGAAGCGCTGGAGGCGGCGGAGCCCCTGCTCGCGTGGATTCGCGATCGTGATCCCGCCAGCGTCGTGCGATCCATCTCCGTCGATCTCGCATCGCTGCGCATCATCGTCTCGCTCGAAGACGTGCACGGAGCCGCCGGCGGCAAGCCCAACGTCTTGCGCATCGACGCGCCGACCTCTGGCGATCTGCTGTCCCGAGCATCCACCCTGGAGGCGCTCCTCTCGCGCCGGGCTGTCGAAGCCATCGCCCGACGCGGCTGAGCGAGCGCAACGCTACTTGTGGCGCGTCGGGGCGGCCTGCGCCTTGGGCGCGGGCGCTTTGGGCGCGACCTTCGTCGCGGGCTTCTTTGCGGCGGGCTTCGCCGCGCCCTTCGCGGCGGGCTTCACCGGGGCGCGGCCCGCCACCGCCATGGTCGCGGGCCGCGTGGCCGGCACCGGAGCGTGTATCGTCGCCGGACGCGGCGGGCCTGCGGGCTCGACCGGGGCCGCGGGCTCGCGCTTGCCGCGCAGCAACGCCTCGTCGGCGCGCATGGCCGAAGCCAAGGTCGCATGCGGGCGCATGCCCATCGAGGCGACGCCCACCAGCGCCACGCCCACGAATGCAGCCGCCGCGAAGAGCGGCCAGTAGCGCGCGAGGGGCACCGCCGCCAGCTGGGCCGTGGGGTCGATGGCCTGCGAGCGCGGCGGGAGCGTCGGCGGGACCCAGGCGTCGAGCTCGGCGGGCTCCGGCAGTGTCTCCACGCGACCGCTCGTCGCGAGCGGACGAGTCTCGATGCGGATCGGCAACGCCACGCTGAACGGCGTCGGCGACGAAGGGAGCGCCGGTCGTCGCGGCGCCGGCGGCGGCACCGAGCGAAGGCGAGCGACCGCGGTCTCCACCTGGCCTTCCGTCGGCAGCACGTCGGCGTCGGCGAGCAGCGCGTTGGCGACGCCGAGGATCGACTCGGCGCTGACCTTCTCGGTGGCGTCGGGGAGCGGAGCGGGCTCGTCGACCTTGGCGGCGGGCAGCTCTGGCGGCTGCGTGGGAGTCGGGCGTGGAGCGCGCAGCACCGCGAGCGCGCGCGCCGCGTCGATCCGGGGAAGCGCGTTGGTCTCACGCGAGTCGAAGGCTTCGTCCTCGTCCGCATCGACGAGGAGCGCGTCGCCGCTTTCGTCGACCATCAAGTCCGCGTCTTCGAGGACCTCTTCGGTCGCGCTCTCGCCAACCGGAGTCGGAGGTGTTCCCATCGTGGGGCGCAGCATGGACCAACCCTCCGCGATTGCTAGGTCAACTTGCGCCAAACTTCGGCAACTCGACGGTCCGAATCGGCAACGCTTCGCCTGCTTTTCGCGGCCGAAGGTACCCCTCGATTCGGTGTCCGCCACGTCGCTTTCATCGCACACCCTGCGCGACCCTGACCGCTCCGCTGCACTTTTGCAGAATACCCGCGCTGTTTCCGTTTTGGCGCGCTCCGTTTCCCGCGGTGAGGCGCGGCTCCTCGTGACGAAGCGTATGGAGATCTCTAGGCTTCGCGCCCTATGTTGCGTCGCAAGCCCCTCGCCGGTGTCACTCTCGCGCTCCTCTCCGCAGTCGCCTGTAGCTCCTCCGTGGCGCCCGCACCGGGGAAGAGCTCGACCGTTGCCGTGCCCGAGGGCGCACGCGCAGTGCACGCCATCGTCGCGCACCGCGATGGTCGCCTGGGTGTCCCGTCGTTCGTGTGGATTCACGGCGCGCCGCCGGTATCCGCCACGACCGATGCCGCAAGCGTGGCCGCGTCGACCCTCGGCGATCTCGCAGGCACGCTGAAGCTCTCGGAGCCTGCGCGCCTCGCGGTCGGCGCGCCGGAGATTCACGACGCCGGCGCCGGTGGCATCGTCGCTCGATTTCATCAGCGCGTGGCCGGTCGCGAGGTGTTCCGCGGCCAGCTCACGCTGATGCTCAAGCGCGATCTGTCGCCGGTCGCGGCGGCGGGCTTCCTCGCGCCCTCGCTCCGCGGCAGCAATGCCGTGGCCAAGCTCGCGCCGGACGCCGCACTACAGGCGGCCGCACGGGTCCTCCTCGGCCGCGACCTCCCGGGCGCCGTCGCCAGCGTCGTCGGAGGCAGCCACGAGCAGGAGGAAGTCGCCTTCACGGCACCGGAGCTTGCGCAGCCGGCCCGGGTGAAGACCGTGCTCTTTCCGCAAGCCGACGGGGTGGAGCTGGCCTATCGGGTCGAGCTCTTGTTGCGCTCCGGCGCCGCGCGCTCGTTCGTCGTCTCCGCCCTCGACGGGCGCACGCTGTTCCAGAACGATCTGGTGCGGAACGATCAGTACACGTTCCGCGCCTACGCGAGCCCCGAGACGCTCATGCCGCTCGACGGTCCGCAGGGCAACTCCGCTTCGCCGCACCCCACCGGCAAGCCCGACGGCTTTCGCGAGACCTTCAGCGGCGCCCCGCTGGTCACCCTCCAGAACTTCCCGTTCTCGAAGAACGACCCGTGGCTCCCGACGGGCGCCGCCGCCACCACCGGCAACAACATCGACGCCTATTCCGACGTGGTGAGCCCCAACGGCTTCAGCGCCTCCTCGGCCGATCTTCGCGCTGACGCACCGGCGGCCAACACCTTCGACTGGCTCTACGACGTGACGCGGTCGCCCAACGTGACCCCGGACTCGGTGAAGGGAGCGGTGACCAACCTCTTCTACCTCACCAACTTCATGCACGACTGGTTCTACGACGCGGGCTTCGACGAGAAGTCCGGCAATCCGCAGCAAGACAACTACGGGCGCGGCGGTCGCGGAAGCGATCGCATCCTCGCCGAGGCGCAGGACTACAGTGGCCGCAACAACGCCAATGCCTCGACCCCCGCAGACGGCGCTTCGCCGCGCATCCAGATGTACGTGTTCGCCGGTCAGACCACCGCCGACATCACCGTGAACGCGCCGGCCGGTATCGCCGGCGTGAAGGCGGTGGGCGTCTCCGGAGGCTTCGGCAAGGACTCCTTCAACGTGACGGGCAGCGTGGTGCTCGCCCAGGACACCGGCGGTACCGATCCGAACGACGCCTGCGAAGGGCTCTCCAACGGCGCCGCGGTGACCGGCAAGATCGCCCTCGTGCACCGCGGTAGCTGCTCCTTCGTGCAGAAGGCGCAGAGCGCCCAGGCGGCCGGCGCAAGCGCGGTGATCCTCGTCAACGTCGCATCGTCCGCTTCGGCAACCCGCGCGCCTTTCATGGGCGGCACCGCGCTCGACGTCACCATTCCGGTGCTCTCGCTCAACCTCGCCGATGGGCAAGCGCTCGAAGCCGCCATCGCCGCGGGGGCCAACGTCACCATGCGCCGCGAAGGCACCGTCGACCTCGATGGTGCGCTCGATACGTCGATCGTCGCCCACGAGTGGGGCCACGTGCTCTCCAACCGTCTGGTGAGCAACGGCGATGGGTTGACCACCGAGCAGGCGGGAGGTCTTGGCGAGGGCTGGAGCGACTTCGTAGCCCTCATGGTTTCCGTTCGGGCCACCGATCTCTCCACGCCCCAGGGAGCCAACTGGAACGGCGTGTATCCCACCGGCTCCTACGCCACCAGCGGTGGCGGCAACGACTCGTACTTCGGCATTCGCCGGATGCCGTACTCCGTCGACTTCTCCAAGAACGCCCTCACCTTCAAGCACATTCAAGACGGCGTGCCGCTCCCGGCCGGCGTTCCCATCGGCTTCGGCGAGGACGGCAGCAACAACTCCGAGGTGCACAACACCGGCGAGGTGTGGGCCTCGATGCTCTGGGAGTGCTACGTCGGGCTCCTGCGCGACGCGCGGTACTCGTTCCCGCAGGCCCAGGAACGCATGAAGCGCTACCTGGTGGCAGCCCTCAAGCTCACCCCGCCGGACCCCACGCTCCTTGAGGCCCGCGATGCGCTCCTGGCGGCGGCCTACGCCACCGACGAGCAAGATCTGCTCTCCTTCTGGAAGGCGTTCGCCAAGCGCGGCGCCGGCGTGGGCGCAGAAGGTCCCGGAAAGACCACTGCCGGCAACAAGGGTGTGAAGGAGAGCTTCGAGGTCGGCAACGATCTGCAGATCATCTCGGCCACGCTCTCCGACGACGTGGTCACCTGCGACCACGACGGCATCCTCGACGAAGGCGAGCTCGGCACCGTGACGCTCACGCTCCGCAACAGCGGCGCGGGCGCCCTCACCGCCACCACCCTCAAGGTCACGTCCAAGACCCCGGGCGTCGCCTTCACCGTGGAGAACGACGGAAAGTTCCCGAGCCTCAAGCCCTTCGAGTCCGGCTCCGTCAAGGTGAAGGCCCGCGTCACCGGCGTTCGCCCCATCGAGTCCCTCGAGGTCGACGTCGACGTCACCGATCCCACGCTCACGGTGGCCCGCACCCTCCATGCTGTCGTCGCCGCACACCGAGACGCCGACGAGCTGGCGGATTCTTCCGCCATCGACAAGGTCGACACGGTGGGGACGTCGTGGACGTCCGTCGGTACCGACCAAACCGGGACCACCGTCCGCTGGCGCCGGGTGAGCGTGGGTGCAGAGCGCTGGTGGTCGGTACCCAACGCCGGCGAGCCCTCCGACCTCCGCCTCACCTCCAGCTCCTTCCCCGTCGAGAGCGGCACCTTCACGCTGTCCTACAAGCACCGCTGGGCCTTCGAGTCGTCGGCCGAGCAGAAGAAGGACTTCGACGGCGGCGTGGTGGAGCTCAGCGTCGACGGCGGCAAGACCTGGAAGGATCTCTCCGAGTACGGCACCGTCGACTACAACGTCACGCTGGTCAACGAGAGCCGCGGCACCAATCCGCTCAAGGGCCGTCGCGCTTACGGCAACACCGGCCCGGGCTACCCCAAGTGGGTCGACAGCTCCGTGAAGGTCGATCTCGGCGCGCCCTCGGCGACGGTGCAGATTCGCTTCCGCGCCGGCGCCGACGACAACACCGCCGAAGCCGGCTGGGACGTCGACGACATCGCGGTGAAGGACACGTCGGCCAAGCCCTTCTGGTCGCTGGTGGCCCATCGCGACGCCTGCGATCCCAACGGCCCCACCGCCAACGCCGGCGAAGGCAAGTCCACGGTGCCGCGCGCGACCGTCGCCCTCCAGGGCTCGGCCACCCATCCCAAGGCGTTGCCCTTGAACTTCAAGTGGACCCAGGCCTCCGGTCCCACCGTGCAGCTCTCCGGGGAGAACACCGCCAATCTCTCGTTCGTGACCCCCGACGTCGCGCCCGGAACCGTGCTCGGGTTCGTGCTCCGCGCCGACGACGGCGCTCTGCTCAGCCCGGCCTCCCGGGTCGACGTCCTCGTGCAGAAGGGGAGCGGCGGCAACGAGCCGCTCTTCGCCGAGGGCGGCAGTTGTGGCTGCCACACCCAGCGTGGCGACAAGGCCTCCCTGCTCTCGCCCTTGGCTCTCGTCGCGCTCACGGCGGCCTTCCTCCGCCGTCGCCGTCGGTAACCTCCCGCGTTGGCACTTCACTGATGGTACGCTGCTAGGGTGGACCTGACCGGCACCACCCTGGGTCAGCGCTATCGCCTGGTTCGCACGCTCGGCGCGGGGGCGGTGGGGGCCGTGTACGAAGCCGTCGAAGCGGCCTCCGGCCGGCGCTTCGCCATCAAGCTCCTGCAATCGGTCTCGCCCTCGGAGAGCGAGCTCGAGCGCTTTCGTCGAGAAGCCCACGCGCTCGCCGCCCTCGGCAACGTCCACATCGTCCAGCTCCTCGACTTCCGCGCGGACCCAGGGGAGCCGCCCTACCTGGTGATGGAGCTGCTGGAGGGCGAGTCGCTCGGCTCGCTGCTGGCGCGGCTCGGCACCCTTCGCGCCGATCGGGTGGTGGACTACGCGGTGCAGGCCCTCGACGCGCTGGCGGCAGCGCATGCCGCCGGTCTCGTGCATCGCGACATCAAGATCGACAACCTCTTCCTGGCCACCACCCGTGGCGGCGCTTGCGAGGTCCTGAAGCTGGTGGACTTCGGCGTGGCCAAGCTCGGTCGACCCGATCTGGGCGCGCTCACCGCGGAGGGGGCGGTGGTCGGAACCCTCGGTTACCTCTCCCCGGAGCAAGCCTCCGGTCGGCCGGTCGACGGACGCGCCGACCTCTACGCGCTCGGCGTATGTATGTATATTGCACTTTCCGGCAAGATGCCGGTGGCCGAGACCAACTACTTCTCCACCCTCAAGCGCATCGTCCACGGCGAAGTGACCCCGCTCGCCCAGGTGGCGCCGGAGGTGGACGCCGGGCTGTGCGCGTTGGTGCACAAGGCGCTCGCGCGCGACCGAAACGATCGATTCGCCTCCGCCGCGGCCATGCGCGATGCGCTCGTCCGCTATCGTCGCGGTGCGGGCGTGGACCTCACGGTCGCCTCGGCGCCTCCCGACCCCACCGCGCCGGCGGTCGCCTCCCTCCCGCCGAAGGCGGCGCTTTCGGCGCTGAAGAACTTGCCGGTCCGTACGGCGCTGCTGGTGGCGCTCTCTGGCGTGGCGTTCTTCGTCTGGAGCATCATCGGGCACCGGTCCGTGCGTCACACCGCCAAGGTCATCGATACCGCGCCCTCCGCGCCCTCTGGGTTGGTCGCTACCGCCGCGCCGCGCCCCTCGCTCGACGAGAGCGCCGATGCCGGCTCGGTTCGTCCGGTCCCCGTTCGCGCGCAGGTCGCCCCTCGGCAATCGGCCTCGGCTTCCAGCGCCGGTGCGCCGTCGGGGCGTTCCGCGGTGCTCACCATTGGGTGCACCATCAGCTCGCAGTGTGGCCCCAGCAGCGCGTGCGTGTTCGACGGACCCTCCGCGGGCGGCCACTGCGTTCGCGGGGCGCGCCTGGGTGAGCCCTGCGGTGGTCGCAACGGCTGCGTCGCGCCCTCATCGATGTGCGATCCCGGCGGTCTCTGCACGTGCGTCTTGCCGCTGTGGCGATGTGGCGACCGCTGTCTCCGTCGGGATCAATGTGAGCCCTTCGATATGCCCGCCAACTGACTGGAGCTCAGCGCGTCCTCCACCAAATCCACGCCGCTGCGGCTGCCAACCCCATCGCCGCAAGCCACAAGCGGTAGCTGGCGGGTGGAGCCGCCTCCGGAGCCGCGACGCCGGGAAACACCACGCGCCGTACCCGTCCCGCCTCCGCGTCCACCAACAGAACTCCGTCGACGTGGAAGGCCACACGGTACTCGAGGAGCTGGCGCCGGGTCGCCGCAGTGCTCAGCTGTGGAGCCGCGCCGCCGGTCTTCACCTCGGCCACGAACAGCGCGCCTTCCTTCTCGGCCAGGTAGTCGGCCCGCAGGTCCACCGGGAAGTCCTCGCCATCCACCGAGAGCAGCCAGCGTCGCCGTACCTGGGCGTCGACGACCGCGTATCCCGCATCGGCCAGCAGCTCGACCGCCCGGCCTTCGCCCCACACCGCACGCGCACCCCGCGACCGTGCTCGAACGCTCCGCGCCCTCCGCTCCAGCCATCGAGCGAACACCCACAGCAGGCATCCGACGACGACCGCACCGCCGAGCATCGGAAGGAGGGAGGGCACATCGACCGGCACGGCCGAGCACCATGACAGGTGTGCTCGCCGCGGGCCAAGTCGCCGCGGGCTCCGGACCGCGTGAACGGGGTGGAAAGACCCCGGAACCAGCGCCCGTCGGCGGAAAAGACGCGCGAATCCTCGGTGGAACGCTCCTCGCATGACGCGCGCGGAGACCCGCCGGCGGAACGGTCGAGCTACCCCGACGTCTGCGAGACGCGGTCGCGATACCATCGAGAGCCAACAACGTAGGAGTCGTCATGCGCAGCTTGGGTATCGTCGCCGTCTCGTGTCTCCTGGTTGCTGCGGCTTGCTCCGACGACGCGAGCAGCACCGACCCGGGCAGCTCCGGTGGGGCGTCGTCGAGTGGTGCGAGCGGGGCCAGCGGCTCCAGTGGCTCCAGCGGCGCGAGCTCCGGGAGCAGCGGCGGGTCCAGCGGGAGCGGCGGCCCGTGCGCGCAGGTGCAGTGCGGCGCCAACGCCAAGTGTCTCGACGCCACCGGGAAGTGCATGTGCAATCCGGGATTCGTCTCCGACGGGACCGGCGCCTGCGTCGCGGCGCCGGCGGGCGATCCGTCGACCCACACCCAGGCCGAAGTGTGCACCCACTGGAAGCAGGGGCACGTGCAGACCTCGGCCACGCCCTGGACCGCGGGCGCCGCACAGTGCGACCCCGGAACCCTGGCACCGGCGGCCATCACCGACACGCTCACCCGCCTGGCGCTCTACCGCTGGATGGAAGGGCTGGCGCCGGTCTCCGACGCGCCGGCGCAGAGCGTGAACGACATGGCGTGCGCCGCGGTGGCTTCCTGGAACCCGCCCGGCACCGTCCCCAACCCCCATGCGCCGCCGCCTTCCGCCAAGTGCTACACGGCCGCCGGAGCGCAGGGAGCCGGGACCTCCAACATCGCCTGGGGCAGCGGGCACCCCGCCAACGCCATCGACCAGTTCATGGAGGACCGGGGCAACGACACGACCTTCGGCCACCGGCGCTGGATCATGAACCCGCCGTTGGGTGTGGTCGGTATCGGCTACTACGCGGGCGGCGGCACCTACGGCAACGCGCAGTGCCTGGGCGTCTTCGATCAGAGCGGCCGCGGGACGGCGCCAGAGTGGCTTTCGTTCCCGCCGCCCGGCTTCTCACCCACCAGCGTCGTCGGCTGGACGTGGACGTTCCATGCCAAGGCCAGCACCGCCAACGCCCAGATGACCGTGAAGCGAATGAGCGACGGCGCCAACCTGGCCATGACCAAGCTCACGCTGCAGCAGGGGTACGGTAGCTACAGCACGCAGGCCTTCCGGCAGTCGGGCTGGACCCCCAAAGATGGCGAGGTGTACCTGGTCTCGGTGTCCGGTGTGGCGGCGCAGCCCATCACCTACGAGGTCAAGCCGGTCGCCTGCCCCTGAACGCCGCGCCCGGGGCGGCGGAGCGCTATGTTGCAGAGACGTTGCCGGGCAGGCCCAAGAAAGGGTTGTCCATTGCACCGCGATTTGGCAGAACTCCGGTCGTGAAGATCTACATCATGCGTCACGGCCCGGCCGAGGACTCCTCTTCGAGCGGAAGTGACGCCGAGCGCGACCTCACCCTCGCCGGCCGCGAGCGGGTGCGCGCCGCCGCCAAGGCCCTCCTGGCGGCCAGCGAAGGCCCCTTGCAGATCGTCTCGAGCCCTCTGGTGCGGGCCCTTCAGACCGCCGAGATCGTCGCCGCCACGGTCGACCCGGACGCCAAGAACGTCCTCGTCTCGACCCGACGCGAGCTCGCTCCCGCCGGCAACGCCCTCTCGCTCCTCTCGGAGCTGCGCGTCCTCAAGCGCCGCCGGGTCATGGTGGTGGGGCACGAGCCCGACGTCTCGACGCTCGCCGCCGCCCTCCTGGGCAAGCCGCTCCCGCGCGGCTTCATGAAGGGCATGGTCCTCGGCCTCTCGGTCGCCGACGAGCCCATCGACGAAGGCAACGGCTGGGGAACACGCTTCCGCTTCGTGCTCGATCCGAAGGCGCTGACGTTCCAGCGAGACGCTCCCTGACACCCGAAAAGGGGGGGCGTCAAGGCCTTTGCACTCTGCATCGAAATGACCGTTTCGGGGCCCAATGGGGGCCCGGGCCCTCGCGTCTATGTAATTGGAATCACTGATGAAAAGTCGGTTCCTTGACAACCCCCCCGGCGTCCCTTACTCGCCTTAAAGGGGCCGGTGACGGCCTTCCGAGGTGACCCCCGATGGCCGCGCGCAGTGTTGTTCCCGTCATGAACGCCAGCTGGTTTTCGGAGAGACATCTCCGGGCCCATCCACTGAACGTCCGTACCCTGCCGGCGGCCATCCGGATACCCAGCCGGATCGACGGGCAACTGCTGGTTTTTCCTACGGGTACCCCACGTCTCTTCGTCCACGAGGGGGCGCGCCAGGCGCTCGAGCGCCGGTTCACGGCGGCGCATCCGGGGCCGGTGGTGCTTTCGATCACCGACAACCGACATGCGATGATCTCCCACTCCCAGAAGCAGAACGTGCTCCGGGTGCGGCTCCACCACATGTTCCTCGGGAGCTCGCCGCGCATCCTCGACGCGCTGGTGCGCTACGTGGTGAAGGACGATCGCGACGCCAGTCAGGAGATCGGCCGATTCATCGACCTCAACTCCCAGATGCTGGCCCGTCGATCGCGCCGGCACATCCCCCTGCACACCAGTGGCAAGCACCACGATCTGTTGCGGATTCTCGACGAGGTCAACGCCCGCTACTTCGGCTCGACGATGCGTCCTCTCATCAGCTGGGGGACGCGCACGCGGCCGTCCAATGGCGGCAAGCGCAAGACCATCCGCCTCGGCAGCTACAGTCCGGTCGACCGCTTGGTGCGTGTCAACCCGGCGCTCGATCGCGCATGGGTTCCCCGGTACTTCGTGGCGTTCATCGTCTACCACGAGCTCTTGCACCACTACTATCCGGCAACCCTCGGCGGCAACCGGCGCGCCCTGCATCCGCCGGAGTTCCTGGAGCGCGAGCGGCAGTTTCGGAACTACGAGCGCGCCATCGCGTGGGAGAAGACCCACCAGGCGCGGCTGCTTCGGGCCTGAGATCGACCCGCCCACCTTCCGCGTGGCCCGGCGCGTGGTAGCGTAGCGCCCATGTGGATTGTCTTCGGCAACAAGGAAAAGACCGAACGCGTTCCGGGCGGCGCCGTGGTGCAGCGGCACTGCGACCAGTGCGGCGAGACGGCGATGTTCTACGAGCGCAAGGCCACGTCCGTCTTTCAAGTCTACTTCATCGACGTGGTCGACTACGGCTCGCGCACGGTGATGGCGTGCGGAGCGTGCGGCGCGCTGTACGCCACCGACGAAGTGAGCGCCGGCCTCAAGCCGAGCCTGAGCCCGGTGGAGTCGACGCTCGGTAGCATCAAGACGGCTGCCAAGGCCGCGCAGGCCCGCATCTCGTCGGAGGCCGCCAAGCTCATGGACCGGCCCCCGCCGGCTCCCACTGCGCCATCGCCCGCCGCGGAGGACTTCGAAGATCCGCTGGCGGAGGACGATCGTGCCACCGAAGCGCGCTTTCAGGAGCTCGAGCGCAAGTACCGCATCGGACAGCC
>Ga0075163_10008649_pt1 | contig 13379 bp, 17 predicted proteins | sample JI1023141ADNA_FD_71478 | JGI IMG/M metagenome (GOLD analysis project Ga0075163, IMG submission 71478) | Wastewater effluent complex algal communities from Wisconsin, to seasonally profile nutrient transformation and Carbon sequestration -... | ecosystem: Engineered > WWTP > Effluent > Algae...
GAATACGCCCCAAACTGGCCTAATATCACGAAAAAAGGTATTGCTCCTTTGGATGCTGAAGAATACAAAAAAATCCCTAATAAGTTTGCAACGCATTTCTCGGCAAAGCCTGCGAAAACGGCCCCTAAAAAATAATATTTCCTTTTTCAATTCTGATATTTTGGATGCTGGCCCGCAGATAGCGTCGGAATAAATCTATTTTAGGCGTTGAATGTTCCTGCATAATTCCTGCCCATCCGGCAGATAATTGCCAAGCCGCACTGCCCATAAAAAACAAGGCCGGGTTTTTGGTAAAACCCAGCCTTAGAGCAGTAGTCATTTGTTTTCATACCCGTTTATTTTTACTCACAATCCGCTACACACTGGGTATGAGGGATTACGGTCCCGCCACAGCTGGCAAAGCAAGAACGATAGGAGGATTCACATTGCGCTTGGCAAGTCTCGGTTGACCTTGAACAACGGAACGAATCATAAAAACTTTCGGGTGTAAGAACAACTTTTTTGTTGGCAGCCCGTTGCTGTTCTACATAACCATAATATTCGTTTTCCGATCGCAACCTTTCGTTATATTCACACATCTGGATTTGAGATGAACAGTTTTGCTGACAAAATTGTTGGGTTTGGGAACATTGGTTAGAGCAAACCCGTCCTTGATGATTTTCCGGAGGCCGTAATTCGTAGGTAGTTTGATAAACCGGCCCACACCCAGCAACAAGCAATAATAGGACACCATTTATAAAAGACAAGAAACCGCTTTTTCTCAAGATCATTTTCCTTTCGAGTGCAAATTATTATCTTCCCTTCTTATCACGCTTCATGCCTAACCTCAAGGTGTTATGATGCCATTTCAATTTTCATGCATTCGGCGATGCCACTGAATAGTAAGAAGGGATAAAACTTTACATGGAAAAAACCTTCGATTATCGCGTCATTGTTTTTTCCCCACCAGCCAACTATTTCCTAGCCACCTATTTAAAGATCAGCAACCAGGATCAATAAAGCTGCATAATCCAATGGTTCCAAGGCTATTGTTTTTTCCAGCAAATGCAGGTATATTGTCCCACATGAAGACTATCAACATAGATGCTGCTGTTTTTTGCAACTTTATGGAAGGTTTCTAATGGTTAAGCATATGTCTGGTTATTTATGGCTTTTGTCTCGTGGCATGGTTGCTTCGATTGCTTTTTCCTTGATTCTAGTAGCTATCGCAAGCGGCAATTTAGCAAAAGCCGATGGTCCCATACCGTCACCAAACAATCCTCCTCCAGCCCAGCCAAGCCAAAATTTTATTTTAAAAGAATCCGCTGATAGGCATCTTTCTAATAGCTTTCAGGTACATAATTTTGTTCCAATACTTCCATCTGCCTATGTAAAAGCTTTTGGTTTGGACAATCACCTGAATTATTATTATTTTAAGACACCTGCAGAACTCAATGCGTTTTTACAAGGGACGGATCGCCTTCTCTACGATGCGAATGTTTCCTCGGCCCTTATACAGCAACGGCAACGAGCATTAGAAATTGCAGAAAAGATCTTAAAGGAATTCGATGGGGCGAAAACGAATGGTTTTTTCCCAGCTGATTCCCAACAAATGGCCCGTGATTTGCTGGAATATTCTAGGAACCGTTTGCTGTTTTCCGTATCAGGCAAAAGATAGTCTGCTGGTACCACCGGTTTTCATAAGAATAGGCAGCTTTTTCCTTTCTGGTTAAACTATTTGATGTCTGAAAATTGCTGCATTTTAGTCTTGAAAGCCCCGTAGAATCCACCCAACTATCCCTGGTGGATCTGCTGGCTGTCCAGGGGTGCTTGTGCACGGTCGGTCATCCCATAATCCCGGACAATACTCGCAATCCTCAATCGGTAATCCTTGAAAAGCTTCGTCCGTCCAACGGACTGTGCCAAGCGGTGGACTTCGAGTGTCCGCCAATCTTGGATGGCTTTTTCATCTCGCCAAAAAGACAGGGATAAGATTTTACCTGTTTCTGCAAAACTTTGGAACCGTTCAATGGAAATAAATCCTTCTATGCGGTCAAGTTCTGTTCTTAAAGCCGCCGCCACATCAAGATAACCTTGTTGGCATTCCGGCTTCACCCATACTTCAAATATCACGGCAATCATTGTTTCATATTCCCCTATGTTAAAGTTCTAGGTTAGATAATTTGATCCAAATATATGGATTCTGGCGTTGGCAGAAGGAAAAAAAGTCCTTGGCAAAATACCCAGCTCCTTCAAATCAATCCCTGATTTAATCAATTTCTCAATCCCTATACGGGCGATGATTATAGCTAGTTTTTGCCCAGGACAAGTATGGGTACCCAAGCCAAAGGTAAAACTGGCCCTTTGTTGGCGGTATATACCAAATTCTGTGGGATTAGAGTTGATCAATGGATCGCGATTGGCCGTAGCCAAAATCAGCAGGATTATATCCCTTTGCTTCATGGATTTTCCTAGTATCATACGATCATGCCCCAGAAAACGCCTGGTATTTTGGATCGGCGGGTCATACCGAATAACCTCGTCAATCACCCGGGTTAATAACCCCAGATCGGACATGACCAATTTTTGGACATGATGATCCTTCGCCAAAACAACCAGTGTATTGCTGATTAACCCTGCCGTTGCTTCATAGGCTTGGGACAAAAACCCTATAGCATTGGCAATAACTCTGTTTTCATCATCTTGTCTTGCCCCTTTGGCCATATGAGATAAAAGATGCAATAAATCAGGGGCACCATCTTCATCCGAGGTCGATAACAGAAAGCGTAGCATTCCAAGCAAATGACCCCGCAGCTATTTTCCCTTGCTCTATTTGCTGGGCGTTGTTTGTTGGTATCAGGGAACGAACAAAATCTTTCACCCAAAAATTTGTTTGTGACAGCATGTCGGTTGGCACCCCCAGCAAACTGGCCACCACATAAAGGGTTAATTGAAAAGCAAAATCCGAGATGCCCGACAGAAACCCGAAAGGCTGGATCTGAGAAATCAGAAAGGAAGCCCATCGATTGCTTTGATCAGCGATGCGGATAGGGTTTAGCCATTCTAAGGCTGCCGCTACAACTGGCTTGAATTGGCTGTGGGCTGTCCCATCATTCATCCGAACCAGATGACAAAAAACTTGACCTGCTGGCGAGCCAATCAACCGGGTAGGAACTGGTTCCGCCACTGGCCGAACCAAACAAACTATGGCTGCGTAAAACAGCGGACACCGCCTCTGCACTGGAAGCCACCCACATCTTCATTTCCTGGTCATAATAAATTGGCTGATCAGCAACCAACCCCGCATAATAGGGATACGGATCATGATGGGTAGCAGCATGGATAGGAGTTAGGGGATCATTCATTATTCGTGCTTTTAAAGAATTTTTTCTGCATATTCTGAGGGCGATCGGTGCTATATTCTATTGTCAGATTTTATCGGTGATAGTAGTACTCGTCATACGCTAACAGTTTGATTAACATCGAATGATGAATGTTGAACCTAATATGGATAGCCTGGTGCGAACAATAGGCGATCCGACCCGCATCCGCATGTTAACCCTTTTAATGGAGGGGCGGGCTTTAACCGCCAAAGAACTTGCTTGCGGCGTTAAGATAGAACCTAGTACCGCAACTTCCCACTTAAGAAGGCTTTTAGAAGATCAATTAATTGCGGTTACCATTCACGGTAGGCACAAGTATTTTCGCCTAGTATCCCCCAAAGTTGCGCAATTAATTGAAACCCTGATGGGAATGGTTGTCCCCTGTACCAGCTTTAAATGCCAAAACCATCCCTTCTATCCAAATAGCCCGATTTTGTTATGACCACCTAGCGGGTAAACTGGGCTTAGGAATGATGGAAGGATTGCTTGCTCAAAACCAATTATGCGTGTCGGGTCAAAAAATTTCCGTAAACCCCAGGGGGAACAATGGTTCCAATCTTTTGGCATTGATCTTGATAACTTAAGAAAAAACCGACGCCAATTCGCCTATCCCTGCCTTGATTGGAGTGAACGGAAAAAACATCTTGCTGGCGCTTTAGGGGCAGCCCTGGCCCAACGGATACTCAATCTAGGTTAGCTGCTCAAGAATAAACACACACGTGTCATCCTGATAACCGATAAGGGCCATCAGGGATTATTTAAGTATTTTGGGATTACCCTTAAACAAGCCCCATAAAAAAAACATTGGGGTTGGCCTAGATAGGTATTCTGTTTTTCGGTTTTTGCTGTTGGGTGCCGCTATCTTGCATTTTAGCCCAAAAATATAAAGTTCTGGGATTGATTGGATTGAAACGAATGGGGCCTGGCACTTTTTTAATGCAGTAACTTTAACTGATGCGGACTATCGAGGGAAAAAGGTGGGATATCTGTCCAAAATACTTGGCCAGAGGACAGGGTTTCCATTTCGTATTTGCCCACCATAACCCCTGAAGGGGCAGACAACGGTGTGCCGCTCGTGTATTCAAACATTTCCCCGGGCTTTAAAACGGGTTGAAGGCCAACGACCCCTTCCCCTTTTACTTCGAATACCCGCCCGAATGAATCCGTAATTTGCCAATAACGGCTTTTGAGGCAGACGGTTTCTTTACCAGTATTTTTGATCGTGATCTGATAAGCCCAGAAAAATTTCATTTCTTCCGGTATCGATTTATCCTCAAGAAATATAGGTCTAGCCGTGATTCGGATCGCTTTTGTGGTTTTAACATACATCTATCTTATCTCACCTATCAACGAAAATTAAGGGCACCGAAGGTAAACCCCCGGCGCCCTTATACTGGTAGCAACCTACGAATAGAAATTAATGTGTCTTATTGCATTAAGATTTCTGCACGACGGTTACGGCGATCTGCAACACCATCATCTGTTGGGATAGCAGGTTGCTCTTCACCACGACCAGAGGTCGTAATTTGCTCAGCAGCGACACCAGCACTGATTAAGGCGCTACGAACGGTATCCGCACGGCGTAAGGATAAGGTCATGTTGTAAGAAGCGGCACCACTTAAGTCGGTATGTCCAACCACTGTCACATTCTTCACATTGCCTTGCTTAATTTGTGTAGCAAATTTTTGAACCACAGCTTGAGCAGCCTGTGTTAAATCTGCGCTGTTGAATTGGAAATAAATCACATTACCAACCGGTTGCGGCACAACCTTTCCATCCATTGCTTCCATCGCACGGTAGAAGCCGTCGCGGCAAGCAGCGATATCTTTGGGTTGGTGATTTTCTTCTTGTTGCTCAACCCAACAATCGAAACGGGCTTGGGCAGTGGCAGCAACCTTAGGCAAGCGTTCACGACCGCCACCATTTAAAGCACTGACCAAACGGGCACGGGCTTTGGTCAATTCATTGACTTTATCCGCAGGCAAATGCCAGTTCTTCAGCTCTTCTGGTTGTACCATTTGACCACGTGCAGATGCTAAACCTTTACGGGCATAAATGTTGGCATCAACCCAATCGCGTTCATAATCTGCTTCCAAAAGGGTTAATTGGCGATATTCTTCCACCAAAGCTGTGGTAAAAGAACTGCCACCGCTTGGTTTTACAGTTCGCATTTGATCGATATTGGTCGCACAACCGGCCAACATGCCTGCTGTGGCAATAACGGTAAATAACTTAAGTTGGTTCATTTTATCCTCTTTCTTCCATTATTCAGTTCTCGTTCACCTGATTTAGATCTAGCATCATCATAATCTAACCCAGATTAATAAACATTTAATTTTTTACTTGGCAATACCCACTAAGACAGACAAGTAGCAATTATTGGTATACGAATTTCAGCACGTATTGTCAAAGATCTTTATTGAACACCTCATCAATTATCAAGCACATGATGCCAAAATGTCACAAGCAAAAAGGGTTTTATTTATTTTTGCAAATTTTTTTATGATTGTTTTTATAAAGGAAGCTGCTTACCTTAAAAAGGTATTTTAGAGATTAGCTGATCTTGTTCCATCTACCAAAACCTAGGATGATTGCTGACTTTTTGTTTTAAATATTGCGAACTAAATCCATTATATCCAGTAATTCATTGCTTTTTTAAAGGAAAGAATCTAAAAAATGCACCCAACACCAACCACTATTTTTGATATTGACCCTCTCAATCCTGCTGGCACTGATGGCTTTGAATTTGTTGAATATGCCGCACCCGATGATGGCAAAACCCTCAGTGCTTTATTTGAGAAACTTGGGTTTAGCTTAGTTGGGCGTCACCGTTCCAAAAACATCCTTTTATATCGGCAGGGAGATATTAATTTCCTATTAAACAATGAACCTAACAGCCCATCCAAGAAATTTGCCCAAAACCATGGGGCCTGTTGTTCAGCAATCGCCTTTCGGGTAAAAGATGCCAACCGCGCCTATCAACGCACCGTGAAACTTGGGGCCCAAACTGTCCAACCCAATAGCGGCATCCTGGAAAACGTTCCTGTCATTGAAGGGATTGGTGGTAGTTATCTGTATTTGGTCGACCGGTACGGTAAAAAAGGCAATATTTATGATCAAGTTTTCGTGCCCATTACCCCCACACCTACCAAAATACCTTCCATGGGATTAAGTTATGTCGACCACCTAACCCATAATGTTTATCGTGGCAATATGGATAAATGGGCTGAATTTTATCAGCGTTTATTTAATTTCCGTGAAATCCGCTATTTCGACATTGAAGGTAAATTAACGGGCCTTAAGTCAAAAGCCATGACCAGCCCCTGTGGTAAAATTCGCATTCCCATCAACGAAAGTTCAGATGATAAAAGCCAAATTGAGGAATATTTGAAAATTTATAAGGGCGAAGGGATTCAACATATTGCCTTAGCAACCGATGACATTTATCAAACCGTTGAAAGCCTTCGGAAACGCGACCTGAAGTTTTTGGCCGCTCCACCAATGACCTATTATGAAATGCTGGACAAAAGGCTCCCGAAGCACGGGGAAGACGTGCCGCGGCTGCAAAAGAATGCGTTGTTGGTTGATGGCTCGCCAAACGGGGGATTACTTCTGCAAATTTTCACCGAAACCGTTATTGGGCCGATTTTCTTTGAAATTATCCAGCGCAAAGGGGATGAAGGGTTTGGGGAAGGAAACTTCAGGGCCCTGTTTGAGTCAATGGAGCAAGACCAAGTGCGCCGCGGCGTGTTAAAAGCGAAATAGAAAAGATAAAAAAGTTGATCGGGGTAGAACAAGTGTTATCTGCCCAATCAATTTTTTTCTCAACATTTTTGGTTGACGATTGGATCTTTTATGGTTACATAAAAGGATATCCAGCCCCTTTGGCGGAATTGGTAGACGCGCCTGACTCAAAATCAGGAGTTGAGAGACGTGCTGGTTCGAGTCCGGCAAGGGGCACCAGTTCAAAAATACCTTCTAACCGCATATTTTTCTCCCTATCCTTTCATTTCCTGTTGAATGTTCAATCCGCTCTACAAATATGTAAAAGTCGCCTAGGGTAATGAGAAAATGTTGCCCAATCTGTAGCCTATCCAAAGGTTATTGACCCTGCCCTTAGTTTGCCGGAAGTAAGCAGTCCGATTTATGAAAAATGGCTGCCAATAGGGCGTTAGAAGATAGCCCACAAAACCGCACCATATTTATGGGGCATTATTAAATTGGGTATGTATCACACTTGCACAAATAAATTTTTTATATTATAGAGACAACAGCCATCGCGGGTGTAGCTCAATGGCAGAGCAGAAGCTTCCCAAGCTTACGACGGGGGTTCGATTCCCCTCACCCGCTCCAGATTTATAGCCACCTTAAAAGAATTCACCATTGCCTTATTATGACCGAGCCGCTTGGCATGCAGGAAGTCATGATTTCCCTGCTGACCTTTCCACCGAAGCTAGCGACACTCATATTGGCCTGTTTTTAAGTTGGGTCATTATGTGCAATAGAAAGCTTAGAACTTAAGCCCTACAGCCAATAAGGATTGAAAAAGCTTCGCTCGCGTCAAATAACCGGCAGGGAATTCCTAGTGAAATATTGTGATGAAAAATTCTCGGAATCCAACTTAAATGAGGAAGGGAATCGGTTGGCCAAATTTTATTATGCAACAAATCTGTATTTTGAAGATTATGAGGCCACTTTGGCTAAAGATTTAGCAATTATCTATGAAGTGGCAGATTCATGGTCAAGTTTTGATAAAATTGCACCCATTCTTGATCAAAGATTTTTAGCGTGGAAAAAATTATCCTCCCCCAAAAGACGGAAAATCTGGAGATAAATTGGATCAACGATATTCCTATAATCTTATTCGCTTTATCTTTTTCCTGGGTTACGGCATTATTGATGATAAATTAGCGACTTTTCCCTGCAGTCCTTTCGGTAATTAAGGTTTTCGTACGCTATAGAAAAATGAAAGATTAGTCTTTTTATAAAAATGCTGACTTTTTGGCCTGTTTCACTTGTTCAAAAAATGGTATAATCATGATCGCGCCTAATCATATGCGCTGGGCTGCCGGTTGTTGGATTGTAACCGCAACCTGGCTGAAGATTCCTTTAACTCCGATTGATTTGGGGATCGCAACCATTTCAGGATTGGCGCCGGACTTAGACACACCCAAAAGCAGCATTGGCAAAAGACTGCCTTTTATCTCGCACCCGCTTGGAATGATTGTAGGACACCGGGGCCTTACCCACAGTTTACTAGCCGCGACCTTATGTGTATTTGGGATTGTTTGGGGAATTGGGGTGCAGCAATCCCAACCTTTGTATCATTTGCTGTTATTGCCTTTTTTGATTGGGTATCTGTCACACTTGATCGGGGATATGATGAACCCGTCAGGCGTACCCCTTTTATGGCCTTACCCACAGCGATATACTTTTCCCTTGATCTGTTGGTCTTATAAATCACCGATTGAATTTGTTTTCACTTGGCTTTTTTTGGGTGGCACCCTTTATGGGTGGTGGGCAAGCGGCGGTTATGCCCTTTCAGCAGCCGCCATTAAAAATTGGGGGGGATATTTATTCCCCTAAGCAAAACCTGCAATTTTAACACCCACCTGAATACCTAATCTTGAAATGTGAAATTAAGCGTGGACATGTGCCGTTGCCGCCATCTCATTCCCATCCTGATCAATATGCTGCCATTTGCGCCGGCCTAGAACGGTATAAGCAACTGGCACGACAAAAAGGGTCAATAATGTTCCAAACGTCATCCCACCGACAATAACCCAACCGATTGGATGGCGGCTTTCAGCACCTGGCCCGCTTGCCAATGCTAAGGGCAAAGCACCCAAAACCATGGCAGCCGTAGTCATCAAAATTGGTCGCAAGCGTAGAACGGCTGCTTGCACGACCGCTTCCCGGATTGATTTTCCTTGGGCCCGCAACTGATTAGAGAATTCGACAATCAAAATACCATGTTTGGTAATTAACCCTATCAAGGTGATAAGACCGATTTGGCTGTAAATATTAAGCGTGCCCCCAGACCAATTCAACGTCAACATTCCCCCGGCAATCGCCAACGGCACAGTCAACATAATAATGAACGGATCGGTAAAACTTTCAAATTGGGCTGATAAAACCAAATAAATAAACAGTAACGCCAGTCCAAAAATAAAAAGGATGCTTTGGCTGGATTGTTTAAATTCCCGGGTATAGCCGGAATAATCAATTTGGGTTTTATTTTCTAAATCAAATTGACGAACCAGATTTTCCATGTATGTAACCGCTTCCGGCAAGCTATATCCTTCGGCCAGGTTGGCCGTTAAGGTAACCGCAGGCAGCTTGTTGAAATGCCTTAACTCCCTGGCTGCTACGGTTTCGGTTACGGTCACGAGGTTGGATAATTGCACCATTTGTCCATCACTTGCCCGAACGTAGATATTCTCGATATCTTTAGGATTGGAACGCTCTGTTGCTTGAAGGCGCACAATCACATCATATTGCTCACCATCTAATTTAAACCTGGTCACATTACGCCCGCCAATCATGGTCTCCAGGGTTCGCCCAATCACGTCAATCGGTACGCCCATATCAGCTGCTTTATCCCGATTAACAACAATTTTTAATTCCGGCTTATTCAGCTCCAAATTGCTTTCCAAATCAATAATTTTTGGGTTTTCGCGACTTGCTGACTTAACGGCTTCAACCAAATTTTGCAATTGTTGATAATTACCGGTTGTTTGGATAACTAACGACAAAGGTTTATCCGTTGAACCCTGGCCAAGCGATGGGGGCAGGACTGGGAATGAGATAACACCGGTTATTCCTGCAAACATAATGGGTCCAAGCTGTTGAACAATCTCCCCAGCACCGCGTTGACGCTCACCCAACGGTTTTAATCCAATAAAAGATATCCCCCGACTACTGGTGGGGTATCCAACCACGGTAAAGTAACTGATCATTTCTGGAATTGTTTGATAAACCCCCTCTAACTGCCTCATATATTTATCGGTATAAGAGGGCGCTGATCCTTCCTGGCCAATCGTAATGCCAATAACAACGCTTCTATCCTCGGTTGGGGCTAATTCTTGCGGTATGGTTGTGACCAACATATATCCAAGATATGTAAAACCAAGAATCACAGGTACAATAATGACCCTCAACTTTAACAGCAACCCCAGCAATTTTTGATAGCCATTAGTGGTAGCATCTAGAGCTCTCTCAATCACCCGGTAAACCCATCCATGCGTAGCATGCGGCTTTAAAAGCAAGGCACACATCATCGGTGAAAGGGTTAAAGCAACAAAGCCAGAAATAATGACGGCCCCAGCAAGGGTTAGGGCAAATTCTGTAAATAACCTGCCGGTTGAGTCAGTGGAAAATCCGATCGGTGCAAAAACCGCCGCCAATGTTAAGGTCATGGCAATAACCGCGAAGGAAATTTCACGCATTCCCTTAAATGCTGCGGCTAGCGGCTTCATCCCATTTTCAATGTAACGGTAAATGTTTTCCAAGACAACAATCGCATCATCCACCACCAAGCCGATTGCCAAAACAAACGCTAACAAAGTCAATGTATTAATCGAAAAACCAAAAAGATGCATGAGGGCAAAACTGCCGATTAAAGAAACCGGAATGGTGACCAAGGGCACAAGCGTGGCACGGAATGAACGAAGAAAGACAAAAATCACGAGCACAACTAAAAAGACCGCTTCCCCAATGGTTATAAAGACCTCTTGGATCGATTGATCAATAAAAACAGCAGTGTCGTAAGCAATATTTAACGTCATCCCTTCGGGCAATGATTTTTCTATCCCCGGCAAGATACTGCTGATCCCCGCTGAAACCTCCAATGGATTAGCAGTTGATTGCTTAACAATTGCCAAAGCTACCGCTGTTTGGCCTTTAAAGCGCGTAATAGTTCTTTCACTTTCCGGTAAAATTTCAATATCCGCCACATCTCCCAATCGCACCAAGTAATTTTCAGACTTACGTAAAATAATATTGGCAAATTGTTCCTTGGTTTGCACGTCAGTTTCTGCCCTTACGGTAAACTCGCGCACATCCCCTTCAACAAGACCCGCGGGTATTTCTATATTCTGTCCCCGCAGTGCGTTTTCTACTTCTTGCACCGTTAAACCGTAAGCTGCCAAGGAATCGCGGCGGATATCAATCCTCATTGACTGCAGTCTCTCACCAAAAACTAAAACATCTGAAACACCGGTCACTGTTTGCAGACGGTTTCGTACCACTCTTTTGGCGTAGTCTGTTAATTGGATCGGAGAATGACGGTTACTTGAAAATGCGATATAAATGATGGGCTCCGCATCGCCTTCAGCCTTCGAGACTGTTGGCTCGTCCACATCTTCTGGGATAAAACCCCGCGCCTGGCTGACCTTTTGTCGAACGTCATTAGCCGCTAGATCAATATTACGGTTAAGGTTAAAGCGCATCGTAATCTGGCTACTACCAGCCCGACTATTTGATGTCATCACATCAATTCCCTCAATCCCTGATAGGGCGTCTTCCAAGGGTTTTGTGACTTGCGTTTCTATAATTTCGGCGTTAGCCCCAGAATAACTAGTCGATACCGTAACAATAGGCTCATCAATATTCGGGTATTCCCGAATAATCAAACGCTCATAACTAATAACCCCAAGCAATATGATCAAAAGGCTCAAAACAGTGGTAAAAACCGGCCGCCGGATAAAAACATCAGATAATGACATTACGATTCCCTAAAACTCTTCAAAATAAACGTTTACGGAAGCATTTCCTTACTTAGGCGCTGCTGGTGGGGAGCCACATGGGCCACCGGGAGGAGGACCACCCGGACCGCTAGGAGGGCCGCAAGCAGGTAACGGCGCCACAGGCATGCCATTAAAAATCTTCATCATTCCTGCTACTATGATCTGCTCGCCAGCCGAAAGCCCCTCCACGATCTCAACTTTACCAGCATTCCTATCCCCTGTTGTGACAGGGGATAGGGTGGCCCTGCCCTCTACAATCCGGTAAACAAACTTTTGCTGGCCCATAAAGAAAACAGCTTGCTCAGGAACCAGTAACGCTTGATCCCTGGTTTCGTAAATCAAATTCAACCGGGCAAATAAACCCGGCCTTAATTCGCCAGTATCATTGGGCAAAGTAGCCCGGATTAAAATACTGCGGCCATTTTGATCAATCAACGGGTCGATAGCATATAATGTCCCCGTATATTGTTTGCCCGGTAAAGCATCCAATTTCGTAGCAATCTGTTGCCCGATCTTAATTTTGCTTAAATATATTTCAGGTATCCGAAAATCAATTTTTAAGGGATCAATAGCTTCCAGATTAAAAACAATTTCACCTGGCGACACATATTGGCCCACACTGGCACGCCTTAATCCTAAAACGCCATCAAAGGGAGCATATATTTTTGTTTTCGTAAGACGCGCCTGCGCTGACGCTAAGCTGGCTTCATCCGCCAGGAATCTCGCTTGCGCTTCATCCCGTGCTTGTTGAGTGCCCACACGTTTGTCAAAAAGTTCGCTTGCCCGTTGATAATTGGCCTTGCTTAAGGCAATACTTGCTTGGGCCTGCGCAAGCTCGGCCTGATAAATGGATGGATCCAAGGCAACTAATAATTCGCCTGCTTTGACGGGTTGTCCTTCTTTTCCTATTATTTCCGATATCCGCCCGGCAATTTCAGGGCTGATGGTAACCGATTCGGAGGATTTTAAAGAGCCAATGGCTGGGATGGAAAGAATAACCTGTCCAACCTCTACCTGGCCAGCCTCAACCGGCATCGGCGGACGTTCTTGGCCGGGCGGTTGCTGGGCAACAGCCTGAGCCACAAAAAAAGCTCCCAATTGGGCAGATAGCATGACGATAAGGGTACGTGATTTTTTTAGCATATCTCACCTTGTATCTAATAATATTATGTTTTTATACGAATGTTTTTTTATGTCACACGACCAATTGTCTTATCATGCTTATCTAGGATAACTGCCAAACTGCTTTTATCAATCAACCTGCTCAGAA
>Ga0075163_10008651_pt1 | contig 13379 bp, 9 predicted proteins | sample JI1023141ADNA_FD_71478 | JGI IMG/M metagenome (GOLD analysis project Ga0075163, IMG submission 71478) | Wastewater effluent complex algal communities from Wisconsin, to seasonally profile nutrient transformation and Carbon sequestration -... | ecosystem: Engineered > WWTP > Effluent > Algae...
AGCGGCGCACGTGGTACTCGAGGTCGAGCTCGGGAGCCTCGATCCAGCTCTGCGCGGGATTCGACAACAAGTTCGGCGTGCGCAGCCGCTGATTCCACGGATAGTGCGCCGCGATGCCGGCGCGTACCTCGTCCATCAAGCTCCGCATGTAGTCGCGCGGGGCGTCGGGCGGCGGCGTGAACTGCATGAGACCGGCGACGTGGAACATCACCTCGCGGGTCTCGCCGACCAGGAACATCGAGTCCGTGGGACTCAGGCGCTTCGGCACGCGGCTATCGTATCGCGATTACTTGCGACGGCGGCGGCGCAGCAGGCCAAGTCCCAGCAGCGCCGTGAAGCCGACCGGCGCGACCGGCGAGCCACCCGTGGAGCAGCAGCCGCCGTCGTCGGGCTCGGCCACCTCGATCTCGCAGGTCGCCGAGCAGCCGTCGTTGGGCGTGGCGTTGCCGTCGTCACAGGCCTCGCCGGCGTCGAGGAAGCTATCGCCGCAGCTCGGCTCGACCACCTCGACCACGCAGACGTCGTCGAGGTTCCAGCCACCGAGCTCCGGGAAGCCGAACTGATCGTGCGGCTCCATCCCGAACTTGAGCTTGACCTTGCCGGTCGGCACCACCGCCGACAGGTCGATGTCCTTGAACCGCCACTCGCGATCGGTGTGGTTGGTCAGCACCTGCGCCCCACCGGGCTGGAGGCCGATGTTCTCGAACACCGGCTGGTTGTTCACCTCGATCGTCGCGCTGTCGAGGAAGCCATCGACCACGGTCAGCCAGCGATGGAACTGCAGGCGGACCTTGGTCGCGCCCTTGAGATCGATCTCCGGCGACTCGGCGAAGGTGTCGCCCTCGGAGTCGTAGAACCCGTCGCTGCTGAGGTCGACACCGAGGACGTTCTGGCCGCCGTTCGCGACATCGGGATCACCGGCGAGCCCCTGCGGCGTGCCGACCTCCCACTGGTTGCCGAGCGTCCAGCCCTGCGGGCCGTCCTCGAAGTCGAAGCACTGGATCTCGCGGACCGGCCCGACGTAGAACTCGAAGAACTTGTCGGCGGCGTTGCTCGACGGGAACGCCATGAAGGTCCCGTTGGTGAGCGTGTAGATCACGCGGTACTCGACGACGCTGCCGGAGAGCTGCGTCGGGATCGCGCCGGTGAACTCGGTGCCGCTCTTGGTCAGCTCCACCTTCTCGGTGGCCTCGCCGCGCAGGCCGAACTCGACCTCGACCTTCGCGATCTCGAGCGCGCCCGCAGCGCAGTCCCCCGTGAAGTCGACCGCGACGGGCGCCGTGAAGTTGAAGCCATCGCGCGACGGCGGCGCGGCGCCGAGCGTGGTCGCTTCGTCCGCGAGGCCGTGCGCCGCGAACGCCGCATCGATCTCGCACTTGTTGGGCGTGCCGTTCGCCAGGTTGCCGTCGTTGTCATCGCCGAGCAGGGTCTCGGCATAGGCCGAGGCGAGCCCGGTGCTGCGCTGGAGCACGGTCAGGAACAGCTTCTCGAGCTGGAGGCGCCCCGGGCCGGCACCGAGCTTGGCCTGCAGCGCGCGATCGAGATCGACGAACGTCCCGGCGATGATCTCGCCGTCGTCGTGGACCTCGCCGGTGGCGTCGAGCGGGAACTTCTTCTCGAACCCGTCGGGATCGAGGTTGCGCAGGCCCTCCTCCGGTTTGTCGACGAAGAAGCCCGGTCCGAGCCGCGCGTCGTTGGTCAGCATGATCGCGGTGACGTCGGACATGCCTTCGCTGATCGCGCCCTCGAACTCGCCGACCCCGGGGATCACCGTGTTGCCGTGCCAGAGGTGACCGAACTCGTGATAGACGACGTCGGCGATCCGGCCGGTGTTCTCGCAGCCCTGCCCTCCCTTGAAGAAGTGGATCGTGTTGTCGAAGTCGGCGAACGCGTTGCAGACGTCGTTCTCGTTGACGAACACCTGCTGCGTGGTGTCGAGGAACGCGAGCGCCGGATCGACGCGCTTCGCGAACTGCTTGACCAGGTTGACGTGGACGAAGGTGGCGAGCTGCGCATCGCCGAGCGGGTCCGCTGCAGAGGCGAACACCGCGGTGCCGCCGTTGGCGAGCGGCTGCGTGCTGGTGAACAAGATGCCGTCGGCGTCGTTGATCTGGACCAGCGGTCCGGAGAAGCCGACATCGACGTTGACCGGGCCGTTGCCGGCGAACGTGATGTCGCCGGTCACGTTCGAGGTCACCGACGTGCCACCGGCGTTGACGGTGACGAGCTGCGCCGGGAAGTCGGCCCGCGTCCCCTGCGCGCCGCGCACCGGGACCGTGTAGGTGAGCTTGCCGGTCCCGCGCGAGACCGTCGAGCGCCGCGCGATCGGCTTGCCCGTCGCGACGTCGACCCAGACGTTCCAGCCGGCGTGGTTCGCGCGGTCCTCGATCGAGACCTCGTGCGCCCGGTGATAGGTGATGTCGAGGCCTCTCGCGGTGCGTTCGCGGACGACCGGATAGATCACCTCCTCGCCACCCGTGCGCGTCTGCGCCACGTAGCCCTCCTTCGCGAGCCAGCGCTCCGCGGAGGTCGCCGCGACCGCGCGCGAGATCGGTCCCGCGGTGGGCACGCGAACATTCGGCAGCGCCGTCGAGCCGACCAGCGCGAGCCGATCCGACTGGAACGCGAAGCCCACCGACCCGCCGACCACGCGCAGCCCGTCGATCCGCTGCTCGAAGCCGACGCTGCGAATCCCGTTGGTCTCGCGATTGGCGACGACGACGAAGTCACCGGCGTTCGCACCCGGCGCGAGCAGCGAGAGGTTCGCGGCCAGGAACGCCCTCGCCGCGGACTCCGCGATCGCCGCGCTGACGACCGAGCCCGGCACCACCGGCCCCGCGCCCCACATGCGGAGCGGGACGCCGGTATCGCGATCGAGCTGGGCCCGCCACCCCGCGAGCCCGGACGTGGCCATCCGGTTGCGAGGCGCGAGCTCGACGGTGCGATGGGCCCGCTGCGGGCGACCGTTGGTGACCACGGCAGGCTCGTTGCCGCGCACGGCTTCGGCGGTCGGCACGAACAACAGGGACGAGAGCGCGAGGCTCAGGGCGGTGATACGCATCGATGGGCGTATCTTCAGGGCAGCCGCCGCTCCGAGGTGGCGGAAGCGCTCAAACGTCCTCACCAATTGCCGCGTCGCCAGCGCAGCAGTGGCCTCCCCCACAGTTTGCCGTGCTTGGCTGTTTTCTCGACGGTGAAAATCCGTGGGGGCGCTTCCAGGCATATGCTCTGGGCCGTGCGGACCCTCGCGATCGCAGCGTTACTCCTGTCATCCTGTAAGCCGTCGGCCACCGTGGAGAACACGATGCCGGTAGCGAACCTCCAGTCCTACCGCTCGATCGCGTTGCGCGCGCACACCAATGCGTTCGCCTCGCAGGGTCAGGCGATGATGCTCGAGGGCAACCTCACGCAGCGCCTGCGGCAGAAGTGCGGGTTCGAGGCGGTCGGCCCGATCAGCACGACGGCCAACCCGGACGTCGTGCTCGACCTCAACATCACCAAGGTCGGCCGCAACACCGGCGGCACGTTCTCCAACACCAACCAGGCCGTCGTCGACGTGCTGGTGGTGTTGACCGATGGCCGCGACAAGGAGCTGCTCGGCACCGCCACGATCCACGGCAAGTCGTCGGGGATGATCATCAATAACAACAATCCCGAGACCCAGGCGATCGAGGTCGTCGCCGACACCATCGCGACGATGCTGACCAAGTCGGGCTGCAGCGGTCCGCGGATCGCGCGGGTCGACCCGCCGCCGGTGGATCCGAGCACGGGTCCGATCCCGAACACCGGCAGCAACACCGCGAACGTGCCACCGCCCGTCGACGAGGCCACCAAGCAGAAGGCGGAGGCGCTCAACGAGGCCGGCAAGGAGAAGCTGTACGCCGCCGACATGGCCGGCGCGCTCGCGCTGTTCCAGCAGGCGATGGGGCTCGTGCCCGACCCGCGCTACGAGTTCAACGTCTGCCTGACGCTCGGCGCGCAGGAGCAGTGGGACAACGCGATCGCGGCGTGCCGCCAGGCGCGCTCGATGAACCCGAACGAGCAGCTCGCGCAGAAGATCGATCGCCGCCTCGAGTCGCTCCAGAAGCGGCAGTAGGGCGTGGGACCCGAGTCCCACTAGAACGGGTTACTTCTTGAAGGTCTCGAGCTTGGTCTTCGCCTCGGCGAAGCTGGCGGCTTTTTCGACCTTGTTGCCCTTCATCTGCTCGTCCATCAGCACGTCGCCGACGACGAGGAACGTGCTCGACATGTCGCCCATGCCCGGGCGCTTCGCGACGAGCTTGCCACCGTCGACCTTGCACTCGGTCGGCTTGTTCTCCCAGCGACCGAAGTTGTTCTCGTGCGCGACGCAGGTCTTGCCGTCGAACACGAAGATCTTGCCCGAGCCGCAGGCGAGGTACTTGTCACCCTTCTTGAGACCGGCCGAGCCCATGCCGGCGTGGAGGGTGTCGCCCTCGAACACGAAGGTGATCCCCGAGCCGGACGAGCCGTCCTTGGTCTTCTCGACCACGCGGCCTCCGCACGGCGAGTCGATCTCGAGATCGCGCGTCTTCTCGACCTTGCCGTCCCACGAGGTCACCTTGGTGCCCTTGACCTCCCACGCCTCGTAGTGACCGAGCGAGCCGGACTCGAGCACCCAGGCGCCTTGCCACTTCTTGAGCACGTCGTCGTTCGAGCCGAACTCGGCGAACGGACCGGAGGCCTCGCTCTTGGCCTCGACGGTCTTGCCACCCGAGGTGCCCGGATCGGCCTTGTCGCCGTCCTTCTTACTTCCACACGCGGCCAGGAGACTCACTGCCACGACCATCGAAATCTTCATATGCCGCTACGGACGACGCGCGCGGTCACAGGTCGCGCGCGAATCGTCCGGCTCGGTTGTGCAGCGCCGTACACAACCGGACGGAGGCAGGGATGGCTCGTCGCGGCTCACTTGCCGCCCGCGGCCATCGCGGCGGCGCGCGCCTCGAACACCTTGCAGGACCGGTTGGTGATGATCCAGTCCGCGTTGCCTCCGCAGAGATCGACGTTCTGGATCTCGCAGCTCGCGCCGGTCTCGTCGATCAGCATCGCGTCGTAGGTGTTGCAGTCGAGCGCGAGCTCCAGCTGCTCGCCGGGGAACAGGATCGAGCGATCGAGCAGGTTCGGGCCCCACGTCGGGCTGTCGATCTCGGTCACGTACATCTCGTGGATCTCGAAGCTCGAGTCGTTCGAGACCAGCAGCGACGAATCGAGATCGTCCGTGGTGGTGACGACGCAGGCAGAGAGGGAAACGGCGAGACAAGCGAGTTTCAGCATGACCACGGAATCAGCAACCGTCGTACCGCGCCAACCTCCTGATCCCACGGCGCTCTCGCTCGGCGGATCCTGCAGCTCGTGCAGGTGGGCTGCGCGCTCCGCAGGGTTGGCTCCCGCGGTCACGCACGCTGGCAAACCGCGGTAGCGTCCCCTCGCGTGCGGATCGTCCGTTTCATCGGCCGCGGGTTCTGGGTCTCGCTGTTGCTCCTGGTCCACGGTGTGATCTGGTTCGGCGGCTGGCTCGGGCTCGCGATCACGTTGCGACCGAAGGCACGCCGCCAGGCATGGTTTGCCGAGCGGTTGACGTCGCTGCTGATCGCGCTCGGCGCGACGTTCGTCAAGGTCGGGCAGATCATGTCGACGCGGCCGGATCTGTTTCCGCCGTTCGTCATCCGCTCGCTGACACGGCTGCAGGACAACGTCGGGGCGTTCGCGTGGCGCCATGTCGAGCGCACGATCGAGGAGGAGCTCGAGAGCCCGATCGAGCTGTTGTTCGCCACGTTCGATCGCACGCCGGTCGCGTCCGCGTCGGTCGCGCAGGTCCATCGCGCGACGCTACCCACGGGCGAAGAGGTCGCGGTGAAGGTCCGGCGCCCCGGCCTCGACGATCTGGTGCGCTTCGATCTCTCGGTGATGCGCACGATCGCCTGGGTGATCGCGCTGGTGCCGTCGTTCCGGCTGCTCGCCCCGGTCGAGAGCGTCGACGAGTTCGGGCGCGCGATCCGCGATCAGGTCGATCTGCGGATCGAGGCGCGCAACAACGCGCGCTTCACCGCCGCGTTCGCCGGCGATCCCGACGTCGGCTTCCCGGTCCTGTTCCCGGAGCTGTGCAGCCGGCGCGTGCTGACGATGGGCTTCGTCCGCGGCGCGAAGGTGCTCGAGGCGCCCGCGAAGCTCGGCGCCGATCCCACGCGGCTCGCGCGCATCGGCTTCCGCACGCTACTCAAGATGGTGTTCGCCGACGGCTTCGTGCACGCCGATCTCCACCCCGGCAACATCCTCGTCGACGAGCGCGGCAAGGTGATCATCCTCGACCTCGGCCTCACCGCGTCCCTCGACGCGCACGCGAAGTCGACGTTCTCGCGATTCTTCACCGCGTGGGCCACCCGCGACGGCAAGACCATGGCGAAGCTGATGTTCGAAGGCTCGCCGTCGGCGAAGGTCAGAAGCTACGACGCCTACGAGCGCGACGTGCTCGCGTTCGTCGATCGCTATCACGGCAAGCCGCTCGGCGAGGTGCAGGTCTCCACCGTCGCGTTCGACATGCTCGGCATCCTGCGCCGCCATCGCGTGCGTGCGAACCCGACGTTCACGATGTGCAACGTCGCGATCGCCGTCACCGAGGGCATCGGCAAGCAGCTCGACCCGCACCTCGATCTGGTGCAGGAGGCGCTGCCGTTCTTCACCAGCCTGTCGGGCTAACGGCGCTTCTCGACGGGCACCTGCGGGTCACCCGACGTGCGGGGCGGCGGTGCCGAGCGGGTGCCTCCCGACGTCCTCGCGAGCAAGCGCTCGGGAACCGTGGGGAGCTCGTCGGAGTCGTCGGGAAGATCGGCCATCCCGTGGGCGGCTGCGACCCACGTGCCAGGCGTAACTGCGCTCGCGCTCACGGCGAGCGGTCGGGAACCGTCTCCGGCGGGTGACACGCTGGGACCTCAGTCGGCGGTCACCGAGCACTCGTAGAGGCGCCAGTCCTCGACCGTGGCCTCGGCCTGTTCGGCCTTCACGATCTGCTCGGCCATCCACGCGTCTTGCGGGGACAAGGTTTCCTGACGCTGCGCTTCATCGCTCATGGGTGACGTGCGTGCACGACGCAGACCACCGTCAGCCGCGCAAGATGATCCGTGCGTGTGCGAAGAACTTCGAGTCATCGAGGACCTTCTTGCCGGCCGCGGTGATGTCGTTGTTGTTGAGGTTGATCGCGCGCAGGTTGGCGGCGTGCTTCGACTTCGCGAGCACCTTGGCCCCGGCGTCGGTGATCTTGTTCGAGCGCAGGTTGAGCCCGGTCAACCTCCCGAGCAGCGGCGACGCGGCGAGCACGCCGAGCGCCTCGTCATCGACGTGCGTTGCCTGCAGGCACAGCTCGCGCAGCTCCTTCCGCCCCTTGCCACCGCACAGCGCCTCCATGGTCTCGGCGTTGACGCTGTTCCCCGTGAGATCGATCGTGCGCACGCTCGGGTGCTCGGCGAGCGCAGCCGCCCCGTCGGTGCCCACCTTGTTCTTGCGGAGATCGAGCGCGCGCAGGTTCTTCAGCTTCAGCAGCGCCGCCGTGCCCTTCGCGCCGATCCCGTTGCTGATCAGGCTGAGGATCCGGAGGTTCGCCAAGGGCTTCGCGTTGGCGAGCGTGGCCGCGCCCTCGGGGCCGAGCTTCGCGGACCGCAGCTGGAGCTCGTCGAGCGGGCCACACGTGGCGACCAGCTTCGCGGCATCGCCCGCCGTCAGCGCCGCGGCCGAGATGTCGAGCGCCGTGATGCCCTTGAACGGCGCCCAGTCGAACAACAACGAGACGAGCTGGTGGTCGTTGCGATCGGTGCAGCGCATCCCGAGCTCGCGCAGCTTCGCGGTCTTCAGCTGCGTCAGGCCGCGGAGGCCGTGCACCGGCATCTGCAGCGCGCGGAGCTCTGCGAACCCGGGCCACGCGAAGACCTGCGCCAGCTCGCTGTCCATGATCGAGGGCAGGTCGATCGAGTCGAGCGTCGGGAACACCTCCCGGAGCGCGTTCAGCTTGCGGCCGGTCTCTGCCGACGCCCCCGTCTCGCTATGCGTGACGAAGCCACGCTCGAACCGCAGCGACATCAGCGAGTACAGCGGATTGAGTCGCTTCGCGTCGGCGAGCCAGCTGTCGCCGTGTGCCTTCAGGAGCGCGGTCTCGCGCGAGCGCAGCTTGCGGATGTGCGCCGGGTCGACGTCGTCGTCGGCGAGCGCATCGCCGATCCAGTCCCAGCTCGGGGCCTTGACCGCGTAGCCGAGCCGCGCGAGCTCGCACTGCACGGCGATGAATTCGCCGCGGGGATCCCCGGCCTCCTGCAGCTGGTCGGCGTAGACCAGGCGGGGGCCGTCATCGGCGAGGTTCGCGTGGATCGCGTCGAGGAGCTTCACGGGGTCAGAAACGTATACCCGATGCACATCTCGTCCTCGGTCCCCACTCCGTAATTCACCGGGCCGAGGCTCGAGGTCGTGTCGTAGGTGCACCGGATCCGGAGCTGATCGCCGGGCCGCACGTCGATCGGATCTGCGAACCGATAGAACAGCTGCCACCCGACATCCCACCGCGGCAGATCGAGCACGCACGTCGTCTCGCCGTCGCGGACGAGCTCCATCCGCGCCGAGGTGCCGTACCCGTGCATGTGGATGCGCGCGCCGCGGATCTGCTCGGGCGCGGAGACCGCCAGCGGCGAGGTCTGGGTGATCGTCGACGTCTGCCCGGCGGCGAGCTCGAAGCCGGTGATCTGGTTGCCCGCGATCCGACCGGCGCGCTCGACGCTGGCGGCGAGCTCGAGCTGGACCGCAGACTGATCGGCGACCGGCTCGCTGCCGTGGTTGTGATAGTGGAACTGGACGACGAGCCGGTGCCCGGCCTTGATCTGGATCCCGGTGTCGTCGGGCCAGCGCCGCACCAGATCGCCACCGGCCCACACGCCGATGTAGCGCAGCCCGGCGCCGACGCCCTCGTTGTCGCAGGCATAGCCCGGTGCAGGATCCGCGGTGTCACGCCGATCGATCGTCTGCTCGCCGAGCGCGCTGTCCGCGGCGAACAGCTGCATGTGATGGACGACGTCGGCGCGATCGACCTGCAGCGCGAGCGCGGTGATGAACTGGTTCTCGGTGAGCGCCGGGTCGACCGGGAAGCAGCGGTACTCGTCGGGACCGGGTCGCACCACGTACGCGGTCTGCGACGCGAGCGTGAGCGCAGGAGCGAACGGCGGCGGCGCCGGCGGTTCGACGACCACCGCCTCGGCCGGATCACCGAGCGGCGCGCCGGTCGCGTGCCAGTTCGCGAGCGTCTCGAGCTCGTACCGGCGCAGCCAGCGCGGATCGACGAACGTGCTGCAGGCGCCGCTCGCATCCGCGGCCCACGGCGGCATCGCGCGCGTCGCGGTCGCGGTGGCGATCGACTCCGACATCGCGGCGGCCTCCTCGTAGGTGGTCAGCGGAAACGGCGCGACCCCGCCGTCGACGTGACAGCCTCCGCAGCGCGTGGCGAGGATCGGCGCGACATCGCGGTAGTACGTCGGCTTCGCGGACACCGGCTCGAGATCGATGATCGGATCCTGCATCGCCGGCGGCTCGTCGACCGGCACCTCACCGATCGGCGCGCGATCGCTGCCGCACGCGACCAGGAGGACCCACCACCACTTCACAGGTTGACGTTCAGGATACCGCTAACGCCGACGCCGAGGCCGAGATCGAGGTTGATGTTGAGGTACGACTCGTTGAACAGCAGCGCGTCCGGATCCTGGAACAGCACCTCGACCACGGTGTCACAGACCGTCGCGCCGAGCAGCCCGGGTGGGACCAAGCGATCCGGACACAGGTTCGCGAGCTGGAGCCCGTCGTCGAGGAGCCAGCGCGCGCGACTCACGCACGCGGCACCGCCGGTGTTCCAGCCGGCCTCGAACAGCATGCCGAGCGGCGACAGCAAGCCGTGCTTCTGGATCGGCCCGGGGTACGGCAGCCGATCCCAGGTATTGATCGCCGTGCCGTTCCGCGTGTGCGGCGTGCCGTCACCGCAGTAGTCGGCGCGCGCCATCCGCGTGCAGGCCCAGTGCAGATCGGAGAACTCCGCGCCGCCGTACCCACCGAGCCACGGCTTGTAGCCCCAGCGGTAGCACTTCGCGATCACGCCGGTGGTGCACCCGAACGTGAACATCCCCGGCACCTCGACGCGCGCGCCGGTGACGTCGAACGTGGCCGCGACGGGGATCGCGACCCGGCGGCCATCTTGATCCGCCTCGCACGCCGGCACCCAGCTGTCGCCGACGTGCTGCTCGATCGTGTAGAGGAACGTGCCGCCGGTCCGGGTCGGATCGTAGGCGGTGGACTCGGCCGCCACCGACGCGATCCGGTACTCGAGCGAGTGCGTCGCACCGGCCGCGTCGATCGCCTGCGCGAGCAAGCGAGCACCGGCGAGCGCGCCACCGCGCAGCGTGACCGCTCCGCGCTCGGCCACCAGCTCGCCGCGCTCGACGCGGGCGTTGCGGAGGTCGCCGTTCAACGTGATGCCGTCGAGCGAGAACCCCTGCATGTTGACGCCCTGCATGTTGACGCCCTGCATGTTGACGCCCTGCATGTTGACGCCCTGCATGTTCACGCCGTGCTGCTCGACGCTGTCGACCGTCGGTTCGTCGACGGGAACAGCGCACGCGCTCAACGCCACCAGACCCAGGACTGATCGCATCGCCAGCATCATCTCACCATCGCGCCGATCGTGATCGGCGCCTAACCGTGAGTACACCGTTAGTCGAGTGTGACAGAGGCGCACAGCCGGATGCCGATCAACACGTTGCGCTGCGTCGGCTCTCCCGGCTCGCGATTGACGCTGCGCGAGCTGAGCGCCGCGTTGTACCAGCCACCGCCGCGGTAGACCGGCGCTCCCGGGATCGCGACCGACCGGGTCCACTCCCAGACATTGCCGGCGAGGTCGTCGACGCCGAACACGCTGCGCGATCGCGGGTGCGATCCGACCTCGTCGGGACCGAACGCCAGCGGCTCGCGGCCATACGTGACATCGATGTTCGCGTCGTCGGGAGCGAGGCTCGCGCCCGACGGAAACGTCCGGCCGTCGGCGCCGCGCCCGGCGCGCTCCCACTCGTACTCGTCGCACAGCCGCGCACCCGGGACCTGGCCGGTCTTCGCGAGCCAGGCCGCGTACGCGATCGCGTCGTCGAACGAGATCGCGGTGACCGGGAACTTCAGCCAGTCCTGGTCGCGGCGACTCGTGCGCTTCTCGTAGCCCAGCCGCTGGCCGAGCTCGACGCTGTACTTCTTCGTCGTCGGGGTCAGCTCGAGCCGCCACTTCTTCGGTCCGAGCTCGACGAGCTCGAGCGCGTTCTGCGTGGTGATCGAGCTCGGGATCCGCCGCTTGCGCTCGGCGGGGGGGAGTTCGTCGAGGTACGCGATCCAGTCGGCGAACGTGACCTCGTGGCGGGCGATCCAGTACGGCGGGGTCGCCACCTCGTGAAGCGGCGCCGCGTTCAAGAAGCCGCGCCGCAGATCGTCGCCGTCGTCGCTGCCGAACAGGAACGAGCCGGCCGGCACGTAGACCATGCCGCTCGGCGCCCGGGTCGGGAGCGAGATCGTCGCCCGCGCGATCGCGCCGCGGCGGAGCATCAGCGGCAGGCGCACCGGGATCCGGCCGGGGGCCTCGACGACGAGCACCACGCTCCCGGGCTCGAGCGCGAGCTCGCCCGACGTGCGATCGAGGCGCTCGCGCGTGGCCCCGCGCTCGACCGTCACGCCGGCGTCCGCGGGGGTGATCGCGAGGGCGAGCTTCGCTTCCGCGGCGAGCGTGGTGCGATGCGCGCCGTCGTCGTCGTACGCGGCGATGCGACCCGACAGCTCGTCGATCGCGTTGGCGTCGCGATCGCGCTCGGCGCGCTGCAACCGAGCGGCGAGCAGCTCGGCGAGCAGGGCTCGCGACGTCGCGCGCGTCGGATCGAGCGACAGCGCGTTCTCGAGATCGCGCGAGGCCGCACGAAACTTCGCCGCCTCGCCCTCACGCAACGCCTGGGCGTCGGCCCACGCCGCCTCGGCCTCGGGCCAGTGGCCCTGATCGAACAGCGCGAACGCGCGATCGCGGGCGGCGTCGCGGCGACCGCCGAGCTCGCGAGCCGCGGCGAAGGCGGCGTTCGAGGTGCGCACGTGCTCCGCGATCACGCTCTCGAGCTGCGCGCGTGCGCGCGACCGGACCACCACGACGGTCGCCGCGATCGCCGCGACCGCGATCACGGTCACGCTCGCCGCGAGCACCCGCTTGCGTCCGAGCGCGCTGCGCGACGCGGCCAGGAACGCGGCCTCGCGGGGTGCCAGCGCCTCGTGCTCGAGCAGATCCGCCTCGCGAACCTGCCGGCGCGCCCACAGCAGATCGCGCGGGCGCCCCATGCGCTGCCACGCCGCCGCCGCATGCTCGACGCGCAACCGCACCGCGTGATCCGCCGCGCTCTGCCTGCGCCAGGCCTGCAGGGAGGACCAGCTGGTCAGCAGCGCCTCGTGCGCGATCTCGTACGCCTCGTCATTCGCGACGACGATCCGGCCGCGCACCAGCGCCTCGAGGGCACCGCGCTCGCTGCGCAGTGGGGCGTCCCCGAGCAGCTCGACCGCGGTGCGGCGCGCGCGCGTGCCATCCGCGGTGACCAGGCGCAGCAGCAACCGGCGTGCGGCATCGCGGGCCCCGGTGTCGAGCCCCGCCAACAGGCGATCCGCGTGACGCGCCAGCGCACCCTCGACCCCACCCGCGGTGGCGAGCGCATCCTCGCGGATCACGTGACCGGCGCGCGCATCCCACAGCTCGGCGAGCGTGAACTGCAGCAGCGGCAGGCCACCCGCTGCGGCGCCGGTCTGCTCGACGAGCTTGTCGACCAGCGCCTCGCTCTCGAACGTCACGCCCTTGGCCTGGGCGGGCCGCACGATGACCTCGCGGATCCGCTCGGCGGCGAGCGGTAACAGGAAGTACAGCGCGCGGCCCATCTCCTCGCGGAGTCCGGGTAGGGTCGCGAGCCGGCTCAAGAAATCGGAGCGCGCCGTCGCCAGCACGCGCACCGTCATCGCGTGCTCGCCGAGCCCCGCGAGCGCCGCTGCCGCGAGCCGCGCGCCCTCCGGGGTGGCGAGGGTGACGAGCTCTTCGAGCTGATCGACGAACAGCAGCAGGCGCTTGTGGCTCGCGGCGGCCGCCTTGCGAACCTCGCGCGCGATCGCCTCGCCGCCCTCGGAGATCAGCTCCTCCACCCGATCGACGCCGAGCCCGCACCAGCTCGCGAGCGCGATCGCGAGGGACTTCACGGGATGCCGGCCGGGCACCACGTCCACGCGTTGCCAGCCGCCGTGCTCGACGAGCCACGGCAGCACGCCCGCGCGGCACAGCGACG
>Ga0075163_10008653_pt1 | contig 13378 bp, 8 predicted proteins | sample JI1023141ADNA_FD_71478 | JGI IMG/M metagenome (GOLD analysis project Ga0075163, IMG submission 71478) | Wastewater effluent complex algal communities from Wisconsin, to seasonally profile nutrient transformation and Carbon sequestration -... | ecosystem: Engineered > WWTP > Effluent > Algae...
TCAAGGTAAAAGGCACGGACTCCGGAACCACCACCGATTTCAACGGGGACTACCGCCTCAATTCAGCCGAAGGCGTCCTTGTGTTTACCTATACAGGATTTGCAACCCAGGAAATCGAAATCACCGGACGCAGCACCATTGATGTGGTGATGACAGAACAGGCCACCACCCTCGACGGTGTGGTGGTGATCGGTTATGGAACACAAAAAAAGAAAGACCTCACCACGGCCGTTGTGATCGTGGGAGAAGATGACATCAAAGACCGGCCGATGGTGTCGGCCGCCGAAGCCCTGCAAGGCAAAGCCGCAGGCGTGCAGGTCGTGCAACCATCCGGCAAACCCGGCGGCGACATCGCAGTGCGGGTACGTGGCTCCACTTCCGTACTGGCCGGCAACGAACCGCTTTATGTAGTGGACGGAGTGCCCACTACCGATATCCGCGGCCTCAACCCTACCGACATCGAATCCATGAGCGTGCTGAAAGACGCTTCTTCGGCAGCCATTTACGGCGCCCGGGCCGCCAACGGCGTGGTGCTCATCACCACCAAACGTGGCAAGGAAAACACTCCGGTAGTATCCCTGAGTACCTATTACGGGATGTCCGACCTGCGTAAAACAGTGGAAGTATTGACCACCAAAAAATACCGCGACCTGATCGAAGAGATCATTCCCGGCAGCCTCGACCCCGCCGCCACCAGTTACACCAACTGGAGCGACGAAGTGTTCGGCTATGGCAACATCCAGAGTTACCAACTCGCTTTTTCGGGCGGCACCGACAAATCGCGCTACCTGGTATCAACCAACTACCTCAACCAGGACGGCATCGTGCGGCCCGCCAAATTTGACCGGCTTTCGCTGCGCGTCAACCTCGACAACCAGGTCAAAAGTTGGCTGAAAGTGGGCACCAGCATCAATGTGTTGCGTTCCCGCACCAAAGACACCCCGGACAACGCCAGTTCGGGTCGCGGCGGCGTCATCATGAGTGCGCTCAATACCCCGCCGTTTCTAAGAATCTACAAGAATGACGGCAGCGGCCAGTTCGACCCCAACCCCTTCCAGCCTTCGTGGGAAAACCCCGTGGCCTACATGGAAGGCCCCGACCAGGAACAATCGGACAGCCGTTTGTTCGGCAACTTCAACGCTGAAGTAACCCTGCTGGAAGGCTTGTCGGTAAAAACAAACTTTGGCGCCGACCTGAACAGCCACCAGTGGGATTATTACCTCGACCCGTTCCGCACCAATTTCGGTCGCAACCAGAACGGTATCGGCCGCGCTGACAAATCCAACACCAATTCCTGGCTTTGGGAAAACACCGCCAGTTACACCCGCGCTTTCGGCCGCAACAACGTCAGTTTCCTCGTCGGCAGCAGTATCCAGGAACTGAAATGGCACGACTCGTACGTGGAAGGCAATGACTATCCGGCCGACGTCTCGGTGAAAACCCTGAACGCCGCCAACAGCATCACTGGCAGCACCGCCATCGAAAAATGGTCGCTGGCTTCCTTCTTCGGTCGCGTTACCTACGATTTCGAGAGCAAATACCTGTTCACCGCCACCATGCGCCGCGACGGCTCGTCCAAACTGGCGCACCACTGGGGCACCATGCCTTCGTTCTCTGCGGGCTGGCGCATTTCGGCCGAGCCGTTCATGGAGGGGCTTGATTTTATCTACGACATGAAACTGCGCGCTGGCTGGGGCAAAAACGGCAACCAGGAAGGTATTCCCAACTATGCCCGCTACGGCCTGATTTCCTATTACCGCCGCACTTCCACCAACCCGCTTTCGGGACCGGCTGCCGTACAAACTACCTATGGCAACCCGGATTTGAAATGGGAAACTACATCCCAGTCCAACGTCGGCATCGACCTGGCCTTGTGGAATGGTCGCGCCACCTTCATCGTGGATGCCTACATCAAAAAAACCGACGACGTGCTGCTCAATGTGCAGTTGTCCAATTCGCTGCCGATCACCACGATCCAGACGAATGCCGGAAAAATTGAAAACAAGGGTATTGAGTTCGCACTTTCGACCGTGAATACCGTGAAAGTGGTGAAATGGAGCACCGATTTCAATATTTCGTTCAATAAAAACGAAGTGACTGACCTGCAATACACCGACGTGTACTACTTCGGCCGGGTGTACAGCAACAATCAGGATGTAGCCATTGTGCGCGAAGGGCTGCCGTTGGGCTCGTTCTTCGGATATGTGTCGGAAGGTGTGGACCCCGAAACGGGCGATTTGAAATACAAGGACGTGAACAACAACGGTATATTTGACCCGGGCGACCGCACGGTGATTGGCAATGCCCAGCCGAAATTCACCTTCGGTTTTACCAACGCCTTGTCGTGGAAACGTTTTGACCTGAACCTGTTCTTCCAGGGCAGTTACGGCAACGACCTTTTCAACGCTACCCGCATCGATCTTGAAGGCATGTTCGACAGCAAAAACCAGTCGGTGGACGTACTGAGAAGGTGGACGCCGGACAACCGGAACACTGACATACCCCGCGCGGTCGGTGGCGGCAACGTGGACAACGTGCGCAACTCTACCCGCTTTGTGGAAGACGGTTCGTATGTTCGCCTGAAATCCGCGACCCTGTCCTACAACATTCATCCGGACAGACTCAAACGCATCGGCCTCCAAAAACTGGCGGTGTATGCAACCGGCCAAAACCTGCTGACGTTTACCAACTACACCGGATTCGACCCCGAAGTGAATGCATTCGGCAGAAGCGCTACCGAACTGGGCATTGACTACGGAACCTATCCGCAGGCCCGCACGCTGATTTTCGGACTCAACATTGAATTTTAAAAGCCCGTAACAATGAAAAATAAACTCACTGTTTTTTTCACCGTCAGCCTGGCGCTGTTGCTCTCCTCTTGCGAGAAATTTCTCGAACTGGAACCCGAATCGCAAAGCATTGCGGTGACCAATACCAGCGCCGACTCCGTTTTGTACAAATCTGCCAGCGAGGTGGAAGCCGCATTGGCCGGCGCATATTCGGATTTTAAAAACGAATACTACCAACTGGACTACTACGTCAACGGCGACGCGCAGTCCGACGATGCCTACGCCGGCGGCGACAATCCGGCCAATTTCCAGATCGACGATTACAAACTGGACGCCACCAATACCAACGTCAGCCGCGACTGGCGTTACCTGTATTCCACCATCGGTAAAACGAATGCTGTGATCAACAACGTCGGGAAAGTAAGCGACCCTGCCCTGACGGCGGCACGGCGCGACGAGATCATCGGGGAAGCCTCCTTTATTCGCGCCTTCATGTATTTCCAGGCGGTGCAACTGTGGGGCGACGTCCCACTCCAGTTGAAGGAAGTGACCAGCATCAGCGCCGAGAACCTGGAGTCTATTTATCCGCAGTTGTTCCCGGATCGCGCTACAACGGCGGCCGTGTACCAGCAGATCATCGCCGACCTCGAATCGGCGTTGCCCAAGGTGCGAACGACAGCCCAACACAAGGGTTTTGCCACCAAAGGCGCCGTGAATGCCATGTTGGCCAAGGTGTATGCCACGCAGGAACCGCACGACTGGAACAAGGTAAAGCAGTACTGCGATGCGGTCATTGCGGGCGGGTATTCCTTGCTGGCGGATTACGAACAATTGTGGAGCAATGCCAATGAAAATTCGGCGGAAGCCATTTTTGAAATCAACTACGACGGTGGCATCAGCGACGGCAACTGGGGCACCAAAATATTCCGCGGACTCGACTGGAAAAAGTTTAACCTGCCTTCCAACGACCTGGAAAAAGCCTTTATCGCCGAAAATGACATGATCCGCAAAAACGCAGCCATCGTCTATCTCGACGTATCGGGCAAATGGTCGGACGCGCACTGGCCCCAGACGAAATACCCGTTCATCAACAAGTGGCGCAATTTCAATGAAGGCAGCAACCAGAATTACATTTTCATTCGCCTGGCCGACATCCTCTTGCTGAAAGCAGAAGCACTGAACGAATTGGGCGACCCGGCCGGCGCTGCGACCCTCGTCAACCAGATCAGGACGCGTGTCAATCTGCCGAATACCACTGCTGCCAATCAGGCCGACATGCGCCTGGCCATCGAAAAGGAAAGAAGGCTGGAACTGGCGTTTGAAGGCCACCGCTGGTACGACCTGAAACGCACCGGCCGAGCCATCACCGTCATGAATGCTGCAGTGGGCCCCAACAATGATAACCTGGGATACAATCTGACGGCGAACAGGCTGGTATGGCCCATTCCACAATCGGAACTGGATAAAAACACGAAACTGACACAAAATCCAGGGTACTAATAGGGTGCCCACCTTTGAATATGAAAATCAAACATCCGGTTTTTTGTGCCAGCCTGGCGATGCTGACCGTCGTCCTGGGCTGCTGGAGATGCGCGCCTGAAGAAGAGGAACCTCCGATTATTGTCCCGGAAATCCTGCCAGTGAAAGTCTGGACCACCTCGCCCGATCAGGTCAACCTTTTGTACGCCAAAACTATTGATTTTGCCGGCGCCAAGGACGACCGGTTTTCGGTAATCCAGATCGATACGGCGCAGACTTTTCAGTCGGTGGATGGATTCGGTTATACCCTGACTGGCGGCAGTGCCGACCTGATCCATCAGATGGGGGCGACGGAAAGGGCTGCGCTGTTGCAGGAGTTGTTTGGCACCGGCGACAAGTCGATCGGTATCAGTTACCTGCGCATCAGTATCGGCGCATCGGACCTGGATGCCACGGTGTTCAGTTACAACGACTTGCCGACCGGCCAGACCGATCCCAACCTGCTGAAATTCAGCATGGCCAAGGACACGGTTCACCTGATCCCCTTGTTGAAGGAAATCCTCGCGATCAATCCGGATATCAAGATTATGGGTTCTCCCTGGAGCGCACCGGTCTGGATGAAAACCAACGGCAGTTCGGTAGGCGGCAATCTGCAGCCGCAGTATTACAGCACCTACGCGGCCTATTTTGTCAAATACATTCAGGCCATGAAGGCGCGGGGCATTCGCATTGATGCCGTCACGCCGCAGAACGAACCGCAGCACGGCGGCAACAACCCCAGCATGGTGATGTCGTCGGCGATGCAGTCCGATTTTATCAAAAATCACCTCGGCCCCGCTTTTCAGGCAAATGGTATTGATACAAAGATCATTATCTGGGACCACAACTGCGACAATCCGGCGTTTCCGATCGCCATCCTGAACGACCCGGTTTCCAAAAGTTTTGTGGATGGTTCGGCTTTTCACCTCTACGGCGGCGATATCAGCGCCCTGTCGCAGGTGCACGACGCGCACCCGGACAAAAATCTTTATTTCACGGAGCAGTGGACGGGATCAACCGGCGAATTCAGGGCGGACCTGAACTGGCACATCAAAAATGTGATCATCGGCTCCATGCGCAACTGGAGCCGGATTGCGCTGGAGTGGAACCTGGCCAACGATCCCTCGTTCAATCCACACACACCGGGCGGCTGCTCCCAATGCAAGGGCGCCCTGACCATCAACGGCTCCGCTTTCACCCGCAATGTGAGTTACTATATAGTGGCGCACGCCTCACGGTTTGTGCGGCCGGGCTCGGTCAGGCTGGGCAGCAATGTCACCAGTCAACTGCCCAATGTGGCTTTCCGCACACCGGACGGCAAAACCGCTTTACTCGTACTCAATGAAAGCCCGGATTTGCAGTCTTTCAACATCAATGCGGGTGGAAAATGGATCGTGGCTTCGTTGCAAGGCGGTACGGTGGGGACCTTTGTTTGGTAGTTTTAAAAGAGGGTTTATCAAAGGGTTGATAAGAGTTTATCAGGTTGATATTTTGATCCGAAAAGGGCACGGATATGGCCATTTCCCAATCAAAATATCAACCTGATAAACTTTCATGAACCCGCATCTAATAAACCAGCGTTGCAATTGAGTGTGGCAGGCTCACCGCTTCTACCGCCTGATTACCTACATACATCCGGTACGGGATGTTTTCCGCGGTTTCATTCATCACTATTACAACCACTTTCCCATCGGTATTGACAAATGCCGTGGTGAGCAACTGGGCCCGGTTGGATGAACTGATGATGCGTTTGGCGCCCGGGCGGATGAATTTGGAGAAATGCCCGATGTAATAGTAGGAATTCATGTAGTGCAGGGTGCCCTCCTGTGTTTTGGCGTGTACCGGCGCAAAGCAGAAGTTCTTGACGTGGTTGGGTCCCCCGGTTTCATCGAGCAGTATGTTCCAGTCCGTCCAGGCCACGGCGCCGTTGTTGAAATCGTGGATCATGTTTTCGCCGTACTGTTCGCCCCAGTTCCAGTCGTCAAAAGTTTGCCAACTGAAAGGATAGTTGCAGGCCTCGGTGAGCAGCAGGTTTTTGCCGGGAAATGATTCGGCCACCCGCTTCACGTTTTCGTACTGCCGGCCGCCGTTCCAGATTTCATACCAGTGGAAGCCGATGCCCCAGATGTATTTGGCGGCATTGGGATCGCTGAGCAGGGTGTTGGCGCGCTGGTAGAGCAGGTCGCGGTTGTGATCCCAGGCGATCAGTTTTTTTCCGTCCAGTTTGTTCTTCTTCAGCACCGGCCCGAGGTGATTTTTGATGAAATCGGTCTCGTCCTGGGCGGTATAGAGGCAGGATTCCCAGGTTTGTTTGGCCATCGGTTCGTTCTGAACCGACAAGCCCCATACCGGCACCCCCATTTTTTCATAAGCCTGGATGAAACGAACATAATAGTTGGCCCAGGCATCGTAGTATTCCGGCTTGAGTTTGCCGCCTTGCAACATGTTGTTGTTGTCCTTCATCCAGGCCGGCGGGCTCCAGGGACTGACGAACAGATCGAGCCGTCCGCCCGCAGCAGCCATTGCTTTTTTGATAAACGGTATCTTGAATTTTTCATCGTGCGCCAGGTTGAACGACTTCAGCGACTTGTCACCCTCGTCCACATAAGTGTACATATCGCTTGAAAAATCACAACTGTTGATGTTGGTGCGGCCCAGGGTATAGCCGATCCCCTTTTCCTTGTCGAAGTAGGCTTTCAGCAGTTCGTCCTGTTTGTCGGCGGGCAATTTGGCAAAGGTTTCCGCCGACGCATCGGTGAGTGCGCCGCCGATGCCGACAAAAGTCTGGAATGTATGGGCAGGGTCGACAAAGACGCAGGGCTGGTTTTCGAAGGGTTGTCCGAAAGGGCCAAAGGTCAGGGTTTCGGTGGCGGACAGCCGGTGCGCCGTATTTTGAGCGGTGGTAAATACCGCCACTTTTTGACCTTGTGCCGGGTTGGAGCGGTCTTTTTTTGCTTCCGTTTGCGCCATTAAAAAACCGCCAAACAAGAGGGGCAAAACGAGTAATGTGTTTTTCATGAAAATGATAGTTTTAAGCAGTAAAACTACTGAAAAACATCGCTTTACAGCGAAATGCGAGGCAAAATCTTTGGCTGTTTTTCGGTCTTCAAAACAAATAAACCGGCATGTTGGCGGTACTATGGAAGTGGCTGCTACATTTGTCATTGAAAACAATCCGACCACAAGCATGGGCATCCTATTCGGCATTATACTTCACTTCATCGGCGGCTTCGCTTCCGGCAGTTTTTACATCCCGTTCAAGCGCGTCAGAGACTGGGCCTGGGAAAGTTACTGGATTGTGGGCGGTCTGTTTTCCTGGCTGATTGTGCCACCCCTCGCTGCCTGGCTGACCGTGCCGGGCTTTGTGGATATCATCCGCCAGACCGATGGCGGCACCCTGGGCTGGACCTATTTGATGGGCGTACTCTGGGGTATCGGCGGACTTACTTACGGACTGGGAATCAGGTATTTGGGCATGTCGCTGGGCAATTCGGTCATCCTCGGATATTGTTCTGTTTTTGGCGCGCTGGTGCCGTCCATTTATTACAACTTTTTCCCGGCCACCGGTAAAATTTCCTTGTCCGACATGCTTGCAGGCGATGGCGGCAGGTTGGTGTTGGCGGGGGTGGCGGTTTGCCTGACGGGTATCGCGGTGAGTGGCCGCGCGGGTATGATGAAAGAGAAAGAACTGCCCGAAGCGCAAAAGAAGGAAAGTATCCGGGAATTCAACCTGGTGAAGGGCCTGATCGTCGCCACAGTATCCGGTATCCTGAGCGCTTGTTTCAATTTTGGCATCGAAGCCGGAAAGCCCATGGCCCTGGAGGCGGTGGCACAGGGTTTCAATCCGCTGTTCCAGAACAACGTCACCTACGTCGTGCTTTTGTGGGGCGGACTGACCACCAATTTCATCTGGTGCATGGTGCTGAATGCGCAAAACCGGACCTTTGGCGATTACACCAACAAAAGCACTCCCCTGCTCCACAATTATACCTTTTCGGCCATCGCCGGCACTACCTGGTTCCTGCAGTTTTTCTTCTACGGCATGGGTGAAAGCAAACTTGGCAATGGTGCAAGTTCCTGGATTTTGCACATGGCGTTCATCATACTCGTTTCCAATATGTGGGGTTTTGTGCTGAAAGAATGGCGGGGTGTAAGTCGCAAAACCCTGACAACCATTACCATAGGAATTGCGCTTATTTTGGCTTCGGTGCTCATCGTGGGTGTCGGCAATTCACTCATGTAATTCGAACCGGATTTTTAAAATCAAAAAACACAGCCATACATGACCTTCCAACACGTCTCCTGGCTTTGGGATGATGCCCGGGCTGCAGCGCTCGCCGGCGATGAAGTCGGGCTGCTCGTTTACCGATCCAACCTGCTCGGCGCCGACCTGCGCCTGACCAACTATGGCGGTGGCAATACCTCCTGCAAGGCCAGAGCCAATGATCCCCTCACCGGAAAGGAAGTGGAGGTCATGTGGGTCAAGGGTTCGGGCGGCGACCTCGGCACCATGAAACGCAACGGGCTGGCAGCGCTTTATGTGGATCGCCTGCGCAGCCTCAAAAACGTCTATCCCGGGATTGAACGAGAGGACGAAATGGTGGAATTGTTCAACCACTGTATATACGATCTGGCCTCCAAAGCCCCCTCCATCGATACGCCCCTGCACGGCTTCCTGCCCTTCCGGCACATTGATCACCTGCACCCCGATGCCGCCATCGCCATTGCCGCCGCCAAAAACGGCAAGGAAATCACGCGCGAACTCTTCGGCGGCACCGTCGGCTGGGTGGAATGGCAGCGGCCCGGGTTCGACCTGGGGTTGAAACTGCTGGCCTGCCTGGAGGAAAATGCGGCACAAGGCATAGCACTGCGCGGCATCATGCTCGGATCACACGGATTGTTCACCTGGGGCGATACCGCCTATGATAGTTATGTGAATACCCTGGAGGTCATTGAGCGTTGTTCAGAGTATCTGGAAAGCAATTACGGCAAAAAACGGCCTGTTTTCGGCGGGCAAATCCTGACAAGCCCGGAACAGCCGGTTCGAAAAGAACAGGCATCATTGCTGGCGCCGGTACTGCGCGGACTGAGTTCGGGCGCCCAGAAGATGATCGGGCATTTTACCGACGATCCGCGCGTGCTGGAATTTGTCAATTCCGCCGATCTCGGGCGTCTGGCGCCGATGGGCACCAGTTGTCCTGACCATTTTTTGAGAACCAAAATCAGCCCGCTGGTGCTGGAAATCGCGCCGGAGACAGACCTTTCCGACGCGGCAAAAATCGGAAAAACACTATCGCCGCTCTATGAAAATTATCGGAAAATGTATGCCGAGTACTATGCAGCCTGCAAACACGCTGACAGTCCGGCCATGCGTGATCCCAATCCGGTAGTGGTGTTGTGGCCGGGAATCGGCATGTTTACTTTTGCGAAGGACAAACAAACGGCGCGCGTCGCCGCCGAATTTTATATCAATGCCATCCAGGTGATGCGGGGCGCCGAAGCCGTGTCGGAATACACAGCACTGCCCCGTCAGGAGGCATTCAACATTGAATACTGGCTGTTGGAAGAGGCTAAATTGCAGCGTATGCCGAGGCCCAAACCTCTCAGCGGCAGGGTTGCATTGGTTACCGGGTCCGGCGGCGGCATCGGCAGGGCCATCGCCTGGAAACTGGCGGAAGAGGGCGCCTGTGTGGTGCTCAATGACGTCAACGAAGAACGCCTGGCTGAAAGCAGTGCGGCATTTGTCAAGGCATTTGGCAGGGATGTGAGTGTCACAACCCGCCTGAATGTGGCGGATCGTGATTCGGTGGAAAAGGCATACGAAGCGGCCTGTCTGGCGTTTGGAGGTGTGGATATTGTGGTGAACAATGCCGGCATCAGCATTTCCAAATCATTGACCGAACATTCGGAGGAAGACTGGGACAAACTGTACGACATCCTGGCAAAAGGGCAATTCCTGGTATCCAAATCGGGCGTGGAAATCATGCGCAAACAAGGCATGGGGGGCGACATTGTAAATATCGTTTCTAAAAATGCGCTGGTAGCGGGGCCCAACAATGCCGGCTACGGCTCGGCAAAAGCGGCGCAACTGCACCTTTCCCGTTTGCTCGCCGCCGAACTTGGGCCCGACAAAATCCGGGTGAACGCGATCAATCCGGATGCCGTGATTGCCGGTTCGAACATCTGGTCGGGCGGCTGGGCCGAAGGCCGGGCCAAGGCTTACGGAGTCGCGGTGGAAGACCTGCCCGCCTACTATGCCAAACGCACCTTGCTAAACGAGGTCATTTTACCGGAGGATATTGCCAGGGCTTGTTTTGCCCTCGTGGGTGGCCTCCTGGACAAATCCACCGGCAATGTGCTCAATGTGGATGGCGGTATTGCTGCAAGTTTTGCGCGCTGATTTAGTTCAGGTCACGCCCCTACCCTGCTGCGGCAAAAAAAACAGCCCCGCGAGGCATTCCTCACGGGACTGTGATATTATGCAATTCCCAGTTTTAATAAGAAAAATGAATTTCAACCCTGCGGTTGAGTTTGCGGCCCTGTGCCGTTGCGTTGGAGGAAGCAGGGCGGTCAGAGCCGTATCCTACAAATTCCAGCCGGTCGGCCTGAATGCCTTTTTTCAACAAATATTCGTAACAGGTTTTTGCACGGTGTTCGGACAACAGGAAATTGTTGGTGCCGATACCGGTGATGTCCGCGTGCCCTTCCAGGCGTGCATTCAGTTTGGGGTCTTTGGCAAGCATGTCTGCCACTTCGTCAATGGTGGTGAAGGATGATTCGTACCAGTGGTGTTTGGAAGTGGCAAAAAATATGGATTTGAAGGTTATACCGGGTACTGAAACGGCGAATGCAGGGCAGCCGTTTTTTTCTGCCACACCGGATATGGATGGGCAGCCGTCGTCTTTGTCGGGAATGCCATCGCCGTCGGCATCCGGGCAGCCTGCGAGTGCTGCTTTGCCCGGGTTGTGCGGACAACGGTCGTCTTTGTCGGGAATATTGTCAAAATCGCTGTCCGGGCATCCGGCCATGGCGCGTGTGCCTGCCACATCGGGGCAATCGTCGTCCTGATCCGGAATTCCGTCTGCATCAGCATCGGGCTTGGCTGGTTTTGTCAGTGCTGCTTCGGCAAATACAGGCGCCGGCGGGTTGTACACGGATGGTTCCCTGGGTTCACTGATGGAATAACTCAAGGTCAGTCCGCCGGTGAAATACCAGTCTTTTTGATCCGGGTTGCCGGCCTGGCTCACGCCGTCGAGATAGTCGGTAAAGGCGGGACACAGTGCGCCTTCCAGCCCAATGGTGAATTGGTTGTTGACCGCAAATCGGATGCCGCCACCAAAAGGCACTACAAAGTTGACACCTTTGATCGTAGCAGTTTTATCTTCCTGTGCAAGGAGCGGATCTACTCCATTGTTATCCCGGCCTTCGTTCCAGTCCACCATAGGGTTGCGAAATGCGCCGCCTACTCCGACCATCAGGTACGGTGCGATGCGCCGGCGGTGTCTCAAATCGGGGTTGTTCTGTGGCGTACCGGTATGGTTGCGCGAGGCACGGGTAAAGATTCCAAAGGGGTAAATTTCTCCCAGCAAGGATATTTCAATCAGCGGGCTTGTAAACGACATACCGCGAACCTTGCGCCATGCCGGATCATCAAATGAATTGTCATTTCCCTTCAACTGACCTGCCAGCAAATTCATGCGCAAGGCCAGGTGGTTGTTCATATTGAGCCGCAAGTGCGTGGAAGCGCAAAACCTCGGGTCGTTGAAAGCCAACTCGCTTTTGGAACTTCCAAGATCGCCCTGGTACAAGGCGGCGCCGATACCCACACCCACTTCCACAGGATCACTGTTCTGTGAAAAGGAAAGTGCCGGTACGATGGCTATAAGTACGGCGAGTAATTGCCTCATTGTTTTTGATATTGTGGTGAAAGATGGATTTGTGCTGTTCAATCAAGTCACAGTTCGCCCATAAAACAGGTCAGGAAGCCTCTTTCGTGGATGCATTGTTGGTTTCGGCCTTTTCTTCATGAGGAGTGTACAGGAGCGGTCCGATCAGGATAAGCGCCAGTATCAGGTATGAGGTGTCACTTAGCATGTTATGAGAGATTAAATGTTAATGTTGTTCGGGTTTTTATCCCAAAAAGTGTTCAGATTAAAACCGCCGCAGGGAGCCAAATCGGAAAGCCGTCCCCACGGCATCACAGGCAAAAAAGCGCAAACATTCAAAGCGGGGCGTCGCGGCTGCGGGGCTCAATTCGACCCGGCGACAAAAGTTGTGATGAAGGACCTGTCATGACAGATATATTTGGGTTGGACCGAACGTCGTTGTGTCGGCTCCAGTGTTTGAGCGCGAATACAAAGGCGGATGGAATCGATAAAAAACTGATGTATTTCATAACGGTATCAAAATTAAGGTCAGAGAATCAGGGTGTTGGCTTATTTCGTTGACATTGGTAAATGTGTCGGTAAAAGCGGATAAATCGTCGGTAAGATTTTGGCCGTTTTTACCGACTCCGCGATGGAATTGGCGGGCGTTTACAACGAAAAAAGGATTCGTCCTTTTCAGAACGAACCCTTCCCTGAATGAATAAAAAACCATCTTTATTTCCTGCAAAAACATTCCAGATTATTATCCGAAATAAGTCGCATTATGTTTTCATCCCAATTCGGATCCAGCGCATAACCCGGCTCATTTGAATTCATTTTCAGGCCCTGGACAAAGCAGTTGAAGTCGTCGAACGGACAGGAAAGCGCGTCCGAATACCATCCCCTGCTTTGTACCAGTTCTCTGAAATCCAGCACAGCTTCTTCTGCTGATGCATATACCCGAAACAACGTTGTTTCATTGTCGTGCCACATGGCGAATGTGGGTCCTTCCCAGGGATTGGATGCCTTGATACCAAACGGATTTTTTGTGTTGGCAAAGAGTTGACTTTTGAATGAACTTTCGTTCAATGCAATGGCCATCACAACAGGCGCCGGCACTCCAATGTCATATTGATGTTCACATATCGCCTTCCAGTATTCCTCTACCGTTGTCGGGTCACAATCGTATTTTACCGCGATACTGTC
>Ga0075163_10008654_pt1 | contig 13378 bp, 12 predicted proteins | sample JI1023141ADNA_FD_71478 | JGI IMG/M metagenome (GOLD analysis project Ga0075163, IMG submission 71478) | Wastewater effluent complex algal communities from Wisconsin, to seasonally profile nutrient transformation and Carbon sequestration -... | ecosystem: Engineered > WWTP > Effluent > Algae...
CTGCTGATATGAGACAATATAACACTGAACTTCCATGTGTTTTTCATAAAGGAGTTCCGACGATCCCTTCGTGGAATTGACACTTTGCTCAGTCGCATCTACTCTAGAGCTCAAGGCTATTAGGAGGAAAAAGGTGAATAGCGATAACTTCTTCATTCAAACGACCTCTCGTAAAAATCGGGTCTATCTTAGATAAAGCATTTTTTTATATGCAAGAATATTTGTACCCTTGCAAGACAACATCTCTCACCTAATATAAGCTACAAACGATAGAGGTTATAATTATACCCAAACACCTTCAAAACTTGGTTTTGGGCGAACAAAAGTTTCCTCTCTGAAGTGCTTTATGATTCGGGGAGATCTTGCGAAGGATAATCGATGGTGATAAGAGGCCTTTTTCCTCCTCGCTTTGTTTGAAGAGGTTTTGAATGAACGGCAGAATTGTCCACTTGCAGAGGCCCCTCTTTAAGAATCATTTCATAGAGGGTTTTATTTCGAAGTTGTTGACGATGAATTTTGTCGATAAGATGGTGAGTTTTTTTATAAAGGATAAGAGTCTCATTTTCAATGTCAACAAGGGGATCTAAGATCTGATCAAGCTTTAAATCTCCAATGTTTCTTGGGAGATGATCAAAAACTTTTCGACTGAGCACCCCTCTCAGTTTTGTCACCCTTTTTAAACGATGAACGAGCTTATTACACTCTATGTAAAGCGCTTCTTTCAAATGAATGTCACCAATAAGAAGGACATATTCCTGTTGAGTCATATTTCCAAGGATCTCTTGTCTCAGACTAATCTCTTGAGATAGTGTCTCTTGCAATTCTACATGAAGCTTTGACCATTCATCCATTCTTCTCCCCCCCATGGATATGTATCATCTTACTTGCAACTTCCATGCCAAGAGAGTTAAACTCTTGAGGGAGTCGTGTTAGCTCACTTTGGAGGCTTGGAACTGATAATGAAACAGGAAGATTTTTCCCTTGCTAAACGTTTTGAATCTGAAAGACTAAGGGAATGGTTTTTTAGAGCGCGCCGTCATCTCCCTTGGAGGGAAAATCCTTCCCCTTACGAGGTATGGATTTCCGAAGTGATGCTTCAACAAACCCAAGTTGCAGTTGTTATCCCCTACTATAAGAAGTGGATGAAAACTTTTCCGACAGTTGAAGCATTAGCACGGGCCCCTATCGAGAAAGTGATTAAACTCTGGGAAGGGTTAGGATACTATTCAAGGGCGCGCAATCTTCATGCAGGTGCTTGTTATCTCTTAGAGAAACACGGAGGAGAGCTCCCCGACACCTACGATCTATTGAGTCAAGTAAAAGGTCTTGGGCCTTATACTGTTGGAGCAATCCTTAGCTTTGCCTATAAGCAAAAAGTTCCAGCTGTCGATGGAAACGTTTTTAGAGTCTTAACCCGTTACTTCAATATTTCAGATCCCATTGATCAAGGAAAAACACAGAAGAGAATTTGGGCCCTTTGTGAGTCCCTTTTGCCTGAAAAAGAACCTTGGATCATCATGGAAGCTCTTATTGAACTGGGAGCTTTAGTTTGTCAGAAGAAAGCAAAATGTATGACTTGCCCCCTTATTGATAGTTGTTTAGGAAAAAGTCAAGCCGATTTACTTCCTATAAAAATGAAAAAGCAAGAGATCATCCATCTCCACCGTGATGTTGCTATCATCGTGACAGGAAAGGAGTGCCTTCTTAGACAAGGGGAAAAGGGGAAAGTCATGGCAGATCTGTGGGAATTCCCCTATTTTGAGCGAGGAGAAAATATCGAAGAAACGTTGGGGCTCAATCTTCAACTTTTGACATCTTTAGAACAAGTAAATCACGGCTTTACAAAATATAAAGCCTATTTGTACCCTCACATTTACCAAACAAAAAAGAAAACTGTCAGTGGCTATCAGTGGCTATCTATCTCTGATATGGAAAAGATCCCCTTTTCCTCTGGTCATCGAAAAATTTTTACTTTCTTGAGAAATAATCATGATCTTTTTATTTCTTAAGAGGTGAAAAAATATGATTTAAACATCGAAAAAATGAGCTGCTCTTCTTGTGTTGCAAAAATTGAAGGGAGGGTAAAGAAGGAAAAGGGGGTGATTGATTGTCACGTCAATTTTCCTACCAAAATAGCAACGGTTACTGTTAAGGAGGGAGGGCCTACCTTTGAAACTCTTGCAAAGATCATCACCGATTTAGGTTACCCAGCAACCATTAAAAAAGATGGAGAGAGTAAGAAAAAGACTCATCTTTGGATTTATATCCAAACATTTGGGGCCATTTTTTTAGCTCTTCCTCTCGTGATTCCAATGATGGGAGAGCTCTTTGGTCAGAAATGGGCCCTTCCTCCTTTAGTTCAATTGATTCTTGCAACTCTTGTTCAATTTGGAGGGGGATACACATTTTATAGTTCGATGTTTAGAGGATTAAAATCATTCAGCGCAAATATGGATACCCTTGTTGCTTTGGGGACGAGCGCCGCTTATTTTTATAGTCTTTTTGCCTTCTTTTTTCAATTTTCCAACCATCTTTATTTTGAAACGAGCACTGTTTTAATTGCCCTTATTCTCCTTGGAAGATTTTTTGAGCATCGTGCAACTGAGAAAACAAGAGGGGGAATGAAGGCATTATTAAAAATGCAATCGAAAGAAGCCATGGTTAAGGTCAATGGAGAAATCAAAACCCTTCCCATTGATCAAGTTCAAAAAGGAGATAAAATTCTCGTTCGCCCAGGAGATAAAATCCCTGTTGATGGAGAAATTGTTTCAGGAAAAACACATATCGATGAATCCATGCTTAGCGGAGAAAGCCTCCCTGTCAGGAAAAATGTGGGAGATAGGGCTCTGGCGGGGACCATTAACGGAGAAGGAAGTCTTGAAATTATAACGACCCGATTAGGAAAAGAGACAAGTTTAGGAAATATTATCCGCATGGTGGAAGAGGCCCAAAATTCCAAAGCACCCATCCAAAGGATTGCGGATAAAATTTCAGGGATTTTTGTTCCCATCGTTCTTTTCATTGCCCTTGTCACTTTTTTTGTTTGGGGATTAATAGTAGGTGAGTGGAAAGAAGGGCTCCTGAGTGGGATTGCAGTTTTAGTGATTGCTTGCCCTTGCGCTTTGGGGCTTGCCGTTCCCACAGTCATTATGGTTGCGTGTGGAGTAGGTGCAAGAAATGGGATCCTGATTAAGGATGCAGCGGGGCTAGAAAAGGCAAATAAAATCACAGCATTTATTATCGATAAAACAGGAACTGTTACAGAAGGAAAACTTTCTGTGAAAAAATTTCAATCTGAAATCGACGAGGAAGAATTTCTAAATATTGCGGCCTCATTAGCAATACACTCTGATCACCCTGTTTCAAAAGGGATTGCCAGTTTAAGAACAGGGAGGGAAATCTTAGATTTCAAACTCTATAGTGGTAAAGGGATATCTGGAATTTATGACGGAAAAAAGGTGTTTTTAGGATCTCTCTCGTTTTTTGAAGAAGAAAAGTTGGACCTTGGGAAATTTAGAGAACTCACCTCAAAAGAATCAGAAATTTTGACATTCATTGGTGTTGAAAAAAGATGTGTTGGATTTTTTATCCTTTCAGATCAAATCAAGGAAGATTCAAAAAGATCCATTAAAAAACTCCACGATTGGGGAAAGAAGGTCTACCTGATTAGCGGCGATCGAAAAGAGGTTGTGGAAGCGGTAGGAAGAGAGATTGGAGTGGATCGTTTCTTTGCACAAGTTCTCCCTGAGAACAAAGTAGACCATGTAAAGAAACTCAAGGAAGAAGGTGAGATTGTAGGAATGGTTGGTGATGGAATCAATGATGCTCCTGCCCTGGCTTTTTCAGATGTAGGTTTTGCTGTTGCGGAAGGAACAGATGTTGCTATGGAAAGTGCAACCATCGGGTTGATGAGAAGCCATTTGACAAATCTGCTCATGGCCCTGGATCTCTCTAAAATAACCGTTCATAAAATACGGCAAAACTTATTTTTTGCCCTTATTTACAACTGCTTAGGAATACCTTTAGCTGCTTTAGGTCTCCTAAACCCTATGATCGCTGGAACCGCTATGGCCTTGAGTTCGATTTCTGTTGTAGCTAACGCTCTTTCCATCAGAATCACTGAAAATGTTACAAAAAAATAAGAATCAGTTAGAATCCTTTTTTACAAAAATGAGGCATGCAAATTGTATGAATGAAGAGATCGATTTACCCAAACCTATGTTGCTTAATTGGAAAAAGGTGGCCCTTTACGTTGTTCCTATAGCACTCGTTGCTGGAACGTTGGTTGCAAAACTTGGAACGAAAAAGGCTCAATCTGAGAAAGATTTTATAGAAGGAGCGACAGTTTTTACAAAGTGGAATAAGGTTTTAGACCAGAATGGGCCGGAACTTGCTCAATTAGAAAACATTATGAAAAAACACCCCGAGCTTTGCGCGGAATATGATACTTTGCTTGGGCAAAGTCTCATTGCAATCATTGCTCCTAAGCAAGCAATGACATATGTTAATAGAGCTCTCAAGCGGACAAATCCACCCTATTATCAGGAGTATTCTCAGACCTCCTTAAAAATTACCCAAGGAAGTTTCGAAGAAGCTCTCCAAGAAGCCCTTTCCCTTAAAGAGAAAATGCTCTTAGATCAACAGTATTGGGAACGGCTTGACCAAAGTTCAGCACTTTATGCTTTCAACTTACTCAGAATTGCTCTATTGAGTCAGAAAATAGGGAATGAAGCATCGGAACTCTCTGCATGGCAAGAAATTAAATCTTACAATCCATCAGCAAAGAAGGACAATAAAATCGGACAGCTTGGATTTAAACAGCTTTTTACCCACTTTACCGTGCAAGAGATAACGCTTCTAGATTACATCAAAATAAGAGAGGAAGACCTAAGAAAATCTTAGGTCTTACTTCCAGGTCCCTTTCTAACTTCACCAGCCGCTTTATGTATTCCTGATCCCCCAACAAGACCAACAAAGAAAAAGATGAGCGGAGGAAGGAAAAAAGCAACAATCAACCCAACAATCCCAAGGATTAATCGTGTAATTTTCTCCTGTTTATTAACAAACTGAAATACACCTCTTACAGCTCTTTCTACTTTTATTGGAAGGAGTACCCCTAAGATTCCTCCGACCCCTGCTAGGAAAATACTCCACATTGGGCCAAAGAAGAATCTTGCAAGTAGTACTGCTAACACAAAGTAGAGAACAAGGAAAATTTCAGCTGAATATTTCTTCCCAAAGTTTTCAAGCTCTTGAACGCTAACGCCTTCTTTTAATTTTTTATCCATACCTTCACTCGTTTTACAAATCTTCCAAAAGGCTCCATCAACAGATAAGTGCCCCTACTGCTTAAGTGTAAAACAAAAAAAGTTTTTTGCAATCTCGATATTTAAATTTTTATTTGAATTTTTTTATTAAATAGAATAAAGTGAACACTATACTGATAAGGAATTTTTTTAATAGAGAAGAAATGATCATCAGACAAAGGTCATTAACCCACATCCTGAAGAGTATTAAACTCTTAAACTTTTTTCTGATTGCAGCTTCTCTGTTTATACTCTCTTTTTACTCTATTACACTCTATAAAGTCTCAAAGATAACACCCTTAACCTTAGTCAAGAAAGAACCGGATCAAGAAAAACCTCCCCTTTACGATCGATCAGCAATTGGAAGAGGGGCTCTTTCCCTTTCTTCTGAAATTCGCGCCTTTCCCTTTCCTGATTTAAGTGGAGAGATCCTTTTTTTAGCAAAAAATACAAGACCTGATGCCACTTTAGAGAAAATGCGTCTCAAAATAGGACTGCGAGGAAATCCTGATTCCATTGAAATGATACCGAACCAAAAACTTTATCTTTCTTATGATGAAAAACATTTGAGCTTTTCTAAAACTGTGACTCCTCTTTGGATCGCTCTCTCAATAGACTCCCAGGGAGATTTCTGGCTAGACATGGGCATTGAACTTATTAATGGAGAAGGAGAGAAACTTCTAAATGAGACTAGAGGATTTAAAGTGAATGACACATGGAATGCAAAAAAGGTCCATGAAATTTCCGATCCTGAGCTCAAGAAAGGAATCGACGTTATAGAAAAAGGGAAGTGGTGGGGACCCGATAAGTTATTTGAAGAATATGGAGGGGAAGATTACCACAAATATATTGGATACCAACGACTTGAAATAGAAAGTACAAAAGGGAAAAAACTCCTTTTTGTCCGAGAGAATGAGACATACATTTGGAAAGAAGATGAATGGATCCGAGCAGCTTATTCCGATGGATATCCCATGGGGAAAGTTGTTTCCATCTCTCCTTACAAACTCGAATGGTGTTTCTGGGATACAGGAGGGATGGAGTCAACACTTCTTTCATTCAAAAGAGAAAAAGAAGGACCCATTGCAATTCGGATAGAGGATGTTTTTACAAGGCTTCGCAAAAGGACCTCTTCGCGGATCTCTTGTCGGATTGACAATCGAGCAAAAATCTTAAAAGAAGGGGATTGGCTTATTCATACAAATACCGGATGGCATACCATCAAGAATTACTATGAAGTAGAAGCCCTCCTTAATCTCGAGATCCTCGGGGATCTTTTTATCTTTGATGGAATCCAAGTCATTGAAGGGAAAGAGATTTTTGCAGGAACTCTTTTTAATCCGATGCGGACAGAAATGAAAATGGTTCGCCTCCCCTTTTCTCAAATTAAAGGAGGTGAACATTCTCCTCACACAAAAAACGCCCTTTCCGTTAAAATCGCCCCCTTAGCTCAAGAAGAGAATTCTTCTCCCGAAGGGAGAGGACAGTCTAGTAAAAAATTCGAAACGATTGAGGATTTGGATTTACTTGAAGACGATTAGGTATAGTTTTATTTTCTTATTTTGTCTAACGGCTTTACATGGAAGAACAATTGAAGAAAAGCGTAGTACCCTTCTTCTCCAAAAAGAAGAAAAAGAACTCCGCCAATACCTTAATGAAGTGAATACAAAGCTCCGTATCCTCAAACAAGCAATGGCAGAGAAGTATGAGCTTGTTAATGAATACCACCGAGAGGGAGCCCCTGAGTCTGAATATCGCGAACTTTTAATCGAAGTCAACCATATTCGAAGTGAAATTGCCGATCTTGAAAAAGAGTGGCATGATTTAGCGGTCAATGAGGCCAAAAAAGACGACGAAGGGTACGCATTATGGGATCAGGAAGATACAAGTTTAACTCAGCTTGTCATGGAATATGGATCACACGACTATCTCTATATTATTCCCCCTGAAATCCTCTCTATGAAACTTCACATGCATTCTGGCATCCCTATTCCGCGAGAGTCATGGAATGATCTGCTCGATATCATTCTTTCCCATAATGGAATTGGGATTAAGCAACTTAACTCCTATACCCGTCAGCTATACATTCTCAAACAAGATCTCGTTGCCGTTGATCAAATCCTCAATTCCCCCCTAGAACTTATCCGCATTCCTCCAAAATCGAGGATTGCTTACATCTTTTCCCCTCCTCCAGAAAGAATTAAAGGGGTTTCTCAGTTCTTTGAAAGGTTTCGCGATCCCAAGATGACTTTTGTCTATCAAGTGGGCTATAAGATTGCGATCATTTCCTCTAAAGAAGAGGTAGAGAAGCTTCTCTCTCTCTATGACGCCGTCTGGGAAAAAGAAAATGAAAAGCTTACCCGTGTCCTCCCTCTAGCAAGGATTAAACCCCTTGAGATGGAAAAAATCTTAGCCGCGTACTTTGGAGATCTAACTAAAAAACCTCGTGTGGGTCTCACAAAAGGAGAAGGAGATGATTTAATGATTCTCCCTCTTACAAATGAGGGGTCGCTCGTTTTAATTGGGCCAAAAGACTTAGTAGAACGCGCTGAAAATTTAGTCAAAGAGACCGAGGGACAAATTGAAGACCCTACAGCCATGACTGTTTATTGGTATAATTGTCGTCACAGCGACCCAATAGATATCGCAGAAGTTCTAGAAAAAGTGTATGCCTCATTAATTTACTCAGGCGTTGCAGGGCAAGAGCCCCTTCCGGAGATGGCACCTCTTCCTCTCCCACGTTCACAAGAATCCCCTTCAGAACCACAACCCTTCCCCCCTTATTCTTCTGTTGTTTATCCTCCCACACCACTTGCAGGAACAATTGAGGCTCAAAAGGAAAAATCCTATACCACAAACTTTATCCCTTATCCTAAAACAGGGGCTATTATGATGGTCGTTAGAAGGGATACATTGGATAAAATTAAAGAACTTATCCGGAAACTTGATATTCCCAAAAAAATGGTTCAAATCGAAGTTCTCCTTTTTGAGAAACGGATTAAAAATCACAACAATTTTGGCCTTAATTTGCTTCGATTAGGATCAGCTGCAACAAATACCCATGAAACAGGATTTAAATATGAGACAGAATCAGGGGTGAAAAATCAGGGGATTGTTGATTTCTTTGTCTCTCGAAAAAAACCAAGCAATTTTCTTCCCGCTTTTGACATTGCCTATAATTTTTTGATGTCGCAAGAAGATATTCGGATTAATGCAGCCCCTTCCATCACAACACTTAATCAAACACCTGCTGAGATTGCTCTTGTTGAAGAAATCTCTATTGATAATGGCGCAGCCCCTATGGATTCAAATAAAGGAATTATCTACCAAAAATCTTATTCTCGAGCGCGATATGGAACAACAATTGTCATCACACCTACTATTCATGACCCTGAACACCCAGATGATGACAAACATTTTGTCACTCTAGAAACCAATGTTACTTTCGATACGATTAAAAAGAATGTCCAAAATGACAGACCGTCCGTTAGTCGTCGCCATGTTGAGAATCATGTGCGCGTGGTTGATGGAGAAACAGTTATTTTGGGTGGACTTAGAGAAAAAACGGCTGAAGATACAAGCAGCAAACTCCCTTTTCTTGGAGAACTTCCAGGGATAGGAAAGTTTTTCGGCGATTCAAAGATGACCGATGAAAAAACCGAAATGTTTTTCTTTATCACTCCCCATATTATTTTTGATGCGAAAGGGGAGCTTGATAAACTTAGACACGAGGAACTGATGAAAAGACCGGGAGACCTTCCAGAATTTTTGGACCGTATCGAAGAAGCAAAAAAACGGAATAAAAAACGTCTTTTTGACAACAGTTTAAAACTCCTCTTTGGAGCTGTTGATGGCTGATCAGGGAGATGATTATCTTTTTGCAGAGCGATTTGGACTCAAATCAGTATATGATCTCAATCAGTTTTCATTCATCCAAAACAAGGTGCAGAAAATCCCTTATCCGTTTGTCAGAGAAAAACTCATCCTTCCCGTTGATGAAAAAGAGGGAAAGCTTATTGTAGCAATCGCGCGCCCCTATGATTTAGAAGCTATTGAAGAAATTCGTTGTTTAACAGGGATGGAAATTGAAGAGATTTTTTGCCCACAGCCCCAACTTGAAGAGGCGATTGAAAAATGTTATCATCAAGGGGAGAAAGATACCTCTCAATTTATTGAAGGATTAAAAAAAGAAGGAAAAAAAGTCACCCTACATGAAAAAGAAGATGAATATGATCTTCTTAACTCTAGAGAAGATTCCTCTGTTATTCGCCTGCTCAATATGATCCTTAAAGAAGCCATTCAGCAAGGGGCCTCAGATATTCACTTTGATCCTCTTGAAAAAGAACTTGCTGTTCGTTATCGGATTGATGGTGTACTTCAATTCCGTCATAGCCCTCCTCCCAATCTTGCTAAACAACTCATCACCCGTGTAAAAGTGATGGCAAAAATGGATATAGCTGAGCAGCGCCTCCCTCAAGATGGACGGATCAAACTTTCTATGGGTGGAAGACAAATTGATTTTCGTGTTAGCACCGTTCCAATTGTTTATGGAGAGCGCATTGTTTTAAGAATTCTTGATAAAAGCAATGTCGTATTAGGATTAAATAAAATTGGGATGGGCAAGGAAATTCTTGATGAATTCAAAAAGTATATTCAGCAAAACCAAGGGATCATACTCGTTACAGGTCCAACCGGTAGTGGCAAAACAACAACCCTTTATAGTGCCATTAGCGAAATTCATTCGGAAGAAATCAATATCATGACAATTGAAGATCCCGTTGAATATAAGCTTCCAGGAATTGCCCAAATTGGGATCAATCCAAAAATCGGTCTTACTTTTGCAAAGGGGCTCCGCCATATACTAAGACAAGATCCTGACGTCATTATGATCGGAGAAATCCGGGATAAAGAAACAGCAGAGATTGCAATCCAATCCTCTCTTACAGGTCACTTAGTTCTATCCACTCTCCATACAAATGATGCTCCTTCTGCATTGACTCGATTGGTCGATATGGGAATTGAACCTTACCTCCTTTCTTCCTCTGTTCTAGCAATTCTTGCTCAACGCCTTGTTCGAAAAATCTGCGAGACATGTAAGGAATCTTACAATCCAACAAAAGAAGAGCTCAAAGGATTAGAAATCAAAACAGATCTTCTTTTTAGAGGAAAAGGATGCGCTGATTGCTTTGGCTCTACTTATCGTGGGAGGATAGGAATTTATGAACTCATGCCTGTTTCAGGAGAGATTAAAAAACAACTCTTAAATAGTGCAGACGCAAGCGCCTTGCAAGAAACAGCAGTAAGAGAGGGAATGGTAACTCTTAGAAGTCAAGGGGGACATTTAGCAAAACAAGGATTAACAACAACAGCAGAAGTTCTTCGGGTAACCAGAAAGCTCGACTTGTATTAGGACGTATATGGTGCTTTATCAATACACAGCTCTTTCTAAGGATGGAAGAAAGAGGATGGGGATGATCAATGCTGACTCTATTGAACTTGCAAAAGAGAAGCTAAGAAAAGAAGAAATTCTCATCACAAAAGTTGCAACTTACAGAAAGAAAGGAGAAGCTCTTACGATTCCCTCCTCACTTCTTCTTAGCTTTACAAGGGATCTTCATGTCCTGTTAAAAGCAGGTCTTCCCCTGTATGATGCTCTCCTAACCCTTGAAGAAAAATACCGACGTACAAAGCTTCATCCTATTTTCCTTGACCTTTGTGACCAAGTGAAAGAAGGAAAACATTTTTCGGATGCATTAGAAGATTACCCGAAGATTTTTGATCCTATCTATTTTTCAATGATTAAAGCTGGCGAAGAATCGGGAACTCTTCAGCAAAGTTTTTACGAGCTTGAAAAACTCATAGGTCAACAACAAACACTGAAAAAAAAACTCACTTCTGCAATGATTTATCCTGCTTTTTTGGGAACTTTTTGCTTAATAGTGATTGCTGTTCTCCTGTTTTTTCTTATCCCGTCAATGAGTGAACTTTTTGAAGAGAGAACCCTCCATCCTATGACCGAAAGTATTCTCAGATTAAGTCGCTTTTTAAATGCTCATGGGTTTGCCATTCTCTTTACATTTTTAGTTTCTGGATTAGGATCCCTTCTTCTTTTAAGCCGACAAAAAGGGAAGGAACTTATGAAGGAGCTTCTTCTTAAAGTACCTGTTGTCAAGCGAGTTTACATAGAAGCGATTCTTGTCCGCTTTTGCCGCGTCTTTTCCCTCCTTTTCATAGGAGGTGTTCCGATGATGGATTGTTTAAGACTTTCAAAGAAAGTCATGAAACACCCCTCTTTTGAAACGATTGTTTCCAAGGCAGAAGTTAAAGTCCTTGAAGGAAAAAAACTTTCAGAAGAGTTCCAAAAATCTCCTTTGATCCCTATACTCCTGGTACGGATGTTATCTGTTGCAGAGGAATCGGGGCGGATAGGAGAAATGATGGCACACCTTGCAGAGATTTATGAAGGAGATATTGAGAAGAGTTTAATACGATTAACTTCTCTTCTTCAACCCATCATATTGCTCTTTCTAGGAATTGTGGTAGCAGTGATCCTTTTAGCTGTTCTCCTTCCCCTTACCGACGTTAGCTCAATATTAAATTAAACCTTAAGGAGAGAAAAATGAAAAAAAGATATGCAATGACTCTTCTCGAAGTCATGATCGTCATTTTCATTATTGGAATTATCGGGAGTGTCGTCGGGTACAATATGAGAGGGAGCCTTGACAATGGAAGAGCTTTTAAAACCAAAGAAGGGATGCGAAAGCTTTATGAAATTGTACAGCTAGAAAGTAATGACCTAGTAGACGACGGGCATCTTGATATAAAAATTAAACAACTTTTAAAAAATTCTAACTTTGTAAGAAAAGTCGATGATCTCATGAAAGATGGATGGGGAGAAGAATATCGGATTGAACTTGAAAAAGGAGATATCCGCGTTTTTTCTGAAAAATATGAAGCGTATTGCCAAAAGAAAGGGACAACTCCTGAGTATCCATGGAGATAGCCGAAAAGGATTCACCCTAATAGAGCTATTTATTGCGATAGCAATCATAGCTCTCGTGAGTACCGTTTTTCTTTATCGCTCTAAACCTATGCTTGATCACTATCGTTTTTCACAAGGAGTGGAAAAACTCAAAAGAGAAATTGCTTTTTCCAAAAGAATTGCCCAGACAGCATCCACTTACATTGAATTTTCTATAGAGCAGCAGGGGAATCAATGCGTTTGCATAAGAAAAACCGATGAACCCTTAAAATTGAAAGGAGCATTAAATACACCTATTCTCATTCCCTCCGTATCTTTAGAAGGAGGTCAAAAGCAAATCATTTTAATTACATCCAGTGGATGGATTGAAAAAAATAATGAAATAAAAATTTTTTGGGGAAGTGAAAAGAAAACTATTGACGCCAGAAACAACTCTGATTAGTTTAGGAAAAAATCTAACTAAGGAGATTTTATGGCAACTTCAACAATACTAGCTAGTATATTTGGCCCACTACTCATCATCACAAGCCTATGGACACTTCTCTATAAAGAGAACATGAAAAAAGTTATCGACTCAATGAAAAAAACACCTGCACTTCAATATTTTGTAGGTGTCATTAATCTTCTTTTAGGGATTATTTTTATTACAAGCTATAACTACTGGTATGTAAATATTGAGCTTTTAGTGACATTATTGGGATGGCTTTTCCTCCTAAGAGGTCTAATTCTCATGTTCTTCCCAAAAATTCTTGATTCTATGCTGAAAAGTTACATTAAATCTTCACTTCTTTATTCTCTGATTGGAATCGCATGGGGCCTTGCTCTGACTTGGTTTGCTTTTAACTAACCCCCTATCTTATTCAAACGTTAGTTTTTCCTGCGTTGACTTTGGCAAAATTCCAACTTTTGAATCACACCCCTCTTAGTATAGCCAAAACACTTTTAAAGTGTTTTGGCTATAGTTCTCCTTAAAGCACCTATAGAAATGCAGGAACTCTTCCTAAACATTCAAGGCGGTGCATGCTAGATGCCATTTTTTACCTGTTAAAAACTGGTTGTCAATGGAGGGATTTACCAAGTAACTTTCCTC
>Ga0075163_10008655_pt1 | contig 13376 bp, 7 predicted proteins | sample JI1023141ADNA_FD_71478 | JGI IMG/M metagenome (GOLD analysis project Ga0075163, IMG submission 71478) | Wastewater effluent complex algal communities from Wisconsin, to seasonally profile nutrient transformation and Carbon sequestration -... | ecosystem: Engineered > WWTP > Effluent > Algae...
CTACTACTCAAGATCAAACACCAGGGGAATATATTATGCATTTTCAGTTATTTTACCTTGAGATAAAGATTCTATTGATAAAATTGGATTAAATAACCCATACTGAAAATTTAATAATAAACAATGTCGATATTTGCCCCGGATCATAATAAAATAGACTAATGTTTTCAAAAGCCTGTGAATATGCCATTCGTTCTTCCATATACATTGCATCGCAATCTATTTTGGGTCATCGTGTAAATCTGCAAGAGGTTGCTAAAAAAATAGAATCGCCGGAGGCCTTTACTTCCAAAATTTTGCAGAAATTAGTTAAGTATAAAATCATTAAATCTGTAAAGGGTCCCGGCGGAGGTTTCGAAGTAGAGATAAATCAGATGGCCAAAATAAAACTGATCCGGATTGTTCAGGCTATCGATGGTGATGTACTCAACCGATGCAGTCTTGGATTAGACGAATGTTCTGATCATCAGCCCTGCCCTTTTCACCACAAGTATAAGCCTATAAAAAATAAGTTGTTGGATGTATTCGGAAAAACCAGTCTTCATGATTTGATTAAAGGGTTAAAGAATGGAGAAACCTATCTAAAACTATAAGAAATAGTGTCACCTGCCTAAGCAGATGACACTATTAAGACGTTTCTATTTCAAAAAACTTATTCCTGGATCTTATAATAATTAAAATACCATTTCTTCTTCCGGAACGACTTCATGTTTATTTATGGATACTGGTTGAGGATCCATTTCCTCAATGGACCTGGCCTTAGACTTTAATGATTTTACCCGGGACACTATGAACCAGGTCAAAGGAATGACACCACCGGCAAAAAAAACAGTTGCCCCAATTCCACGCAACCAGGTTAAAGAATTGAAAATTCCATAATCCACAAATTCTGAAGACCGTCCAAACCACAATCCTCTTTCTACAACTGCTTTAAACTGTATAGATCCTGCTGGAAATAGATCCAATACTACCATTAACATCAGACCTACATTGATTGACCAGAAAGAGAACGTAACCACTTTTGTGTTCCAATTTTTATCCTTGATCAACAATCTCGAAGCAAAAAGCAGCGCTGCAATAGAAATATTTCCATAAACACCCATTAATGCGGCATGCGCGTGATTAACGGTCAGATAAGTTCCATGCTCGAAATAATTCATGATTGGCAGATTGATGATAATCCCTAAAACACCTGCACCAAAAAAATTCCAAAAATTTACGGCAATTAAAAATAAGAATACTTCAGGAAATCCAAAATTGCCTAGCTGTTTATGTTCTACATCCCCAACAGCAAATTTTGGCATGTTCTTAAAGCGCCATGCCTCTACAGTCAGTAATATCAGTGGCACAAATTGTAAAGTTGAAAACACACTACCCAATGCCATGGTCGCAACAGGTTTTGCATTCCAATAAAAATTATGGGAGATGCCAAGTAGCCCAGTACCTAAAAATAATACGGTTGCAAAATATACAACTCGGATGGCAGCCTGTCTGCTTACTAAACCCATCAATACCATCAGATAGGAAACGATGACTGTAATGAAAACTTCAAAAAAAGCTTCCACCCACATATGAATCACCATCCATCGCCAAAAATCAGCAATCACGAAATTAGTCTCCGGTTTCGCAACAAATCCGGACAGAAACAACAATGGAATGCCAATCACTGAATACAAAATCCAGTTTGGTAGATTCCATGCCTGTCCTTTTATAAGCGCAGGCTTAATGCCCCGATATACAACTGTGCCCCACAATATAAATATTCCCATCAGCAATACCTGGTAGACTTTACCAAAATCTACAAACTCCCATCCCTGATGGCCTAACCAATACCACCACTTACCCATTAATCCCAAGGGACCCATTACCATGCCGGTTAACGAACCTCCAACAAGAAGAAACAACAAAACAAATAAGGTATTTACCAATACCAATTGACCTTTCACTTCCTTTTTAGAAAGTATCGGCAATATAAAAATGGAGGAGGCAATCCAACAGGTAGAAATCCAATAAAGCGAAAGCATTAAATGCCAACTTCTGGATATGGTTACAGGTACATCATCAGAAATATTTATGCCTATGTAACTTAACCAGTTGATAAAATCATTAATCGTGATGAGTCCGCTGGAAACTTGGAGAAAAAATAGCAGTATGGCTACAAAGAAAAATTTAAAACTCGCCCTTTGTGTTGGAGTTGGAGAAAATCTGGCGACTCGCTCCATTGAAAATAAATCTTTTGTGGATGGTTTAAAAAATTTATTTGGTAACTGATTGTATTGTCCAATGAAATAAAGCACTATTCCGCACATTAAAACAAAAGCCAATAATCCTAACACACTCCAAAGTATTACAGGAGAAGTTGGGGTGTTCCCGGACCCCGGATCATAAGGCCAATTGTGTGTGTAACTGTAGTTACTACCCGGACGTTCCGTAACACAAACCCAGGCACCCCAAAAAAAGAAAGAACTTAAATCCTTTATTTCTTTATCGTCTGTAATATAATTTGCAGGTGGAAAACCTTTCTCCTTTTTTCCTCCTTTGTAAATACCCAAATAATAATTTTGCAATTGCGCATGAGCGTAATTCTGTGCCGGTGTAAGCGCAACCATATCACGTACTTTATCATATCGATTCTCCTTTAGTTCCTGCTTGATGCGCTCTTCGATTTGCTTCACCATAAATTCATCAGGAGCACTTCCCTTTTCAGCAGTAAATTCTTTAGCATAAAAATCTCCCATAAAAATGGACATCTTGTGAAGTGCCTCTGCCGTAAAATCCGGACCTCTTTGCGCACCATCGCCAAAGAAACTCCCATACTCCATCAATGCATATTTATGAAATACTTCTTGTCCATGCTCAAGTGTTTTTTTATCCAAAACTACATTTCCCTTATCATCTACAAAGCCGGACATAGGCGGTGCATCAATATAAGTTTGGTACCCAATCATGCCCACACCCAATATGCTGATGATTAAAATAAAGGTTAATGGACCCCACCAGTTCTTCGTGTTCATAATATAACTGATGCTTTTCGAAGATGTATTTTGATTTTCCATACTAATGAATTAAAATTTATATAAAATAAATATTGAACCAAATAACTATCCGACTGAAAGAAAAGACCATCTCCTTCCAAGTAACAATCTCAGAACATATAAACCATTAAAATTTGTACACCATCTTCTGAAGAAGATAATTTCTACGCATACCACCGCACGATGTGTATGCACTAAATAAACCTCAATTTCTTTTCCCTTTCTTCTGGTCTAATCAAATATAAAATTCTTATTTCGGACAAATATATCCGTTATTATAATGAAGTCCAAATATTTTATAAATTTTTTTTACTTTTTAATTTCTCTTTAAGCAATTTCCATTCACCAGAAATGTTAACCGATCCATCCTCTTTAATCCTATAAAGCGAAATCAGAGCAATTCATACATTCACTATAAATTCCATTCCATCGAAAATTACCATACCTTCGAAACCGAAAATTCCACATTAATCAAGGTCCCATTGAATGGTATTTCCCATTCGGAAATTGCACAATTAATATCGCCAATAAAATATGTGTTTTAAAAAATCAAAATTTGAATAACGAAATTTTCTGACCTGTGTCAAACTACAGCGTTGCCAAAAAAGACTTAGACTAAGCATTCAAAATGCGGCAACTAAACCATAATCTATTTTGAAAATCTTTTAGATGGCTACTCATTAAAATTCAAACTTATAATTGTCAAATTCTGTTTTTTAAAAACGATTCAAAACTGACCGCCTTGTCATAAGAATGGTACCACAAACTGATGAGTCAAGATTTTGTAAATGCTACAATCCCGGAATCTCAGAACCCTTTAAAACTACATTCTTGCCAAATATAAATTAAGCAATAAACGATTTCTTACTCAATTTCCATATTTTTGCCATAAAATTTGGCAAATGGACTACAATCATAGGGAAGTAGAAAAAAAATGGAAACAATACTGGCAGAACAATCAGGTTTACAAAGTAGAGGATAATTTTGATAAACCTAAGTATTACGTCCTGGATATGTTTCCTTATCCATCAGGGGCCGGTCTCCATGTTGGCCATCCATTGGGATATATTGCCTCCGATATTGTAGCAAGACATAAAAAGATGAGTGGTTACAATGTATTACATCCAATGGGATTTGATGCATTTGGTTTGCCTGCGGAGCAGTATGCCATCCAAACAGGAGTGCATCCTTCTAAATCCACCATGGATAACATCCAAAGATATCGTGACCAACTTTCGAATATAGGTCTGAACTACGACTGGAGCCGTGAGGTCATAACCTGTGATCCTTCCTACTATCGTTGGACACAATGGATATTCTTAAAGCTGTTTAATCATTACTTCAACATCACCCATAAAAGTGCAAGACCGATTGACGAATTAATTAGTCATTTCGAAACCAATGGATCTGTTGACGCGCAGGCATTTGGATTAGAAGATATAAATTTTACTGCAGATGAATGGCATAACATGTCGTCCATAAAAAAATCCAATATCCTGATGAACTATCGTCTGGCATATAGAAAAGAAAGTTTTGTAAATTGGTGTGAAGGTTTGGGTACCGTACTTGCCAATGACGAAATAAAAGACGGTGTTTCAGAAAGAGGTGGGTTTCCTGTGGAGAAAAAACCAATGATGCAATGGGCATTGCGCATCTCCGCTTACGCTGAAAGATTGTTGAATGATCTGGACAATCTGGAATGGTCAGAAGCCTTAAAAACCATGCAGAAAAATTGGATTGGAAGATCAACCGGAGCTCAGATAAATTTTAAAATAAAAGACAGCAATCAAAGTTTAGAGATTTTCACCACCAGACCCGACACAATTTTTGGGGTGAGTTTTATGGTTATTGCTCCTGAACATGAGATGGTAATTGAACTTACCACAGACCCCCACAAACAAGTGGTAGGAGAATACCTGGAGTATGTCAATAAAAGAACAGATCGCGAAAGACTAGCAGACACGAAAACCGTAACCGGCGTTTTCACAGGATCCTATGCCATCCATCCGATTTCAGGAGAGAATATACCGATCTGGATATCCGAATATGTTCTCATAGAATACGGTACGGGAGCAATAATGGCAGTACCGGGTCATGATTTAAGAGACCAGGCATTTGCCTTAAAATTCAATCTTCCTGTAATCACTGTAGTGGATCAGTCTTCTTTTCCGAATGCTGGATTGGAAGAAAAAAATGGGTATATGATAAATTCAGGTATACTCAATGGACTATCCGTAAAAGATGCCATCCACAAAATCATCGGTGAAATAGTAAGTCGCCAAATAGGCAAAGAAAAGGTGCAATACAGAATGCGCGATGCAAACTTCAGCCGTCAAAGATATTGGGGGGAACCATTCCCAGTCTACTATGACCATGAAGGGGTATGCCATCCAATGGAAGAATCAGAATTACCCCTCACACTTCCCCAAATTGACCAAATCAGCGCGAGTTCCGGTGGAAAATCACCTTTAGCCGCTGCAGGCGAATGGGTCAATTTTGAAGAAGGCAAAACAAGAGAAACGGATACCATGCCCGGTTACGCCGGCTCAAGTTGGTATTTCCTCAGATACATGGACGCTAAGAATAACAATGAATTTGCCTCTAAAGAAAACATGGCCTACTGGAAGGATGTAGATCTTTATATTGGAGGTACTGAGCATGCAGTAGGTCATCTGATGTATGCGCGTTTCTGGCATAAATTTTTGAACGATCTTGGATATGTACCCACTACTGAACCCTTTAAAAAATTAGTCAACCAGGGTATGATACAGGGAATGATCGAAAGCATTTGCCTGGTCAAGGAAAGTCAACCGCCACACTTTATTTCAAACGATATATCTCAAAAGTATTCTTCTGATGCAATTGCTCACATTCCGGTACATAAAGATTTTGTAATTAACTATGGAACGAGTGAGGCTCATTTAAATTTGGAAGGCATACAAAAGTTTTTGGATTGGAGATCAGATTATTCCAGTGCAATTTTTGAAAATGAAAATTCAGTGGGTGCCATTAATGCATTACCAAAAGACTTTAAAATAAAAACAAAAACGGAAGTTGGTAAAATGTCCAAACGATACCACAATGTGGTAAACCCGGATGATGTTGTGGAAGAATATGGGGCGGATTGTTTTAGAATGTATGAAATGTTTCTGGGTCCGATTGAAGATTCTAAACCATGGGACACGAAAGGAATCAGTGGTGTCGCAGGCTTTCTTAAAAAATATTACCAGTTATTTTATGGCGATAAAAACCAGTTCAAACTTTCAGACGAAACTCCAACTTCCGAGGAATTGAAAATACTGCATACTTGCATCCGGAAAGTAAATAACGACGTTCAGGTTCTTTCATTCAATACTTCGGTTAGTGCATTTATGATTTGTGTGAATGAATTACGAAAATTAAATTGCAATAAAAAAGATATTCTGTTGCCACTAAATAATCTTCTTGCCCCATTCGCACCATTTATAACAGAAGAAATTTATTTTGCCTCCGGTGGCCATGGTTCTGTTCACCAACAGGATATGCCCGTACATAATGAAGCTTATCTTACTTCGGATGAAATAAGCTACCCGGTGAGTATAAATGGTAAAAAACGATGTGAATGGCCTGTAAGTAAATCTAAACCAGAATCAGAACTCATGCAGGAAGTTCTATTGCTGGATGAAATAAAAAAGTGGGTCGAAGGTCAGTCTATCAAAAAAATCATAATTGTACCTGGCAGAATGATAAATATAGTTTTATAATTTGGGATACCATTCTTCAAAAATATTTGCGGTAATCTCAAATAATTACAACAATTTTATCAATAGATATTTTGGAGTCAAGTAAATTTTATGGGGATTAAGTAGAAATTAAACATCTTTAATAGCTGCATTGATTATATTTCGACGCCTCATCATATCATTATCGAATGAGAAATTCAGATCGGCCTTTTTCATTTTAGCTAAAACGGATTTAAAAAGCGTTAAAAACAAAATACTGTTTGAGCCCGCATTCAGTTAGGCTAATAAATTTATGACACTAAGGCCTGGAGCTATTATTGCGGATTAAGGCGAGTTTATTTTGTTTAGCTTTTTAAAACCGTTTTAGCGTTAAGAAATGAAAACAGCCTTGATTTTTTTTGGTTCTTTTTTGTATCAAAACAAAAAAGAACAAGGTTAATAGGATGGAACTTAGTACAACTTTAGAGAACAACGGGGTGTGCAAAACTTGATTCTCCACAAATTTTTGATTTAACCCTCTTTTGACCAGAACAATTTTGTTATTTGGTTCTTGTCCAACTTACCCATTAATTCTCCAGGCCATTCTTGCACTTAGATTTCTTGGCGCTTCCATCAAGCCGGGTCTGAAGGTATAAGATTCATTGAAGGCATTATTCAGATTAAGCTGGAGTTCATATTTTTCAAATTGATAACCAATTCTGAAATCATATATCCGGTAACCATAATTATGCTTTTTTCTAAATTCTTTCACGCCCGGAATAAATACATCCACTTCAAATAGCCAATCTACTGCCGCCACATGACTTGCATAGTTGAAATTTAATCCTGCAAAAAATTTCTTAAACTGGTATTCAACATCCCATCTAAATAAATGCTTGGAGCGGTACTTCAGAACATTTTCGGTGGATGTAGAACTTGCAGCATTTCGTTGGGCTTGAGTTGCCTTATCCAATGCATTTATGGCAACGTCCTTACCGGTGATATCCCATTCTCTGAACTTTGGATCAATATAGGTATACCCTCCTGCAATTTGAATTTTTTGATCTCCAAAATCAATGACGCCTTGGGTGCCAATTTCAAATCCTTTAATACGGGTGTCCCCAACATTTTGGGATTGAAATAAAAATCTGAAATCTTTAAACAATAATGAAAATTCCATCATGTTCTGATACCTGGAAAGAAATCCGGACAAGTCTACCATACCTTTGAATCTGCCCAAGATTACTCCCTGCTTGATACCAATTTCATAGGAATCACCATACTCTGATTTTAGATCAGGATTTGGTGTTACCATGACACCTCCGGCGTTTGTAGTGATGTATTTCTCTGCTATCGTAGGGAAGCGAAATCCTTGCCCCCAACTGGCTCTTAAATAAGTGGCAGCCATAAGTCTATAATTGGCACCCAAACGAAATACAGGACGTTGATCTACGGATGGATTTTTAATTATTTTTCCGGAAATTGAATTAGGACCAGTCAGGCTAAAATACTCATATCTTACACCTGCACTGAGATTTAGTCTTTCGAATAATTTTTGCTCAAATTGTACATAGGATGCCAGATTAAAACTATTAAAAACAGTATCGGAATAAAGCTTTGCATTGATGTACGATGAACTACCGACAATACCTGCATTAAAACTCATACCAATCGATTCAAATGTTTTTTGAATCTGATACTCGGCATACAAATTCTCACTTTTATTGGATTGGTTATTGTCCACGTTATTGTCCACGTGCAACCACCTGGTCATGAGTTTGTGTTTATAATTTTTTGCTGTAAAATATTGAATAGAAGGATCCAGAGAAAATCTCAACTTTTTAGAATTGCTGTATGAGGTAGTGTCTCCGGAATAGGATCCTTCAGCATTCCAGTAAAAAAAACTGGAACTACTTCCGGTATTCACATTAAGTCCCATAGTAGCTATTAATCTTTCACTAAAATGCTGTGTCACGATTCCATTAATACGGAAATTCTGACTGTTATTACCCTCATTGAATCCTGTTTTATTGCCATAATACCCTCCAAGGACCAGATCAGTAGATTGGAATTTTTGCCGGTGCACAAAAGTGCTGATAAATTCACCGGGCTGTATGTTGTTACCTTTTCCCCACCATTGATTTCCGGGTTTTGGTGTCAGAAATAATCTTGGGATTATACTAATCCTTGTGAATGGTTCCGTCGAAGGCTTGATGTTACGGAAATGAATGATGCCGTTCATGGCAGCAGAACCATATAATGCGGATGCCGCTCCCTTTACTATCTCAATTTGTCCAACATTCTCCAATGGTAAATCATCCCAATTGGGAAATCCGGCATCGGGTTGTAGAATAGGAAGGTCATCCATTATTAACATCACTCGGCTTCCTGCACCATAGCTATAACCTGACCCTCCTCTAATGTTAGCTTGCCCATCTAAAATTTGAACGCCTGGTACTCGATCTAAAACTTGCTGAACAGAAGTCGAGGTTAAACGCTCAGGGTATTCAGGCTTAATCAGCTCCATGGATATTGGCGATTCACTGATGGGTCTTTCAAATCTGGAGGAACTGATAACCGCAGTTTGCAACAACACATTTTCTTCTTCCATCAAAATATCTAATGGCCCACGTTCAACATCTGCCTGTACCAATTTAATCTCTAAATTCTTATAACCCAGATAGCTGAAATTCAATTGTTTAGTGCCACTTTGGTCCATGGTGATTTGAAAATAACCATTTTCATCGGTAACACTCCCGGAAGTTCCAGCCCTTATAATTACGCCCTGAAGTGGGTGCTTGGTCCTCCCGTCCTTTACCTTACCTTCTATCTTCTCCTGTGCTTGCAATATGGAGGAAGTCTCAAAAAAATGAAGGACAAGGCCCAAAATTGTAAAAATCCTAAAGATTTCCCTTCGACTAATATTGAATATCTGTAACTTGCCCATCAAATTAAATTGGATTATGAAACAATTATACTGCTTTTTTATACTTTTCCTTGCTTTGCAAAACGGATTTTCTCAGGCATGTCTGCCTGACAGCACCGTAAAGGATTCTGCTGTAGGTGTTTACCCTAAACCTATTTCTCCTACAAACCCTAATGGTGGAATCAATAAACCCGCCTGCATCAACAAACCCTTCGAATTTAACCTGACAGTCAAAATCTCTGACACGGTTACCATTCCGGGTGTGCCTATACCTGTAAACCTGAATTTTGCTAAAATTCCAACTAAAGATGCAATCTCCGGTTTACCAAAAGGAATCGGTTATGAGTGTAATCCACCGGACTGTATTTTTCCGAAAAACTCCATTGGATGTTTAATCTTAAAGGGTACGCCAACTTCTGATAATACACCTGGCATTTACCGCCCGGTGATCAAGATTACCTTGTCTACCTTGTTCGGTAATTTTGACCTGGAATATCCCGGACAATTTTTTCCCGGTGAATATCTCCTGACTTTATTGGATGAGAAATGTAATGTATCTACCAGAAATCCACTTGAATTTAAAAATCTTTGGTATCCTGCCATATCCTCCGGAATGATATTAAATCCAATGCATCAATACGGAAAAATTGAATTGTTAAATTCTTTTGGCCAAAAAGTTTGGGACACTAAATCCTTTTCTGGTCAGCAATTTGATTTTCCAACTAATATTCCCGATGGTATGTATTTAATTTGTTGGACAGAGCAGGGAATTCATTTTGCTCAAAAAATATTGCTCCAAAGAGGATAGACTACCCAGTAATTTAATACTGAGTAGCCTTTTCCAATGTCTGATTCTATTTTCCTCTTAAGTAAATCGATCAGTCCTCTTTTGGCTTATTGATCTTGTAAATTTCATTCACCACAATTTCTGTGACATACTTTGTTTGTCCTGATTTGTCTTCGTAAGATCGTGACGAAAGTTTTCCCTGGATCATGACTTCATTTCCTTTTGCCAGGTAATTGCTCAGATATTCTGCTTTTTTATCCCAGGCAATGAGATTTAACCATTGGGTGTTGTTGGTCTTCTCCCCTTTTGCGGTAGTATAAAATTCATTTACTGCAATGGACACTCTTGCTAACTTCTTCCCTTTGTCAAGATTTGTAAGTTCCGGATCTTTTCCTAAATGTCCAACCAATTGAACTGAATTGCGTAGTGTATTCATAATATAAAATTTAAACGTGAAACAAAATTTTGATGGATAATTAATTTATGCGACTTGTTCTTTTTTCATTTTCATAAAATCAGAAACCAGAATTTCAGTAATCGTCTTTGGGATACCATTTTTATCCTCATAGGATCGGGTAACCAACTTACCCTTAACAAGAACTGTGGTTCCTTTCTCCAGAATCTTACTCATGTTCTCGGCCAAAGGTCCCCAGGCTACAAGTTTGTGCCAGTGCGTGTTGGTGATGTGTTCACCATTGTTTGAAGTATAGGTCTCATGGGTAGCTAAAGTTGCTTTGGCTACCAACCTGCCTTTTTCAAGGGTGATCAGTTCTGGAGTTTTTCCAAGGTGTCCAATCAATTGGACTGAATTGCGTAGTGTGTTCATAAAATTTAATTTAAACGTGAAACAAATTGTTAATAAAAAAATTGACAGGACAAAGGTGAGATGCTTACAAATCCTGACTCGTAATTCTAACGGGTATATCCGAATGTATCCGTAAATAAACGTATAATTACGGCTAAAGGCCCGCTGCGTAAAGACTTTCTAAAAAACATTAAAATAGAATTCTGTCCACCAAAATGAATATTTTGCAATTAATAAATTTAAAAATCACAAATGCAGTAATCTTTGAAAACAATGTACGACGTTCAAAGTCCTAAACTAAAATATAAAGAATAATCCAACCATAGATAAAGCATACATTATCTAAATAATAGTGTTGATGATAAACTGAATTAAACCTTGCATTTGACTCTGTTGGGGTAAAATTCTATAACCCCTCTGTTAAATTAATATAGGCCACATAAACCTGCCAAGGAAATATTTGTTGTAACACTCTACAATCGTAAATTTATACCTGCTTCCTTCCTATTTTAGAAAAATCATCCATGAAAATTCTTTTGCATTATTTAAAGCCCCATAAATGGCTCGTCATATTTACGCTTTTGATGGCCGCCATCAACACCGGCTTTTCTTTGATTGACCCTATCCTGCTAGGCAAACTGGTTTCCCTTGCTTCTGATCATCAATCCTCGAGTAACGGATTTACTTACTATGACTTTTTCTGGAAATTTGAATGGCTTACACGGAGAGATAAACCCTACCTTCAACTAGGTGTTTTTTACATTCTCATTTTTTCCATTTCTGTTGCCATGATCAGCCGTATTGCCAAGGCATTTCAGGATTATTCCTTGAACGTGGTCATTCAAAAGTTCGGCGCAACAGTTTTTACGGATGGCTTGCAGCATGCCATGAAACTCCCCTATCAGGAATTTGAAGATCAACGCAGTGGCGAAACCCTTTCGATTTTAACTAAAGTCAGGGCGGATGTGGAAAAATTCATGATCAGTTTTATCAATGTGCTCTTTGGGGTTTTAATAGGAGTTGTTTTTGTATTTTCTTATGCAGCAGTCTTCATTAACTGGCGAATACCCATTGCTTATTTAATCGGAATTGCCATACTTACCTTCATTACAAACATCCTCAGTAAAAAAATAAAACTCATCCAAAAAAATATAGTTGGCCAAACAACTGCGCTTGCCGGTTCTACTACTGAATCGCTTAGAAACATTGAACTCGTAAAAAGTCTTGGGCTCACGCATCAGGAAGTGGAAAGACTCAATAAAAACACCTATAAGATCCTGGGCCTTGAACTGTCTAAAGTAAAAAGGATTCGAAGCATCAGTTTTATCCAGGGCACTTTGGTAAATACTTTGAGACAGGTCATCTTGTACATCATCATGTGGTTAATTTTTAGAAATGAAATGGATGCCGGTCAATTGGTGACCATGCAGGTATTTTCATTTTTTATATTCGGTCCATTGCAGGAAATTGGAAACATCTTACTCTCTTATCGCGAAGCAGAAGCCTCGCTGAATAATTTTGACCAACTGATGAAAAAGGCACCGGAAAGTATTCCGGACGATCCAAAACACCTTGGAAATATCGAGGAATTATCCTTCCATAATGTTTCCTTCAAACACCAGACTGCCATGCACAAGGCCATTGACAACATCAGCTTTAGTGTACGATCCGGAGAAACGATTGCCTTCGTTGGTCCAAGCGGTAGCGGCAAGTCCACACTCATGAAATTATTGGTAGGTTTGTATCGCCCGTTGACCGGTAACATTTATTATAATGGTCTAAACGAAACTGAAATTCTTTATGATGATCTTCGAAATCAAATTGGATTCGTAACACAGGACACTAATTTGTTCAGCGGTACCATCAAAGAAAATTTAATTTTTGTAAAACCTGATGCAACAGATTCTGAAATTACAGATGCTCTTCACAAAGCCTCTTGCACGTATTTATTATCCAAAGCGGATAAAGGTCTCGACACGGTAATTGGCGAAGGTGGATTAAAATTAAGTGGCGGTGAAAAACAAAGATTGTCCATCGCAAGAGCACTACTCAGAAACCCTCACCTACTCATTTTTGATGAAGCAACATCTTCACTGGATTCTATCACGGAAGAAGAAATAAC
>Ga0075163_10008656_pt1 | contig 13375 bp, 13 predicted proteins | sample JI1023141ADNA_FD_71478 | JGI IMG/M metagenome (GOLD analysis project Ga0075163, IMG submission 71478) | Wastewater effluent complex algal communities from Wisconsin, to seasonally profile nutrient transformation and Carbon sequestration -... | ecosystem: Engineered > WWTP > Effluent > Algae...
GAAGTGACCAGCGGCGTGACCATGGTCTTCATCGACGGCGTGGAACAGCCGCTGAACGACCACCAGACCCGCCTGCGCGATCGCTATAAGGGCTCACCGACTGAGGGCGCGCTGCCCAAGGCCTACGACTGGTAGGCCTGCCTGCGCGCTTTCTGGTTGCATTTGCGTTTCGATCTGCTACCTATGTTGACGCCGTCAACATAGGGGCTGTTTCATGGGCACTGCACTGGTTTCGCTGATCGCCGCCGCCACCGCCTTTGTTGGCACCCATTTCGCGCTGTCGCATCCGCTGCGCGCGCCGCTGGTGCGGTTGACGGGGGAGAAGGCGTTCCCCGCGCTCTACTCATTGGTCGCCTTTGCCACGTTCGGCTGGATGGTCATGGCGTTTCGCGCCATTCCGCCGACCGCGCCGCTGTGGCAAGGCTTTGCCAGCGGCCCGTGGATCATCGCCACCGTACTGATGTTGCTGGCATCGGTGCTGCTGACCGGCTCGTTCATCGGCAACCCGGCGATGCCCGCTCCGGGCGCGGCGGAGCTCGCCGCCAATGGCCCGCACGGGGTGTTCCATGTCACCCGCCACCCGATGATGTGGTCGTTCGCGCTGTGGAGCGTGAGCCATGTACTGGTCAGTCCAACCCCGCGCGTGATCGTGCTGAGCCTTGCGGTAGCCGTATTGGCGCTGGTCGGTTCGCACATGCAGGATCGCAAGAAAGCGGTGCTGATGGGCGCGGCCTGGCAGGGCTGGGAAGAACGGACCAGCTATTGGCCCAAGCTGGGCGCGCTGGGCAAGGCCGGGGCTGTTCCATGGATTGGCGGGATCGCGCTGTGGCTCGCCGCCAGCTGGGCGCATGGCTGGCTGATTGCCATCCCGGCGGGCGTGTGGCGGTGGCTTTGACTTAGAGTCCCGCGAGCCAGTCGAGCTCTGCGAGCTGCGCCTGGGGTCCGTAGGCAAGTTCGTGGCCGACACTAGGCACCAGCACCAGTCTCGCTCGCTGATTGATGCGCGCAAGCCGTTCGGAATGCGAATGCGGGATCAGTCCATCGGCCGTACCGTGCAAGATCAAGATTGGCGCAGCAACCCGGCCGATTTTGGCAGCATTGTCGAATTGATCGCGGATCAGCAAGCGTACCGGAATCCAGGGAATTTTCTCCGCCACGACATCTGGCAAACTTGAAAACGGGGACACCAGAATCAACGCTGCTGGAGTGGTCTCAACAGCGAGTTGCGTTGCTGTACCACCGCCTATCGAATTGCCGATCAGTAGAATTTGCCCAGAAGCAAAGCCCCTCGCTTTGAGCCACGCCAGCGCCGCTCGGCCGTCCAGATAGAGCCCTTGTTCGGTTGGCTTGCCGGGATTGCCGCCATAGCCGCGATACTCCGGCAGTAAGACTCCGTAACCCGCTTCGGCAAGCCCGGCAATGGCACTGGCTCCGCCGGACCAGCTGTCACCATTCCCGTGGAAAAACAGCACGACCGGCCGGCCCGGCCTTGGGGCACGCCAAACGCCAGCCAGATTGAGTCCATCGGCGGTCTGGAATGTGACGCGCTGGTAGCCAGCGGGAACCGATGGGAAGGTCTTTGGTGCGGGAAAGATCAAAGCCCGCTGGGCTACGAACATCCCAGCGAGAACCAGCGTGCAGAGAGCTGCGATTGCAAGAACAGACCAGCCCAACGGCTCAATCCGGCTCAAGCCCGCGCCTCTTCGACACCCGCCGAATTATGCCGCAGCGCCTTCAGCACGCTATCGACAATCCCGGCGGCGTTGAGCCCGGCGGTATCATACTGCTTGTCCGGCGCATCGTGGTCCTGGAACACGTCCGGCAGACGCAGCGTGCGGATTTTGAGGCCGGCGTCGGTCAGGCCTTCGTCGCTGGCCATGGTCAGCACGTGGGCGCCGAGGCCGCCGATCGAGCCCTCCTCGACCGTCACGACCACTTCGTGTGTGGCCATCAACTGGCGGATCAGATCCACGTCGAGTGGCTTGGCAAAGCGCAGATCGGCGACCGTGGTCGACAGCCCCTTGGCCTCCAACTGATCAGCCGCCTTGAGCGCTTCAGCCAGCCGCGTGCCGAGCGAGAGGATTGCAACCTTGGTGCCCTGCTTGACGATCCGGCCCTTGCCGATTTCCAGCTGTTGCGGCTCGGCTGGCATTTCCACGCCGGTGCCATTCCCGCGCGGATAGCGGAAGGCAATCGGGCCGCTGTCATGCAGTGCGGCGGTATAGGTCATGTGGACCAGCTCTGCCTCGTCCGCCGCGGCCATCACCACGAAATTGGGCAGGCTGGCGAGGTACGTAATGTCGAACGATCCGGCATGGGTCGCGCCGTCCGCACCGACCAGCCCGGCGCGGTCGATCGCGAAACGGACCGGCAGGTTCTGGATCGCTACATCGTGGACCACCTGATCGTAGGCGCGTTGCAGAAAGGTCGAATAGATCGCGCAGAACGGCCGCATCCCTTGCGCGGCGAGGCCAGCGGCAAAGGTCACCCCGTGCTGCTCGGCGATGCCGACATCGAACGCGCGGTCCGGGTGCGCCTTGGCGAATTTGTCTACGCCGGTACCGCTCGGCATGGCGGCGGTGATTGCGCAGATCAGCGGATCGGTATCGGCGAGCTTGGCCAGCGTTTCGCCGAACACGTTCTGATAGGCCGGGGCTGATGCCGCGGCCTTGACCTGCTCGCCGGTGATCACGTCGAATTTCTGGACGCCGTGATACTTGTCAGCGCTGGCCTCTGCCGGGCCATAGCCCTTGCCCTTTTGGGTCACGACATGGATCAGGCACGGCCCTTCGGCGGCATCGCGGACGTTCTCCAGGATCGGCACCAACTGGTCGACATTGTGACCGTCGATCGGGCCCACGTAGTAGAACCCCAGCTCCTCAAACAGCGTCCCACCCATCGCCATGCCGCGAGCGAACTCGTCGGTCTTCTTGGCGGCCTTATGCAACGGTTCGGGCAAGCGCCGCGAGATCCGCCTGGCAATATCGCGGATATGCAGGAACGGCCGCGAGGAGACCAGCCGCGCCAGATAGGCCGACAGCCCACCAACCGGCGGCGCAATCGACATATCGTTATCGTTGAGGATCACGACCAGCCGGTTCCCGGCCGCCGCAGCGTTGTTCATCGCCTCATAGGCCATGCCCGCGCTCATCGCGCCGTCGCCGATTACGGCAATGCCCTTGCCGTCCGTGCCCGCCAGCTTGTTCGCAATCGCAAAGCCAAGCGCGGCCGAGATTGAGGTCGAGCTGTGCGCCGCGCCGAACGGATCGTACTCGCTCTCACTCCGCTTGGTGAAGCCCGACAGGCCGCCGCCGCTGCGCAGGGTGCGGATCCGGTCACGCCGACCGGTCAGAATCTTGTGCGGATAGGCCTGATGGCCGACATCCCAGATCAACCGATCATCGGGCGTATTGAACACATAGTGGATCGCGACAGTCAGTTCGACCACGCCAAGGCCGGAACCAAGGTGGCCGCCGGTGGTGCCGACTGCGGAAATCATCTCGCTGCGCAATTCATCGGCCAGCTGGCGGAGCTGGCCGGGGGCCAGCTTGCGCAGATCGGCGGGAACATCGACAGTATCGAGCAGCGGAGTTGCCGGTTTGGAGCTCATAAGGTTTGCCTTACACGCAGGTTTCAATCGTGTCGATTGTCACTAAGGTGCAGAAACGATGGACAACCCAAGGAGTTCCACCAATGTCATTGCCAGCCAACGCGCAGCCAGTCACCTTTGTGCTGACCGCTAACCGCGCCAAGGCTCTACCGTTCTACCGCGATGTGCTGGGGCTGCGACTGATGGGCGAGGATGCGCACGCCGCAACATTCGATCTGGGCAACCGAACGCCGCTTAGGCTGACCGACGTGCCCAATCATCAAGCCTCCGGTCACACGGTCGTCGGCTGGCATGTGCCTGATATCCGCGCGGCGATTGCGGCACTGCGCGGGAAAGGCGTGGAATTCCAGATTTACGAAGGCTTTGGACAGGATGCGGACGGGGTTTGGGCGTCACCCGATGGCGGCGCCAAAGTGGCCTGGTTCCATGACCCGGACGGCAACGGGCTGAGCCTGACACAGGTCGGTTAAGCGGCGCCTAGCTGCAGTCGGAGCAAACGCCGCGCAGCTCGACCACCGGGCGGATATCGGCAAACCCGGCCTTGCGGGCTGCATCGACGAGCGCGCCGGTAAGGCTGTCATCGTCGAGGTGGGTGGCGCGGCCACATGAATCGCAGATCAGGAAGATGCAGTCGTGGCGGCAACCAGGGTGCGGATTGGCGATATAGGCATTGGCGCTTTCGATCCGGCGGGCAAGATTGCTGGCGACGAAAAGGTCGAGAATCCGGTAAACCGAATTGGCCGCAACCCGCTTTCCGCGTGCATTGGATACCGCTTCGGCGATGTCATAGGCTGAGGCTGGGCGGGGCTGAGCTGACAGTGCCTCGAACACTTCAGCGCGCATCCCGGTCCACTGCTCGCCCGCGTCGGTCAATGCCTTCGCGGCTTCTTCGATCAGGCTTTGCCCGGTCGGTTCGTGGTGATGGTGGTGATGTGCGCTGGCCATGGCAGCGATATAGGCGGGCGCGCGCCAAACGGCAAATTTAGCGGGTGGGCAGCTCTACCGGAGCCACCAAAGTCTGGTCTGGCATCACAGTCGCAGCCTGAGCCTGCGGAATGACGCCCTGATCGGGTCGGTGGGTCATCACTGCACCCAGCGCGATGCCGCCGAGGACAAAGCCGATGGCAAAGGAACGGTACAGATCGGCTTTGAACAGGCCCATGGGGGAATCACTCAGACTAAGGGTTTTTGCTTGACCGCCCTCGTGCAGAACCTGTCCTTACCGTCCAGTGAACGCGCAGTTCATTTTCACGTCATCGCGGTGAGGCGAAGGGTCAGCGCGGTGAGCGGAGCGCCGATCAATGCCGGAAATGGCGCATCCCGGTGAACACCATCGCCAGACCCGCTTCGTTGGCGGCATCTATCACCTCAGCATCGCGCATTGATCCACCTGGCTGGATGACGGCGGTTGCCCCCGCCTCAGCAGCAGCCAGCAGGCCATCGGCGAACGGGAAGAACGCGTCCGAAGCGACTGCGCTGCCATAAGTGCGCGGGGCGGCCCAGCCGAATTTCTCGGCGGCTTCGGCGGCCTTCATCGCGGCGATCCGGCTCGAATCGCGGCGGTTCATCTGGCCGGCACCGATCCCGGCGGTGATCCCGTCCTTGGCGTAGACGATCGCGTTCGATTTGACGTGGCGGGCGACCGTCCAGGCGAACAGGCAGTCCTTCAGCTCCTGCTCGCTGGGGGCACGGCTGGTCACCACTTTGAGGTCAGCCTCAGTGATCGCGCCATTATCGCGGGTCTGAACCAAGAGCCCGCCGGTGATCGGCTTGATCGAGAGGCCGCCACGGCGTGGATCGGGTAGATCGCCGGTCAGCAGCAGCCGCAGGTTCTTCTTTTTCGCAAAGGCGGCAATGGCAGCTTCGTCGGCACCCGGCGCAACGACCACTTCGGTGAAGATCGCGCAGATCGCTTCTGCCGTCGGGCCGTCGAGCGGGACATTGACCGCGACGATTCCGCCGAATGCTGAAACATCGTCACAGGCGAGGGCACCTTGCCAGGCTTCGAGCAGGGTGGCGGCCTGCGCCACGCCGCAAGGGTTGGCGTGCTTGACGATCACCACGGCGGGCGCTTGCCCGCGAAACTCTGCGCAAAGTTCAAGCGCGGCATCGGCATCGGCCAGATTGTTGTAGGATAGTTCCTTGCCCTGGATTTGGCGAGCCTGCGCAATTCCCGATCCATGCGGGCCTTTGGGCAGATAGAGCGCGGCGCGCTGGTGCGGGTTCTCACCATAGCGCAGCTCTTCGCGGCGAGTGCCGGTGATCGCCAGCATCTCAGGAAACAATTGCTGCTGATCGGCAAAGGCGAACCACTGGCTGATCATCGCATCATAGGCGGCGGTCGCGGCAAAGGCCCGCGCGGCCATCAGACGGCGAAAGTCATAGCCGGTCGCGCCGTCATGCGTTTCCAGTTCGGCCAACAGCCCGGCATAATCCGCTGGATCGGTGACGATGGTAACGAAGGCGTGATTTTTCGCCGCAGAGCGGACCATGCTTGGCCCGCCGATGTCGATATTTTCGATCACTTCGTCGCGTTCGGCACCCTTGGCGACGGTCGCTTCGAACGGATAGAGGTTGACCACCACCAGATCGATTGCGCCAATGGCGTGTTCGGCCATGGCGGCGGCGTGCTCTGGATTGTCGCGCACCGCAAGCAGTCCGCCGTGTACCTTGGGGTGGAGCGTCTTGACCCGCCCGTCCATCATTTCGGGAAAGCCGGTCAGTTCGGAAATATCCATCACGGTCAGGCCCGCTTCGCGCAGCGCCCTAGCCGTGCCGCCGGTCGAGACCAGTTCGACCCCGCGTGCGGCCAGCGCCTGCCCCAATTCGACCAGTCCGGCCTTGTCTGACACCGAAAGCAGGGCTCGGCGGATTTTTACTTCACTCACAACTCAATCCCTCGTCATTGCGAGCGAAGCGAAGCAATCCAGCGGACTGCGCGACGCTCTGGATTGCTTCGCCTCGCTCGCAATGACGAAGCGAACGGTTTGGCTATCCCATTTTCTTCAGCAGCCAGGCAAAGTTGCCGCCGCCGCGAGAGACCAGCCCGTGGATCACCAATTGCTGGATCGGCTGCGGGCGGCCCTGCCCATCGGCCCAGATGCTTTCCTCGATCGAGAGCTGCCCCTCACCGCCAACCCGGAATTGCCAGTACGATCCATCGGCCAGCGCAAGCCCTGCACCTTGGCCGTCCTCGCTCAGCCCGACCTCGATCCCGGCGCCAAGGTGGAACCGGATTGCAAAGCCGACCTTGCCGTTCTTGCCCTTGGACCCTGATGGAACCAGCAGATCTTCGCCGCGCAGTTCGGTGCCATCGTCGCGCAGGATCAGGATCCGGCGGTGGGTCAGACCATAGCGGCTGCCATAACCGTTGTGGCTGGCCTCCAACCGGGTCGCCCCGCCGCTCTTGTCGGCAACCAGGGTACGGCGGTCGATCTCGACCTCGGAAACTCCGCTGCCGATCTTGCCCGCCATCAGCACTGCAGTGGAATTGGCATCGTCGATCACCAGCGTGGAATGCGCCGCCGTGGCGCGGAGCCCTTGATCAAGGCGCACCGGCAACAGCCCGCCAACGCAGCCCGATCCGCCGCAATTGACCACGATCCGCTGAGCGGCATGGCTGAATTCGAACGCCAGCGTCGAAGCGCAGCCGGTTCGAGCGTGCTTGGCCAAGGGTGGCGGGGCCGCGTCAAATTGCAGGATGCCCTTCTGCGCAACCACCCGCTGATAGCCCCATTGGCGAACATCGCGTAGCGGCCGGGTTCGCACCCCGGTGGCAGCAACCAGTGCCGACAGGTCTCCTGCATCAATCGCCCACGAACCCTGCCATGATCCGAGTGAGCCATCACCGTGGGTCAGCGCCAGGAGTGGCGGAACCAGCAGCCCCATCATCGTTTCGAGCGCCTGCGGCGGATCGCGGCGAACTGCTTGATAGCATGCGCGCAGCTTGACCAGCAGTGTGATCGCCTCGATCTGTGCCAGCGGACTGCGTGACAGTACGCCGCCATCATCGCCAACCAGCTCGCCCAGCATGCGGACCAGTCCGGCCTCACCAAACAGACGCCGCGGCTTGCCATCGGGCAGCAGCAGGCCTGCTGCAACGATCCCGCACCAGCCCGCAACCTGCGCCAACAGGTCTTCGCCGCGGCCGACATTCTTGTCGAGCCACCGCGCCGTATCGTTAAGTGCGGCGAGCACCTTGGCGCGCAATACTTTGTCGTTGCCGGACAGGATCAGCGGGGCGTGAACCAGCCAATTGAGTTCGCGGGCACCCGCATTGGCGAGGCTCCAGGCCGGACCCTTGCCAGGTCGGGCGGGCGCTTTGGGATTGACGCCGAGCCACTGGGCCATGATCCGTTCGGCCACCGGCACTACGGTTTCACGCGGGGCGCTGGCTTCCAGATCGGCCAGCCAACTGAACGAATGAACCACCCGTTCGAGCGGCGGGGCAAGTCGTGCCGCCCCGACGAAATCGATCTGGGCAATCGGCGATTTGACCCCGTGGACCAAAAAATGTCCGGCTCTGAGCGCTGTTCCGGCCACTTTGCTGCCCGGAAGCGGGTTGGTGACTGTAGCCAGCAAGCGCGGCTTGGCCGGCTTGCGGAACGGCGCGGCCAGCGTCGAGGTGGGGATGCCCAGACGATAAGCCAGCCGCAGCAGACGCTCGCCCGCGCCGACCGCAGGCGGGGCGAAATCAGCCAGCGCCAATGCGCGGCCCGGTTCGACCACTTCGCCGCCGTTCTGGGCTGCGGGAACCTCCTGCTCGTTCACCAGGCCGCCCTCATCCGACCGGCCCAGCGGAATCGCCGGTCCTTCGCGTGAATCGTCGTCCTGCGCGGTGGAGCGGGCGGTTAGGAGCGCATCGACCATGGCTCATCCCACCCCCTTCAGCGCGGCGATATTGGCGGCGTAGCAATCCGGCCCGCCCTTGAAGGTGGCCGATCCTGCGACCAGCACATCAGCCCCTGCATCAAAGCATTGCCGCGCGGTCACCACGTCGACCCCGCCATCAACTTCCAGCCGGACATCACGTCCGGTCTTGTCGATCGACTTGCGGATTGCCTCGATCTTGCGCAGCTGGCTGGAAATGAAGCTTTGTCCGCCGAACCCGGGGTTGACGCTCATCACCAAAACGAGGTCGATCTCCTCGTAGAGGTAGTCGAGCATCTTGGCCGGGGTGCCGGGATTGAGCGACAGACCTGCCTTTTTGCCCAGAGCCTTGATCGCCTGCACAGTGCGGTGGGCGTGCGGCCCGGCTTCGGGATGGAACGTGATGATATCGGCCCCAGCCTCGGCAAAGGCTTGCAGATAGGCGTCGACCGGACTGATCATCAGGTGGACATCAAACGGCTTGATAGTGTGGGGCCGCAGCGCCTTCACCACCATCGGCCCGATCGTGATGTTGGGGACGAAATGTCCGTCCATTACATCGACATGGATCCAGTCGGCTCCGGCTGCGTCAATCGCGCGCACTTCCTCGCCCAGCCGGGCAAAGTCGGCAGACAGGATCGAAGGTGAAATCAGCGGCGCAGGCATGAGCGGTTGCGAAGCTCCTTACTTGGCGCTTACCCACCACATCTGGGGGGGACAAGCGCGGCTTAGGGGCTTTTCCACACTGTATCTCGGGCACTTGGCCCGCGTTTTGCCCGCTCTGGCGCAATTGACCGGGGCGACCGGCGCAGGCATGGCACCGACAATGGATGAAACTGCCCTTTCCCACCCCGGCCCGGCGCTGCTCGCGGACGAAGCGCAAGTCCGTTATGGCCCGGTTCCGCGCGAACTGGGCGGGCGGGCGATGCCGCCGGGGTCTATGTTGCTGGTAGACGATTGCTTCCTGCTGCGCAGCCTTACCGGCTACGGCTATTTCTACCGCAAGGGCGAAGGGGTGATCGTCGAACGGGATGACGATGTTGATCCGGCGGAGGAAGCGCTCTGGCTTAACGGCAGTGTCTATGCCGCGATCGCCAGCATCAATGGCTACTTGCCGTTTCATGCTTCGGCGGTCGCTTGGCAGGGCGGGGTCTATGCCTTTTCTGGTCCTAGCGGAGCGGGAAAGTCGACTCTGGCAGCGGCACTGGGCCAACATGGCCTGCCGTTGTTTTGCGATGATACGCTGGTGCTCGATGTGTCTGATCCTGACAAGGTGCTCTGCCTACCGGGTCACAAGCGGCTCAAGCTGACCGATCAGGCGCTAACCTTGACCGGAGCCGCTGCGCAGGAGAAAGTCGCCCCGATGGTTGACAAGCACTATGCCGAACCCGTCGCCGGCACCTTGCGCGCGGTGCTGCCGCTCGCCCGGTTGACCTTTCTGGAATTGGGTGAACCGGTTGAATTCGCCCCGATAACCGGGGCAGAGCGACTGGCCCGGCTCAATGACGATCATTATACTGCCGAGCTTTTCGCCTGGGCGCAGAACGAAGGATTGGCAGCCCGCTTTGCCCGGATCGCGCACATTGCTGGCCGAGTGCCGATGCAGCGCCTGACCCGCCCGCATGACCCGGACCGCTTTGCCGAAGTAACCGCGCTGGTTGCGCACCAGATCAAGCAGGAAGGGCAGGAATGACCGCGATGCTCGTCAAAAATCCGAAGGCCTTTTCCGAAACCGCCATCGACGGCGAGGTGGTGCTGCTCAACTTGCGCGATGGGACCTTTTTCTCGCTGACAGGCACCGCCGCGCTGATCTGGCCGCTGCTTGACGGGACCCGCAGTCGGACGGCTCTGCTCGCTGAACTGGCACGGACGCATGGCGAGGTGGAGGCCGTGATTGCGCCTGACCTCGATGTCTTTCTGAACCAACTAGCCAAGGCCAGATTCATTGCCGGGGCCTAGCCCATGGCGGCTGCGGGGCCTTACGATCGAGGCAATGGCAGCGCTGATCGCAGCCCGGATAGCCATCGCCCTGATCCCGTTGGATCGATGGAAAGGCCACCTTGGGCTGGCCGGTACAGCAACCGAGCATGACTTGCTGGAAGCGCGGCGGTTGGCGCGCCACGTTGAACGGGCTGCTGGCCGACTGCCATTTGAAACCAAATGCTTACCGCGCGCGATTGCGCTCGGCCGCATGTTGCGGCGCCGACGCATCGTGCACGATCTCGTGCTGGCTGTGCGGCCAGCAGCAGCTCGCACCGGGCAAGATGATCTGCACGCCTGGGTCGAGGTCGAGAATGTCATTGTTCTGGGTGATTTGCCCGGTCCTTGGCTCACCTTGCTCCGCCTACCGCAAACGGTTCGTTGATATGTTGTGTTTTTCCGCCAAGGGGTTTATACCTAAGGAAATATATGGAGAGGATTGCAACCATCCTGTCCTCGGAGACCGCAACCGTGATCAAGACTTCCGCACCTGTACAGACCTGGACCAAGCCCGAACTCGTCAAATTGGGCGAACTCAAGGACGTGGCTGGCAACAACGCCATCAACAACGATGGCCCGAACAACGGCAAGAACCCGCTCCCGTCCTAATTCCGTTCGATTTGGTAACGCGCTGCGCCAGTCGCGCGACGATACCCTGATATGCTGGCGTTTTTCTCCGGACGAGATGGCGCGGAAGCGGGCCTTGGCGCGCGACTTGCGGCGAGTTTGGGATTGGTTGTCGGACTGTCAGCGCGCTCGATTGTTCGCGGCGACGCGGTCTTCGCCAGTCTTCCCCCGGTCGAGCATCTGCCTCCGCGCAATCGCCGCGCCAGACATCGCTGGCCAGCCTGGCATCCCACCATCAGCGCCTCTGGTAAGGCCGTGCTGTTCCATGGCTGGCTCGACAATTGCGTGGTCCTTGCCGCTGAACTTGGCCTGACAGGGGATGATCCTGCCGCAGTCTATGGCGCGGCGGTTGAGCGGTGGGGCGATGAGGCGGATAATCACGCAGAGGGACATTACTGCGCGATCAGTCATGACCCAGTACAGAACTGCGCCCGGCTGTCCCGATCCGCGCTTCGCGCTCCGCCGCTGCACTATTTTCATGCCGTAGACAGCATCGGTGCAGCCTCGGTTCCGCGTTGTCTTGAAGCCATGGGGCTGGAACGCCGCCTTAATCGGCGCAAGCTGGTCGATGCGCTTTATTTCAACCCGACCGAGGAAGAGGGCTTTCTTGAGGGTTCGTGGCGGGTCGGCTTGGGCCAGATTGTCCACCTGCGCCCCGGCGGATTCCAGACCTGTCGTTATTACGATCCACTCAAACTGAAGCTGGGTTGGCGGCGCGGCGATTCGCAGGCGCTGACCGAAGAAGCGGGCCGCTTGATCGAGCAGGCCTGTGCGGTTGCGGCGGCTGGAGCAGACTCGCCCGCCTTGACCCTGACAGCTGGACTCGATTCGACCAATGTCGCGGCACGGATGCTGCGGGTATTGCCGCCTGGGCAGCGACTCACGACGGTTACCTTTGTGCCGTCTGCCGAGATGACTCAGGCCGAATTGCCTTTTCGCAGCCTTGACGAGCGCGAGGCAGTCGAAGCCTTTGCGGCACGCCATCCCCGGATCGATCCGCAGTTCACCGACAATGCCGGTATCGGGTTCGACCATCGGTTGGAGCAGTTGTTCATGGCGATGGGGACCGGTCCGGCCTGCACCTCCATCAATTTCCGTTATCACGGGCTGTTCGATCGTGCGGCAGAGCAGGGCTGTGACCGGCTGCTGATTGCCGAAATGGGCGAAACCACCTTCAGCGCTTCAGGCGAATGGGCGTACGGTGAATTTTTGCGGCGAGGGGAATGGGAACGTCTGGTCGAAGCCCTCCGCGCCGATACCTTTGGTGGGCGTGGGATGCTGCGAAAACTGCTCTCGCGAGCGCTCATTCCTTTGCTCCCTGTTCGGCTGTGGCGCCACTGGAAAGCCTTGCGCGGGCAGGATGCAACGCCGCAGAACCTGGAGATCTCCGGGCTGACCAATCAGGCCCTGGCCGAATTCACCGTGATCGAGCGGGCCCGCGCTGCCGGGGTTTCCTATGAACGCGACCAGTATGGTTGCCGCCGCGAATGGTTGACAGACAGTTTGGCGCGCGGCGACATCGAAAGTTCCGACTGGCTGCAAGCGATGGAGCAGATTTACGAGCTGCGGATGCGCGATGTGCTGGCCTATCGCCCGCTGCTCGAATTCTGTTTCTCGCTGCCTTCGGACATGTTCATGCGGAATGGGCAATTGCGCTGGTTGGCGCGTGAACTGGCCCGCGGGATACTGCCTGAGGATCAACGGCTGTCGCGCGTGGTAGGCACGCAATATGCCGATTGGCACGCCCGGCTAACCCCACAGGTCCCCGCAATGCGCGCGGCTTTGCGTGCCGCGCGAGACGATCCAGACCTGTCATTCCTAGATTTCGACCGGCTGGAGCGCACGCTCGATACTTGGCCGACCGAATCGACCCTTGAAGACGAAGTCTATTTCCCCTGCGCTTTCACTCTGCCGCGCGCGCTGACCATGATCCGCTATGTGCAGTTCATGACGGGCCGGAACTCGGCTAGATAGCGGCAATGCCCAGTTCCCCCCTGACCTTGTGGAACGCGATCGACGCTGGCGGCTGGCGCCGTGCAGCGCTGCTGGCGGGCTTGATGCTTGCGGCCGGCCTGGCTGAGGCACTGGGCCTGATCCTGCTGGTGCCAATGCTGGAGGCGCTAGGTGCTGCGCCGGGCAGCACTGCGCTGCCGAGCGGCCTGGCGGCTCTGCTGCCAACGAGATTGGGCCCGCTATTGGCGCTGTTCGTGGCGCTGGTAGTGTTGCGGGCCGGTCTGGCTGGTGCACGCAATCTGGCTCAGCTGCATTTTGAAACCGCGCTGGTCGATG
>Ga0075163_10008657_pt1 | contig 13372 bp, 12 predicted proteins | sample JI1023141ADNA_FD_71478 | JGI IMG/M metagenome (GOLD analysis project Ga0075163, IMG submission 71478) | Wastewater effluent complex algal communities from Wisconsin, to seasonally profile nutrient transformation and Carbon sequestration -... | ecosystem: Engineered > WWTP > Effluent > Algae...
GCAGGTGGTTGCGCGATCCGCGCGCCAGGTTGTCGTAGACGGTGGCGAGGTCGGGGTGCGTGACCGTCAACTGTGCGGTCGCGAGGTCGTGGAGGTCGAGGTCCTCGATCGTGCAGCCGACCCCGATCGCGTCGAGCCCACCGGGCGCTCCCCGCCGAGCGAGCTCCTGGTAGAGCGTCGCGAGCTGCGGGTCCTGAAACTCGCCGGCGTCGAGCCCTTCCGCGGGGTCGTCGAGGTCGTAGGTCACGAGCAGCCCTCCGATCGCATCGAAGTGACGCTGCTCGCTCGCCTGGATGTTGCTGAAGATCGGGCCGCTCGCGGTCAGGACGCCGTACACGTCCCGGGCCAGCTTCTCCTCTTCGCGGGAGAACCGGAGCCCCGCGATCTCCGCCGAGGACAAGTCGCCAGGTGGCGCCGCGGCTGGAGGGGTCGCATCGGTACAGCCCACGTCGATCAACGCGAGCAACGGTAGCGTGGTCCACCTCATCGAGATCCTCCTACCGGTGAGAGCCGGTGATCGCGGCAACGGTTCACGCCGGGCCGATCTTTGTGCGCTGCCGGCACCATGGCGGCGTTCCGGCAGTTCTTGCGCGAGCGCGATCGCGACACACCGACCGAACCCTTCGTCGCTCTCCCGGCTCTCACCGCCTGGAGGACACGGTATGGCGATCAAAGAGCTGACTGCAGAGACGTTCGAATCCACGATCGCGCAAGGCATCGTCCTGGTGGACCTGTGGGCCAGCTGGTGCGGCCCGTGCCGCGCGTTCGCACCGGTGTTCGCCGCGGCGGCGGACCGCCACCCCGGCGTGGTGTTCGCGAAGGTCGATACCGAAGCGGAGCAGGGCCTGGCAGGCGAGCTCGGCATTCGCGCGATCCCGACCCTGATGGCGTTCCGCGATGGCGTGCTGGTGTTCTCGCAGGCTGGCGCGCTCCCTGGTGCAGCGCTCGACAAGCTCGTGGCTCAGATCGAATCCCTCGACATGGATGCGGTCCACGCCGAGATCGCGGGCACCGTTCGGCAAGCGGGTGCGCGATGATGCGGGCCGTGCTCCTCGGAGGCGCGCTGATCGCCGCTTGCTCCTCGTCCTCGGGTCCCTCCGGTCCGAAACTCGGACACGAGGTGCCACGCGCGGTTCACGTCGAGTGCACCGACGGACCCGGTATGGGAAACCGCGGGATGGGGCCAGGCGGGGGTGGGATGGGGAGAGGCGAGATGAGGGGTGGCATGGGGATGGGCAGCGACATGGGTCGGATCCACGAGTTGCTCGGCGGCCACGACAAGATCGCACGCAAGGTGGTCGAGCTCCCCGATGGCATCGAGAGCTGGACCACGAGCACGGATCCGGCGATCGCAGCCACGCTACGCACGCACCTCGGGGACATGGTCACCCGCATGAAGGAAGGCCAGGTGATCCATGGTTTCGATCCGCTGTTTCGCAAGGTGTTCGCGATCGCTTCGCAGATCGAGGTGACGGTCGAGCCGATCGCCGGCGGCCTCCACGTGATCGAGCGTGGCAAGACACCCGAGGCGATCGCGACCGTTCGCGCCCACGCGCAGCTGGTCAGCTGGATGGCCGAGCGTGGCTTTGCGGAGGCACACCGCTGCCATGACGTGGCCGACGAGCGAGGACACCCCGAGGCTGCACGACCCGCGAGATGAGCAGATCGGGTGCACGCATTCGCGTCAAGCACCCATGGAGGTCAGCGGCTCGCCCGGGCGTGCGTGCGTGATGCGCCCATCCTCCATCTCGTAGATGACGTCGAACACGTCGAGCGCGCGCTGGTCGTGTGTGACGACGAGCACCGCAGCACCTCGCTCGTGCGCGACCTTGCGAAACAGCTCCATCACGGTGCGGCTGCGCACGCGATCGAGGGCGGCGGTCGGTTCGTCTGCCAGGATCAGCGACGGCTCGTTCGCGAGCGCACGCGCGATCGCGACACGCTGCTGTTCGCCGCCGCTCAGCATCTCGGGATAGGCGTCCTCGCGGTTGGCAACCTCGAGGTACCTCAGCAGCTCGCGCGCACGCCGCCGGCCGTCGAACTTGCCTCCGAGCTCGCACGCGATCTCGACATTCTCGCGTGCGGTGAGGAACGACGTCAGGTTGGCCTTCTGAAACACGAAGCCGAGGTGCTGGCGGCGGAGCTTCGCGAGATCGGCGAAGTGCGCTCCATCCTTGAGCACGGTGCGGCCCTCGAACAGCACCTCTCCACGGTCGGCCGGTGACACGAAGCCGAGTGCCTTGATCAGCGTCGACTTGCCCGAGCCGCTCGGACCGAGCAGGGCCGAGACGGTGCCCTTCCCGAGCGCGAGCGAGACGTCGTCGAGGGCGACCACCGCGGCAGGCCCGCGGCCGTACGTCTTGTGCAGGCCGACTGCGCGAACGGCATCGGTCATGTCAGCCCTCCAGCGCCAGCGCGGGATCGATCCGCAGGACGTGACGAAGTCCGAGCATGCTGGCGAGGGTCACCATCACGAACGTGGCGGCCGGAGCGACGACCCGGATCGTCTCGGTCATCACGACGCGACGAGGGAAGCTTGGATATGCGAGCTCGCCGAGCACGTAGGCGAGGAGGTAGCCGAGCACGCCGAGCATCCAGGCCTGCTGCAGGACCACGCCGGCAAGGCGCAGCCGTGGCGCGCCCATCAGCTTCAGCACGGCGAGGTCGTGCGTCTTCTCGAGCGTCAGGTTGTAGATGACCATCATCACGATCACGGCCGCGGTGAGGGTCAGGATCGCGGTGAACAGCCCGATCTGCATCCGTGCGCGCTGCACGACACCTCCCAGCAGGAGGTCCTCCTCCTCGGCCTGCGTGTAGATCGTGACATCCCCCCACCGCCGCAACGTGTCCTGCACCGCGGCGAGGCGGTGTGGATCGACCGTGACGAGCACGGCGGCCAGGGGCGGCGACGCGAGCGCGGGCGGGCGCCACCGCGGATCGGTAGCGAGCTCGGCGAGCGCGGGTTGGCTGCGGCCGAGGTCGGTGAGGCGCAGCCGCTCGACGATCCGCGCGCGTTCGAGCACGGTGGCCTCGGCGGGCTGGTCGTACGCCACGAGCTGCGCGTCCGCGACCGTCATGAACGCGACCGAGTCACCGCCCGAGGTGAGGGCGTCGTGCGTCAGGCCGACGATCTGGTAGCGTTCGCCGGCGAGGGTCAAGGTGTCGCCGAGCGCGAGCCCGAGCGAGGCGTCGACGATCAGCTCGCCGTGCGGTTGGAGCAGCCCGCGCCCGCGCACCAGCGGGAGACCCTGGCCGCGATCGTCGGGCCAGCCGAGCCCGACCAGCGCGATCCGCATCACCACACCTCGGTGATCGCGCTGGATCAGCTGGTAGGTGTACGGCCGCGCACGGCGTACGCCGGGGACGGCTGCAACCCGCGCCTCGACGGTCGGATCGAGCCGCGATCCCTCCGCGAACGGACCGCGCGTGTCGCGCTGCACGATCCAGAGATCGGCGCGCATCGTCCGGGTCAGGATCGTCGCATCGTCGACCATCCCCGCGTAGATGCCCTGCATCGCGATCACGACGGTGAGCAGCAAGCCGAGGCCGGCCGCCGTCCCGGCGAAGCGCGGCACGTGCCGGCGAAGGTCGCGCAGCGCGAGGTTCATGGCGCCCGCCAGCGTCGCCCCGCGGGCAGCGACGATCCCGCCTCGGAGGCGAAGATCTCGTCACCGTCGGCGAGGCCCTCGACGATCTCGACGTGGGTCGCGCCGGTGATCCCGAGGCGCGGTCGAACGATCGCGATCTTGCCGTCGTGATCGGCGTAGAAGAACGGCCCGCTGGCGTCGTGGTGCACCATCTCGATCGGCACGCGCAGGACACCTTCCTTGCGCGTCAGCTCGATGCGGACGTCGGCGCGCTGGCCGATCGCCACGCGGCGGTCGAGCTTGTCTGGCGTCACCTCGACGACGAGCTCGTGGGTCTGCCGGTCGGCCTCCCACGAGACCCGCGAGACCTTGCCGGTGATCGAGGTGGTCGCACCCGGGAACGTGATCTCGCCCGGCTGGCCGACCGCGAGCCGGGGAAGCACGGTCTCGTCGATCGCCACGTTCACGTAGACCCGGGTGGTATCGACGATGCGCAGCACGGTCGTCCCGATCGTCGTGGTGTCGCCGGGCTCGCGCAGGCGCCGCGTCACCAGTCCGTCGAACGGCGCGAGCAACGTCGCGCGCACCATCGCGACCCGCCGCTGCTCGGCACCCCCGGCGGCGACGTCGATCCCGCGCGTAGCCTCGGCGCGCTGCGCGAGGACACGATCGAGGTCCGCGCGCGCGACCCGCACCCGGTCCTCGGCGTCGTCGTGCTCCTTGCCGGGGACCGCGCCGGTCTGGAACAGGCCACGGGTGCGAGCGGCGTCGCGCTCTGCGGTGGTCAGCAGCGCGCGCGCTCGCTCCTCTTCTGCCGCGAGTCGCTTGAGGGACGCGCGGGCCGCGGAGATGCCGGTCCTCGCGGACTGCAGATCGGCCTCGGCCTGGTTGGTCTCCAGCCGGGCGAGGTCCTGGCCGAGCGTGACGCGCGCGCCCTCCTCGACGAGCACGTCGCTGATCCGGCCGACGAGATCGAAGCCGAGGGCGGCCTCGCGCTGGCTCTCGACCGTCCCGCGCCCGAACGCCTCCTCGACGATCGTGCCGCGATCGACCCGCATCACCTTCACGTCGACCGGAGCCCACAGCCGCCGCCACACGATCGCGACCACGATCCCCGCGACCACGGCGATCCAGCCAAACCGCCGAAGCAGGCCACGGAGCCGGCTCATGGCCGGTGCTCGGGTTGCGAAGGCTGGCCGGTGCGCCCGAGGTGATGGACGAGCAGGACGAGGTCGGTGGCTGCATCCGGGGCAACGGCGTGCGGGACCTTCGCGGCGAGGACGAGCGAGTGCGTGGGATCGAGGCGGTGCTGCTGGCCACCCGCGGTGACCGTTCCGGCGCCGTGGAGCACCTGGATCAGGACCGGGACCTCCGCGTGGTGCTCGGGCAACAACGTGCCCCCACGCAGCACGATCGTGACGAGCTTGAGTGCTGGCTCGTCGACCAGGACCCTCACCTCGCGGGGCTGGCCGGTGCCGGCGCCGGCAGGAAGCTCGACGGTGCGGACCGCCGCACCCTCGATCGCGAGCGGCGGTGGGGAGGAGCGCGCCGTCGTCGACGTGTGGCCACAGCCGAGCGACAGGACGCAGATCGTGGAGAGCCAGGTCATGATGCGGATCGCTTTCTGGTCACCCTCGCAGCGGGGACCGGACGGAGCAGGGTGAACAGGCCGTCGCGCATGCGTCGCGACTCGGCCGCGCGTCGCTCCGCGCTGGCCTTCGACAAGGCGTGCATCTGGATCGTGCCCATCACGATCGAGGCGAGGACGTCGGGCTCGAGGTCGTCGCGGACGGCGCCGAGCCGTTGGGCGTCGCGCACGCACTCGACGACGAACGCGCGCGAGCGCTTGACGCACGCAGCGAGCCGCTCGGATCCCCGTGCGGGGAGTGCGAGCAGGAACTGATCGGAGATCACCAGCCGCAGGATGCCGATCCGGGCGCCGACAACCTCGCCGCGAGCCCCGATGAACCGATCGAGCCGCTCGACGGGCGGCAGGTCCGCGGGGGGATAGGTGGCCTCGAGCACCGCCTCGACGCGCGTCACCACCGCATCGAGCAGATCCTGCAGGGTCGCGAAGTGCCGGAAGATCGCGCCGCTGCTGAGGCCCACGTGGTCGGCGAGGCTGCGCGTGGTGAGCGCCGCGATGCCCTTGGTCGCGATGATCTGCAGGGCCGCGTCGATCAGCTCGACCTGGCGTGCCTCGGAGGATCGGCGAAGCTCGGCCATGCGATGAAGAGAGTAAGTGCTTACTTACAAATCAGCAAGCCGATTGCTCCGGGTGCGGTGTAGGGTGCTGCCGATGCGCCTGTTCCCTGTGATCGCGCTGGTGTTCGGCTGTGGCCCGGTGGCACCGCCGCCCTCGCCGGTGGTGATCCCGCCGGCTCCGCCCGTCGAAGCGGAGGTCGTGACCGACCTGACGCCGCCGGCCTCGGCTCCCGGCCAGGCGATCGCTCACCTGGAGCAAGCGGAGGTCTCGATCGACGAGGCCGGGCACGCGTGGCAGGGCCCGAGCCCGCAGTTCGTCGCGGCGCGCTGGATCCCGTTCTCCGAGCCGGTCGACGACGTGGTGTACGTCAAGTACTTCAGCTATCCGCACAACGCGCCCGGTGCACGGCTGGGCAAGATGTTCTGTGGCCGCACCCGCACCGCGCGCGTCGAGTGCGCGATCGAGTTCGAGCCGAGCGCGAAGGAGCCGCAGCGCGTGCATCGCTTCCGGCTCCCGGCCGAGGGTGTCCAGCAGTTCGGCGTGTACACGCCGTGGCTGCCGCAGGGTGGCCCCGACAAGGCGGTCTGCGCGATCACGACCACGCCGAGCTGCTGGTCGTTCGACTGGGCGGGCACGCGTGCGCAGCACTACACGCTCGAGGCCTCGGCCGCCGAGGCCGCCGCGCTGCGCATCGAAGCCGGGTTCCTCCCCGCGTGGCGAAGAGAAGCACCCGCGGTGACCCCGGCGAACATCCGCGAGGTCGTCCACACCGATCGCCAGGACCTCGCGCGGATCATCGGCAAGCAAGCGAACCTCACCGTCCACTGCGCGCGGCTCGCCGATGGCGAGCTGTCGTGTTACGGCCCGGGAGTCTATGGCGAGCTCGGCGACGGCAAGCTCTCGCTGACCCCGCGTGCGAGTCGTCCGCTCGGCAGCGCCAGGGTCGTCGATGTCGCGGCGGGGTGGCACCACGTCTGCGCGGTCGTCGACGATGGTCGCGTCGCGTGCTGGGGCGCGCTCTACGACAGCATGCCGCTCCCGAAGCTCCACCGGCCCACGGCGCTGCCGATGTGTCCGTTCGATCGCGAGGCGAGCGAGGCGACGTTCGCCGCGGCTCGAGCGGCCGCGAAGCAAGCCGCCGACGAGTGCGCCAGGCACTGCGATCGCGACGCGCGCGACGGCTGCATGGGCTGCGGGAGCGGTTGCATCCCGACGCCGTACCTGTTCCGCCACGACGAGGTCTGTCAGGAGCCGATGATCGAGAGCGCCCTCGTCCAGCGTGGCGAGACCTGCTTCCACAGCGATCAGTCGCCGCGCTGGCTCGAGGACGGCGCGATCCGCAGCTACGTGGCCGAGGTGCAGTTGACGCTGTCGCCCGTGTTCCTCACCGGCATCACCGATGCGATCAGCGTGGCGGTGTCGGGCCCGAGGCTGTGCGTGGTCCGCCGCGGCGGTGCCATCGCGTGCCTCGACGATAACGGCAAGCTCGCGCCCGCTCGCTGACCGTGACCGGCATCAGGTCGTCGTGTCAGGTCGCGAGACGCTGGCGGATGCGACCGTCCTGCAGCACGACGATGGTCCCGGTCGCGAGCGGCTCCCACGCCTCCACGGACAGCGGCACGCTCGCGACGAGCGCGACCTGCTGCTGGTGCGGTAGCGAGAGCCCGGCGAGCGGGAGGTCATCCGCCTGCGGAGTGCAGGTCCGGCACAGCACGTGGAGCCCGGGCGCGCGGATCAGGCCATCGTCATGGTGGCGTCGATCCGCGTGGGCGAACACCGCGTCGCCGTCGCTGTAGAGGAAGTTCGCCGGGCCCAGGCTGCGGAGCTCCCTCGCGGCCTCGACGAGGATCTCGAGCCGCGCGTCGAGCGAAGGCACGTCGGTCTCCCACAGCGGTGCCAGCCGGTCGAGGAGCGCGCAGAACGCGTGCTCCGAGTCGGTGTCGCCGACCGGGCGAAACCGACGCGTCGGGAAACGATCGTCGCGCTCGATGCCGTGGACCATCCCGTTGTGCGCGAAGACGTGGATGCGACCGCCCAGCTCGCGCTGGAACGGCTGCGTGTTGCGCAGCATGCGCTCGCCCCGCGTCGCCTTGCGGATGTGCGCGATCACACCGGTCGAGCGTGCATGCTCGTCGAACAACAGGCGGTCGAGCAACCGACTCTCGAAGGCCGGGACCGGCTCGCGAACGACCAGCGCGTCGCGGTGCTGGAGCAGGGCGATGCCCCACCCATCGGTGTGAGGACCGGTGTCGCCGCCATGACGCGCGAGCTCGTTCATCGACAACCGCAAGGTCGTCGGGAGAAGCGCGGACATGCCGAGGAGCTCGCACATCAGGTGAAGATGATCTGCGCGCCGACCGCGAGGTCGTAGAAATCGCCCGCGGTGATGATGTCCCGGACCTGCGGGACCAGGTCGTCCTTCGTGCGCTTGAACATCTTCATCGCGAGCTCGCAGCCATAGAGCTCGGCGCCGGCCTCGTCGAGGATCTGCAACATCTCGCGCACGGTCGGCAGCTCGAGCTCGGCCATGCTCTTCTTCATCTGGTGGGCGGCGAACGCCTCCATCCCGGGCAGGCCGGCGAGCATCGTCGGCATCGGGCTCGACGCGTTGCCGGCCATGTTGACATGCAGGTGATCGACCTTCTTCTCGGTGACGGCGTCGAGGCCCCAGAACGTGAAGAAGATGAACGCGTCGATGCCGGACTGGCGCGCGGCGTTCGCGAGGATCAGGGCCGGGTAGACCTCGTCGAGGCCACCCTTGGAGCAGATGATGGCCACCTTGCGGTGGGCGTCGGTGATGGGCTGAGGGACGGGCATGATCGGCTCCTTGGTTAGAGGCACCCAGCCGGCTTCGGGAGTCCCGCGATCTTGGCGATCGTGCGGCCCGGTGCCTTCGGGAACAGGGTGTAGAGGTCCTTGGTGGTCACGCTGGCGATCTGGGTGAGCCGCCGGATGTTCGGCGCCGAGCCCGTAGTTGCGTGATCGGAGCGCGCGGCGTCGATGATCCCCCAGTGTGCTTGGGTCATCGTCACGCCCTGCATCTCGGCGAGCGCCTCGCCGAGCGAGCGTGACCACTGCGCAGCGTCCGCGAGGTGCCCGTCGGCGGTGTACGCGACGCCGTCGATCACCGCGGCCGTCGGCTGCGGCTTGCCCGGTGCACACGACGCACCACTCGGCGTTGGCGTCACCGCCGAGCGCGTCACCGCCTGCGCGGGCAAGGCCTTGCGTTCGGTGCCGAGGCGCTTCTGCTTGCGCGAGCCCAGGATGCCGGCGAGCTTGGACTTCTTGTCCTCGAGCGCAGCGCGCTGACCGGCCGCGACGTTCGCGCCGTGGCCGACCCGACGCAGGACCTCGAGCATGATCGCCATGCCCTTCTGGACATCGTCGTTCTTCGTGGCCCTGACCATGCCGAAGATGCCGAGGGGCTTGACGTCGGCGGCGTCGTCGACGACCGAGACCGCGTCCGCGGCGACCGCGAGCACCGACGGCTGCGTCATTGCCTTGACGGCCTCGAGGATCTGCACGATCGCGTCACCGAGTTGATGGACGTCGCCCGGCGAGAAGCCTTCGACGATCTTCTTGCCGATGTCGATCAGCTCCTTGCCGAACGCGAAGTAGCCCTGCTTGTCGAGCGCGTCGAGCTTGTCGATGCCGGTCGCCAGCGCGACCTTCGCGATCGGGGTCAGCTCCGCGATCAGCTCCTCCTGCTTGCGCTGCCGCTCCGTGAGGGACGCGACGCCGGCGAGGAGCGTATCGAGACGCTGGACGATGGGGATGAGGTCCTCTTGCATCATGATGTCCTCCCTACGCGGCCCGCTTGCCGGCCATCAGCATCCGGTGATCGAGCGGCAGCTCCTTGCCCGCGATCAGCGCGTTCCAGTAGACCCACTTGAAGGCGAGCTTGCCCCAGTGGTTGATCGCCGACTCCTCGAGCAAGGAGAACGGCCCGATGCCGGGCAGCGGGAACTTGCCGGGCAGCGGTTCGGTCTCGTAGTTGAAGTCGATCAGCATGGCCTTGCCGAACCCGGTCTCGATGAAGCAGTTCGAGTGACCGTCGAAGCGCGCCGGCATCGGTCGGTCGGCGATCACTGCCAGGATGTTCTCGGTCAACACGTCGCCCTGGAAGTGCGCGACCGAGCCCGCCTTCGACGACGGCAGATTCGTGGCATCTCCGAGCGCGAACGCGTTCGTGACCTTGGTCATCTGCAGCGTGTGGTGATCGGTCGGGATCCAGCCACCCTCGTCGCCGAGTCCGGAGCGCGCGATCACCTCGGCGCCGGCGTGCGGCGGGATCGAGATCAGGAGGTCGTAGTCGACTTCGCGGCCGTCGTACGCCTTGATGCGCCGCTTGACTCCATCCACCTCGGCCACGGAGAAGTCTGGAACGGTCTGGATATTGCGATTCTCGAACATGTTGCCGAGCACCCGCGAGCACACCGGCTTCGTGAACGCGCCCTCGAGCGGCGTGGCGTAGACCAGCTCGACCTTGTCGCGCATCCCACGCTCGGTGAAGTACGCGTCGAGCAAGAACGCCATCTCGAGCGGAGCGACCGGGCACTTGATCGGCAGCTCCGCGATGTCGATCACGATGCGGCCACCCTGGAAGCGCTCCAGCGCGTTGCGCAGCCGGATCGCGCCCTCGAGCGTGTAGAAGTCGTGCGCGGTGATGCCCCAGCCGGCCTCGGTCAGGCCCGGCGTGGCCTCGGGTTGGACCCGACTCCCGGTGGCCGCGATCAGGAGGTCGTAGTGCAGCGACTCGCCGCCGACGAGCATCACGCGCTGCTCGTCGGGCACCACGCGGTCGATGCCGGCGAGCCGGAGCTCGACCCGTGGATCGACGGTGCGCGTGCGAGGCCGGGTCAGCTCGTCCTCGCGATAGACGCCGACCGGCAGCAACAGCAGGCCGGGCTGGTAGACGTGGATGTCGTCGCGATCGAGCAAGGTCACGTTCCATCCGGGTGGCAGCAGCCGGGCGAGCCGGTTGGCCATCGCCGTGCCCGCGGTCCCGGCACCGAGGATGAGGATGCGTTTCATGACGTGTCACGAGTGCAGCGATCGGACCATTTCTGATCGTGCCGACGTCGCGCGCCTGCCGTGATCAGCCCTTCGTGGGATCGAGCGTCGGTCGATCTCCAGCACCGCCACCACGCAGACGCTGCTGCAGGGATTCGCAGCAGTGCAGGTGGTGCGCGAATTCGGCCGGCGATGGGGTTCACCGTCCGGGCCCGACGCCCGAGGCGTTCGTCGCGGTCCAGATCCGGACGTTGATCGCCGGAACCGCGCCGCCGACGCCGCTCCATCGAGCGTGAATCCCCATCGCCGAAGGTGATCGGTCGCGTCCGCGTCGGTCCTCGCCGGATCAGCGTGAATCGTGACCACTCAGCAGCGCGGGGCGTCGTCATCGGATGGTTGCCGCGCCGACCGGCGCGGTGGAGCCATTCACGTGCGAACGCCGAGCCGCGGCAGGATCCAGGTCTGGAGCGCCAGGTAGATCACGAAGAACGCGACGAGGAAGAGCAGATCCATGCCGGTGAGAGCCTGGCGTTCGAAAAAGGATTCGACAGCGAGCGCGCAAAAGTAGCGAGGCGGTTCGCGCGCGCCGTCCTCACCGTCTCGCTGGCCAACTCAGGTCGTTCTCTCCTGACCGGCTCGAGCGTGGCGAGGCGTGGCGCGACGTCGGCGCCTGGTGAAGACCGCGAGGCCCGCGAGACCGGCGAGCAGCCCACCATCCACGCCGTTCGTCTCGCAACCACAGCCACCGCGTGCGGGCGCTTCGGGCTTCTCGTCCACGGGCGCGGCCGATCCAGATCCCGAGCCGCTGCCGGGGGCTACCGGTGAGGCGGGCACGACGGGACCACGCGTGGCCTTCACCGCGATCTCGGGCACGTCGCGCGTGACCAGCTCGGAGAGCGCGGTGCCCGTGCGCGATGCGAAGGCGAGGCCAGTCGCAGCCACGGGCTGGCTCGGGCGCGTCTCCTGCGGAGGCGGTCCTCCCCAGACATTGCGCTGCGGGTTCGCGCACGTGATCGGTCCGGCCCACGCGTGCCGGATCGCGTACCGCGCCTGGAAGTTGTTGTGCGTGTCGGGTCGCGCACCCTGTTCGAGGGTGCCATCGCGGGGAACCTCGCGGCCGCCGACGATCGCCTCGGCCTTCTTGAACACGAGATCGTCCTTGATCTCCTTGCCGTAGCGCGCGTGCAGCCGCGTCAGCACGAGGTCCGAGCCCCAGCTGCGTCCGGGGCCCGGACCGAGGGCGAACGTGATCGGATAGGTCACCAGAACCAAGCTGCCCTTCGGCTTGGGGAACTCGATCCGCGAGATCACGTCGACGACGCACTTCGACACCGCGGGGCTGACCCCGGAGCCCGTCGGTGCGGTGACCGAGCCGGTGGCCGCGATCCCGAACGCGAGGGTGATCGTGCCGGCGAGCCCCGGCTTCTGCAGCAACTCCTTCTCGTAGCAGTAGGACAGCTTCTGGATGTTGCGCTTGAGGTAGCGGCGGATGATCGCCTTGTCGAGGTCGCCCTTGACCGTCGGCTGCCCGAGCGACACCGTCGGGAAGCCACCGCCATCCTGCACGCCGACCTTGTCGAGCACGTCGCCGCCGAGCGTCGCGAGCTCCTGGGGCTGGAGCGTCGGGCCGGTGCACGGATCGCAGGTGGTTGCTTGCCACGCGTACTCGGTGACCACCGCGCCTGCGTTGCGGGCGAGCGTCGTGTCGAACAGCTGCGCGTAGAACGCGCGGAAGTTGTCGCGCACGCGGTCATCGACGTCGATGTTCGTCGGGATCGTGACGTTCTTGTAGTTGGCGACCTCGTAGCGCTGGTACGGCGCGAAGATGCTGACGATCAGATCCTGCGTGCCGGCGCTGTTGGCGAGCCCGAGCCGGATCGGCAACGAGAACTCCTCGCTGTCGTAGTGAAACCGGAGCGGCGAGAGCGCCGCACGTCCGGCCGCGTCGAACTTCACCTTCGACGGGTCGACCTTCGCGACGAAGAACTTCATGCCGCTCTCGACGTACGGGCGCAGCAGCGGCTCCGCACCGGCCGGGATCACGAACTTCTCCTGCCGTAGCCAGGTATCGAGCCCGGTCGAATCCTTCGCCGACAGGATGAGGATCTGGTACTCGCCGACCGCGAACTTCGCCTCCACGGTGACGCCGAGATCGCGGCCTCGCATCCCGCCGCGTCCACCGCCGACGCCGTATCCCATCCCCCCGGTCCCGTGACCGATCGTGCCGTAGCGCCCTTCGCCCTCCGGCGGACACGGATCCTGCTCCCAGTACTCGACCAGCCGCGGCGCACCCATCGCCTCGACGTGCGCGAACACCTCCCTGGGCAAGGTCTTCACGTCCTCCTGGTGGAGCACGACCGGTACCGGCACGACGAGCGCGAACGCCTCGGGCGGCCCCTTGTAGTCGTTCTGCATGGCGAGCACGGTGCGCGTGCCCTTGCGCATCAGCACGACCTGGGTCGCATCGTTCGTCAGCGTCGCGTTCGTCCCCGCGACGTAGAAGCCACAGAACGCGCTGGCCGGCTTCGCGAGTGCCAGCACCATCACCACCGTCAGCAAACGCAGC
>Ga0075163_10008658_pt1 | contig 13370 bp, 13 predicted proteins | sample JI1023141ADNA_FD_71478 | JGI IMG/M metagenome (GOLD analysis project Ga0075163, IMG submission 71478) | Wastewater effluent complex algal communities from Wisconsin, to seasonally profile nutrient transformation and Carbon sequestration -... | ecosystem: Engineered > WWTP > Effluent > Algae...
CCGCCAAGGCGGTGACCAGCGTGTCGGGGCGCGGCGTCGGCATGGACGTGGTCAAGACCAAGATCGAGCAGGTCCGGGGCCGGGTCGAGATCACCTCGACCCCCGGCCGCGGCACGACGGTCCGCCTGCGCCTGCCGCTGACGCTGGCGATCATCGACGGCCTGCTGCTGCGGGTCGGCGCCGAGCGCTTCGTCATGCCGACCTCGTGGGCCAAGGACCTGTTCCGCCCGACCGCCGACCAGCTGGTCAGCGTCCGCGGGCGCGGCCAGATGGTGAAGCTGCGCGGCGCGGTGGTGCCGATCGTCCACTCGCCGAGCGGCTGGGCCTGAGCTGCGCGCCGGTGGCGCCCATCGAGGGCGTGCTGGTGCTGGTGGAGGACGGCGGCAACGCCGTGTGCCTGGTGGCCGACGAGCTGCTCGGCAAGCAAGAGGTGGTCGTGAAGGGGCTGGGCCCGTCGCTGGCAGGCGTCGCCAGCCTGGCCGGCGCGACGATCCTGGGCGACGGGCGGGTGGCGCTCATCCTCGATATCCCCTCGGTGCTCGGCACCGGCGGCCGCCGCGCCGAGCGCGAGGTCGCGTAACCGCTCCCTGCGAAAGGAAGTCGTATGCGCTTCGGAATCAAACGTCAGCTGCTCGCGGTCTGTCTGGTCACCGTCGTGGCGGTGGGTGCGGTCGGGATGCTCGGCGTCCACGCCGGCCGCGAGATCCGGCGGCGCGCCGCGGTGTCGTACGTCGACTACACCGTCGCGCTGCGCACGCTGGCCGCCGCCGGCGGCGAGGTCATGGCGGTCGCCGAGAACCTCGAGCGCGCGCACACGCCGGGCAAGGGCGACGCCAAGGACCAGGCCGAGATCGAAGAGGCGAGCGCCGCGGTCGACAAGCTGATCGCCGCCTACGGCGCGACGACCTTGCGCACCACCAAGACCGGCCGCAGCGAGCGCGCCGATCTCGAGGCGTTCCAGGCGGCGTGGGCCGACTTGCAGAAGCTCGACGAGCAGCTCGATGAGCCGGCCCGGCGCGCGGCGGCGGACCCGGCGGCGATCCCGGCGCTGGCGCCGTTCCTCGACCGGATCGCCCCGGCGCTGGCCAAGGTCGATCAGGCGTACAACCGCCTGGTCGAGACGGTCGGCATGGTGGCCGAGGAGCTCGAGGGTGAGTCCAAGGCGGCGTTCGCGTCCGACGAGCAGTTCCTGCTGCTGATCACCGCGGCCACGGTGCTGCTGGTGCTGGTCACCGGCGTCATGCAGGCGATCCGCCTGAGCCGGCGCCTGGCCGAGGGCGTCGCGGTGCTGCAGGCCAACAGCAAGGACGTGACCCAGGCCGCGACCGAGGTCGCGACCGCCAGCCAGAACCTGGCCCAGGGCTCGGCGACCCAGGCCGCGTCGATCGAGGAGACCTCGGCGGCGCTCGAGGAGATCGCGACGATGACCAAGCGCAACGCGACCAGCGCCGGCCAGTCGTCGGAGTTCACCGCCGACGCCCGCGGCACCGCCGAGCAGTCCGCGCACCTGATGGGCGACCTGGTCACCGCGATGGACGCGATCAAGGGCAGCTCGGACGAGATCGGCAAGATCATCAAGGTCATCGACGAGATCGCGTTCCAGACCAACATGCTCGCGCTCAACGCCGCGGTCGAGGCGGCCCGCGCCGGCGAGGCCGGGATGGGCTTCGCGGTCGTCGCCGACGAGGTCCGCAACCTGGCCCAGCGCAGCGCCCAGGCGGCGCGCGACACCGCCGGCAAGATCGAGGAGTCGATCCGCCGCAGCAACAACGGCGTCGACATCACCCGCCGGGTCCACGGCTCGCTGACCGAGATCGTCGGTCGGGTGCGCAAGATCGACGAGCTGTCGCGTGAGATCTCGAGCGCGTCGCAGGAGCAGGCCCGCGGCATCGCCCAGACCAACTCGGCGGTGGCGCAGATGGACCGCGTCACCCAGCAGAACGCGGCGCTGGCCGACGAGGTCTCGACCTCGGCGACCCAGCTCAGCAGCCAGGCCGGCGCGCTCCTGCAGGTGTCGGAGATGCTCGAGGCGGTGCTGCACGGCGCTGGCGGTGGCGGCGCGCCCGCGGCCGCGCCGCCGCGGCCCCCGGTGGTCCGGCGCCCGGCGCCACGGCCGCTCGTCGCCCGGCGCAGCCCGGCGATCGTCGCGAGCGACGGCGGCATCCCGCTGCCGGGCGATGACGCGCACGGCCACAACGGCCACAACGGCCACAACGGCCACAACGGCCACAACGGCCACGGGGCCGAGTTCATCGAGTTCTGAGATGGCGGGCCGCCACCCGGCGGCTCGCGCGCCCGATGCCCAGTGACCATCGCGGCCCGCGCCCGGGCCCGATCGGAGGATGCCATGGCCGCACGCGACGGAAAGCACCTGACGTTTCTGCTCGGCAACGAGGAGTACGCCATCGCCGTGACCGATGTCCGCGAGATCGTCGGGCCGCTGCCCGTGACCCCGGTGCCCGGGACCGCCGGCTACGTGCTCGGCGTGATCAACCTGCGCGGCAAGGTGATCCCGGTGATCGATCTGCGCCTGCGCCTGGGCGTGATCGCCGCCGAGATCGGGCCGCGCTCGTGCGTGGTGGTGTGCCAGGCGCGGGGCGGGGCGCTGGTCGGCGCGCTGGTCGACACCGTCGTCGAGGTGATGAGCGTGCGCGCCGACGACACCGAGCCGGCGCCGGCGATCGCCGGGGCCGAGGTGGCGGGGCTCGCCAAGATCAAGGATCGCGTGGTGATCATGCTCGACGTCGCTGCGGCCGTCGGCGACGTGGCGGTCGCGGCATGACCGTCGCGCTCGCGCCCGCCGCCGCGCCGACGGCGCGGCTCAGCGACCGCGACCTGCAGCGGTTGATGGCGGTGGTGCATCGCCACGCCGGCATCGCGCTCGGGCCCGAGAAGCGGGTGATGATCGAGGCGCGGCTGGCCAAGCTGGCGCGGCGCTCGACGCGGTCGTTGTCCGAGCTGATCAGCGCCGCCGAGGCCGAGCCCGAGGGGCCGGTGATGACCGACCTGCTCGACGTGCTGACGACCAACTACACGTCGTTCTTCCGCGAGCCGGCGCACTTCGCGTGGCTGGCCGACACCTGGCTCCCGGCGATGGTGCGGCGGCGCAAGCCGCTGCGGGTGTGGTGCGCGGCGGCGGCCACCGGCGAGGAGCCGTACTCGCTGGCGATCACGCTGCGCGAGGGCCTCGAGCGCGCCGGCGTCGACCTGCCGCTCGAGCTGTGGTGCACCGACGTGTCGCGGCGCGCGCTGGCGGTCGCGGTGGCGGGCGTCTACCCGGCCGGCCACGTCCAGAACCTCGACCCGATGCGGCGGCGCCGCTGGTTCCGGCGCGGCGTCGGCGACGCCGCCGGGCGCGTGCGGGTCAGCCCCGAGCTGGCCAAGGTGCCCACGTTCGCGCGGCACAACCTGCTCGATCCGCCGCCGTGGTCGAGCGTGGATCTGATCTTCCTGCGCAACGTGATGATCTACTTCGACGACGCGACCCAGGCGCGGCTGCTGGCGACGCTGCACGGCGCGCTGGCGCCCGACGGCTTCCTGGTGGTCGGCCACGCCGAGAACGTGCGGCGGCTGGTGCGCGGGTTCCGCATGCACGGCCACTCGATCCTGGAGAAGCAGCGGTGATGCTCGCCGTGCGCGCCGCCGGCAACGGCACGATCGCGGTCGGCATCGGCGACGCCGCGATCGCGCGCGGCCAGGGGCGGCTGTCGACGATCGGCCTGGGGTCGTGCGTGGCGGTGGCGATCTTCGATCCGGTGGTCCGGCTGGGCGCGCTGTTGCACTTCCAGCTGTCGGACTCGACCCAGGATCTCGAGCGGGCGCGCCGCCAGCCGTGGCTGTTCGGCGACTTCGGCATCGCCGCGCTGGCGGCGGCGGTCCAGGCCCAGGGCGGCCAGGTGCCGCGGTCGCGGGTCACCGTGGTCGGCGGCGCGCAGCTGATGGCCAGCGTCGCGACCGCCCAGATCGGCAAGCGCAACGTCCTCGCGGCGCGCAAGGCGCTGTGGAAGGCCGGCTACCTCATCGAACGCGAGATCGTCGGCGGCAACGTCGGCCGTTCGGTGGCGCTCGACGTCGCGACCGGCGACGTGACGGTTCGCGAACACGGAGGTGTCGTATGAGGCTGCTCGTCGTGGACGATTCCGCGGTGACGCGCGCGATGATCAAGCGCACCGTCGCCGCCGCTGGCTTGCCGGTGGTCGCGGTCGATGAGGCCAGCGATGGCCAGGCCGCGATCCGCGCGCTCGCGCTGCGCGGCGCCGACCTGCTGATCACCGACCTGAACATGCCCGGCATGGGCGGGGTCGACCTGGTCCGCGCGGTGCGTGCGGACCCGGTGCTGGCGGCGATCGCCGTGGTGGTGGTGTCGACCGACGGCAGCCCGGCGCGGCGCGCGATGCTGGCCGAGCTCGGCGTCGCGGGTTACCTGGCCAAGCCGTTCCGTCCCGAGGAGCTGCGCGAGGTGCTGGCCGGCGTGCTCGCCGGGCTGGGAGGCGCGTCGTGACGCCGGCGCTGGCCGACGCGCTGGTCGCGGCGGTGACCGAGATCCTCGAGGTCGCGGCCTTCGAGCTGGGCGACGCCGCGGCGCCGGTCGCGCCGCCGGACGACGCGGTGGCGACCACGATCGCGTTCCACGGCCCGCCGTCGGGGACGGTGCGGGTGTGGATCGACGCGGCCGAGGCGCGGGCGTTCGCGGTGGCGACCTTGGGCTGCGACGACCCCGAGCCGGCGGTGGTCGCCGACGCGGTGCGCGAGCTGACCAACATGATCGCCGGCCACGTGCTCGGCCGGGTGTGGCCGGACGTGTGCATCGCCCTCGACGGCGCCGCGCTGGGCGCGGCGAGCCCGGCCGACGCCTACGCCGTGCACGTCACCGGCGACCACGGCCGCATCGCCGTCGGCATGGAGGTGGCGTCGTGATGGTGCCGCCAGTCCGGGTGCTGATCATCGACGACTCGGTGGTCGCGCGCCGGACCATCCGGCGCGTCCTCGAGGGCGGCGGCATGGCGGTGGTGGGCGAGGCGGCCGACGGGCGCGCCGGGCGCGATCTGATCCTGGCGCTGGCGCCCGACGTCGTCACGCTCGACCTCGAGATGCCCGACGTCGACGGCCTGACGCTGTTGCGCGCGATCACCCAGCACGCGCCGCGGCCGGTGGTCGTGCTGTCGGGGCGGCTCGATCCGGCGATGGAGCTGAGCGCGCTGCAGGCCGGCGCCGCCCACGTGCTGGCCAAGCCGACCGACGCGGCCGAGGCCGCGGCGTTCGCGCCCGAGCTGGTGCGGCGGGTCCAGCAGGCGGCGCGCGCGGTCGCGCGCTTCGACACCGCCGGGCCGACGTTGCGGGCCGCGGTGGGCGAGCGCGTGCAGTTCATGCCCGGGCAGCTGGTCGCGATCGGCGCGTCGACCGGCGGGCCCCAGGCGCTGCGGGTGGTGCTGGGCCAGCTCCCCGAGCGGCTGCCGCCGGTGGTGATCGCGCAGCACACGCCGCCCGATCGCCGCACGCCGCTGGCCGAGCGGCTCGGCGCGGCGTGCCGCCTCGACGTCCAGGTCGCGGTGGATGGCGAGGACCTGCGCGACGGCATGGTGCGGCTGGCGCCGCCGGACCGCCACCTGCTCGTCGAGTGGGCCGGCGCTGGCTACCGGACCCGCCTGAGCGCCGGGCCGGCGGTGCACTTCCAGCGACCGGCGGTCGACGTGCTGTTCCGCTCCGTGGCGGCCAGCGCCGGCCGGCGCGTCGTGGCCGCGCTGCTCACCGGCATGGGTGAGGACGGCGCCGAGGCGCTCGGCGTGGTGCGCGACGCCGGCGGTCGCACGATCGCCCAGGACGAGGCGACCTCGGTGGTGTTCGGCATGCCGCGGGTGGCGATCGAGCGCGGCGCGGCGTCGTCGATCGCGCCGCTCGATCGGATCGCCGCGACGATCGTGCGCGATCTGGATCAGCGCTCGGTCAGCCGGGCGTCGTGATTCGCGAGCGCGCCTAGAAGATGTCCGGCGGCGGCTGGTCGTCGGTCGCGGCGGGCGGCGGCTCGTCCTCGGGCGCCGGCTGGATGTGGATGTCGTCGATCAGCCACGCGTCGTCCTCCTTGCGGATGACGATGCGGTAGCGCATGCCGGCCTCGTCCCAGCGCAGCTCGGCGCGGTCGTTGCCGATCTCCTCGATCGTGCCCTCGACCTTGCGCTCGAGGCCGGCCAGGAAGCCGTCGAGCTGACGCATCAGGCCCTCGCGGCGGCGCCGCGTCAGCGACCGCAGGAACGCCTCGAGGTCGCGATCGCGGATCGCCTCGGCGAACATCCGCACCGCCTCGCGCGGCCGCGCCGCGTGGGTGCGCGACACCAGCGGCGCGTCGAGCCGCCAGCGGGCCTGGTCGCGGACCAGGCCGACCGCCTTGCCGTCGGCGAAGGTGATCGTGGCGCGCTCGCCGGCGTCGGGATCAGCGGCCAGGGCCTCGCGCAGCCGCGCCACCTGCCACGCGCGCTCCGCCGCGCTGGCCTGCCACTGCAGGCGGAACTCTTCGAAGCTGACCCGGGCCCGGGCGTCGCGCGACAAGAGCGCGTAGGCCGCCGCCGGATCGTCGCCGGCCAGCGCGTCGACGATCGCCCCGGCGCCGCGCTTGGCGGGCGTCGGGTTGCGCAGGCCGCCGGTGCAGGCGGCGGCGGCCAGCGCGAGCGCGAGCCAGGCGGCGGTGCCGCGCGAGCCGATGACCGTGCCCATGTGCGTCGAAGATAGGCGATCGCGCGCGCGCGCGCACGGGCGCCGAAAAACAAACCGCCGAGGCGGAATGCCTCGGCGGCCCCTCGCAACGTTGTGGCCGTCCGTCAAGTAAACGCTGCGAGGGTACGCGCCGGGGTATTGCGACCGCGGTGCCAGCGGTCGGCGCGTCGCGTGGCGGGGGCGGGCGCGCGGGAGCGCCAGCGGTCGGGCGCCGCGATTCCGATGACTTGCGCCGTCCTGGCGGCGCGCGCGGGCGCGATCCCGTGAACCCCGGTTGACGCTGGCGGGTGTGAAACCGGCCGCGGCGTGGCGCGGGCGCTACGCCGCCGGGCCGTTGGTCAGCTGCAGCTCGGTGTCGCGCACGACGTCGGCCTTGTGCGGGTAGTCGACCGTGTAGTGCAGGCCGCGCGACTCCTTGCGGCGGCGCGCGCTCTCGATGATCAGGTGTGCGACCAGCGCCAGGTTGCGCAGCTCGATCATGTCGCTGGTGATCTTGAAGTTCCAGTAGTACTCGCGCAGCTCGTCGCGGAGCAGCTCGATGCGCCGGCGCGCGCGGTCGATGCGCTTGTCCGAGCGGACGATGCCGACGTAGCTCCACATGAAGCGGCGGATCTCGTCCCAGTTGAGCGCGACGACGATCGCGTCGTTGGAGTCGGTGGCGTCGCCCGACTGCCACGGCGTGATGTGGCTCGGCCGCACCGCCACCGCGTCCTTGACGTGCGCGGCGGCGCGGCGCGCGTAGACCATGCCCTCGAGCAGCGAGTTCGACGCCAGCCGGCACGCGCCGTGGAGCCCGGTCCACGACACCTCGCCGATCGCGTACAGGTTCTTGACCGTGGTCTGGCCGACCTCGTCGACCTTGACCCCGCCGCACATGTAGTGCGCCGCCGGCACCACCGGGATCGGCTGCTTGGTGATGTCGATGCCCAGCGCGAGGCAGCGCTCGGCGATGTTGGGGAACCGACCCCGGACGAAGTCGGGATCGAGGTGGGTCATGTCGAGGAACACCGAGTCGGCGCCCGACTTCTTGAGCTCGTTGTCGATGGCGCGGGCGACGACGTCGCGCGGGCCCAGCTCGGCGCGCTCGTGGTAGGCGTCCATGAACCGCTCGCCGGTGGCCAGCCGCAGCTTGCCGCCCTCGCCGCGCAGCGCCTCGGAGATGAGGAAGCTCTTGGCCAGCGGGTGGAACAGCACCGTCGGGTGGAACTGCACGAACTCGAGGTTCGAGACCACCGCGCCGATGCGGTACGCCATCGCCACGCCGTCGCCGGTCGCGACGTCGGGGTTCGAGGTGTAGACGTAGACCTTGCCGGCGCCGCCGGTCGCCAGGATCGTGGCGCGCGCGACGATCGTGTGGACCACGCCGGTGGCCTTCTCGAGCACGTAGGCGCCGAAGCACGCCGCGTCGCCGCCGTATTTGGCCATGCTCAGGAGGTCGACCGCGATGTGGTCCTCGAGCACGGTGATCCGCGGGTGCGCGGCGACCGCGGCCATCAGCGCGCGCTGGATCTCGCGGCCGCTGACGTCCTCGTGGTGGACCACGCGGCGGCGGCTGTGGCCGCCCTCGCGGGTCAGGTCGAGCGCGCCGGCCGGGGTGCGGTCGAGGTGAGTGCCGAGCGCGAGCAGCTTATCGACCGCGGCCGGGCCCTCGGCGATGATGCTCGCGACGACCTTCGGGTCGCACAGGCCGTCGCCGACGGTCAGCGTGTCGGCGACGTGCTGCTCGAAGCTGTCGTCGTCGGCCAGCACCGCGGCGACGCCGCCCTGCGCCCAGTTGGTGTTGGTGTCGATCGCGCCGCGCTTGGTGACGATCGTGACGTGCCCGTGGGCGGCGGCGTCGATGGCGAACGCCAGGCCGGCGATGCCGGTGCCGAGGACGAGGTAGTCGGTCTCGAGCTGGGCCATGGGCGCGACCATACCCGGTTGGATGCGGGCGCTGGTGCGCGGGTCGCGGATTTCACGGCGCCGCGACGTGGGACACGAACTCCTCGAGCTTGCCGGCCGGGCTGCGACCGAGCGCCGCGACCTCTTCGATCGCCACCGCGAACGGGTGGCCGAGCGCGCCGCGCAGCGCCGCGGTCAGCGCGGCGCGATCGGCGTCGGTCAGCGGCGCGTCGGCGACCACCCGCAGCCGCAGCTGATCGAGCGTGTCCTGCACCAGCTGCAGCTCGCGGTAGCGCGCCGCCTGCCGGCAGGCGACCGTGAACACCGGCCACGTGACGCGCCCGTCGGGGTAGCGCAACAGGCCGCGGCGGCGCCCGACGATCCGGGTCAACACCGGCAGCCCGCGGCCGCACGGGCAGGGCGCGCCGACGGTGGCGAGGTCGCCCAGGTCGTAGCGGATGACCGGCGTGGCCAGGTTGTGCAGATCGGTGACGACCACGCGGCCGGTGGCGCCGATCGGGCACGGGCGGTCGGCGTCGTCGAGGATCTCGACCCGCAGCCGCTCGGCCACGACGTGGTAGTGCGGGTGGTCCGGACACTGGAGCGCGATGTAGCCGACCTCCTCGGCGGAGTAGGTGTCGACCACCGGGACGCCCAGCACCTCGGCGCAGGCGGCGCGGGTCGCCGGCGCCAGCGCCTCGCTGATCGTGCGCACCTGCCGCAGCGCCGGCAGCCGCAGGCCGCGCGCCGCCAGCGCGTGGACGACCGCGTCGAGCGCGCTCGGGTAGATCACCAGGTAGGTCGGATCGGTGCGCACCAGCCAGTCGACCTGCTGATCGATCGTCGCGGCGATCGACAACAGCGACATCGGCGCGTCGGGGGCGAGCGCCGCGGTCGCCGGGCCCCAGCCGCGGGCGCGGACGCCGTCGGGCGGGGCGGCGCCGTCGGCGACGTGGCGGATCGCCGCGAGGTGCGCGTCGAGGTCGCGGCGATGCCACGCGTGATCGCGCAGCGTGACGGCGCGCCACCACGCCGCCATCAGGTCGGTGGCCAGGAGCCGCGCCGGCGCGCCGGTGGTGCGCGAGGTCAGGACCGCGTGGGGCTGGCCGTGGGACGCCGGGTAGGCCCGGCTCTTGAGGTCGTCGCCGGCAGCGATCAGCGCGTCGCGGGTCGCGATCGGCACCTGCGCCCAGGCCGCCTCGTCGACGCCGTCGGGGCCGATGGCCAGGCCGGCCAGCCGCGCCTGGTAGAACGGCGTCGAGGTCGCGGCGTGGCGCACCAGCGCCGCGAGCTGGCGGCGCTGCCCGGCCTCGAGGCGCGCGCGCGGCCACCACTGGCTCTGCGCGAGCTGCCACGCCAGCGCCAGCGCGGTGGCGTCGGCGCCGGTCGGCACCGGCGGCCACACGACGCCGGGGAGCGAGGCGGGCGGCACCGATCAGAACGCGGTGATCAGCGAGACGTCGGTCGCGTCCGAGGCCTGATCGAGCGGCGGGCTGACCTTGCGCGGCGCGCCGGCGGTGGCGACCGAGGCGAGGTACGCGTCGGAGAACGTCGGTTGATCGTGGTCGGCGCGGTACAGCACGCGGACGCCGTCGCCGGTGAAGCGGTAGCCGGCGTCGATGCCCTCGTCGGCGCCGTCGACCGCCGGGCTGAGCTGGGTCGGCGCGCCGACGGTGGCCCCCAGCGCGAGGTGGTAGAGCGCCGGCGCGTAGGCGCGCGGCTGGAGCGGGCCGGCGGTCTCGGGCTGGGCGATGCCGCCCTCGGCGCCGTCGGCGCCCGCGCGATACGCGACCGCGCGCTCGTCGGCCGCGAGCGCGAAGTCGGTGACCTCGTCGGCGGCGTCGGTGGCCAGCGGCGACAGCGGCGTGGTCGTCAGCGGCGCCGCCACCGTCACCCGGACCAGGCGATCGTAGCCGCCGTCGATCTGCCGCAGGTACACCCGGGCGCCGTCGGCGCTCTGCGCGAAGTCGGCGCGAACCGTCTGGGCGCCGAGCCCGGCGTCGGTGCCGTCGACCAGCCGGGTGGCGTCGGCGACCGGCGCCAGCGGCGCGCGCCACAGCGAGGTCTGCAAGAACAGGTTGCCGCCGACGAACAGCACCGCGTCGCCGGTGGGGCTGAGCTGGTAGCTCTCGACCTGGCCCTCGGCGCCGTCGGCGTAGGTGATCGGCGTGGCGGTGCCCGGCGCGGCGACCTCGACCAGGTTGAGCTGGGTGCGTCCGGTCAGCCCCTCGTACGCGCGGTAGACCACGCGGCCGCCGTCGCGGCTGAGGCGCAGATCCCACACCGCGTCGGTGCTCGGCGGGTTGAGCTTCACGCTCGGGCCCGGCGTCGCCGTCGTCAGGTCCACCGCGTACGCCTCGTCGAGCCCGTCGGTGTCCTGATCGGCGACGTAGGCCGCGCGGCGGCCGTCGGCCGACAGCGCGAACACCCGCGACACGTTCCCGCCCGCGACCAGCGCGCCGTTGACCTTGCGGGCGACGCCTGGGGTCGCCACCGCCACCTGCCACAGCTCGGTGACGCCGACGTCGGTGTCGGTGGTGCGGTAGAGCACGTGCCCGCCGTCGGCGCTGACCACGAAGCCGGCCTCGACGTCGACGTCGGTCGCCAGCGGCGCCGACAGCCGGGTCCACGCGCCGCCGCGCGGACCGACCAGGAACAGCTCGAAGACGTCGGCGGTCTGCGCCGCCAGCAGCACGACGCGGCCGTCCGGCAGGATCGCATGATCGAGCACGCGCCCGGTGGCGAACGTCGTGGTGTTGAGCGCGTGGAGCGCGAAGGTCACGTCGTCGAGCACGAACGCGTCGCGGCCGACGGTGCCGTCCATCAGCGAGGTCTGCAGCACCGCCAGCGGCTCGGCGCAGTCGCCGCCGACGCAGGCGGTATCGGTCGAGCACGCGGTGGCGCAGTCGCCGCAGTGGGCCGCCGAGGTCTGCGGGTCCACGCAGCCGCCGGCGCATTCGATCTCGGGCGCGGTGCACGCCGCCGAGCCCTGGCACGCGCCGGCGACGCAGGTCTCGCCGGTGTCGCAGCCGCGTCCGCAGGTGCCGCAGTTGTTGGGGTCGATCATCAGATCGACGCAGGTCGTGCCGCACACCATCTGCGTGCACGGCGGCTCGCTGTCCTCGCACGCCGGCAGCGCGGCCAGGAGCGTCGGCAGGAGCAGGCCGGTGGCGAAGGTGGTGCGGCTCATGGCGGGGGCTCGGGCGGCAGCATATCCTGTCGGCCGCGATGCGCGGCGCGGATGTGCCCGGTGACGATCACTGGCCGCGCCACGCCCGCCAGTGGGCGCTGATCGGGCCGCCGCTCCGGCCGGTCCCCGCCGACGTCGCGGCGCTGTGCGCGCCGGTCGCGCACCTGGGGCCGGCGCCGCGCGCGCTGGTGCTGGGCGTGACGCCCGAGCTGGTCGGCGCGCCGTGGCCGGCGGCGACCCGGCCGATCGCGGTCGAGCGCTCGGCCGAGGTGATCGCCGCGCTCGGTCCCCGCGCGCCTGCGTCGACGCGGGCGCTGCTGGCCGACTGGCGGGCGTTGCCGCTGGCGGCCGGCGCGATCGATCTGGTGGTCGGCGACGGCGCGCTGACCAACCTGCGCTTCCCCGACGACTACCGCGCGCTCGCCGCCGAGCTGGCCCGGGTGCTGGCGCCCGGCGGCCGGGTCGCGCTGCGGCTGTTCGCGGCCCCGGCGGTCGCCGAACCGCTCGACGCGGTGGCCGCCGCGCTCGCGGCGGGGGCGATCGGCAGCTTCCACGCGCTCAAGTGGCGGGTGGCGATGGCGATCCAGCCGGCCGACCGCAACGTCGCCGTCGTCGACATCGGGCGCGCGGTCGAGGCGCTGTGCGGCGATCGCGCGGCGCTGGCGGCGCGCACCGGCTGGCCGCGCGCGGTGATCGACGCGATCGCCAGCTACCGCGGCTCGGGCCTCCGCTACTCGTTCCCGACCCAGGCCGAGGTCATCGCGGCGCTCGGCGACGCGCTGGCGGTGGTCGACATCGTGCAGCCCGGCTACGAGCTCGGCGAGCGCTGCCCGACCGTGGTCTGGGCGCGGCGCTGACCGCGCCCGGCCGCCGATCGCAGATTTGCGGCGGCGGCGCGGGTTGGCTACGATTCTCGTGATGCCTCGCCCGCGCGCCCGCCGTCGTCCCGCGCGCCGCCGCTGGCCGCTGTACGCGGCGGTGGTGGCGGCGCTGGCGATCGGCACCGCCGCGGCCGACATCTACACGTACACCGACGACGAGGGCGTCGTGCACTTCACCAACTTGAAGCCCAAGGGCAAGAAGTGGTCGAAGCTGATCGACGCCACGCCCGATCGCGGCTCCAAGGCCGCCGCCGATCGCGGCGACTGCGCGCGCTGCGACGCGGTGCCGGCCCGCGACCACTCGCCCGAGCGCTTCCACCGCTACGACGAGCACATCTACGAGGCCGCGGCGCTGTACCGCCTGCCGGTGCCGCTGGTGCGCGCGATCATCAAGGTCGAGAGCGACTACGATCCCAACGTGGTGTCGTCGGTCGGCGCCAAGGGCCTGATGCAGCTGATGCCCGCCGTCGAGGGCGACATGCGGGTCGCCAGCGTCTTCGAGCCGCGCGACAACATCATGGGCGGCACCCGGCTCCTGCGCATCCTCGCCAACAAGTTCGACGGCGACCTGGTGCTGACCATCGCCGCCTACCACGCCGGCGGTGGCGCGGTCGAGAAGTACGGCAACCAGGTCCCGCCGTACCCGCACACCCGCCAGTACGTGCGCATGGTCCTCGACCGCTACTACGAGTACAAGGCGCGCGACG
>Ga0075163_10008659_pt1 | contig 13369 bp, 5 predicted proteins | sample JI1023141ADNA_FD_71478 | JGI IMG/M metagenome (GOLD analysis project Ga0075163, IMG submission 71478) | Wastewater effluent complex algal communities from Wisconsin, to seasonally profile nutrient transformation and Carbon sequestration -... | ecosystem: Engineered > WWTP > Effluent > Algae...
TTGCTCCTGACGGCGATGCACACGGGGGGGCACACGCCCGGCGGGACGAGCTGGACCTGGACGTCGTGCGAGGGAGGGGCGTGCTGGGCAATCGTGTACGGCGACAGCCAGAGCGCGCTTTCCGCGGACGACTTCTACTACACACGCACGACCACCTACCCCAGCGGGCTCGCCGATTTCGCGGCCGGCTTTGCAGCGTTGGAGTCGGTGCGCTGCGACGTGCTCGTGACGCCGCATCCCGGCGCGACGGCGCTGTGGGAGCGGCTGGCGCGGCGCGAGGCGGGTGACGCGAGCGCGCTCCGCGATCCGGCCGCGTGCAAGCGCTACGCCGCCACGGCGCGCGCGGGGCTGGAGAAGCGCGTGGCTGCCGAGCGCGCCGCCCTGCCGAAACCGAAGCAGAAGCCGTAGCCGTTGCCGCACGGCGCGCGCTGGCGCGCGCCCCCGAACACGCCTTGGCGCACCCGCTGTAGAGGCTTAGGGGCGATACCGTCCCGGCACCGCGGGCTCGGCCGGGACGGCCCTGGCGGCGGCGGGGGTCTTGCGGCGGTCCAGTTCACGCCGGACCGCGGCCGCCAGGGTGTCCTGTTCGAACGGCTTGGCCACCATCGGGCCGAGTGTCGCCAGCTCGCTCAGGGCGGCGCTATCGAGTCCTGCGTAGCCCGACATGAAGACGACGGGGAGGCGCGGGAAGCGCTCGCGCAGCGTCCGGACCAACTCCGGGCCGGAGACGTGCGGCATCATCACGTCGGTGACGACGACGTCGATGTCGTCGGCGTGCTTCTCGGCGAGCGAGAGGGCGGCGGCGCCATCGACCGCTTCGATCACACGATATCCCAGCAGGGTGAGGACACGGCTCGCGACCTGACGGACCGCGGTCTCGTCCTCGACCAGGAGGATCGTCTCGCTTCCCACCGGTCGTCCGCTGGTGTTCTCGGCCGGCCTGCTGTCGCCCTGCCACGCCGGGAGCCAGACGGTGATGCGCGTCCCGGCGTCCGGCGCGCTGTCGACCTCGATGGCGCCGCGGTGGCGGGCCACGATGCCGTGGCAGACGGCGAGGCCCAGTCCGGTACCGCGGTTCACTTCCTTGGTCGTGAAGAAGGGCTCGAAGAGGCGGGCGCGTACCTCGCTGTCCATTCCGACACCCGTGTCGCCCACTTCGAGCGTGACGTATTCACCGGCGGCGAGCGTCATGTCGCCGACGGTGCGCAGTGCCGGGAGCGTGACGTGGCGCAGCCGCAAGGTGGCCGCCCCACCAGTCGGCATGGCATCGCGCGCGTTGAGCACCAGGTTGAAGATGAGCTGCTCCACCTGCGATGGATCGGCGCTCACCGCCGGAATCTTGCCCGGGTCGTCGATCGATACCTGCACGCGCTCCCCAACCGACTGCTGCAGGGAACGGGACAACGCCGCCAAAAGCACGTCGAGTTGCACGGCGATGGGCTGCGTGTGCTGGCGCCGGGCGAAGGCGAGCAGCTGGCGGGTGATGTCGGCGACCCGTCGGCCCGCCTTCCAGACCTCATCCAGGTCGGATTGCAGCTCGGCATTCCCCTTGGCGCCGTGTTGCGCCAGCTCGGTGAAGCCCAGGACGCCCGTGATGGAGTTGTTGATCTCGTGCGCCACGCCGCCCGCGAGCCGGCCGATGCTCTCCAGCTTTTGCGCGGTGACGAGGCGTTGCTCCAGGAGCTTGCGCTCCTCGAACTCGCGGGCGAGGTCGGCGGTGCGCGCCTGCACGCGTGCCTCGAGCGATGCGCGCTCGGCCTCCAGCTCCTTCGTTCGCTCGACCACCAGCGCGGCGAGCACCTGCTCGCGGCGCTCCACCGACCGCAGGCGCAACCGCAGCGCCAACGCCGTCGCGGCGACGGCGAGTGCGAGCACGACGGGGTAGAACCAGGGGTACTCCCACGGCCAGAGCGGCACCTCGAGCGCGAGGCTGGCGACGACGGGGTTCCAGTCGCCGTCCTCCCCCGCCACCCGCGCCTCGAACCGGTACTCCCCGCCGCGCAGCGGCCCAAACGATAGCGTGCGCCTCACGCCAGCGTCGCGCCACGTCGTGTCCACGCCGATCATCCGGTACTCGGCGCGCACCCGCGAGGGGACGAGGGCGTTGGTGGCGGCGAAGGTCAGCTCCACCCGGATCGGGTGCGCGGAGAGATGAAGGGCGGCATCGACCGGGTACTCCGTCCCGTCGACCGACAGCCGCTCGAGGTGCACTTGCGGCGGCAGCGTGTCGTGCGAGACGGCGCGCGGGTCGATGCGCACGGCGCCGGCATACGTCGGGAGCCAGATGCCACCGGCACGATCGGTGTAGAGCTGGCTCTGGTAGTCGGCGTTGAACTCCGTGGTGGGGAGACCGTCGGCGCGGTCGAAGCCGCGCACCATCACACGCGTGCGAGGGTCGTCGGCGTAGCGCATCAGGTCGTTCGCATCGACGCGGTACAGGCCGAAGCTCGAGGTGAGCCACAGGTGGCCGAGGTCGTCCTTGGCGATACCGAGGACTTCGCGCCCCAGACGCGGGTCGGCGCGCCCGACCCGCACGACGGTGTCACGGCGCAGGACGTACAGCCCCGAGTCGGCCGTGGCCATCCAGATTCGGTCACTGTCCGGGAGGACGGCGAGGATGTCGTGATGCGTCAGCCCCCGCGTCGAGTCGTACCGGGTGGCGACCCCCTTGTCGATGATCGTGAGGAAGGGGCGCCCGAATATGAGCCGCCCGCGCGCGTCGCGCTGAATGAAGCGGGGCGGCTCGGTGCGCGAGAGCCCCCACGCGGGGTTGGCCGGACGGGCCACGCCGCCTTCGGCATGGTAGACACCGGAGTCGGTCGCGACCCAGTGCGACCCGTCGGTGTCCCGGTAGATCGACAGGACCGAGAGCCCACGCAGGCCGAGGGACTGGGTGACATCACGCGCCCCCTGTCGATCGAGACGATACACGCGGTTCACGTCGTAGACCGCCAGCATCCCGCCGTCGCCGCTGGGCCATGTGCTCGACGCGAGGTTACGTCCCGCATACGGAAGCCGGGGAATCCAGCGCTGGCCGTCGAGAAAGAAGACGCGCCCGTCTGACGCCGCGGCCCACACGGTCCCGGTCTCGTCCCCACGCACCGACCAAGTGCTGCTGGGCGCCATGCCTTCGTTGAACGTCGTGAAGGCCGAGCGCTGGAAACGCAGCATCCCGGCGGCGGTTCCCGCCCAGACGCGGCCCCGCGCGTCGGTCAACAGCCACCACGTGGGGTCGGGGGTGGTACCCTGCGCGTATGAGGTGAGGTGCTGGCCGTCCCAGCGCAGCACGCCGAGTCGCTCCGTGCCGATCCAGAGGTCACCCGTTGGCGTACGGGTGAGGGTCCAGACTTCGTTGCCAAAGGTGGGGTCGCCGGTCGCGAGCCGCTCGATGACGCGGACCGCGCGCGGATCGCGGACGTCGATGTGCCACGCGCCGCGTCGCGTGCCGACCCAGATCCCCTCCGCGCCGTCGCCGATGACGTCGAAGAAGCGCTCACCCGCGGTCGCCGGCACGACCGTCGGCGCGGTCTCACCGTAGGCGATTGAGCCGAGGAACTCGCGCCCGGCCATCCAGACGCGACCGGCGGGGTCCTCGTGCAGGGAGTAGACGAAGGCGTCGATGCCCGGGACCGGGGCGAATCGTGTGCTGTCGCGGCGGAGCAGGCCAAAGCTCCCCGCGACCCAGAGGCGGCCGTGCCGGTCTTCCAGCACTTCCCAGACGTTGGTGGCCGGGACCTCCGCCGCCGGGATGCGGCGAAAGACGCCGCGCTCGCGGACCACCAGACCACGCGCCGTTCCGATCCAGAGACGTCCGGCCGCGTCGACCGACAGGCTGTTGATCGAGCCTGTGGGGAGCGCCGGGACCTCCTCCGGCGAATAGAGCCTGAACGACAGTCCGTCGTAGCGAACGACGCCGCGCCGCGTCCCGAGCCAGAGGTAGCCGTCGGGGGTCTGGGCGATCGCGTTGATCTGCGTGTCGGGGAGGCCGTCGTCGCTGTCGATGACCCGGCGGACGTAGGACGTCGTCGCCAGCGCGCGTGACGGCTCGCCCGAGCTCCGCTGCTGGGCCTCGGCGAGCGTCGCGACGGACACCAAAGCAGCGGCACTCGCCAGCGCGGCGAGCCATCGCGAAATCGTCAGGGACGTCGTCGAGTGCGAACGGCGGGACATCTCGTGAACTGAGTCGGCCGACCGGCGGGGGCGGCCGGGCGGGACGTGCGACGGCTCGGTGGGGGGGACGAGAGCTGACGAGCGCCTTTACTCCGTCTACTAGTCTCGGACGATGAACGGAGTTTGGTGGGAAGAACCGCTAGAACCTGCGCCGTCTGCGTCGCTCTCGCAATCCGCTGCTCGCATCTGTCACGAACCGGACTTCCCGAGCAAGCGCAGGTCAGGGGCCGCGTCGCCGAAGATGTAGTGGTTGAACCAGCCGAGGTTGTGCTCCATGACCGCTCGCATGCTCCGGGGCTTGGTAATGCCGTGGCCGAACCCCTTGTATACCACCATCTCCACCGGGACCCCGCGATCCTCGAGCCCCTGCCGCAGCTCGTACGCGTTGGCGATGGGGACGCGCCGATCGAGTTCGCCGTGCTGGATGAGCGTGGGTGTCCTTGCCCCCTTCACGTAGGTCATCGGCGACGTCTTGGCGTAGATGGCCGGATCGTCGGCGGGGTCGTCACCGAGGTAGTTGATGGTGAACGGGGTGATGTCGGTGTTGTAGTAGTAGGTGGCCCAGTTGGAGATCCCCGCGCCGACCGAGATGGTGGCGAAGCGTGTCGTGGAGGTGGTGAGGAAGGCGCTGATGTACCCCCCTTGGCTCCACCCCATCGACGCGACCTTGGTGGGATCGACCCAGCCCTTGCCGATGAGGTGGTCGACGCCGCTCAGGACGTCCCACGCGTCGCCGACGCCGAGGTTGCGAACGTTGAGCTTGCGGAACGCCTCGCCATAGCCGGCACTGCCGCGGTAGTTGACCTTGAGCACGAGCGCGCCGCGCTCGGCCCAGAGGTCGACCGGGTAGTAGCGGGCGTCGGGGAGGGCTGGGCGGTCGGTCCCGGTGGGGCCGCCGTGGATCACGCAGAGAAGCGGGTACTTCTTCGACGGGTCGAAGTTGGACGGCGTGATGAGCACCCCTTCGATGGTCGCGCCGTCCTTGGACTTCCACGAGATGACCTGGCGTCGTGCGAGCCGCCAGCCTTGCACCTGTCGGGTCATGTCGGTGAGCACCCGGGGCGACCAGGTGTCGAGGTCGCTCACGGCGAGTTCGGGGAGCGCCGTGGCCGAGTTGACCGTGAACGACACGCGGGTCGCGTCCTTGTTGAGCGAGGCGGCGCCCAGCATGGCCGAGTCGGGGGCGGAGACGCGCGTGATGCGGCGCGTGGCGGGGTCGAGGCGGAAGAGATGCGTCGCGGTGCGCTGTGCCCCGGCAAACCAGATGCCGCCGCTCTTCCAGTCGATGAGCGACGGGTTTTCATCGAAGGCGTCGGTGAGCGACACCGGCGTCCCGCCAGCGGCAGGAACGACGGCGATGCGCGCGTTGGAGGCGAAGTAGCTCTCCTTCCCCATGTAGCTGGTGAAGGCGACCTGCGTGCCATCGGGCGACCAGACGGGGCCATTGTCGGGGCCGGGCTGCGAGACCAGCGTGCGGACGGCGTCGGGGGCGCCGGGTTCGGTGGCGAGCGTGACGACGTACAGGTCGGCGGTCTTCCCCTGCACGAGGTCGGGGTTGATCGTAGCGCCGAATGCGATCTGGCGTTCGTCAGGCGACCAGGCAAAGGCTTGCACGGTGTACCGCGTGCCGGCGGTGCGTGCGCGCCCGGCCTGCGGCGCCTGCAACGCCTCGGCGACGTTGAGCGTGTAGAGGTGCGCAAAGGTGTAGTCGCGGCGTACGACTTCGAACGGGGCGTAGCGTTCCTTGCGCGCCTTGGCGGCGGGGGACTCGGCGTCGCTGGAGGTGAAGGCGATCGACGTGCCGCGGGGTGACCACTGATACGACCCGACCCCCGACTCCGCCTTCGTCAGCCGCAACGGCTCGCCGCCGTCGAGCCGCATGACGAAGAGCTGCGGCTTGTCCTCGTCGCGCGAGGAGATGAAGGAAATCCAGGTGCCGTCGGGCGACCACTGCACGCCGCTGATCCCCTTGGGATGCCGCGTGAGCTGGCGGCGCTCGCCGCTGGCGACGTTCACCACCCAGAGCTGCCCCACGAAGGCGTCGGCCTTCCAGTCGGTGGTGGTCACGGTGTACGCGACCCAGGCGCCGTCTGGAGACAGCTGCGACCCACCGGCCGATTCGAGGGACAGCAGGTCGTCGACGGTGGGGATGCGCGGCTGCGCGAGCAGCGCGGGCGCCGCCGCGGCCAGGGTGATGCACAGGGAGGCGAGGGCGAGCGCGTGTCGGCGCATGGGGAACGTACGGTGCGGGGGAGCGGCCGTCGCGCGACGAACGTGCGCGTGACGTGGTCTCACGATGCTGGATAGTACGCGTCGGCTGGGCAGGCGCGAGAGGGTGATGCTCGCGCGCCGCGGTGCTACCGCGTGATCTCGACCTTCTGCCGCGTCGTCCCCCACGTCGAATCGTCCTCGTCGTCATCCTCGGCGATCGCGGCCCGGACCCGCACCGCACTCGGCCCCACCAGCGCCGCCAGCTGCAGGTGGTCGGCGTCGAACTGCGTGGTTGCGGCGAAGAGCTTGAACCAGTCGGTGACAACCCGCACCGACGGGTCGCGCCAGTCCATGACCTTGAGCCGGAAGGCGCGCCCCCCCGCGGCGTAGGCCACCGACCGTGGCGGGATCCAGTCGGCAAAGAGCGTGGAGCAGCCGTAGGCGTCGTCGAGGTCGAGCAGGGCGACGTACAGCCGTGTGTCGGACGTATTGCGCAGGCGCATCTGCACCCGCGGCGCCTCGGCGCCGTCGTAGCGCAGTTGGAGGGTCTCGCCGAGTGGCGCATGCGGCGCCCGGTCCTCGGGGGGACGCTTCTCGTTTGCGGCGACCGGGACCAGTTCGAGGGCGACGGCCCCGTTGAAGCGCGAACCGGCGGGAGTGCGATCGCGCAGGCCGTACCACTTCGCGAGATGGGTGCAGTCGCTGGCGACGAAGCCGAGTTCGTCGTCGGTGAGCGGGTAGCGTAGCCCGGGGAGTGCGACGCCATCCTCGCCCACGAGTTCGATGGCGTCGCCGCCGACGCGCACCGTCACGAGCGGCGTGCTCGAGGGCTGCTCGACGACGCTGAAGAAGACGGCCGAAGCTTGCAGCTGCGCGCGCACACGGTCGGTCATGTCGCTGGACGTGCCGTCGACGCGCACGTGCAGGGGGGTGACGCCGAGTCGTGCAATGGCGCCGAGGTACGCTCCGGCGGGATCGAGCGCGGCAGCGCCGACCGTCAGTTGCAATCGCGCCCGGTCCTCGAGTACGGCGTCGACGGTGGCGCGCGCGATGGGGGCCGGCGTCACCCCCGGGAGGTCGAAGGCGCCGCGGGGATAGATCGACACCTCCACGATGGCGCCGCTCGCCGGGGCGGGGATGCCGTCGATCGCACCAGCCGAGAGCCACCACCGCCCGGATGCGTCGGCGTCGACGGTGAGGTCGCTTCGTCCCGCATGTCCCCCGAGGAAGGTGTCGGTGCCGCGGGCGCCGCCCACGGTGTCGAGGCTGGGGAGTTGCTCCTTCGCCCGGTCGCGCACCTTCATGCGCAGCGCCGTGACGAGGTCGAGATAGGTCGCCGACGGCCCGAGCGCGCGCGCCGCCTCCTCGAAGGCCGAGGTGAACGCCCCGCGGCGCGGCGGCTGCGTGGGGATCTCCTTGGCCGTCTCGTTATGCTGACAGGCCGCGACGGCGACGTGCCGCGGGGCGGGCGGTCCCTGCGTCGCGATGCGATCGGCGTCGTAGAGCACGCGCGCCTCCTCGAGGTAGTCGGCGAGCGAGCGTGCGCGCCCCTTGGAGGCCGCGGTCATGCGCGCCACGCCGGCGTCGGGGCTGGTCAGGTCAGAGACGTCACGGGTCACGCCACCGGAATGGCACGAGTCGAACATCGTCACCACGTGCGCCCCGCCAGATGCAACCTCGCCGATGAGGGCGTTGAGCTCCTTGTCGGCCAGGTCGAAGATGTCGCCCACCCGTGCGTCGACCGGGACGAGCGTCTGGTTCCTCCCGCTCGGCTCGACGTGCCGCCACTCCGGTGGGCATGCCTCCTCGGAGCCGTGCCCGCAGTAGTAGAAGAGCGCGGTGTCGCCGGCGCCGGCGCGTTTCAGGTGCGAGCGAAAGCCGTCGATGATGCGCGCGCGGGTGGCCTCGCCGTCGATCAGCCGCACCACGTCGAGCGTGTCGGCGTGGACGCGTTCACGCAGCAGCGCCTCGACGGCGCCGATATCGGACACGCAGCCGTGCAGCGGGGTCACCGCCTGGTACTCGTTGATTCCGACCAGCAGCGCGTACAGTCTCGCCATGCCTTCCTCGCCTCAGCCGTCTAGGTCGCGAGCCACTTCGTGAGCTGTTCGGTCGTGCGCGGATACTGGAAGAACCCCGTGTGCGGGATCCCGTCCGATGCATCGAAGGTGACCTGCGCCGTGATGGGGAAGTACGGCGAGCCGTTCTCCTCGAAGACGCCGAGCGTGGGGACGACCATGTCGTTCCCCACTCCCTTGAAGACCTTGTCCACCAGGCGGTCGGCGGCGAGGCGCGCCAGCGTCGGGTGAAGCGGCGTGTAGTTGGAGGCGAGCGCGAAGTACTGCGTGTCCATGCGACGCTCGCCGGCATTGAGCGTGGTGCAGAAGTCGCCGCCGGGCTGCATCGATCGCAGGCCGACGAGGCTCGACCACAATCCGCAGGCCACGATCTTCACCCCCGACAACAGGTACGTCATGGCGTCGGTGACGCCGTTGGTGGGGAAGACGTTGAGCAGGTTGGTCGCGGTGTCGATGTATTCGCTGATGCACGCCTCGTCGGCCAGCCGCGTCCCGTTGTTCGGCGTCCCGACGAAGACGACCTTCCCTACACGCATGGTGCGGCGCCCGAGGGCGAACGACGCGTGCTGCTCGGCCAGGATGCGGCTCACCAACCCACCGCGCGAGTGGCAGATGATGTCGACGTCGAGCGCGAGGCCGTCGGGGACCCGGCGGAAGAACTCCTCGATGTTCTGCCGTGGGTCGTGCGTGAGCGTGGGGTGATCGAAGGCGAAGACGCGCCCCTCGTACTGCGCGTGCATGGCCTCGACGAAGGCGCGCGGCAGCTGGCCAAAGGCGGTGTGCGTGCGGCTGTTGGTTCCGTGGATCATCAACAGGGCGCGTCCCCTGCCCAGCGATTCCCACTCCGCCTGTCCCAGCTCCTGCGCGTCGGGTGAGGCGTAGTCGTCGGGCAGGAATGTGCGCACGCGATACGGCGTCTTCTTGAGCTCGATCTGCTCGCCGTACTGGGCGGTGAGCTTTCCCACGAACGCCTTGGCGGCGGGGAAGACGTACACCTTGATGAACTTCTCGCCGATGGCGCTGGCGAGGCCGCGCGTGGCGGGGGCGTCCGGCGAGGCGGCGCCCGCGGGGATGGTGAAGGTGCGGGTGCGTGGCCCGGGTGGTTCGTCGCCGCGCGTGGCCGGGGCCGGGTCGAGCTGCGGGGCGAAGTGCCACGACACCACGCCGGCCGCGTCGGTCGCAAGCACCACCTGCTCGAAGCCCTCGCCGGGGTCCGTCACCTGCAACTCGATGACCGGCTCCCCCTCGGCGCCGCGCGTGCCGTCGGCGGTGCTGACGGCGTCGGTGACGACGAAAGTCTGCTGCGTGGCGAGCCCCGATTCCTCGATGGCCCGCGTGAGGGCATCGGATGGCGCCGGCGCCGCGGCGGCGCGTCGGGCCGGGCCACCAAAGGCGCGCACCGTTCCGGTCAGGCCGCGCGCGGTGAGCGCGGCGCCATCCACCGCGACCGAACGCCCATCGGCGGACAGGTCGACCTTGCGCCGGATGACGATCGACTGCACCACGCTCGTCCAGTCGTCCTGGCTGAGGGGCTCTTCCTCCGTGGCGCCGCGCGTCGCCTCGCCGGCGCGCAGGAGGAAGGAGAAGTCGACCGGCTGCACGGTGGCGAAGAGCTTGAACGACTCGACCGCGTCGTCGCCGTCCCACGCCATGCGGAAGCCGCGTCCCTTGCCGGCCTTGCTGGCGTCGAAGGCGATCCCCGGCTCGAGCTTGATGGGATTGCCCTTGATGAGCGGCGAGACGGCGCCGTTAGGCTCGAAATCCAGCAAGGAGACATAGACCGGTTCCTCGAGCGCGCTGGTGATGCGGAACTCGAGGACGTCGCCGGAGTCGACGACGGGAAGCCCCGCCGCCTCGTCGGTCTGCAGCGGATTCCACGTGCCACCCGCTTCCTTGCGCAAAATCTCCAGCGTCACCTTGCCGCGCACCTGGCTTGCCGGGTCGACGTTGTCGATGGCGAGCGCCCCCACGTAGTCGGCGCGCTTGCGCAGGAGGGCGACGACGTCGTCTTCCGACGCGAGCTGCGCGACGGGAGCGATGAGTCGCCCGTCGCGGCCGGCCACCGCCCACGTCTCCTTCGTGAGCGCGCCAAGCATCGGCAGCGGGTCCTTGGCGCCGACCCCATCGCGCGGTGCCAGACGGAAGACGCGCACCGTGGCCGCATTGGCCGAGCGCACGAGGGAAATCGTCGGTTCGTCCTTGAGCCGCGTGCGCAGCGTGTCGAGGGCGTCGTCGTCGGCGCCGGCGGCCACCAGCTGCACCGCAAGCGGCGGGGTGGGGTAGGCGTGCTGTGTCTCGACAGCGCGCGCCCCGTCGACGATTGCACCTGCCGATGCTTCCTCGACGATGGTCGCGCGCGAGGTCATGCCGGAGGCGCGGGTGATCTTCACCGTCCCGAGCGGCGTGGCGTCACCGGCGTCCTTGGTCCCCTGCGCGTAGACGGTGAAGACCGACCCGGCGGTGGCGCCGTGCACGGCGCCGATGGCGAGTTGCACCGAGTCGGTCGCGCGGTCGCGCACCGCCACGTAGCGCATCGGCACCAGTTCGCGCAGGCCGAAGATCTCGCGATCGGCCGCGCCGGCGAGCTGCGGATGCTGCGCGCGGTGCACCGCGGTCACCTTCGACGCGGCACGCTCGAAGACGTCGCGCCACGTGTCGCCCGTGGTGGCGCGTTCCAGTTCCTGGCTCAGGGCGTAGGTCAGCGCCCCGTGATGGACGTTTTCGTCGCCGGGGAGGGAGGCCTCCTGGGCGATCTCGCCGTCGCGACAGGCCGCGATGAGCACATAACGATCGGTGGAGGCGGGGGCCGCCACGGCGGGGGCATTGGGCTCGCGCGCACGCTTCGGCTTGGCCTTCGCCTTCGGAGCCGCTGCCGAACGTTTGGCCGAGGCGGTGAATCGCCCGGTTCCGCCAAAGGCGTCCCGCGTGATCGTCCCCGAATTGCAGGCGTCGATGATGAGCACGGTGTGCGGCGTCTTGGCGCCCAACGCGGCCAACCGCTCGGCGAGTTCGTCGTCGAGCACGTCCTGTCGCGGGTCCTCGCAGACGCAGAGCGTGTTGTCGAAGCCCGTTCCCTCGTCGCCGCTGGCATCCTTGATGGTCGATCCATGGCCGGCATAGAAGACGAAGGCGACGTCGTCGGGGCCGGTGAGGTCGACCAGCGCATCCAGCTCGGAGAGGACGGCGTCGCGCGACGCGTCGCCGTTGAGGAGCGTGCGGATGTTGGACGGCTCGAAGGCAAAGCGATCGCGCAGGAGCTGCGCCATCAGTTCGGCATCGGCGACACAACCGTCGAGCGGCTTGACGGCATAGGTGTCGATGCCGATAACGAGCGCACGGCGAGTGCGCTCGTCACGGGGGGAGGCCATGGCAGTTGGGAGGAGGGGGGAAGCGGCGATCAGCGACTGCGGGTGGTGCCGCGGGGGGCAGGCGCAGGGCTCCCCCCTCGTCCCTTCGTGGTCTTGGCGGGGGCAGTGCCGCCTTCGCGTCCCTTGGTCGTCACGACGGGGGCCGATCCCCCTTCGCGTCCCTTCGTGGTCTTCGCGGGAGCAGTGCCGCCCTCGCGCCCCTTCGTGGTCAAGACCGGGGCCGATCCGCCCTCGCGCCCCTTGGTGGTCTTGGCGGGGGCAGTGCCGCCTTCGCGTCCCTTCGTGGTCACGACGGGGGCCGATCCGCCCTCGCGTCCCTTCGTGGTCTTCGCGGGAGCAGTGCCGCCCTCGCGTCCCTTCGTGGTGACGACGGGGGCCGATCCGCCCTCGCGACCCTTGGTGGTCTTGGCGGGAGCAGTGCCGCCTTCGCGTCCCTTCGTGGTCTTCGCGGGGGCAGTGCCACCCTCGCGTCCCTTGGTCGTCTTGGCGGGGGCGGTTCCCCCCTCACGCCCCTTCGCTCCCTGCTTTCCACGCTTTGCGGCAGTGGCCACGGCCTGCTCCCGATGAGTGGGGACTACGCCCCGGTAGACGCACGCGCGCCGCGAAGGGCGGCGAGTCGCGCTCGATATTGTCCCGCGGCGACGGAATTGCCAAGTGAACTCGCGGCGGTCGCACGCAGTTCGAGCGACGCCGGGAGATACAGCAAGTGCACGAGCGGCCACGACGAATCGAAGACGCTCGCGACGTCGATCGCCTCCTGGTGCGCGCCGCGCGCCAGGAGCAGCTGTGCAAGCTGCAAGCGCTCGGCGGCGCGCGGGTCGGCCTCATCCCACTGCAGCGAGTCGGCAGTCGCGCCCCGCGCCAGGAGCGCGATGAACTGTCCCTGCGCCGCGGCGCTATCGCCCCGCGCCAAGCGTACGAACGCGTCGACGGAGCGCGCCAGCCCGTCAGTGTGGCGCGAGGAGGATTCGGCGGCGCGCCGGTGCAGTTCGCGGGCGACCGCGTCGGCGATCTCGGGGCGGCCGCTTCGCGCTTCCAGCACGCCGAGCTCCCAGAGCCGCGTGGGGAGCGGAACGGCGGCGTAGGTCGCGCCATGCGCTGCGGCATCTTCACGGGCGATGGCCAGCGCGCGTTCGCGATACGATGGCACGACCGAGGCGCCGAGCAGATAGAGCGTCGCGCCGAAGCCGAAACGCTGCATCGTGGCGTCGATGACTGCCGCCGCCGAGTCAGGCTTCCCGCGCGCCACCATGACCGCCTGCAATCCCATCAGCGATACCCACCGGCGCGCATCGGCCGAGTCGGTGGCGGCGGTGTCGATCGCGAGCAGCGTCTCGAAGGCGCGCCGGGCGCAGTCGAAGCGCGCCCCTTCGCCGCCGAGCGAACTGGCGGCGAGGACGACGGCGAGCGGGCGCACCGACGCCTCGCGGCGCCAATCGACCTGGTCGGCACCGTCGCGCACGCAGGCTTCTGCCACGGCGAGCTTGCCCACGAGGAGCGAGTCGGGGTTGTCGCGCCGGAACTCGCGCAGCATCGGTTCGG
>Ga0075163_10008661_pt1 | contig 13368 bp, 18 predicted proteins | sample JI1023141ADNA_FD_71478 | JGI IMG/M metagenome (GOLD analysis project Ga0075163, IMG submission 71478) | Wastewater effluent complex algal communities from Wisconsin, to seasonally profile nutrient transformation and Carbon sequestration -... | ecosystem: Engineered > WWTP > Effluent > Algae...
CCCCAAAACCCCAAAACCCCTCCATTAAGTTAACATATTCATATATTTATATAATATATAAGCAAATGGGAGGATTATGCTGTGGATTAGAGGCAGGAGCTGACATAGAAGTCACCATGCCCGGAGGGTAAAGGTAACTCAACTTACATTTGGGAAATATAGCTAATTCTCCTGCCGGAACACCCAGATATCGTGCTCATTAAGAACCGTAGCCGTGTCCCACTTGCATTTATTTCAGATAACGATATCCCGGCTTGAGGAGTATCGAAGAAAAGATCAATAATGGAGCTTCATCTGGTCAAGCTTCGTCAACTTCACAGCACAGCAAGTTCCTTAAAAGCCCGAAAAACTCTCAGCTCTCAAGAAGACGACGTAAAGAATCAGAGAACCAGTTTCTAACTTTCCCCGACATAAAACAAGATGAATTATGATTATAATTATTTTTAACTTTATATGGGTCGTTCCGGTTCCTCAGCTGCAATGTACGCAGCTAAAGGGATTTAAAGTGTGTTGAATTAGATTGTTCAAATTGGATACACGTTGACTACCGTAGTTGAAGGTCAGACAGATTCAGGAACATAAATCACAGACATTACTTAGAATATAACGACATTGTAAACGGACTTAGAAGCTTAAATTACAGCACTGTAAGCACTCATTACGGGCTTAGATACTACCGTAAGTTCTTTGTAGACGTCTGTCGATACTGATATTCCAACAATCTAGTCTCAAATTACACAACTGCAAGCAGACGTTGCTGCTCTAACGCTCTCGTTACAGCAAAACGTAGACACTATTAATTCGAGTCTTTCAACCAATATCTCTTCTACGATCCAGCTCATTCCCAAGTAGTTTGATCTTAACGTAGGACTGAACACCAGCACAGGACTGTCCACACTTGCCGATAAGTAGGTTATACATATTCCATTTTCCAGCTTCCCTTCTGACATGCCTCTCACACTGAGCAATATGCTGATCGTTGGCACATTTGTTGCGACCGTCAACTAGAGCTCTGTCGGCATGCTCGTCGGGGATCAATACCAATTGCATACTCAAAAGTATTTAGGTTCCACGTCTCACGTTTGGTTCGGATTCATGGTTAACCAGCTTGTGGATATGCCAAATGTGTTCGACCTTCGGCTGGGAGACGCTGCCTTCAGACCAGACAATGTTTCCGACGAAAATTCAACGGAAGTGACTTGGAACAAGGGATATCTGATCCTGTCATTTGTGTACTGGCCTTAGTGAATTATAATTTAATGTTTAAATTAACAAGGGACCCGAATCCTGGCTTCTATCCAACTGTCGTCAAGGAGTAGTTCCCTGACAAGCCACTTATATGGTATGATCCTGGCACAAAATTCACCTGGACGTCGGACACACAGAACGGGACTTAGTTTGACCCGTTTTCGATTGCTAATGGTGATACGGGAAGGGCAAACTTTGATTTAACAGCATAAGGCTTTGGAGCTATTGAGAGGAGTTAAGATCAAAGCGGGCCACAAGTAGACTAATCGTTTGTTGATGATCTTGATGGGCTATTCAATGACACATCTTAGCACGTATAAGAAGTGTAGAAGGATGCAGAAGAACACCTATTTCGACATGAGGCTTATCATCACGAATAAAAGCGTGGACCTAACAGAGCAGATAGATTAGCAGAGCTTGCCCGCAAGAGGAGAGAAGCAGCCGCTAAGATGAATGCTCACCACGCAAAGCACGAATAACACAACAGAACCATCCAAAACATTTCTCAGTAACTAGATCCAAATCAAACAGGAAACTATGATTTGTCTATTGTAATTGCGGGAGCACCCGATGGAACGATATACAGGCGTCAACAAGATCAGCCATCACGGATTTCGGGAATCGGGATGACTGTGAATCCGGATGATGACATTGAGCGCACCTTTAATGCTGACGGGTTCTAGGGTATGAGAGACATAGATCAAGGCGATTCAATCGACTTGGGAGCCGAACTTCCTGAATACCGCCCTCCGCCACCACCACCACCACCACCATAGAAGATTTAAAAGGAATAGCGTGTATAGTTTAAGCCAAAGGTTTAATTTAGAATTGATAAGGAGGATGCAGTTCCGGCATTTGTACAAAGTCGTTTCAATCGTCCTCCCCCTCCTCCTCCTGCTGTGAGAATACAAAAGGAATAACCTAGACAAAGAATCAATGTGCCAATAGCAAAGCTTTCAATGATAGACGGAGAAGCGTAGACCTAGTTTGTATTCAGCGACCAGTTCTAGCCTCCACCTCCTCCTGAAGCACCAAGAATATCCGCACCTGAAAATCCGTTTGCCATCTTCCGAAAAAGTGTTAGGGACTTTGGTACGGACCCCGATGAAGTCGAAGCTGAGATGAGACATTACCAGGATGGCTACGACGACGACGATGGGTTCGATAAGGGAATGATGGGTATTCAAATAAAGGACTAAGCTACAAAGATCGAATAGTTGACTATCGAAAGAGATAAGATGGACAAGGACCTGCTAAAACAAATACAAGAGATCAATAAACTCAGGTAAGACATCGAATTGGCTTAATCACAAAAGAAGCCAGATGAAGACCCATAAGCCGGTGCTATTAGAATCAGACGAGAAACTGAGATGCAGAATATTATCGCAAGTCTAAGAAAAGAGATTGCTAACAAGAATGCACTTATTGTAGAATACACTAACAGCTAGAAAGCAATAGAGTCAAAGAATATGACACTCGAACAGAAGTTGCATGCGATAACTTAGAACATGTAGAGAGTAGAACTAAGTCTACAGGAACATCAACTTAAGTTTGATGTTCTCTAAAGGAAGTTGTAAAGCGAGTAATAGGCACACATTAATACCCAAACTCGGTACGATAATCTTTAGACGATGGCTAACTAGATGAAGATAGATGCAACAAAGTCTCATGAACTACAGACGTAAATGTGAATCTAGTATTTGAATGATAAAGGGTAGCTTGAAATTGCACTTTAGACAGCTAGAAATGAGACTGAGCGAGTCAAATACGAAATAAGCCTCCTAAGAAATTAAGGAAGTGATAAGGAACAGGAGGTTGCATAATTATAGCAGTAATTGGTTGCACTTCAAACTTAGAATGCATAGGAGAAAAAAAGGCTCGAAGATTAACTGGCTTTCATACGCTAATCTCGGGACGATGATAATGACAAAGGTGGGGAACGAATAGCAAAGTTGAAGGAAGAGTTTAGTGTAGAATTGGCATTACATGGAACTAGGCATCGGGATGAAATTAGGTCTCTAACAGAGAAAATCCAGGTTACAGAAATGGAAGCTAGAAATGCTTAGACGATAAAGGATAACAAGATCGCAGAGCTAGAATCGCAAAAGTAGGACATGTAACTACGAGTTGAACTGGCATCTTAAAAGGTTTCTCAACTTGAACACTCAGAAACTCTTAAGGCGTAGCTCTTAGCCTAAATGACTGATGAAATAGATCGTTAGAAAACTAGTTTAGTATTGTAAACGTAGAACTATGATACTTAGTTGAGGTCAATTTCTTTAGAACTATAACAAGAAAAGGCGAATTCAGAGTCTTTAAAGAACCGAATTACATAAGGCGAATAAACTGAGACTCAATTAAATAATGATCTTGTTATCGTTAAGAGGAAAAATGCAATGCTAACATAAGCGGAAAATAGGTTAAATCTATAAGTTGTCTAGTTAACTGCATAGAAGGAGACTTTTTCAGAATAATTAACAGAAGCTAATAAACAAAAGGACTCTTTAATAATAAAAATAAGAACTACAGAACATAGAGCCTAACAAATGCTTGAAGTTAAAGGTACGGAAATTTAATAGCTGTAGGAGAAAGTATCTGAAGTGACAAGGTCACACTAAGCCGAAGTATAAGAATTGAAACAGTAAGAAGCTAGGCTTACCCAAGTTATCACTGACGGAACTGAACGAGTGAAAATATTGGAGTTGAAACTCACAGAGGCCGATAAACTGATGATCGAACTAAGAAAAGCGGTCCAAGAGAATGACAAGCTTGCCATCAAGAAACCCATGGGAAATCAGTACTCGTTGGCTAGGCTAGTAAGACAGGCCCTCGAGGCACAACGCATCAACGCGCCGTTAGGACTAAAGCTTCTTGACCCAGACTTTAAGGAAGCCATTCCTGCCTTGTAAATGGCGACACCGATAAACGGAACCGCAGAGCAGAAGCAAATGTATGCGGAGCTCGTCTAGGCAGTGCAGATCGTATTAGATAAAGGTGCTGATACGAAGAAATCGTACGAAGATTTCATGAGGATGAAATCAGATCACGATTCTCTCAAATCGCAGCTCGAAGCACTCGAGCAGGATAGACTCTCGGCTTTGAAGCTTATCAGCTCTTCAGCTCCAATCAGCAACTAACTTGCGACAGTCTCACTGCTTAGCATTATTAAGGAAGCTCAGGGAGAGGTAATAGACAAAGCTATCTAAATTGAGCAACTTACAGAATAGAACATTAAAGTATAATAGCAAGCTTCTGAGGCGTAACTGAAGTATGAATAATTATAGATGGAGTAGATAGAGACTGCTGAAACTCTCAAAGACATCCAGTAGCAAGTTAAAAGTTTTTAACTACAGAGAGACCAAGCATAAAGTATTGCTGCTGCTAGTTAAGTAAAGGCAAACGGTATCGAAGAAGAAATTAAGAGACTTAAATCGGAGGTTAGTATGTAAGATGAAGGAACGTAAGTGATCACCAAAGAGGAAATCAAATAGTTGGAACTGAAATTCCAAGCATAACAGGAAGATGCTTAATAAACCAGAATAAAGTACGACACACTTCAGCTCTAATATAACGCAGCTATTCTTGACGGCAAGAATATACGTATGATGCTATAGACTACGGAGGCACAACTGGAAGTAAAGGTCAGTGAATTAGAATAAAAGGCTGTTGAGGTTAAAAAGGTACAAAAGGAGTTTGAGGACTACAAGAGTGACACGCAAACAGAATTGTCGTAATCATCTCGCAGATTCAACGATGCCGCCTCAACTGGATCAGTGCTTGAAAAGTTTAAGGGTGTGGGTCAGGACGAACTAAAGAATGTCATAATGAATGCGTTCAAGGAAATGTAGTAAGAGACTGGGTACGTCCGAGCTATTGATCCAAAATCGAACGTGACGTTTCCAGCCGTGCACAAAATGACACCAGAGGAGGCAAAAGTTGCACCGACCCCTGACTAGATTGCCAAGAAGTAGAAGGTGCCCTACTACTAGACTCATCACTGGTAGTATCCCACGTCCGCCACTAGCATGTACGCGATGCCCACAATACGGGAAAGCATGTATGAGGATCACAACGATAGACAAATGTCCGAGGCACCTGCCCGTATAAGCGCAACCAGCTAGTTGACCTCTATCTTCAAGGACGCACTTAGGGAGACTAAAGGAGGCATGGAGTTCTTTGGTAGTCTCCTGTACTCGCAGGACATGAGCCAGATAAATGCCAGACAAATTAAGAAAATTAAACGAAGAGGTGGAGCTATGCCCGCAGAATCCGATGGAGGAGGATTGCTGAAAAGGCATGAGTTTGGAGACGTTGACAATATTGACAATGACTGGGTGACAGAGGTTGCTAATGATAGACGTCCGTTGGTCAGAAAGAAGTATCTATTTGATTAGAACTGAGTCCATGGGAAACACGAGTGATTTCTTAAACAAGTTATAATTATTAAATGCAAGTGTAGGCGTCTCAGCTTGAGGCCCCATCGTGGGAGATACTCATCAAAGCATCCGAGCAGGTTTCTCGGGCAAACTGTGCCATACTTCACGTGCTCCCCGGAGCACAGGAGAAGATTGCAAAGCTAACCAAGCACGATTGCATCGCCGTCGTTCATTAGATGGAGATTGACTCGGGGTATGATTGTGTGGACGTTGACAAGGAGGCGCGCCTCAAGCTGCTCTTTGAGCTGTAGGAGCTCGTATAGGGAGTCGTAGAGATACTTGTAAGCATACTCGACGTCCACGACAGTCTCACGGCTCACGTGGACAAACTTATGGCTCCCGTCGCGCAAGAGATGAGCAAGACAGAGGAGAGTGACTGAATATTATTTAACGCTTAATTTCTCTCATCTTCCGAGCAGCTGCACCACCAGGTCCTGCCGAATGAACACGACCATGTCGGCCCTCACAAAGATCAGCTGGTTTGATCCATCGGCCATCGTCTTCTTGCCCACCTGCATCAAGTCGAACGGCGCCATACCTCGTCTCCCGGACAGCGTGGTCTTGTCCTTTCCCATCTCTTCGCCCTCGAGCGAGATTCCGTACTAGCATCTCCCCAGGAGTGCCTGCTGCGTGTGAAGGACATCAAGTCGCTTTGGCCCAACAAAGATCGCGGTCGCGAGATTGTCAATGTAGTAGTTTGCCCCCTCAAATGCGGCATCTGTCGATGGATCGTGGAGCTTGTTGAAGGACTTTAGGGTCTCAATGTAGAAGGCGTTTCCCTGTCCGTTTGCCTGTCCTCTCCCCATGTCTCCGAGAATGCGTTCAGATGGCGTGTACTCGGTTCCGTTCCTCAGCTGGAGAGAGGTCAGTCGATGGGAGACAAAGTGAAGCTTCCTCTGCCCGTGATTCTATCTGTAGCCCGAGTAGATGAATACGGTGTGGATCGAGTTGATGCTCTTGAAGTAGACGTTGATCTGAGAGAAGGCGGTGATGTCAGTCTCGGCAGCACCCGTGTTCACGGACTGGGGAGCCAGGTAAAAGGTATTGAAGGGAATGTAGAGACCCTGCTGAGCCACAACCTAGTCAAGAGCTCGATGTACCTGCTGCTCAAACATGATCACATTTCCGTAGATTTCAAACTTGCTGACGGTATAGTTCCTTTTGAACGATTAATCTAATGTGTTTGGTTTTAGGCAGTACAAGGCGTACGGGTTCAGAGTAAACTCCAGTTCAAGGGGCATTAAACTCAGAGGTATTAGTTTTTTCTCAGGAATGAGAACTCCTATAATACCAGAGTAAATAGGAATCGTGTATTTCTTAAAGTTGCTTCTTGTTCTTTAGTATACGACATAGTCACTAGTGTCCATTAAAGCATTACTAGATACGCCAATAGCGTGCTTATACATGTGATATTTGTCCGATCTATCTGTCATTACAGAGCTATCTTCCTGACTTACAAAGCTTTACGTGGACTGACCTGGCATGTATGAAACGGTAGTATCAAAGTTATCGTCATCTACTTGCAAAATAAATTTACCATCAACGACCTGAGGAACAGCTAATAGAGTAGACGCGTCTGTTGCACCCTTGTCACCGTCGTACTGTTGATGTTTCACGTAAATTGAGCATCCTTAGTCTCCTCTTCCTCCCCAAGGTATGAATGTGTTTCCGTCCCCACCAAACGCCGCAACAGCTTGACTGCCTATGGGGACAGAGTTTGCAAAGCCTTCGTTCGCGTGTATGGTTTTCTGCTCTCTCGAGTAGAGCATGTCGTTAATCATGGCCGCGAGCACATCATACTCTTCGATGCGCTCAATCTCCTCGCCTTGTGATCGTGCGACAAAGCGGTGGATGAACGAGTGCGCACTTCTATCAAGGTACTTGCCAAAAGCTACAACCTCTTGGTATCTGTCTGTGTTTACTGCTCTCTAAAACATGGGCCCAACGCACGATTCTAGTAATTCTCCATTGCCAGGTATATCCGTACCCGAGATTGAACCGTCTCCTCCTCTGAGATACCCGGCCACTGACTAAAGTTAATCTAATTCAGGGAATATGTCGACTTCAATGTCAATGTATGTGGAGAACGGGTCCAGGAACCCATTTCCCTGTAGCATGAACTTGATCACATCGTTCGGGCTTGCCTGCTGCACGTTTGCCGTGGGGGTGAATCTCACCAACTTCACCGTGTTTTCGATTTGCTCGGGCTTGACGTCCGAGTAGTTTATAGAGTTAGGTATAACGTGAGTCCGGCCGCTGTCAACCATGCGTTCTTTATAATTAATTATAAGTTTGTCCCTCAATGTAAGAAGTTGACTAGACCGAGAAGGAGCTCGATGTCGTGAGGACCAATGGATCGATTAGACCACGAAGAGTCGAAGGCTGGTCAGAAAACGTGAGAAGTGCGTCGGATGCCAGACGATTCGTGCAGCAGATGTACCCATAGTTCCCGGCGGAGCTAGTTGAGGCGTATGTTATCGTTCTTGCAAACAAGAGTAAACTAGATAAGCACATTGGTTAGAAGCGAACGGCGCCCAGGGAGGACGAGTGGGACTTTATGGCAGAGATCAAGAGGGCGAGGGAGAAGTGCGCGGAAGAGATGGCGGCGGAGAACGCAAGAAAGCTGATGGAGGAGTGTGATATTGAGAACTCCAAGGGAGTGGGCAGAGGAAAAGGTAAGCGAAAGTGAACCCTATTAATGAATGTGTATTAAGTCTTCACTAGAGTAGTCTAAAATTCGTAAAAAACACATCTGGGAACTCGGTCCATATTCCCAGGTTGTCGAATCGTCTGTCTCCCCCTGTAGTTATGCTTCTTCCCAGTTCCGTGTCCTTGTCCTTTTCAAACACTCTGTCCAACAGCTCCTGCCACTGTTATCTGGAGAGTACTACTGCGTCCTTCCACACCGTCTCCGTCTCTATTGGATTAAGTCGGAAAACTATGATCCAACTACACGTCGTCCTAATCTTTTGAGGAATCGCCGAGTACTTCTATGTTACTGTTACAATGCTGAGGGTCCCGTTCGCAATCAAGTGTCTCCGGTTGAAGAAGAGTTTAATGAGAGAGGGATCAAATTCGCCCGCCTTTATGTCACCGGCAACGTCGTCAAGTACGAGGAGCACATTGAGATGCGTGTACCTGAGGATCTACGGGTCAGCTACCAGACTCAGGAACAGGGTCTGTACCTGATTCGCATACTCTGTGATCTCGTTCACCTTGTCCGAGCACATGTTTGTCATCTACTTCTTTGTTATCTGACCCTAGAGCATCATCTTCCTTAGTGATTGATGGCCTCCACCGTCTCCTAATGAGCGGTGACCGCCCCCAGACTATGCATCTCTGTCCATGAAGCATCCAGGGACAAGCTCAAAGCTGACGCAGCCCTTTGGTTTAGGGAGATTGTGCTGTTGGTATGCGCCAAGTATTGGACCCATCTTACCTCCGAGTGTACTGAAGCGAGTGTTAAAGTTCATTACGAGTCTCTAGAGTTGTGGGAGGTCAAGTATACGCTGAGACTGGATCGTCTCTTGCAGAAGCTGCTGGACCCGTTGTTTGTTTGCGTTGTTCTGCACGACCGCGTTCTCGTCCTCTGACCTCAGGTACTCCATCAGCATCTGTTCCTGTCTCACGTTAAACTCGTGAACCTTGTTGAAAATCCATTCAAGATCAAACTCGTTGTGTGCAAACTCTTACGGGACATGGAAACCCATCTTGCCCAAGCTTGGCGAGATCACGAGTATTCGATCAAACTTGTTCTTGTAGAGTCCTTCCGTCTCCACGAGCTTCTTCACCAGCGTCGTCTTCCCCGAGCCAGGTTTCCCACAGATCATCATACAAAAGTGTGGCTGGATTCGTTTCTTCTCTTCATCTGTCAGTTCCAGGCCCGAAATGGGATCAACAATGTTCTACTCGGCTTACAGAACCGGTAGTTGATGAGAGTCTGTGCCTCCTGTGTTTCCATCTACGCGAGGTCTTGGGTTGAGAGCGGCTATCGACGTCTTTTGAAAATGGGAGCTCATCATTGCGAGTTATAATTGAATTATAGTGTGGGAAGGATGTTCGGAGGAGGGATCAATATGATGCAGTAGCAGCCCTACTAGGATGTTGGCACGCTCATGCACGAGAGGATGGACAATGGCGTGGTTATCACCCTGCGGAGCACGGATAGCAAGACTCAGTTCTCTATTCCCTAGCTACAAAAGCAGTTTGCAAGTGCTGGCGTGGGAGACGAGGTGCAGTTCATCGTAAAATCCTTTTCCTTCCACACCGAGTTCATCAACTTGAAGCAGGGTGACGGATTTAACTTTGTACTGGAGTACTTTGACGTGTAGAGATAGAATAGTCTCTCTGAAGACAGGGCCTATCTTGGATTCAGTCGGATCTACGAACCGTTTGCTGTTCCCCTCATTATTGACACGGATCTTACCGAGATTCATGTTACCACGGACGAGTTCATCACAATTCTCAACAGATCAAAGTTGCACGCACTTCGAGCCTTTGCACACACTCACACTCTTGGCACTACTATCGCTCCTGATCCTGCCGAGGAGTACGGTCACAGCATGGCGTTTAACATCCTAGCAAATAGTGAATTTATCTATGATTACACTGTAGGAAAGGTGGGTCTCCACGTTGATTTTTAAGGTAGACATCAAATGCATTACCACTAACATACCTCCGGATCAGACACTTACGTAAACTTTAAACTAGTTATGCAGCCTTTCTCTGACCTTTAGCCCCTGGAGTAGTATCGCCTTGCGCAGCTGATGGGGTTCGGAACAAACGAGGACACCACCATAAACTCAAAGATGACTGCCATCTACGAGCACACGTACACCTCACCCCTCATGGAGACGTACCTATTCAGACCGTCCGGGGTAAATGTTACTTATTACCCGCCCGATCAGCGTCAAGAGATGACCCTCTACTCACCCTACGTCTCTGACAACCTCCCCAACAAGTTTGTCATCATAAAGTCATCCGCTCGCTCGAATGTGGTCTCTGGCATGGGGAAGAGGGAGGGGATACTGCTGAGTATCGCGATAACACAGACGTCGACCGAGCTCTATCAGACCTATCAAGAGGAGAGACTGGAGTTTGCCAGCAAGGACACACTCCAGGGACTGAAATCAATGAGCATCGAGTTTGTGGATGAGTTCGGACGCTTCTTGTACTTTAGATCGCCATACGAGTTGAAGTTAGGTGTTTATTTTAAGTGATTAATCATGATAAGTTCTGAGGCGGTCTCTGTATACCCGTCATTTGCATGCCTTATGAGTGGCCCTGTAGCATCCCCATCGCTCTCTTGTGTATATTCTGCACTTATTGTCCCAGGTGTGTGTTAGGATTCACGCGTCTATCGACCTCTCTCATTATGTGATCCTTTGCCATTGTTCCCACCCTACTCATAGCTCCCCTAACAAATTGGGTGCTCGAATCTGCGTTTACTCCAAAGTGTTTGGCTAGTTTAGGGGCTGCATGTTTCTTGAAGGCGCCTATTATCTTCTTACCAAGAAAGCCTCCCACTTTGCCCAGGAAAGGCGCAACCATCCCCGCTAGAAACCCAGACATTTATAATTAATTATAGCTCTCATGGACTTACCGGTTGAAAGAGCCAAAATTACACGGGTCGACGCTGATCTCCCAGGAGGAGAAGAGGGAATCAATATGCAGCTGCAGAGAAATCAGGATATTTAGGCGATGGTTGAGAAGGTGGAGCAGAGGGCGAGAATGGGGGCTCAGTTGGCAGGCCGTGGCTTTGCGGCACAAAGAGATCTGGCTGCTTCCTCGGGACTAACCTTGCCAAAGGCCACCCAGATAATGACGGACAGACACAACTATGCGCACGGACTCGGCGTTATCAAGAGGCAGTACCTAGAGTATGGAGAGCACGAGTCCTTCTTTGGTAACATGGATCCAATTACTCAAATGGAGGGAAAGGACTTGATCAGTCACTATGAGGGCATGACACCGTAGCAGTAGAGACTAGCGACAATGGGAGCACGAACAAGTAATGGTCCGATGACTCCCTTCAACGCCGGGTTCCCTAGTAACCTGCTCCTGATCAAGTAGCAGCGCCTCCGAGAGGGAAGCATGTATGCGTTCGTGTGAGATTATAATTAATTTTAACGTTGCGTATATGAAGTCTCCCGTCTCCCGTGAAGAGCAAGCCGTTGTCCCTCTCGATAAGATTAAGAGGCGAGTTGCGTGTCTCCAGAAGAAGATCAAGAAGATTGAGGACCCGGAAGGGTATGTCCAGGAGGTGATTGCCGAGAAGAGGGACAAGTTCCTAAATACTGCTCTTGCCAGATTTGAGAGAAGGCAGGCGCAGAAGAGTGAAGTGAAGGAGGAAACAAAGGATGCGAGGATCGTCCATAGCAAGAAGAAGAAGAGCGAGGAGAAGAGTGTGATGGTAGTCGAGGACTATGGAGGCAGGAAGACTGAGCAGAGTGCGTTTGATGCAGAGGCTCCTCTAAAACAAATGGTCACTGAAGAGACTGAGGAGCCAGTGAGGACTTCCCCCTCTCAAATCTCCCACAACAGCAAGACCATCTCAAAATACAATGCTGCCCCTCCGACTGCTCTCGTTCGTAGGCCCGGCGTTGGTCCACAGGCTCCCATTCCCAGTCTCCTCTCTGGTTCGCGACTTCTGAAGTGATTAACACTGTTATAATTATTTAATGACTCGTGCTTAAACAGCCCAATTGAAAACATTAGACACAAATATCGCTAAGCTTGTACGCATCATTAAAAAGAAACGAGGAACTACACTTGGTGGGCCTCCAATAGCAGGAGACATAAACGTGTTTGGAATGAGATTATAACTAAAAAGGTTGAGGGAACTTTGAGATCGACTACAACCGCCTAAACCAACCCCTAAACCAAAGGAACCAACACCTATCCTCCCACCGCCATCCGTCCTACCACCTTAACCTAAGTTTGAAATCCCTGCTCCTCCGACTTCCGCAAATGGTGGAGAGCCCATTGTACAACCATTTGCTCCTGATACTGCTAACAAAAACAAGAAGGTTATAATTAAAAAGATGCCTCGCTACAAGACCACCGTGTCGCATCCCTATCTCATGAACACTATTATCAAAGCGAGCGAAAGGGGTGGACCTAATGGAATGAATGCCAAGTTTTACGAAAGACAAGCCGAGATGAAGAAGTACCCAGTCAAGGTGCAGCTTGCGGTCGCCACAGACGAGGGACGCGTGGACAAGACATCGATGAAATCGATCAGGTAAGATGAGAAGACAATATAGGCGAAAATTCGCAAGGAGGGCAGAGAGTTTGAGGTAGCAAATCGTAAATAGACTCCTGAAAACTTTCCCAAGATATAGAAGGAGCTGAACGACTTGGCTAGAGTGTACGCCAAGGCTGGACTAATCTCGTTTGGGTACAATTTCCCAAACAAAAAGTCCTTGCAGGCAAGTCTGCGGAAGAAGGAGAATGCGAACATTAAGCAAGAGTATCAGCAGTCCAAGAAAACAGGGCAACGAGTTCGCCCCAAGAAGGAGAAACCAGAGCAATAGCAGTAGCAAGAGGAGCCCGAGCAGCAGCAGCAGTAGCAATAGGATTACAATTATCAGGAGGAAGACTATCAGCCGGAGCCCGTGGTGGTAATGAGGCCACCTCCTGTTAGAAAGCCTGTCGCTATCAAGAGGCCTGTCGCTGTCAGGAG
>Ga0075163_10008662_pt1 | contig 13368 bp, 2 predicted proteins | sample JI1023141ADNA_FD_71478 | JGI IMG/M metagenome (GOLD analysis project Ga0075163, IMG submission 71478) | Wastewater effluent complex algal communities from Wisconsin, to seasonally profile nutrient transformation and Carbon sequestration -... | ecosystem: Engineered > WWTP > Effluent > Algae...
CTGTTTCGTGGTGGTGGCGCGGAATGAGGTGTTGGAAGAGCACGGCGATGCCGTTCAACGCTTGCTGAAAGTGGTGCGCGACCAGGCACGCGGGCTGATGGAGAAGAAAAGCGCACCGGAGATGGTGGCGCAGCGGTATGGGATGACGTTGGGGGATGCGAGGGAGTGGTTCGGGGGGGTGCGATGGAATCTGGGCACTGCAGTTGGCCCAAACCCATTCGGCGAGGTGATAGAGGCGCTGGTGAAGACAGAGATGATCGAACCGATTGCCCCGGGGGTCAACCTACTGAAGACGTTGATGCTGTGACATGTCTGTGCGACACGTCAGAACCTGCTTTGGTTTGACGACGGGCAGCTAGGACACAAGCGTGATGTAGACCAGAGCGAGGGCCACTGGTTCCCCACGCATCCATGCTTTTCCCAAGTGCGCCAGATTCAATCTCGGCACTACTTTGCAGGCCATGTCCGTGTTCAGGAATTGATCAATGGCAAAGCAGCGTTCGAATGCCAAGCAGGACGCGTTCCATCGGTTCCTGATCCAGATGGAACGCAGTGGCGCATCCTTCACCATGGAGGACATCGCCACGAATACCGGATATCCCTTGAAGGGAACAGTAAAGGCCAAGATCAGCAGGAACGAGTGGAAGAATGTACTCGTCAAGCTCGGCCCCAACCTGTTCAAAGCCCAAGAGGTCAGCGGCCTGAACACGATCCAGTTCGCGCAGCGCCTCAGTGTGAAGGACATGCATGAGGCAGAGGCTACAACGCTCTCTGGCAAGCTGATGGAGAAGAGTATCCATGCTGCTCTCTCTGCGATCGAGATCTACAACAAGCCTGATTTCAAGTACCGTGAAGAGACGTTCGCCATCCTGATGGTGAATGCTTGGGAAGTGCTGCTGAAGGCCAAGATCGCCACGGACAACGGCGAACGTATCGAGAGCCTTTACCAGATGCAGAAGGATAGCACCGGTAAGCTTGTACCGAAACCTGCCCGCTCCGGTAACATCAGCACCATCTCCATTGGTGAAGCGCTGGGGAAGGTGACCATGGACCCGGTGTTGAAGGACCATCTGCTTGCGATTGTTGAATTACGGGACAATGCCATCCACTTGATGAACGATAGTCCGATGGTGAAAGTGAAGGTGCAGGAGGTGGGCACCGCAACATTGCGCAACTACTTGACGCTGGCCAAGGAGTGGTTCAGCACTGACCTGTCCCGCTACAACTTCTACCTCATGCCCATGAGCTTCTTCCATCCGCATGAGCTGCAGAGCTACTCCATCAATAGTGAGCCCGAACAACACCAGAACTTGCTGCGATACATCGGAAGCATGGAGGAACGACATGTATCCGAAGAGGAGCCGCGCTTCAGCATCAGCCTGGAACTGCGAACGGAGTTCGTGAAGTCCAAGTTGCGCTTTGCCCCTGACGACCCCAATGCCCTTTCCGTTCGCATCGATGCTGAAGAAGCCTTCCGAACGAAGTACACCTTGAACTACAGGGACCAATTGCTTCCCGCCCTTCGTAAGCGCTACACGGATTTCAAGGAGGACAAGAAGTTCAATGCATTGCGCCGACAACTTGAATCGGACGACAACCTATCGCGAGAGAGACCCTTGGATTTCAGCAAGCCCAAACCTGTAAAGCGCTTTTACAGCCCGAACATCTTCAAGGAATTCGACAAGCATTACACGAAGAGACCGTAAATAACACGGCGACCCAGCAACTCACAATACATCTGCCAGACCTCGTAAAGGGCGGCACTTGGATATTGCTGGGTTAAGTTGTGGGACTGGTAGTGTACAAGCGTGACGTTCAAGGCAAACCAAGGCGTAGGGGTGGGAATCTATGCTACCGGAAAATCGTCCTGACATCATGTCTGTCAGTAAAGGCACCGCCTTGTATCAGGGGGCCCTTCTTTGGTAAGATAAGATGCTGGTTCCCCAATGGTTTCAGGCCACCCAAGAAATTTCCTAGATGAACTACATCACCATGTCTAATGTAGTTGTCAAATGACGCGGAACCAGATCCCATCATTTGTCCGATGGCTACTGCCTTGCCACGCGTGGAATTACTCAACCCTGCTGCATTAAATGTCACCGCTTGGCTTCCCAAAACGATAGCAGCAGCCATTGCTTCCCCACCTCCTTTTGACCATCCGGTTGTCTGAATTCTACTCCCCGATATTCCCATTGCTGCCAATGTTGTGGCATTCTCCATAGCAACCTGGTATTGGGGTGATATTCCAAGCAACTGAGCGGCATTTCCGAGAAACCAATCTTTGGGATCTCCTCCTTCAGTCCCACTGAAACCATATGCATAATGTGTTTTACCATCAGTCGTTCTTTCATACAGTTTTGATCTAGCGCCACTCCAGTCGTTTGTATTCAGCAAGCGATTCAGAGGCGACTCAATTATCCCCTTAGGTAATGGGGAAGATTCGTCGTGTGCATTTGTAGCAATAGCCTGCAACTCCTCAGTTGTGAACTCCTCGTTTCCATTCGGATCAACAAAGCGAAGAGGGTTCAAATTGGTGAAATTCATTGGACTGAACCCAGGTGACTTCTCCGCCATCGGATCCACACTAGCCCACATGCTCGCCACCGGATCATAGTACCGCGCGCCATAGTAGTACAAGCCGGTTACGCGGTCGAGTTCCTTGCCATTGAAGAGGTAGGGCTGGACATCGTCGCTGCCGTGTTCCTCCACGAAAGTCTCGCCGAAGGCCATGTACTCGACGTGCTGCCGCACATGGCCAAAGCCATCCGTGATGTAGCTGCTACTACCCAAGTGGTCGGGGTGATAGAAGTAGCGGTTCGGTTCGGCTTGGTTGGTCTCATTCTGGAAGCCATAGCCGGCATGCACATCATCCCGAGTAACGGTCGGCAGCGTTACAGTGGGTTCCCCGGGCGGGCCGGTTTGGTTTCCTCCGGGCAACGGCGGTTGTGGCCATCCTGTGCCGGGTGCGGGTATCTCCGTATTCGCGATCGGCCCCACATAGATAGGATCGCCGCCTTGCTCCGGTTGGCCGTAGTAGTTGGGCAAGGTTGGCGGTCCGGGTGGCAAGCCTTGGTTGCCATACAGCTGGTTGGCCGCCTGGTTCAACAGGTTTATCCGGCTCGCGTAGTTCAGGCCACCAGCAGTTAGGCCGTTAGGCAAGAGGTAACCGTTGAACTGGCCCGTGCCCATGCGGCTGGCCACCCGCTGCCCTTCGATGTAGTAGTGTTTTGTGAAGCCCTGCGGGTTGTGTACAAGGTAGGGGCTCACATAGATCGAGAAGTTCTCACGGTGGTTGATGAAACCCACCGGTGCACCGTTGATGAACGCGCTCTGCATACCGCCGTGGCTCTTCAGCACCCTCTCCCCACCTGCATCGTACGTGAACTGGCTGATGTAACCCCCATCGCTCAGGGACTGCATGCGGTTCTCCTCGTCCCAGGCGATCTCCCGGCTCGCGGGTGTGGGCACCGCATCCTGTTCCCAGCCCTCCAGGTTCCCATTGGCGTCATAGCTGTAGTTCCGGTCGCCGATACGTTCAGGCGCATGCGGTTTGCTGCCGCCATAGGTGTATGCATTCGTGTAGTTGCTCAGCACCGCGAAGGGGAAACTGCTCGTGTGATGCTGCGCCTTCGCGGTGATGTTGTGGAGGTTGTCGTACTCCATGTGCAGGTCGTAGTTGTCGGTGCGCCCGTCCCCCGTGTACACCCCCGAAGCAGAGTCCAAACGGTACAAACGATCGTACGCGTAGTGGGCCACCATGCTCCCACCCTGGGCATTGCTTGGCACCTCGCGGCTGTTCACCAGCGCAGTGATATTGTTCACCGGATCATAGATGTATGCGTTGTCCATTATCAACGGATCGTTCGGCGGCTTGACCTTCAGCGTACTCAACCGACGACGTATATCCTCGTAGGTGTAGTTCGTCACCACACCGTTGCCCTGCTTCAGGTACACGCGCTGCTCGAACTTGTCGTACCCGATCTTGTCGATGATAGGGTACTGGAAGCCGGCCTTCTCACTGCCCATCGACTCCAGCAGGCCGGCCCTATTGTAGTTGTACTTCACGACCTCCCCATCCGGATAGGCCATCTCCTGCACACGGTTCCAGGTGTCATATTTCTGCTCGCACACGTACGTACGAATGTCACCTTGGCTAACGATGATGGTGCGGATGGTCTTCTCCACCTCACCCAAGGGTCCATAGAAGAACTCCTGCCCTCCGGTTGCATCCTGCTGCAGCACCACACGCCCTGCTCTATTGAAAGTTGCGCCGGTCTCTCCATAGGTATAGGAAACCTGGTTCTGGTAGTTCCTCGGATAATCGATACGCACGGGGCGTTCGAAATCGTAGGCGTACTTGATGGGTCCATTGCCATCCGGCCACCATGTTAGCAGGTTGCCCGTGTTCTTGGAGGTCAAGTTCCCGGCCGGGTCATAGGTGAATTTCGTCAAGCCACCATCCGGATGTTGGTAGCTGAGCTTGCGGCCCAGCAGGTCATAGCTGTACGTAGTGTGATTGTCACCCTGATCCGTTACATCGAGAAGCTCGCCAACTCCGTTGTAGTGGAAGCGCGTCCAGATCGGGCTGGGATCGAAATCCGTGCGCGCGACTTGGCGTCCGCGGATATCCGTGTAGCTGTCCTTGAAATTCTGCAAGTGGTCCGTGGTTCGGGTAACGAAGGCGGAGTCGCCATCGGCCCACTCCCCGAACTGATAGTCCATCACAGTATGCGTCCCATCCGGTAGTGCAACAGAATCCTCCCTGTCGAGGACGTCATAATGGGTGATGGTGGGGGACACAGTATCGGCCGCACTTTCGAATTGCTGGATTCCGGGCAGAAGGTTCAATGTCGGATAGAGCTGCTTGATCGTTCTACCGAACGCGTCGAATTCTATTCGGCCGCTGACGATGGCACGATCCTCAGGCGTGCCAGTTCCGTCGCTCACCACGGCGCTCTTCTTCACTTGGATGGGTCGGAACAACCCATCGAGGAATGTGCAGGTTTCAATGTCGGTTCCGGGATGTTCCGGGTCGTAGTGCTTGACCAACGAATAGGGCGTACTCGCCTCCGGATGGTATTCGATCAGGATCGTATAGGGTAGGCTGTCGACCTCGTACGGCCCTCTAACGGTATCCACCCGTCCCTTGTCATCAATGCCATATGTTGTCACCTGGTCATTGATGTCGGTCGATCTCGTGAGCTGCCCGAAGTGATAGTCGTACACGCTCTCGCTGGAGTAGCCATACGCATCGCTCACCTTGGTCACATAGGTGGCCACCGTGGTGTCATACTCGTACGCGTAGAACATCCGCTGGTCGCTATCGTTGGCCGGCCGAATGATCCTGGTCAGGTTTCCGTTCAGGGTATCATACTCCAGGTCATACACCGCGATGGTGTCCACTCCTATGTGCTGGCGTATCTGTGTGATATTGCCCGTCGTCTCATCAACTGACTGTTGCCGCTTGCGGCGGGTCACGTTGTCTACCGTGACCTCAACAGAGGCGGGGATACCAACGATGTTCGGGCCCGGGTAGTTCACGTAATCGATATGTGCCCTCACCACATCATCCTGTCCCGGATTCCCGGAATCCACGTAGAGAACCACGTTACCGATATCGTCATAGTCATATCCCACCACGCGCCGCATTCCCGGCTCGGTCATTCCTTCATAGTACCGGTCTTCCGTTCGCACAAGTGCGGGAAAAGCCAAACTGTCATCGCTATCCTGTGCGAACCAACTCGCTACTTGGTCCCCATCCAGGTCGAGCAATCGGTAACTGTTCAGTGTTTGGGTATATCTCAGCGAAGTGCCTGCGGAGACGCTCCGCACCAAGGGCAGGCCCTTGGTGTAGTAGCTGCTCACATCATAGGTCTGTTCCATCGTCCGGTACGGAACAGCCGTACTCCCGCCGGGCGCCGTGTCCCATTCCTTCGTGCGCACGGTCCCGAACCCATAGGTCTCACGCTCACGCCGATCATATCGGCCATCCGAATACTCGAAGGTCGTCCGCATGGAGTCAGGACCATCACCCACGTGTCCATCGTACACCAGCAATTCCTTCATCACCCACTTCGACTGGGGCAGGTCATACGAGTTGCCTGCTACTTCGTAATCGATCGTGAAGCGGGAGTTGAACGGGCCTCGGACTTCTTTCAAAAGATTGGTGCGCCCGATGGTCGAATGCCACGCCCGCAGTTCATTGGCCCCATCCGATTTCAGGTAGTCCGCAAATCCATCGCCATTGAGGTCTGTCCATTGTGTCTCTGTCCGGCTGATCCCCATTCCTGCGTTCAAGCTGGGATTGAAGCAGAGCTTGGCGACCCAGAAGATGGGGATGCACACCGTGAATCCCGCGTTCACGGATTCGCCGGCAGAGTATCCTTCATCGAAGCCGCCCGGCGTGCTCCACGCCACCCCAGGGGCGAAGCCCGTCCCGGTATTCAACCGCACACGGTCCACGTCCGGGTCGTGTCCCGACCTGTACACGAAATCGACCAGTCCGTCTCCATTCACATCCTGGAATCCGCGCGAGGTCTTGTTCGTTGTCCACGACCCACCCAGCCCGAACTGCATACTGGCGTTATCCACGGAGATCCCGGTCCCGACCGAGAAATCACTCCCACTTCCGTCCCTCACAGCAGGGAAACCCCATGCCTCATAGGGCAGGAAATCATACCCGATGTTCAACGCGACCTTCCCGTCCTCCCGTACCCTGTCCGGAAGGCCATCGCCATTGATATCAAGCCATGTGTTGATCGTCGTATCCCTGCTCCAGTTTCCACTGAAGCTCACGGACAGCGAAGCCTTGGCCGATTCTGAAGAGCTCTGGGAGTTCTTGTCCAATTTGGTGAGACCAAGAGCTGCTTTCATTTTATCCCCGCTACTTTGGGTTCCCCCTGAATTGCTGCTCTTGGAGGTCGGGAAGGAGCCAGCCGTCGTAAAGCCCGATGCCTCGCTTCTGGACAGGTGCGTGTCACTGAAAGGATGCGGAATGTCCACTTCCTCCAATGCCCCATCGGGCTTGGTCATCTGGATATGTGACCCACTGATGTTGTCCGGATGGCGATCGCCGTTCATGTCCATCACCTCCACAATGGTCCGCTCACTTCCGTTGCTCGATCCGAAACCCGCATTGAAGACCGAATAACCCACACTGGTGGACACCCCTTCATTGGCACTCTTCGATCGCTTGTTCGGCACATAGACCAACGAGTCGTTCTGCTGTCCGGGTACCGCGAAAGTCAAGTCATCCTCACCCATCCGCGACGAACTCACGGTATCACGTCCCATGAAGGTGAACTCATCGAAGCCCACATACACGCCCCTTGCACGATTGGCCGCCATATAGACGAACTCCGCGTGTGCCGGATCATAGGTGGAAGGCACGACATCACCACCCTCCAACTGGTCGGGATCGTTGAAATCATCCGAGAGATCCGCATCCCCACCACTGACCCCTTCTTCAAGTGACAACAAGGTGGTATCGATCCAAGCATTCGCCGTGTCGTTGCCACGATAAATGAACCGCCCCCAACTGCGGAACTGCTGGCCGAATATCAGGTCCTTGGCTACAGGCTGTGTATGTACACCCAATGCGTCTTTGATCTCATCTGCGGCATCATCCCAAGTATTGTCCGGTCCGATCTGGCTGACATTCGCATCGATCACGATAGCGGTGAAAATGCTGTCCCATAGGACGCGATTGTCCACATGGCATTCGACGTAGTATACCGTATCCTCGTAGGCCGTGAAGGTCATCTCGGGATCCAGGATGTTTACCAACCCATTCTCGAAAACAGCGCGCTGTCGAGCAACAAGTTGCCCCTCCGATTTTACGGACAGTGTGATGTCCGCACGCTGTCCAACACATTGCACGCACGGCTCAGTAGCGAAAGTGAAGCTCGGTTCACTGATCGTCACCAGGACCGTATCCAGCGCAAGGATGGGTCGGGTGGGATAAGAGGTCCAATAGTTGAATTGCTCGTTCAGCCGCTTGTGTACATAGTTGTACATCGTGTACTCCACCATCGGCTTGAATTCCGTGGTATCATCCTGGTCGGATACATAAGAAAGGACGGGCTCCCAGTCGATGGCCTGCCAAGCCACGTTCGTCAGCGCCCTCACGGAAAGCTCGATGGAAATTCCCGTGTCAACATTGAATGGCACAGTACTCACGGGAAGACTGTGGGGGCTGTTCGCCGCTAGGATTTGACTGTAGGCGATCTGGGTGATCCCGGTGTTGGCATCATAGACCGAAACACGCAACTCCACATCATCTGTCAATGCCGGGCTATTGTACTCCCCGGTCACACTGAAAACACCGGGTCCGGGAACAAGTATGACATTGCTCCCGCTCAGCAAGTGATCACCGGCGGCATTGAATGCCAAGGGATCCTCACCATTGGGTCCGATGCTAGAGTTGAATGAAGGATTCTCCGTATCGATGTACACCACGTTCCGATCCCACAGCACTTGGTCATAGGCTCCATCGAAGCGTGAGCGCAACCGGAAATAGATGCGATCGTCCTTTTGAACGGGCACATTGCTCAAGGCTCCGGCCTCGGGGAAAGGGTATTGGGTACCGGCAGAATTCCAAGAGATGTCAAGTTCCTCAAGCTCGTCATCGTTCACTTGCACCGCCACCCTCACCCCGTCTTGGAGACCATACTCCAAGGCTTCTGTTGACGCATTGTTGATCAGTTCGATAGCTCCCGTTATATTCACGTGCCCTTGATAAGGTGCTATCCACACGCTCACGACATCGTGCAAAGGGTTCTCCTCGGTCAATACATCGATCTGTCCGGGATCGAACTGCTGGATGTTCTCGCTTACCGGCCCACCGCTTACCGGGTTCTCGGTCTCGGCACTGCTGTTATCGAAGGTGGGCAGCCCGCCAACGATCCGGTTGAACTTCACCACACCGTTCTGTGCCACATCCATCAACCCATCGCCATTCCGATCGAGCAAGTAGTTGCGTGTGGTCGTTTCAGACCCCGACCAACTGACTCCGATGTAGGCCACCAGTGGATGGGCTTCAAACCCTTTGGTCGTAGACTTGGTACGCGTTCGGCCGAATGACGCGTCGGCCAACGACGGGATCGGCTGAATAGCCCCAAAACCTGTTGTCCCTGTGCTGCCAAAAAGATTCGACTGATACCGGATCTCGGCCTGGTTTTGCCCGTCTACAAATCGGAACAACCGGTCCGGAAGATTGTCTCCATCCACATCCATCAACGAGAACGTGTTCTCCCCGCTTCCCCTTGAACGATAGTAGTTCCCTCCTATGGTGTTCACCTTCGACCATAAACTGCCCACTGCAGGCCCGATCGTGATCGCCCCGCCGAATCCGAAATTAGAGGACTCGGTTCCCCCGATGGACGTGGGTTCGTTCTTCAGAAGCCCGGTTGGATTCAATAAGGGCCCAGGCACTACCGCCAGAGAGTCCGGGCTCCAATCGCTGGGTGCCTGCTCATAGGGCAGGTACGCCTCTCCTGTTCGTATGTCGTCGTGGTAGGTGAACTCCTGCTCATAGAAGAAGTCATCATTCTTATCGTACTCCCTCACTCGCTGGAGCAGACTCTTCTTGAACGCCCGGATCTGATAGGAGAGCCGGTAGCGGCGTATCAGTTGATCTTGGAATCGGACGTCGATACGCTCCAGTCGATGGGCCGTCACTTCCTTGAAGCCTGACCGCGCGTTCACCTGTTTGTCTGGCCGGTCGCCATCATCCAGGAAAAACTCGACAGAATACTTGCCGGGCACATCGTTCAGCCCCGTATACCGGATACGCTTCGGATAGATCTGCGACCCCATGTTCGGACTACCCGCTGTTCCCGGATCTTGCACCGTATCGTACTCATAGATGATAGTGTTGCTGTTGCTGTCCATCACCTTCACCAATTGCCATTTGGCGATGTGACCTTGGGCATCGCGCAGAACCGCGTCTGGGTCCATGGCAGCCACCCCGCCATAGTAGCTCTTGGTGCCTTCCTTGTCGGTCACGATCCACCAATAGCTCGAGGGCGAGCTCCCACGCCGTTCGATCTTCCTGAACGCACCTTCCACGCGAGGGTGGAACACGCGCAATGGTTCTTCACGGGCCACCCAGCCCCGATGAGCCACCGGGCTCAACATTTCACCATCCAACAAATACGTCTCCGTCTCTAGATTGGTGTCGTATCGCGGTACACCCCAACGCGTATCGATAGTGATGGACGGGGTCCTCAGGTCCCATCCCAAGCCCATCCACCCGTTGCCGCCTTCGCTGTTGTACTGGATCGCCAGCTCTGGTTGCATGCCTTGGCGACCAGCAGGCAACTTGATCGGAAAGCGTGTTGTGGCCGCGCCTGTGTTAGATGCAACCGGTGGCGACAAAGGCGTGATCCCTGCGGACACATCACCGGCCTTGAAATCCTTGATGGACGTGGGCGTATATCCCATCGTCTCTGGTGATTCCGGCACCTGGATGATGCCATTGATGTAGTCCGTGAAGTGCGTTGTGAACGAAACCACGGCGGAATCGCGGATCATCAGCGTATCCAAGGGGAGTACCTTCCAGTTACGCTGCGTCTCGTCGAAGAAATACGTGCGCACATCAGCGGGTGTGTACCCGGCTGGGATGAGCGCTGGATCATAGGCAAGGGAAAGTCGAACAGGCTTGTCGAACCATATCCCGTCAGGCAGGAAACGGAAGCCGCGTCCGTGTCCGGTCACATTCACGAGATCACCCGGCAACGGCGCTACATCCACAGAGCGCAAGGGAGCCACAGAGATCCCGATAGCGGATGCAGTGCTTCCAGAGTCCGTGGAAAGTCGGACCCCGGTCGTCACCAGTTCGCTCCTTCGCTCAGGTTCTACTTGATGAATGGTCGTCCTGCCGACTGGCTCAGCATCAACAACCCGATTCACAGCCACTGAACGGCGATACCGGCATTCACGTCTGGCCCGCGTACCGTCGGGGAATATGGCTTCCACGATCAGCGCTCTACCGGCTTTTGCTTCTCCCCCCTTCACGATGGTCTCGAAGGCACCATCGGTCAATTCAACAAGACGCCCATCAACCAGTACATGCGTTCGTTCCCATTGCCGACCTGTCACAAAACCCTTGATATGGATCGCATCACCGTACCGAACATCCGCAGCGCTGGTCAGTACCAGTCCATGCTCGTTCTCTTCGGCACCAGGCTCCACCACAAGGCGCACATTGCGCACATGATAGTAGCAGGTGCGGGGATCCCACGCGGTGAAGAAGACGGTGTTGCGGCCCTTGTGCACCTGTTCCGTCGGGATGCGTTCGCGTTGTTTCGACCACCCCGCTGCCTTCCTCACGACCAGTCCGCCCATCACCGGCGCATGGTTCACGCTCCGCGCAACCGAGTTCTGGTCCGCCAGTCCTTCCAGTTCATACTCCAACCAAACCCTGTCGTAACCCGTCGGGCTCCTGTTCACTTGAACGTGGAACACATTGTCCCGCGCGTCATCTGCGGTTCCCGCTTCAGCGCTCCCAATGGCTCCTTGGGCAACATCCGCGGTGTAGGTCAGAGACTGCACCACACTATCCGGCGCATCCGGTTCCCGAATGCTGTCCCACTCCCCAGAAATGGGCGTGTTACTACCAAGATCCGATCCGGGTATGCTTATCGCCACAACGCTCACCGATGTGATCAGGGCCAGGAGTGCGATATGTGGCTTTACGATCATCCCTGCTCTCGATTCGGAGGCCGCATCTCTACATTACTACCAGCTTGCCAGTGCGGAGGATCCCATCCACCTGCACCGTGACCAGATAAACTCCGGGCGTATCCAAATGCTCCGGTACCCGATAGAAGGACTGTCCGCGAAGTGTTCGGTCGATCACAGGCCTGCCCATGTTATCGGCGATGAGCAACCGGGCGTCCGCGGGTTCACTCATGGAGACTTGCACCACGAAGTCCCCATTCTCCGCTGGGTTCGGAAGAATGGCCATCTCGAAAGCACCATCCTCAGAAGTGGAAGTCACCGAGATGTCCTTCCGCGCGACACAACCATCCACCGAGACGGTACACCGATAGCTGCCTGTGCGCTCCACCAATAACCGGCTCTGCGTTCCAATTACTCGGTCCTCCGACCTCCATTCATAGGTCCCAGGTCCATCAACATGGGCTTCGAGTTCCAGCCGTGTTTCTGCATGCAGAGTATAGCTGTCGTTCAGCGGGATCACCGGTGCATCGGTGGCCTGTATCCACAGTTCGTCGTCGATCGCGTATCCGGTTGCGTCCGAAATGCGCAGATGATACTCCCCGGATGGCACATCCGTCACCGCTTCAACCGCCCCGGTGTTCGACGTCCAGGCGTGGTGGAACCCGTTCGTCGTACCATTCAACTCGAACGCGTAAGTCGGCTCACCGCCGACTATACCCGCGTTGACCTGACCCGCCTGCTCAGGATCACAAACCGGGGCCGTTATCCACGTGGTAGGCACAAAAGACCCACCAACGGCGAATGTGAACACATCAGTACCGGACCCATCCACGTCCCAAACCACATCCGTGAATTGTACAAGGCTATCGCTCAGAACCCTGGTTGATTCATAGTAATCCGTTGAGCCCAAGCCGAAACCGCCGCTCCCCGTCCGGTCGATCACGAGCCAATAGGTTTCAGCATGCTCCGGTGCATTGTTGATCATGCGCGTGTTCAGTTGAACAACCCCGTTCAACAAGGACGTACCGGTGCGCTGCATGAGCCACCGTCGTTTCAACATCTGGGCTTTCCCCGGTTCGCGAGGAGCCCACTTCCGTTCTTCACCATTGTCCCCGCAGATCAGGAAATGCTTCTCCGGTAGCTGAGCGGGATTCTGCCGGTTCCACTGGGTAAGTGTATCCACCGCTACGGTCATGAAACCCGGTTCATCTGCAGGAGTCGCCTGCTTCTGGTCCAGGGCCGAAACCGCATCCTTCGCAATGGCAACGATGTGGTGACGATAGGCCCTGTTCGCAGCCGCACTCCAAACGGTATCACCATCACTGTTCAGATATGCCCCACGCAAGTTGATTCCGTACTTCATCGCCAGATAGGATTCGATCCGGACCCGTTCCTTCTGCGTGAGCACTCGGTAATAAAGGTGCATCTCGGGTATGGCGCTGGTCAGTGTGTCAACGGGCAGGGCGGGTATCGAAAAGCCATGTCCTGCTCGCAACGAAAGACCCGTAAGCGGTCCAGGCTTATTGTACTCGGAGTAGCCCAGTAACCTGGCGTTGCCTCCAAACCCGATGTTGTTGAAGTAGGCGCAGTCCGCCGAACGCAATACCCGCTCGGTCGTGATCGACAAGCGGGATGTGTCCTCCGAACCAATGCTCAGAAGCAGCTCTTCACTGCTTCCGTACCGAG
>Ga0075163_10008664_pt1 | contig 13365 bp, 9 predicted proteins | sample JI1023141ADNA_FD_71478 | JGI IMG/M metagenome (GOLD analysis project Ga0075163, IMG submission 71478) | Wastewater effluent complex algal communities from Wisconsin, to seasonally profile nutrient transformation and Carbon sequestration -... | ecosystem: Engineered > WWTP > Effluent > Algae...
GCACACCGCCGGCGTCGAACAACCGATCCAGCCACTTGGCCGCCAACGGCTCGTCCACCTGCTGGCTGGACGCACAGCGCTGAAGGATTGCGTGTGCCACTTGTTGCTCGTGCAGCCAGTAGCGTCGCAGGTACAGCAAAGGCTCATCCTCGGTACCGCTCAGGACCAGGGGTTGTCCAAGGTCTGTGGAGTCATCGAAGGACCGAACCAGGGGACTCGAACGTAATGCAACAAGCCAGTCATTCAGGCCTTTGGGCAAACCGCTCCAAAGCGCTTGCACTTCGGCTTGCGCAAGCGCCGGCCATGCCAGTACTTCATCTGGGCTGGTGACCAGTATGCGCAGCGGCAGGCAGGTATGCCCTCGTCCCTCCATCTGCGCAAGCACCGCCGTGCAAACCAGCAGGACGGGCGATGCAGACGCATCAAGTTCCTGCAAAAAGGTGGCCATGGCGCTGTCCAGACGACGCAGCCAGCCCTTTTCAGCCCAGGCATGAAGGACAGCCAAGGCGGCAGTCGAAGGGGAGGTTGCGGAATCGGTCATCGAAGTTGCACCGGGGTCGTTTGAAGCAATGAGGGTGTTCATACCTGTGCCTCCTCTTCGTTCAGCATGGAACCCAGTGCATCCATCAACGGGGTGCTTGCCGGAATCAGGCACACACCACTTTGCGGGCCTTTGACTCCGCGCAGGAACAGGTACACCGCTCCTCCAAGATGTTGCTTGGGGTCGTAGGAAGCTCCGAGCCGCAGTTTCAGCAATCGGTGCAGTGCAAGCATATAAATTGCTGCCTGCACGTCGTACCGATGGTGCGCCATGGCGTGTGCAAGTGCATCGCTGCTGTAGGCTGCGTCGTCCTCGCCGAGGTAGTTGGACTTGTAGTCCAGCACCCAGTATTTGCCCTCGTGCTCAAAGACCAGGTCTGCAAAACCCATCAGCATGCCGTGGAGTTGGCGGTCAGCGAGTGCTGGCCGATCGACACCCGCAAGAACGTGTGCACGGCAATGTGCATCGATTTGCGTCGCTTCTATGCGGTCGGCAGGAAGCCAGAATTCCATTTCCGGCAAAACGTGGGCCAGCTCCATTAAGGTCGCGTTAGGTCCAGGTAACCGGGTTTGAACCACTTCAGAGAGCCAGGCTTCAACAACCTCTGCGTATTTACCCCTGCCTGCACGTTCACAGCGACGCTGCAAACGTTGTGTCAACGGCTCGTTGCCTGGCAATGCAAAGCCCTCAGGGGTCAGCCATTCCAGCTGGTCATGCAAGAAATTGCCCGCTTCCGCTCCTTTGGGAAACTTGTGCCAGGTAGGTTGACTCGACGCAGCGGTGACTTTAGATGGTGGCCCTTCGCCAGTTACATCCGTCACATCCGTTACATCAGGTTCATCATCCGCTGGTCGTGGAAGCTGCAGCAAGGACAGTTCGGAGCCTGATGGTGTTGTCGCGAGATCCCGGGTCAATTGGGAGAAGCTTCCAATCTTCCAGTTACGCTCAAACGCTGCGGTGTAGTCAAGCCTGTCTTGCAAGGCAATGATGGCAGTCTCTCGTGATAGCGGGGTGCAAGGCGTGTTCGCTTCTGCGGCCTTGAGCACTATGTTCTTGTCGCCAGCAGCAAACAGTTCAAGCGGCCCCAGCCAGTCGGGGGCGTTGAGCGCTTCCGTCCCACCCAAGAGGTAGCCAGCGCCGCTGCTGTGTGAGATGCACGCATCGCTATTGCCTGTTTTGAGCGCAGAAAACCCTACCCATAGGGCATGGCGTGCGCGTGTCAGTGCAACGTAGAGGAGGCGCAAGTCTTCCCGCAAGCGGTCGCGATCGGCCAATGCGAGTTCGGTTTTGTCAAAGTCCAAACTCAAATGCCGGTTGCCTTCCTCATCTGCCAGATTGACGAATGAGGTGAACCTTCTGTCTTTCTTGCGAAAGCTGGTGGAGTACGGCAGACAGACCACGGAGTATTCCAGACCCTTGCTCTTGTGGATGGTGATGACCTTTACAAGATCCGCGTCGCTTTCCAAGCGAACGACCTGTTCATCGCCCTGGGCACCGCCCTCACTGATTTCGGTCTGCAACCAACGGATCAAGGCCTGCTCACCGTCAAGCGTGCTACTGGCGGTTTGAAGCAGCTCTGCCAAATGCAGGAAGTTGGTCAGCTTGCGCTCACCATCGAGATCGTGGAGCCAGGTGGAAGCTAAACCGAGTTGGTGCAAGGTTTGGCGCAACATGGCCAGCACGCCTTGCGTCTGCCAAACGGTGCGCAATTGGCGCAGCTGCGCGCTGCGAGCATCAAAAGCATCGTCATTGCTGGCAAGCCATGCCAATTCGTCGAGAGTCAGTCCAACGGTGCCGGTTGCCAGTCCGGCGCGCACCAGGCGCGCGTCCTGAGGTGCTGCCACAGCCCGCAACCAATGCACCAGGTCATGGGCCACAACGCTGTCAAATACCGAGTCTTTGTCTGACAGGTACACCGATGGAATGGAACGCCGTGCAAGCTCCTGCCGCACGGCGTCGGCTTCCTTGCCGGTGCGCACTAAAACCGCTATATCGGCAGGACGCAGCGGTTTGAATGGCCGGTCGACTTCTACAAAACCCGCGGCTGTATCGTTGAGCCAGCTGACGATTTGCTCGGCACAGCGTGCGGCAAAGGCAATTCGGGCACCTTCCGAGTTGCGGAGTGCCAGATCATGCACCAGGGTCATGGCGGGCACAGGGCCGGTGGATGTAATGAGCCCTTCTTTGCGTCCGTTCGCGCGCACTTTGACAAAGGGAAGCGGATTGACTTTCCCCTGGCGGTACATGAATGCGCCCTCAGCACGCGAAATGTCGGCCTGGTCAAACCAGTGGTTGACTGCATCCACCACTGCATGTGTTGAGCGGAAGTTGGTTTCCAGCACATAGTGCCGTCCGGTCGTGGCCTTGCGCGCTTTCATGTAGCTAAAGATGTCAGCACCCCGAAAGCCGTAAATGGATTGTTTGGGATCACCAATCAGCAGTAGTGCGGTTTGTTTGTCGTTGGCTTGCGTCTGGTAGATCTGATCGAAGATGTCGTACTGCAAAGGCGAAGTGTCCTGAAACTCATCAATCAACACCACCGGGTATTGCGCCAGAATGCGCTCACGCAGTCGAGCGCCGTTCGCACTGTGCAATGCCGTATTGAGACGGGTGAGCATGTCTGCAAAGCCAAAGCTGCCGCTTTGGTGTTTCAACAAGAGCAAGCGTTTTGCAACATTGGCGGCGGCGTGTTTTCGCAACGCTGCTGAGATCGTGGGGAGCTTTTCCAGAGCGATCTGCAGGTCGGCGAACTCAAAAAACTCTTTTGGGAATGCAATACTGGGTGCGCCCGCAGCGCGTACCTTTTGCAATCCTTCTGGCGTAAGACGGTTCCATGCTGTCTTGCCCATAGCTTTTTCGAGCGAACCATCTTCTGACTCCTTCGCCCATGCCTTGAGTACCCCCAACCACTTCTCAACGTCGCCTTGCCGCATGATGGTCCATCCATTCGCCTTTGCGGGCAACTGACCGAGGAGCCAGTCCTGCATGGTATCGGCACGGGTTTCCCATCCGTCCTTGAGGTTGTCAAGCGCGTCCAGCCGATCCTGATCCGCCTGGACAAGTGCCTCTTCCAGCGTTCCCGCACCCGCTGCAGCGGGTATGTCTTGCCCGAGAATGGCCTTCATGTCCTCCACGAGTCTGTCGACGCTGGACCAGACTTCAAGGACTTTTTCCAGGGATTCGAGCTTCAACGGATAGCAGTTCTGGCGCCAATAGTCCTGGGACGCTTGCAGCCGCATGGCATCCTCATCGGCGACCAGTTCCTCGTCAAACAGGCAACCGCTGTCGAATGCATGTTCCTTGAGCATGCGTTGGCACCATGCGTCGATGGTGTGCACTGCGGCGTCATCCATACTTTCTGCGGCCAAAGCCAGCAGCCACGCTGCATGGTCACGTGCTTGCCCAGGTGGGTACGCCGCCATTAACGACTCAAGGACAGGATCGTTGGCATCGAATGGCCTTTGGCCGCGGAATCTTTGCGCTGCCACGAGCAGCCGATCCCGGATCCGGTCCGACAGCTCGCGTGTCGCGGCCCGGGTAAAGGTCATCACCAGGATTTCCGAGGGGCGCAATGGGCGGGTAAAGCCATGTTCGGACCCGTGCCCCAGTACCAGGCGCAGGTACAGCGCAGCGATGGTCCAGGTCTTGCCGGTGCCGGCACTGGCTTCAATGAGGCGACTGCCCCAGAGATCGAAACTGTCCGCCTGGAGAACCAGACTCGTCTGCGAATCGGCGGATACTGCGGCGCTGGTTTTTGATGCCTTCTTGTTCATGCTGCCACCTCGGTGCCTTCCTCATTCGTCACATGTGGTGCGACTTTGACCTGCTGCTTTGCCCACTCCAATAGTGGTGTGTAGACTGCCTTCGCCAGCTCTGCAAATTGGCCATCGGCCGCCAGTGCGTCATAGTCCGGATACATCCGGGCCAGGCACGTGTCCTGGACTTCACCGCTGCTCATGTGACCACCCTCGTAGGGTGTGACTGCATCCTTTTCAGCCGCGAAGGCCAGAGCGGTCTTGGGTGGCAAGGGGAGCGGTGAGTTCATGCCGTCGCTCCAAAGTTTCAACAAGGCTTTCAGTGTTTCCACTGCCTTTTCTTGCGGGTAGGGGGGGATTTCCACCACCCCATCACGGCCCACGAGAATGCCGCGGGCCCTGGCACCGCTGGCGGCGATCGCAAGCGTTCGCACCCAGGCTCCCAATAGCTTCTCAGGTTGTGCAGAGCGGTCGTTGCGAGCTTTGACGAGAAGGTTGCTGGGCTGCAATTCCAGCCAAGCTACGGGGCTCCCAGATGCCTCTTCAGCAACCGATTCAGGTGGTACGTCACCGCCACGCAGATGGTCAATCCAGTCCTCCAGCACGACAGCACCTTCTTGCAGTCGGACGGATTGGCGGTTGGCGGTGTGAGGGAACCGGGCTTGTTCGACGTGCCATGCACCCAGCATGGTTGCCAGCGTCTCCTCCAGGCTTTTCTGTTCGAGATCACCAAACACTTTGAGCGGCAACTCGCCGGACTTTCGCAGCTTGGCAAGTGACTGGGCGACGCGAACCTGTTCCTGGGCCTCATTGGGCTGCTTGTCACCCAACTTCACGGTGGCGGTTGCGAGTAGTTGCCCGAGCAGGCCATATCGCTGCAAGCCATCGACACCAAAGCTCTCGTCGTCGGCGTTTTCCTCCTGAGTCTCGTCAAAGACCACCTGCAGACGGTGCCTGAAGAAGGCCTTGACCGGGTTGCGCAGGAACTGGGTGAGTTGGCTGAGTGTCAGGGGGACGTTGGGCGACGGCACAAAGGGTGCCATCGGCTCAATGGGTGCAAGCACGTTGACTTCACCGTCAGCCTGTACTGGGGATGCATGGGCAGCCCTCCATTCCTTGGCAAATGTGACCAAGGGGCTCCCCTCTTCGAAATACAGGCGGCTGAAAGGCTGCAAAGGGTGCTGTGTCGTGCGATCGGTGACTACGTCCTTGCCCCAACCCGCGCTCAAGTAGTCGCGCAGTTGGGAGACCAGGACGGATGGGGGTTGCTCGCTGTTGTCCCGCACACTGTGCCCACACCAGCTGACATAGAACACTTGTCGTGCAGAAAGCAGCGCCTCGAGCATGAGCTGGCGGTCGTCGTCGCGCCGGGAGCGGTCACCGGGACGGGAATTGCCCATCAAACCCATCAAATCAAAGTCGCTGCGCGTACTGCGGCGGGGGTAATCACCGTCGTTCATGCCTAGCAGGCACACGACTTCAAAGGGAATGGCACGCATGGGCATCAAGGTGCAGAAGGTGACCCCACCGGCCCGAAAGCGCTGGTTCAGGCTGGGTGTCTCCACCGCTTCCATCCATGCCGACCGTGCCACTACTAGGGGGATCTCTTCGCCAAACCCGGACTGTTCACAGGCTTCCTGCCATGCCACAAGCCCCGCTTCAAGGGCGCGCAACGCCTGCTTGTCCGGATCTGACTCGCATCGGACCATATCGGCAAGCAAATCTCTGCACCGGTCCGCCCAGATCGTCGCAGTAGCCGGGATGCTCGCCACACTCCACCATTTCAATAGAGCCTGAAGAAGGTGGGCCAGGGATCCGGCGAGTTCTGCCTCCAGTCCACCCACCTCCGCGTAGGGCTCTATTGCCTCCAGGCTGCCTAAGCGGACGTCGACTGGCACGGCACCGCTCGCATAGCCAAGCAACATCCTGTGCAAGCCGAACCAGGCGCTGTTCTGGTCACCGCAGGCTCCTAAATCCAGGTCTGCGCGGTGCTCAACATTTAATCCCCAACGAATGCCAGCCCCGACCATCCATTCGGTGAGCTTGGGCAGTGACTCCTGGTCAATTCCGAATCTACTTGCGACGGCGCCCACTTCCAGCAGGTCAACCAGCTCGCTCATGCGGCATCGCTGGCTTGGCAGACGCAGCAACCAGTCCAGGGCTCCAATGAGCGGACTGTCGGACTTTGCACTCATGTCTGCGATGTCAAATGGAATGAAACGGGGGTCGTTGCGCTTGTACTGACCAAACACGGCCCGGATGCCAGGAGCGAGTTGCGCAATGTCAGGGACCATCACGATGATGTCGCGCGGATTGAGCAGATTCGCAGCGTTGCGGTCGGCAAGTAGTCGGAGCAACTGGTCGTGCAGGATTTCGAGTTCGCGCACGGCGCTGTGCGCACTGTGGAAAACGATGGACTGGTCCTGGGGTGCGACGCAGCGCGAGGCATGTTCCTTCAAAGGAACAAGATCTCGAATCCGGTTCTGCACCTGCAGCAGCAGGGGTGTGTGCGCATCCTCCTCGGTCTCGTCAAACAGATCGATGCGCGCCAGGTCGAACTGCTTCTTCGCCTTTTCTGCGTCATCGAAGTAGTCGAGTTGGCGGATGAAGTCCCGCCCCTGGCGTCCCCAGGCGGCTAGCAGGGGGTGCGCGTGGGCGTGCATGTCTTCCAAAGGCAAGGTGGAAAGCTCGCGTCCCTGGCGCAGGGGTTGGCGACGACGCTGGGCGTTGAGCAACTCGCGTCCATCCATGATGTCCCCCCAGTAATACTGGCAGGGGTTGGGAATGGCCAGCATCACCTGACTGTGCTTTGACAGGGCGGCGAGTGCCTGCATCGTGGCCAGCGGAATCTGGCTCATCCCAAACACGATGACGCGCTGGGCAACTCTGGTCGCCAACGGTGCACCGCTGTTCAGGGCGTCCACCACCCGCTGCTGCAATTGGGGTCGAATGCTCTGCTTCTGTTTGTCGTCCAGGGTCTGCAGCACGGCGCGCCAGAGTTGGGGCTGCCAGCGCTGCTCTGCCTCAATCTCTGCCTTGGATCCATTGGCCAGAACCAGGTGGTCCTCACCCTGCGCCCACGCTTGAAGCCAGTCGGCACGGTAGTTCTGGTATTGATCGAACAAATCGGCCAGTTTGGACGCCAATTGCAGCATTCGGTCAGGCTCATCGCCCTTCAAAAATCCAGCCACCGGGGCAAAGTCGGGATGGGCGGTGAGCGTTGGCAACAGTTGCATCAGGCGCCAAACCATGGGGACTTTGTCCAGTGGAGACTCACCCGGCACGGCCTCACGCCCGAGCACCTGACGGTAGGTACGCCACAAGAACCGTGATGGCAATTCAACCCGCATGGCAGCGCAAACGCCACCCATGCGAGCCATCTCCATCTTGACCCACTCGGCCATGCCGTTGCTTTGCACCAGAATGACTTCTTCTTCGAGGGGCGCTAACGGGTGGCGACGAAGCCAACTGATCACGACTTCGGCCAACATTTCGGATCGGTTGCTATGGAATGCAAGGAATCCGGGCTGCAGCAGGGGGCTATGGTTTGAAATCATGTGACGGCTCGGTTCCGGGAGTTGGAACACAAATAGGTTTTCTATAGGGCAGGGCGCAGTGTCTCACCGGGCAGGCTCACCCATTGAGCTACAGGTGGAGCGATCGCCATGAAGGTTGCATCTGGCCGCAGTGCCCGAAGGCTGCTCGAAAAGCAATGGGGCCGCTCTGCTGCACGCTTAGTGGCTAACGCCATGTCGAGAACGGGTGCTCGATGAGATTGGAATTGAAGAATTTTGGGTCGTCTGTTACTTCGCGATCGACCCAATCCGGCCGTGAAAATTGCTGGTCTTCAGAATCCAGTTCAATTTCGGCGACGACGAGCCCGTCGTTTGCTCCATGGAACTCGTCAATTTCCCACTTCATGCCGCCAAATATGACCACATGACGCGTCTTGGAGATAGGGGTGCCTTCGCAAAGTTGCAAAAGCGCCATGGCGTCCGGCGTTGGAATTGCATACTCGAACTCCAATCGACTGGGACCGACCGAAGGTCCTTTGATGGTGAGGAATGCCTCTTCACCAGCGATGCGAACCCTGACGGTTCGATTCTTGTCGCGGTTCAGATAACCCTGCCCTATTGTTGTTCCTGCCTTAGTTCTCCAGTCGCTCCCTTTGACCAGAAACTTTCGCTCAATCTCTACTCCCATGCAGCCTCCCCGTATCTTCGGATGGCACCATTGTGATCTTGAAATTCAGAGATTTCTCAATGGGTGCGCGCATGAACCGTCAGGCCGATGAAGTTTGCTCTGAACCAGCCGCCTCTATCAGCCACCGTCTTTGGTACTCTTCTGCAAAGTAACAGGAAATGTTGTCGTTTCCCCGTTCCAGATTGCGACGTTGGGCCTCCTCAACATCGCAGTTGACCCCGTTCACTGAAATCTCATAGCCAATAGAGCGCATCGCCTCGATCAGATGTACTGTGGCCTCGTAGTCTGCACCGATCAGCTCGGTCACGATATGGCGGCGCTCAGCCACAGCACGATGGGCAATCATCGCGCCGACGATTTCCATGGGTTCCTACAAATCGTCCGGAAAGTCCAGAGACTGCCCCTTGCTGAGTCGAATGAAGACATCTGCCGCGTCGACAAGTACGTAGCCTTTTGAAAACTTCTGTTTGCGAAGTGTGGTTTTCCCAACTGCGGGGCAGCCCATTACGATTTCCAGGACAGGCTTCTTGCCTTTGCTCTCCGATGTCACATCGAAGTAGCTCTCAACTTCCGCGTTCAGGTCGACTTTTATGTAGCGCTCTTCGGTCAACTGCGTCCTCCTCTGTGTAGCGTTGCGTCTTCTCCGCGCTCAGTTCATTTCCAAAATCTCTTGCGGGCAAACACTACCAAATGCGCTGGCAAGGATGAAGCGAGGTACCGATCCGCGAGATCGATACCGATGGTCGCAAATCGAAGGCTCATGGGTTGAGCTTACAGAAGGCAATTTGTCCTGAAATTCATACAGTGGTCTGGATCTGAAATTGAACAAAGCGCGGATGTGCGGCCTCCAGTCAGCCTTACAGGAGAATTCGTCACCTCCGATCGGACAGCATATGGTCTTCGAGACCTCTTATCTTTGCGATGGATGCCGCCCGCTTTCTTGCTGCCCAACCTAACTTTACGACCGATCTTGAGGAAAATCGGCAACGAGTTCAGCGCTGCCAAACTTGAGATCTTTGCTTCGTTTACAACTTCATGCTGCAAAGTAAAGCTATGTTGCGGTGCGCCATTGCTAGTGGGAGCATGAATCGTGCTAATGTTCCCCAGAAAGGCCTCGAACGTAACTGATGCGCGGTCTGCGATTTGCAGGCTTTAGGATCGAATCAAAGGTTTTGCAATCGCAGGCACCCCTATCGGCATCCAGTTGGAAGTGAACTGAAATGAACGGGCCTGGCAATAGAGAACACATCCCAATTCGGACAACGAGGAGCTTCAAGTGACATCGTACGGCGTAAGCGCCCGGACAAGCCAGACGCATCCACTTCGAATCGACGAATTACGGGTTGACGCTGTTGCAGGATTGATTGGTATCACGTTCTGCCCGGGAAAGCGTGGTGAGAGTTATGGCGGATACCGTTGGGAACGGGATCTTGAGGCAGACCTGAACATCATTGCCGAGTGGCGTGCGGACGCAGTCGTGACCCTGATCGAGGACCATGAGTTCCAAATGTTGGGGGTAACTCAGTTGGGAGAACAAGCCCTTGCGCGTGGTATTTCGTGGCATCACCTCCCAATCAAAGACGTGACGCCACCCGATGTGCGGTTTGAGGAGCGGTGGGTGACTTGCGGACCCCAGTTGCGGGGCATTCTTCGAAGGGGCGGGAAGGTGCTGGTGCATTGTCGAGGTGGACTCGGACGCGCCGGGACAGTGGCCGCTCGTCTATTGGTGGAGTTTGATGTTCAGCCAGTGGAGGCGGTCAAGCTGGTGCTGCGTGCGCGGTCCGGCGCGATCGAGACACCTGAACAAATGCAGTTTGTTCTCAATTTGCTGGCCCCACAGAATGGTTAAACGGGAGTATTGCAGTGGATTGGTTTGAACGTCTGACTGGATTTCGGGAAACTGAGTACAACGACACGCGAAGCAAGCTGGAAGTTGAGGGGGCCAAACTGCGCTCCAAGGTAACCGGGCGGAGCTATGGAATCGGGACACTCGAACTCGTGTCGCTTCAGACCTTGCGCGATAGGGTATGCGCAGGCAGTGGGCTCCCCGGGCGATTGAAGGTAAGCCTGGTACGCGGGGATGTGCGAAAGATCCACCGACGACCGGAGAACTTCGGCGCGCTGTTTCAAGTGGCGTCTCAGTTCAATTTGCTGGAAATGATTTCTCCCACGGTAACGCCAGAGCAGGGCGTCTCCCGATATGAACGAGACCAAACCCAAGGCCCCGCGTGTGCCGTAGCTGCCGGCGCCGCCACCATCTATAGAAACTACTTTGCAAAAGTCGATGGTTACGAGGGACAGACAAAAGACCGGCAGTTCGACGGACTTGCGGATGTAGGGAGTGCGCTGGGACAGGCCCTTGGCTTACCGGTTGAGTCCCTGTGGAGGATGCAAAACGGATACGCCTTGTGCGCTCCCGATGGGCTTAAAGCGATCTCTAGGCATCTGGAATCGCTAAGTAAGGAACAGCTCAAAGTCCTGGGTGGCAAATTGCGCATTGGGGTGCATACAGACGTGGAGGTCACCGACTCGGACGAGCCGAAAAGGCAGCTCGTTTCACAGGCCTTTTGTTCCGCACTTCCGGTCGCTTACAGCTCTATCCCGCAAAGACAATGGAAGTCGTTTGCTACCTTGCTTTTGCAGGCAGCGTATGAAGCCACCATGTGTGCGGCTGTGTTGAACGCAGAGCGGGGAGCTTCCAACGTTGTCTTCCTTACCCGGCTAGGCGGTGGCGCTTTCGGAAACGATGATGGTTGGATTCACTATGCCATCCGAGAGGCGCTCCAAATGGTGCGTGGTACTGCGCTGGATGTGAGGCTTGTGAGCTACGGACCACCAACAGAGGCGTTGGAACAAATTGTCAGAGATTTCGAGTAGGGCAATTGGATTCAACACGAGGCAGCAGGCGCATGAGGAGATCGTGCGGCTCAAAAACCAGCACAAAAGCCTGTCGGAGAAGCTGGCGCGATACAAGACTGCGTGCGCTGAAACCCTGTACATCAAGTGAGCAATATGAACCACATCACCAGCTACACCAAACTCGAAGACCTCGGTCGCGTCCGTTTGTCTACCAATTTCTTCATGCGCGATTTTCTTCAAAGCGAGATCGCGGCATGGCACGGCCTGCGCAATATCCCCGATTACCCCGAGCAGGCCGTTTACGCCGGCTCCCAGTTATGTGAACGGCTACTTGAACCCCTGCAGGCCACCTTTGGCCGGGTTCACATCCGATCGGGCTACCGCGCGCCGGCTGTCAATGAATTCGGCAATGCGAACGATTTGAATTGCGCGTCCAATGCGGCCAACCATGCTGGTCACATCTGGGACTATCCGGATGCGCGGGGCAAGCGCGGTGCCACCGCTTGCATAGTGCTGCCTTGGCTTATTGATCACATGGCGCGCGGCGGCAACTGGACGGACATGGCCTGGTGGATCCACGATCACCTGCCTTACAGCACGTTGTACTTCTTTCCCCGGCTCGCGGCCTTTAACATCAACTGGCACGAAGAGCCGGTGCGGCGGGTCGACAGCTATGCGCCTCCCAAAGGTTGTCTGATCCGGCCCGGAACTGCGGGCGCTGTGGGCATGCATGCAGCCCGCTACCCCGGGTTCCCGGCCCTGCAGGCAGGCCCGTCCGGTACGGGTGGCAGCGGCGCAGCGCCGGCTGAAGTCGCTTCGGTGGCGCCGGGCTCTGCCATGCCGGCGAGCGAGCCCAAACCGCAGGCCGCGGCCAAAACAGCCCACAACCCGTCCATCGCAGAGGAAAAGGCGACCATCTACTACCGCGCGGTCCACAGCAAGACGCGATGGCGCAAGGTTAACAGCCACGGCAGCCTGGAAAGTGCGATAAGCGGCGTGAATGGCGCGGCCAGTCTGTTTGCAGGAAAGGTGCGCATTGATTACGACAAGCACGGCGAACCCCTTTATGTTCTGGTCTGGCAGTCCGGAGCCCCTTCTGGTCTTGCTCTGCGCCGCCATGGCGCATCGGGCAGCGGCCTGCAGCAGGTCGCGGTGCCCGTAGAAAAGCTTTGGGAGTTCGAGCGACAGCAAGGTGGTGGAGACCTCCAACTGTCTGCGCTGTTCAACTGAACACTAAATCCGCGCATTCCCCCTGCTAGGCGAGGTGCCCGCGGAACGGCATTAAGGCAAAGCCGAATCGTCAGGAGGGTGTCTAGCGGAGGCTGTTGGTTTTGGCTTTTGCAGCGGACTTTCGGGCATGTTCTTCGTAAGAGTCCGGCGAATACCGTTCTTGCTGAGACCTGAGGTGGCGGGCAGTATGAGCAGCAGATGCACTCCATTGGAGGTGTGCACTTAACTGGCCTGAGTGCACACCATGCAAGAGTCGAATTCCCCAGTCATCAATACAAGGCGCCGCCACAGTGCGGCCTTCAAACGCAAGCTGCTGGAACTGACAGAACAGCCCGGCGCATCGATGGCTGCCGTAGCCCTGGAACATGGCGTCAATGCCAATTTGGTCTTCAAGTGGCGGCGGGCAAAACTTCAGCGTCAACATTCTGCGCGGGTGGCCCCTCGGCCAGTGCTGCTGCCGGTGTCCGTTGATCCCCCAGAATCGTTTCTATCGGTACCGGCACCTGAGCCTGAGCCCGGCAGACCTGCACGTAATGAGGGGACCATTGAGGTAGAGTGACAACAAAGCCAAGCGGAAAGGCCCTTTCCGCTTGAGTGGCTTCGGCATCAGCGGGTGGGCTTCTGGTTTGTTTCGTCGACTATGTTGGGACTGCTACGATAGTCCCTCGGCTACATTTCTACAAGGGCTTCCCCACTTTTGTCAAACAAATTTCCACCGGGGTTAAATCGCACAAGCGATTGACACCGGAACTATCAACCTGATTCCACCTTGAGCGA
>Ga0075163_10008665_pt1 | contig 13365 bp, 15 predicted proteins | sample JI1023141ADNA_FD_71478 | JGI IMG/M metagenome (GOLD analysis project Ga0075163, IMG submission 71478) | Wastewater effluent complex algal communities from Wisconsin, to seasonally profile nutrient transformation and Carbon sequestration -... | ecosystem: Engineered > WWTP > Effluent > Algae...
GTCGGCCAGGATCTGGCAGGGGTGGTACTCGTTGGTCAGGCCGTTGATGACCGGCACGCGCGAGTGGGCGGCGAAGCGCTCGATCTTCGATTGCTCGAAGGTGCGGATCATCACGATGTCGACCATGCGGCTGATGACGCGTGCGGCGTCTTCCACCGGTTCGTCGCGGCCGAACTGGCTGTCTCCGCTGGTGAGGTTCACCACCGAGCCGCCCATCTGGTACATGCCGGCCTCGAAGCTCACGCGGGTGCGGGTGCTGGCCTTCTCGAAGATCATGGCCAGCGTACGGTCCACCAGCGGCTGGTATTTCTCGTAGTTCTTGAAGCGGGTCTTGATGGTCTTGGCGCGCTCGAAGAGGTAGACGTACTCCTCCGCGCGCAGGTCCTTGAACTGCAGGTAGTGGCGCATCAGTGAATCACCCGGCTTCATGCTGGCTTGCGTCATTCCGCGAGGAAAGACTTGATGAGGGGCACCAGGATGGCCGCGATCTGGCGCGCTTCGTCAGCGCTCAGGATCAGCGGCGGCACCAGGCGGATGACGCTGTCGGCGGTGACGCTGAGCATCAGGCCGGCTTCGGCGGCACGCGACAGGATCACGCCGCAGGGGCGGTCCAGTTCGATGCCCAGCATCAGGCCTGCACCGCGGACTTCCTTGACGCCTTTGACGCCTTTCAGGTCGTCCTCCAGTGCGCCACGCAGCACCGCGCCCACGGCGGCGGCGTTGGCCATGATCCCGTCCTCTTCCATGATGCGCAGCGTTTCCACGCCCGCCCGCATGGACAGTGGGTTGCCGCCGAAAGTAGTGCCATGGTTGCCGGGGCCCAGCACGTTCACGGCGCGCGGGCCGCAGACCACGGCGCCAATGGGCACGCCTGAACCCAGTCCCTTGGCCAGGGGCATCACGTCGGGCTGGATGCCGGCCCACTGGTGGGCGAACCACTTGCCCGTTCGGCCAATGCCGCACTGCACCTCGTCCAGCATCAGCAGCCAGTCGCGCTGGTCGCAGATCTTGCGCAGGCCCTGCAGGTAGTCCCAGCGGCTGGGGTTGATGCCGCCTTCACCCTGGATGGTCTCCAGGAACACCGCCACCACATTGGGGTTGGTGCGCGCGGCTTCTTCAATGGCGGCCAGGTCGTTCATGGGCACGCGCACAAAGCCTTCCACCAGCGGGCCAAAACCGGCCTGCACCTTGGGGTTGCCGGTGGCGGACAGCGTGGCAATGCTGCGGCCGTGGAAGGCCTTTTCGTAGACGATGATCTCCGGGCGTTCGATGCCCTTGTCATGGCCGAACTTGCGGGCGATCTTCAGCGCTGCTTCATTGGCTTCCAAGCCGGTGCTGCAGAAGAAGACGCCGCTCAGTCCTGACAGTTCGCAGAGCTTGGCCGCCAGTTGCTCCTGCAGCGGCACTTCGTAGTAGTTGGACGAGTGGATGAGCTTGGCCACCTGGTCCTGCAGCGCCGGCACCAGCTTGGGGTGCGCGTGGCCGAGCGTGTTGACCGCAATGCCGCCCAGGCCGTCGAGGTATTTCTTGCCAGCCGTGTCCCAGACCCAGCAGCCTCGGCCATACGCCAACGCGATCGGCAGGCGGCCGTATGTGTTCAGCGTGTGGGGCATGGGGCGCGTGACAGCGGGCTCGGGGGCGTTCATCGGTGAAAACCTCTTGCGGCGGAGAAAAGAGTGCCGGTCAGCGACGCTTAGTCCACAGCCCGGCGGGCTTTGATTCTACGAGGGGGTATCAAGCGCAGCGCCAGGCGGCCGAAGGCCAGGTTCGATCCTTGACGTGGGCACGAGACATGCATGCTGCAACGCAGCACATCCAGGGCACAATGCCGGCTGCGCGCAGGCCTTTGCCACCGCGTCCGCCGCTTCCATTGCCGGCCGGCCCGCGGGTTGCGCAGATCCTGATGACCATCGCCTCTCCCCGCCAGTTCCACATCATCGGCATCACGCTCGAGGGCAAGACCTTTCGCCCCAGCGACTGGGCCGAGCGTCTGGCGAGCGCCATGTCCAGCTTTCGCCCCGGTGGCGGGCAGGGCGGCATTGGCGCCTTCATCGGCTACTCGCCCTACTGCGTGCCGCAGGTGGTGAATAGCACCAAGTGCGTGCTGGTGAACGAGGCCCTGCGCGACATCGAGCCCATGGCCTGGGACTTCGTCATGAACTTCGCGCGCGACAACCACCTGCAGGTGGAAGAGATCACCAAGAGCTGACGCTGCCAAATCTGGCGCACCAATGAAAAAGGGCCCGCTTGTGCGGGCCCTTCCTTTGCACCGGAACGCTGACTGTCAGTCTCAGGCCGCGAGGGCCAGTGCCTTGACCTTGGCGGCCAGACGGCTCTTCAGGCGAGCAGCCTTGTTCTTGTGGAACACGCCCTTGTCAGCGACAGAGTCGATGACGCTCTGGGCCGACTTGAAAGTGTCGGTGGCCTTGGCCTTGTCGCCAGAGACGACGGCCTTCTGGACGTTCTTGACGACAGTGCGGAAGTGCGAACGCAGCGCCGTGTTGGCGGCGTTCAGCGCCACGTCCTGGCGGGCGCGCTTGCGGCCGGAGGCGAGGCGGACGGTCTTCTTCTTGGCTTTGGAGGAAGTGGCCATGCTTGTATGGTTTGCGGCGTGAGAGCAGCGTGAGGTGCAAAGACCGTCGAGTATAGCACGGCACTGAAGATGCAACCAGCCCCAGGGGCCTGGCTGCCTATAATCCCTGCGCTTCCCCCGACCCGTGAACCTCCTCAAGGCCGCCTCCACCGTTTCGCTGCTGACACTGCTGTCCCGTGTCACGGGGCTGGTGCGCGAACAGCTCGTGGCGGCCTACTTCGGTGCCAGTGGCGTCACCGATGCGTTCAACGTCGCGTTTCGCATCCCCAACCTGTTCCGGCGCTTGTTTGCCGAAGGCGCGTTTTCGCAGGCCTTCGTGCCCTTGCTGGCCGCCACCCGCTCCAGGGACGGCGACAACGCCACCCGTGAGCTGATCAACGCCACGGCCACCGTGTTGGCCTGGGTGCTGTTGGCGACTTGCGTGGTGGGCGTGGCGGCGGCCCCCGCCCTGGTGTGGGCCATGGGCTCGGGCCTGGAGCGCTTTGACACCGCCGTCCTGATGACGCGTTGGATGTTCCCGTACATCGGCTTCATGTCCCTGGTGGCGCTGGCCGCGGGCGTGTTGAACACCTGGAAGCGCTTTGCCGTGCCGGCCGTGACGCCGGTGTTGTTGAACCTGGCAGTGATCGCGGCCGCCTTCTGGGGCGCACCCGCGCTGGAGGCGCGGGGCATCGAGCCCATCCTGGCCCTGGCCGGCGGGGTGATGTTGGGCGGCCTGCTGCAGTTGGCGGTGCAGTTCCCGGCACTGGCACGTGTGGGCTGCCTGCCGCGCATCGGCATGACGCCCGGCAGCATCGCCCACGCCTGGCGCCACCCTGGCGTGCACCAGATCCTGCGCCAGATGGCCCCGGCCCTGTTGGGCGTGTCGGTGGCGCAGATCTCCTTGCTCATCAACACGCAGATCGCCTCCCATGTGGCTGTGGGCGCCGTGTCCTGGCTGACCTATGCGGACCGCCTGATGGAGTTCCCCACGGCGCTGCTGGGCGTGGCCCTGGGCGTGGTGCTGCTGCCGCAGTTGTCGGCAGCCCAGGCCCGGCAGGACGCCGCGGCCTTCACAGGCATGCTGGATTGGGGTCTGCGCCTGGTGCTGCTGCTGACGCTGCCCTGTGCGCTGGCGCTGCTGATCTTCCCCAAGGGGCTGGTGACCGTGCTCTTCCACTACGGCAAGTTCAGCGCGCAGGACGTGGCCATGACCATGATGGCGCTGCGCGGCTACGGTGCAGGCTTGCTGGGCATCGTGGCCATCAAGGTGCTGGCGCCTGCGTTCTATGCGCGGCAGGACATCCGCACGCCGGTGAAGATCGCCATCGGCGTGCTGGTGGTGACGCAAGCCTTCAACGTGGTGCTGGTGCCCCTGCTGGGCCACGCCGGGCTGGCGCTGTCGATTGGACTGGGTGCCATGGTCAATGCCGGCCTCCTGCTGGCCGGCCTGTTGCGGCGCGGCGTCTACAAGCCTGCTCCAGGCTGGGGGGGCTTTGTTGGGCGCGTGCTGCTGGCCAACCTCGCCTTGGGCGGTGCGCTGGCCTGGGCGGCAGAGGGCATCGACTGGATCGCCCTGCAAGCCCAGTGGGGCTTGCGCGCCCTGGCCGTGGCCGGTGTGCTGGGCGGGGTGATGCTGCTGTACGCCGGGGTTCTGCTGGCCTGCGGAATCCGCCCACGCCAGTTCATGCGCCGGGCCTGACCTACACTGGAAACATGTCCAGTCCCTTGTCCCTGACCGCGCCCAGCACGCTCGACTATTTCGGCGCGCTGGTGGCCGAAGACAAGAGCTTTCCGCTGCTGGAAGCGGCGGTGTCCATTGCCCAGGACGACGACCCAGCGCTGGACGTGCAGGGCACGCTGGCTCGCGTGGACGAACTGGCCGAGCGCCTGCGCCGCCGCCTGCCGGCCGACGCACCGCCCCTTCAACGCCTGCGCAGCGTCACCCAGTTCTTCTTCCAGGAGCTGGGCTTCTCGGGCAACGTCAACGACTACTACGACCGCCGCAACAGCCTGGTTCCGGCCGTGCTGGACAGCCGGCGCGGCATCCCCATCAGCCTGGCGGTGCTGTTCATTGAGATCGCGCGCCAACTGGGCCTGGACGCGATGGGCGTGTCATTCCCCGGCCACTTCCTGGTCAAGGTGCCCATGCCCATGGGCGACGTGGTCATCGACCCCTTCACCGGCCAGTCACTCGCTCGCGAAGAACTGGAAGAGCGCCTGCTGCCGTACCGCCAACGCGCCCTGCCGCAATCGGACTGGCCGCTGTCGCTGTTCCTGCAGACCGCGGCTCCGCGGGACATCGTGGCCCGCATGCTGCGCAACTTGAAGGAAATCGACCGCAGCCAATGCGACTGGGCGCGGTTGGAGCGCACGCAGGCGCGCATGGTGGTGCTGATGCCGCAGGCCTGGGACGAACACCGTGACCACGCCCTGGCGTTGGCCGAACTGGGCCAGCACCGCCGCGCGGCTGCCGTGCTGGAGACCTACTTGCAACAGCGCCCCGACGCCCCTGACGCGCTGGCGCTGCGCCGCCACCAAAGCGCGTGGCTGAACCGTCAGTGAGCGCATGAGGCAGATCCCGCTGGCCATCGCACCCGAAGCGCACCCCGACTTCGACAACTTCGTGCCCGGCGCCAATGCCGCGGCGCTGAACCACCTGCGCAACCTGTCCTGGCCATCGGCCCCCGTCTACCTGTGGGGCCCAGCCAGTTGCGGCAAGACGCACCTGTTGCAGGCATTGGCTGCGCGTGTGGTGGCCGTCGGTCAGCAGGTGGCCTGGTTTGACGCGGCCGAACCCTTGCCCTGGGTCCTGTCACCCGGCTGGTCCCTGGTGGTGGTGGACCGCTGCGAAGCACTGGACGAGGCAGCCCAGCATGCCGCTTTTGCGCTGTTCGAAGACGCCACCACCCACGGCGTGCAATGGGCTGCCGCTGGTCGGGTTCCGCCCGTTGACTTGCCGGTGCGCGAGGACCTGCGCACCCGGCTGGCCTGGGGCCATGTCTTCGCCCTGCAACCGCTGGCAGACGCCGAAACCCGCGCCGCGCTGCGCCGCGAAGCGGACCGCCGCGGCATCTTCCTGTCTGACGAAGTGATGGACTACGTGCTGACCCGTTTCGAGCGCGACCTGGCGCACCTGATGGAGTTGCTGGACCGTCTGGACGAATTCGGCCTGGCGCGCGGCCGCCGCATCACTGTGCCGCTGGTACGTCAGATGTTCGACGAAGAGGGCTCGGCAGAGCAGGGTGGCCCCGCATGAGGCTCACGCTTTTCGATCTCGACGGCACGCTTTTGCCGGGCGACTCCGACCACGGCTTCGGCGAGTACCTGGTGCGCCTGGGCTGGGTGGATGCTGAAGCCTTCCGACGCCGCAACGACCAGTTTTTTGCGGACTACCAGGCTGGCCAGCTCGACGTGAATGCCTATGTGGAGTTCTCCACCTCGGGCTGGCGCAGCCGCAGCGATGCCGAATTGCAAGCGCTTACCGAAGGCTACCTGCGCGACGTCATTCAGCCCATGCTGTTGCCGCCGGCGCTGGACTTGGTCCAGCGCCACCGGGACGCGGGTGACGAGGTGGTGATGGTCACTGCCACCATCGACTTCATCACGCGTCCTATCTGCGTCCTGTTCGGCATCCAGCACCTCATTGCCACCGACCTGGAGCGCGACGGGGCGGGCCAGGTGCGTGGCACCATCCGCGGCGTGCCGTCGTTCCGCGAAGGCAAGGTCACGCGGGTGACGCAGTGGCTGGCCGAGCGTGGCCTCACCTGGGCCGACTGCGAGCGCAGCACCTTCTACAGCGATTCCACCAACGACCTGCCGCTGCTGGAGCACTGCAGCCACCCGGTGGCCACCAACCCAGGCGCTGCGCTGGAGCGCATCGCCAACGAGCGCGGCTGGCCCGTGCTGAAACTGTTCACATGATCAAGAAATTCATCAATCGCCTGCTGGGCAAGGGCGACGCCGCCCCTGCCGCCCCGGCCGTGCCTGCCATTCCCCTGGGGGTGCGCGTGGACGTGCCGGCCACCGAACACCGCATCGACGCCAGCTTGCTGGACGCCAATGCCGTGCGCGTGGTGAAGACGCTGAAGGACGCCGGCTTCGAGGCCTACATCGTGGGTGGCGCTGTGCGCGACCTGCTGGTGGGCATGCGGCCCAAGGACTTTGACGTGGCCACCAACGCCACGCCGGAACAGGTGAAGGCACTGTTCCGCCGCGCCTTCATCATCGGCCGGCGCTTCCGCCTGGTGCATGTGGTGTTTGGTCGCGGGCGCGAGCACGAGACCATCGAGGTCAGCACCTTCCGCGCCTACCTGGACGCCAGCGCCGCCGAGCAGGTGACGGGCAACGAGAAGACCAGCAAGACGCAGATCGCCGACAAGAAGCATGTGGTGGGCGAAGACGGCCGTGTGCTGCGCGACAACGTCTGGGGCCCGCAGATCGAGGACGCCGCGCGGCGCGACTTCACCGTCAACGCCATGTACTACGATCCGGTGTCCCAGGTGGTGGTGGACTACCACCGCGGCCTGGCCGATTCGCGCGCCAAGCTGCTTCGCATGATCGGTGACCCCGCCACGCGTTACCGCGAGGACCCGGTGCGGATCATCCGCATCGTGCGCTTTGCGGCCAAGTTGGGCTTTGCGCTGGACCCGGGTACCGAGAAGCCCATCCGCAGCATGGTGCCGCTGCTGTCCAACGTGCCCATCTCGCGCCTGTTCGACGAGATGGTGAAGCTGCTGCAGACAGGGCACGCGCTGTCCAGCATTGAGCAGATCAAGCGCTTCGGTCTGGTGGGGCAGGGCGTGTTCCCGGTGCTCGACGCGGCCCTGGCGCCACCCAAGCCCAGCGCGGCGCGCGACACCTTCGTGCGCCTGGCGCTGGAAGACACCGACCGCCGAGTGGCCGAAGGCCGCGCCGTGGCACCCAGCTTCATGCTGGCCTGCCTGCTGTGGCACGACGTGCAGGAGCGTTGGACGGTACTGCGCGCAGGCGGCGAAGCACCGTTCCCGGCGCTGCAGCAAGCGGTGGACGCGGTCTTTGAGGCCCGCATTGGCGACATCTCTGGCCGCGGCAAGCTCGCGGCGGACATGCGCGAGATCTGGCTCATGCAGCCGCGGTTCGACCGCCGCACAGCCAGCGGCGCCATGGGCCTGGTCGCCCAGCCGCGCTTCCGCGCCGGCTACGACTTTCTGCGTCTGCGTGCCGACACCGGCGAAGCGCCAGGCGACCTGGCCGACTGGTGGGAAGACTTCCACCTGGGCAGCGACGAAGAGCGTGAAGCCATGCTGGCCGACCTGAAGCCCCCGGGCGGGCGTGCCCGGCGCGCGGCCGGCGCGGGTGCCCCGGCGGCCGCCGCCGACGCGGCCAAGGCAGCTGGAGGCGAAGCGTCTGACGACACGGACGCTGACGACAACGATGAGCCTTCGTCAGCGGCCCGTGCACCGGCCGCAGATGGCGCGCCACGCAAGCGCCGCCGGCGCAGGCGCAAGCCCGGCGGTGGTGCCGGCAGCGGCAACAGCCCCGCGCCAGACGCATGAACCCCTCCCCGGCCGGCGAGCGCGTGTTCGTGGGCCTGGGGGCCAATCTGGGCAACGCACGGGCGGCCGTGGAAGCCGCCTGCGAACTCATCCACACCTTGCCGGGCACAGCGGTTGTCGCCTGTTCAGGCCTGTACCGCACAGCGCCAGTCGATGCGGCCGGCCCGGACTTCATCAACGCGGTGGCCGAGTTGCGCACCGGCCTGTCGCCCGCCGAACTGCTGTCAGCGCTGCAGTTCATCGAGCTGGCGCATGGCCGGGCGCGGCCTTACCGCCATGCGCCGCGCACGCTGGACCTGGACCTGCTGTTGCACGGCCAACAGGTGCTGCGTGGCGACACGCTGACCCTGCCACACCCACGTCTGCACCAACGGGCCTTCGTGCTGCGCCCCCTGCTGGACCTGGCGCCCGGGCTCAGCCACCCGTTGCTTGGACCTCTGCAGCCCTTTCTGGCCGCCGCGGCCGACCAAGCCATCGAGAGATTGCCGTGAACTTGAACGCCTTGCCCTTGCCGGTGCAGACCTTCGGCCTTCTGGTGCTGTCCAACCTGTTCATGACCTTCGCGTGGTACGGCCACTTGAAGAACATGGCCGCCAAGCCCTGGCTGGTGGCCGCATTGGTGAGTTGGGGCATTGCGCTCTTCGAATACCTGCTGCAGGTGCCCGCCAACCGCATCGGTTATGCCGGTGGCTACACGCTGGCGCAGCTGAAGATTGCCCAGGAGGTGATCACGCTGGCGGTGTTCGTGCCGTTTGCCGTGGTGTACATGGAGCAGCCCCTGAAGTGGGACTACCTGTGGGCCGGCCTGTGCCTCGTGGGTGCGGTCTATTTCATCTTCCGGTCATGAATTTTCGCTAGGCGGGGCACGCCTAGAATCCGCGCCCATACGCCGGTCAAAACACCGGCCCGTTTGGGAGCTTCCATGGTTTTCGGCAGGCTGTTGCCCCGCGAGGGCAACTTCTTCGAACTGTTCAACGAACACGGCAAGTACATCGCTGAAGGCGCCAACGCCTTCATGCTGCTGGTGCAGCACTACGAAGACCCTGACGCGCGGGAACGCCACGCGATCGCGGTCGGCGCAGCTGAACGGTCGGCTGACAAGGTGACGGCCGAGGTCCACCGCCTGTTGCACCGCACCTTCATCACGCCGCTGGACCGCGACCAGATCCACCGCCTGATCAACGCCATGGACGACGTGCTGGACCTGCTCCAGGACAGCAGCGAAGTCATGTCGCTGTACGACCTGCAGCACCTGAACAACGACGTGGTGCGTCTGTCGGAAATCTCGGTGCGCTGCTGCGGCCGCGTCCAGCACGTGCTGACGCTGCTGTCGCAGCTGAAGGACCCGGCGGTGGCCGAGTCGGTGCTGAAGACCTGCGAAGAGATCGACCAGCTGGAATCCGACGCCGACCGCGTGATGCGCGGCGCCATGTCGGCGCTGTTTCGCGAAGAGCCGGACACACGCCAGCTCATCAAGCTCAAGGCTGTCTACGAACACCTGGAGTCCATTTCCGACCGATGCGAAGACGTGGCCAACCTCGTCGAAGGCATCGTGCTGGAAAACTCCTGACCGGCCCCTGATCCTGAAGGCTGACTGAAATGCAGATCGCCCTCTGGGTGGTGGTGATGCTGGTCGTTCTGGCGCTGCTGTTCGATTTCATGAACGGCTTCCACGATGCAGCGAATTCGATTGCCACGGTGGTGTCCACCGGCGTGCTCAAGCCCACGCAGGCCGTGGCGTTTGCGGCCTTCTTCAACGTGGTGGCCATCTTCGTCTTTCAGTTGAAGGTGGCCGCGACGGTGGGCAAAGGGATCGTCGAGCCCGGGGTGGTGGATCAGTACGTGGTCTTCGGTGCGCTGGTGGGTGCCATCGCCTGGAACGTCATCACCTGGTGGTACGGCATCCCGTCGAGCAGCTCCCATGCGTTGATTGGCGGCATCGTGGGCGCCACGCTGGCCAAGGCGGGCTCCGGGCCTCTGGTGGCCTCTGGGCTGATCAAGACCGTGGCCTTCATCTTCGTGTCGCCATTCCTCGGCTTCCTTTTCGGTTCCCTGCTGATGGTTGCCGTGGCCTGGATCTGTCGGCGGGCGTCACCCATGCGCGTGGACAACGTCTTCCGGCGCCTTCAACTGGTGTCCGCCGGCCTCTACTCGCTGGGCCACGGGGGCAATGACGCCCAAAAGACCATCGGCATCATCTGGCTGTTGTTGATCGTCGCGGGCATCTCCAACACCAACGACGCCATGCCGCCCACTTGGGTGATCTGGAGTTGTTATCTCGCCATTGGCGCAGGCACCATGTTCGGCGGCTGGCGCATCGTCAAGACCATGGGTCAGCGCATCACCAAGCTCAAGCCTGTCGGCGGCTTCTGCGCAGAGACTGGCGGTGCCATGACCCTGTTCCTGGCCAGCGGCATGGGCATCCCCGTGTCCACCACGCATACCATCACCGGCGCCATTTTCGGCGTGGGCTCGGTGCGCAACGCCAGCGCGGTGCGCTGGGGCCTGGCCGGCCACATCGTGATGGCCTGGATTTTCACCATCCCTGCCACGGCCTTCATTGCGGCCGTGTTCTACGGCATCGGGCGGCTGGTGTTCTAGCCCGGATGTTTCACCAGTAGCTCCGATCGCAGCGGCGGGGGGTCGGTGAAGCCGCCCGGTGGTGTTTGTGGACGGCGCGTGAGGTACTGGATGAGCTTGGGGCTGTTTGCGGGCGCACCTCCCCCTTACCCCCGTTATTTGTCAACGTGCCGGGGACAGCACTGCATGAGGTCTACGGGCTGAGCGCGGCAAGCCGAGCTGCCGCGGTGGCGAACAACTCGCGCAGCGGATGGTGGCTGGCCAGCATGACCCGCACGCGACGCGTGTTGCGCAGGATCGCCCCGCCGATCTTGAGCAAGCGCACACGGATCGTGGCGGCGCTGGCACGCTCCAGCTCGGTGGCCTGCAGTGCCAGCGCGCGTAGCTGCTGCATCAGCGTGTAGGCCAACGCCGCCAGCAACAGCCTGAACTGGTTGGCGATGAAGCGTGAGCAGCTGGCGCGGGTGCCGAACAGATCGAGCTGCGCTTCCTTGATGCGGTTCTCCGCCTCGCCGCGCTGGCAGTACAGCCGGTCGTACAGCTGTATGGCATCGCCCTGCAGGTTGGTGACGATGAAGCGCGGGTTGGTGCCTTGGCTGCCGTACTCCAGCCGCGTGATGACGCGCCGCTCGTGGCGCCAGCTCTTAGCCGCGTAGCTGAACTCGCCGATGAGTCGCTGCTTGGTGCCGCTGGCCTTGTAGCTGTCTGCCAGGCTCGCCTCTGCGAACTCCACCGCCGCGTGCAGCCGTGCGTTGCGCGCCAGCCCGATGATGTAGTCCACGCCCGAGCGCTCGCACCAGTGCAGCAAGCGTCGCCGGCAGAACCCGGAGTCTGCGCGCACGATGAAGCGTGTGGCCGGCCAGACCTTGCGCAATCGTGTGACGAGCAGCTTGATCACCGCTGCGGCGTGCCTGGCACCATCGATCTTGCTCGGCCTCAAGTAGCACGCCAGCATCGCCTGGCCGCAGAACACGTACAGCGGCAGGTAGCAGTGATGGTCGTAGTAGGCGTGGAACTGCGAGAGTTCCTGCTCGCCGTGCAGCGGTACGTCCGAGGCATCGATGTCCAGCACCAGTTCCTCGGGTGGCTCCGCGTGGGAAGCGATGAACTGCTCGATGAGCACACCGTGCAGCGCCCACGCCTGCGCGCGCGTAGCCCGGTTCTCCAGCCGGCTGAACGTGGGCGCCGAGGCCAGCGCCGCATCGCGCCCGACCGCGGTCTGCATCAGCACATCGTCGCGCAGCGTCTTGTGGTCGTTCAAGTCCTCGTAGCCGCAGCACAGTGCGTACAGGCGCTGTGCCAGCAGATCGCGTAGGCCGTGTCGGATGCGTTCGGGATCGCGCGGGTCGGGGATCGCCGCGGCCGCCATGCGGCTCAAACCAAGGTGCCGATCCACCTGGCGCAACAGCAGCAGCCCGCCGTCGCTGCTCAAGTCCCCGCCACTGAAGTCGGCCTCGATCACACGCCGCCCAAAGCGGCCGAAATCGATTCTGTCCTTTGTACACTTTGGCATCGGCAGTCCTCGGTTGTCACGGGCTTCAGATACCTATGACAACGGGCTCAGCCACGAGGCTGCCGACCCTCTACTGATGAAATATCCGGGCTAGCCCGGTTTGACAGGGGCGTTCTGGCGTTCCTGTTCAAACTGGTACTCGAAGAACTTCTGGCCGCCGTAGGCCACCGCGCCCATCAGCGCCACGCCACCGAGCATCAACGCCGCGATGGCGGCGAACACAGGGCCCCAGGCCGTGGCGCAGCCCGGCTGGCCTGGGTTGTGTCGGGCGTCCCATTTCTCGTCGGGGGTCAGCGCGTAGACCAGGGCGCTCAGCATGGCCACGGCAATCATCAACCCCAGCAACGGCGCCAGCGCCCAGGCGATGTGGTCGTCCTGGCCCAGGTTGCGAATGCGGATCACACCTACCAGACCCGCCAGCGTGGGCAGCGGGTGCAACCAGGCCCAGAGGTCGCGCTGCCCGTGCAGGTACAGGCGGTGGGCGCCCAGGGTGCCCAGCAGCAGGGCCAACCAGGCGGCCAGGGTCTTGGAGCGGTACGGGGCAGCAGTCATCAAGTTCCAGCCGGGGGTGGCAGTGCCGCACCGGGGCCCAGCGCGCGTTGCATCAGCACCACGTCCAGCCAGCGGTCGAACTTGCGGCCGACGTTCTGAAATTGTCCGGCTGGCTGGAAGCCGGCCCGCCGATGCAGGGCGACCGAGCCAGCGTTGGCGCTGTCGCCAATGACGGCCAGCATCTGCCGGGCGCCCCAGTCGGTGCAGCAGGCGATCAGTTCCGCCAGCAGCAACGAGCCCAGACCCTGGCCGCGTGCGTCGGCGTGCACGTACACCGAGTTCTCCACGCTGAAGCGGTAGGCCGGCCGCGGGCGGAAGGGCGTGGCGTAGGCATAGCCCAGCACGCCAGCCTGTGTCTCGGCCACCAGGTAGGGCAGGCCTTTGGCCAGGACGTCGTCGCGGCGCCGCGCCATTTCGGCCTGGTCTGGTGGCTCGATCTCGAAGCTGCCAGTGCCCGTGCGGACGGCGTGGCCGTAGATGGCAGTGATGGCGGCCAGGTCTTCGGGCCGCGAGGGCCTGATGGTGCTCATGGGTGCGGTGTGCGCAAAAGGCGGCAAGCAGGTGTCGGGGGCAGTTTATAATGCGCGGTTTTCGGCGACGGTCCTGGGTGA
>Ga0075163_10008666_pt1 | contig 13365 bp, 10 predicted proteins | sample JI1023141ADNA_FD_71478 | JGI IMG/M metagenome (GOLD analysis project Ga0075163, IMG submission 71478) | Wastewater effluent complex algal communities from Wisconsin, to seasonally profile nutrient transformation and Carbon sequestration -... | ecosystem: Engineered > WWTP > Effluent > Algae...
TTGCAAGGTCATATGCAGACAAGTCTACCGAGGTCAGGCCATTTGCACCGGAATGGTGGAGCGTTCTTCTTTGATCCCGTTGTCGGAGTTCACAAACACCAGCTTGGGGGTAAAGCCCTTGACCTGGTCCTCGTGCACCTGGGCAAAGGCCGCGATGATGACCAGGTCGCCCACCGCCGCGCGCCGAGCCGCTGATCCATTCACCGAGATGATGCGGCTGCCGCGTTCGGCGCGAATGGCGTAGGTGATGAAGCGTTCGCCGTTGTTGATGTTCCAGATGTGGACCTGTTCGTTCTCGGTGATGTTGGCGGCATCCAACAGGTCTTCGTCGATGGCGCAGGAGCCCTCGTAGTTGAGTTCACAGTGCGTGACGCTGGCGCGGTGGATCTTGGATTTGAGCAGGGTTCTGAACATGGCTATTGGCGGGTAAAAACGAAGACCGGCGGCCAGATGTGTACCATCCAAGACCACCCCAAACGAGACGCCGCGTAGTGTATGGCACGGCATGGCGCGTTTTTTGACCCCTTTACCTATGCAAAAGTCATTTGATTTCTCTGCCACCTCGTTAGAAAAACTAGCCCAGGCCGACGTGGCGCGCGCCTTGGCCGAGGATGTGGGCGACGGCGACCTGACCGCGGGCCTGATCGACGCCGGGCGCCAGGCCCGCGCCCGCGTGTTGTGCCGTGAAAGCGCCGTAGTCTGCGGCCAGGCCTGGGTGCAGGCGGCCATCCTGGCGCAGGACCCCAAGGCCCAGATCACTTGGTATGTGCAGGATGGTGGCCGCTGCGAGGCCAATCAGGTGGTGTTCGAGGTTCAGGGTAACGCCCAGGCACTGCTGACGGCCGAGCGCACGGCGCTCAACTTTTTGCAACTGCTCAGCGCCGTGGCCACCAAGACCGCCACCTATGTGGCCGTGGTGGCAGGCACCCACGCAGCGATTGTGGACACCCGCAAGACGCTGCCCGGCCTGCGCCTGGCCCAGAAATACGCCGTGCGCTGCGGTGGCGGCACCAACCACCGGGTTGGCCTGTACGACGCGGTGCTGATCAAAGAGAACCACATCGCCGCGGCGGGTGGCATCGCCCAGGTGTTGCAGCAGGCCGACAAGATTGCGGCCGATGCCAGCTTTGTCGAGATCGAAGTGGAAACCCTGGCGCAACTCAGCGAAGCGCTGGACGCCGGTGCCCGCATGGTGCTGCTGGACAATATGAGCTTACCCACACTGCATGAGGCGGTGCGCATCAACCAGGAACGCGGAACTGGACGCGCCATTCTCGAAATCTCGGGCGGCGTCACTCTGGACAGACTTCGCGCGTTGGCAGAAACCGGCGTCGACCGCATCTCGATTGGCACGCTGACCAAGGACGTCAAGGCCACCGATTACTCCATGCGTTTCGAACCCTTTGCCGGAGCCCAATGATGCAAAGCACTCCCTCCTCCAATACGCCGACCGCCGTGGTGAGCTTCCACCCATCCGCAACCATCTCCGTATACTACGAACAGCCCGAGACCAGCAGCACGGGCGAGGCCGGTGTCTGCAGCACGCGCCACGCCTGGGCCCGCGTGCCGGTGGAGCCCACGCAAGAAGAGCGCGCAGCGCTGAAGAACAAGGTGCGCCGCCTGCTGAAAGAAAAGAACGCCGTCATGGTGTCGCACTACTACGTACACCCCGACCTGCAGGACCTGGCCGAGGAGACCGGCGGCCTGGTCAGCGATTCGCTGGAAATGGCGCGCTTCGGGCGTGACCACGCGGCGCAGACGCTGGTGGTGTCGGGCGTTAAGTTCATGGGTGAGACCAGCAAAATCCTGTCGCCCCACAAAACCGTGCTGATGCCCGACCTGGACGCCACCTGCTCGCTGGACCTGGGTTGCCCCATTGACGAATTCAGCGCCTTCTGCGATGCCCACCCGGACCGCACGGTGGTGGTGTATGCCAACACCAGCGCGGCCGTCAAGGCGCGGGCCGACTGGCTGGTCACGTCCAGTTGTGCGCTGGACATCGTGCGTGCGCTCAAAGACAGTGGTCAAAAGATTCTATGGGCGCCCGACCGCCATCTGGGCGGCTACATCCAGCGCGAAACCGGGGCCGACATGGTGTTCTGGAACGGCGCCTGCATCGTGCACGACGAGTTCAAGGCGTTCGAGCTGGAAGCGCTAAAAAAAGAGCATCCCAAGGCCAAGGTGCTGGTGCACCCCGAATCCCCCGCCGATGTGATCGCCCTGGCCGACGCCGTGGGCTCCACATCCGCCATCCTCAAAGCAGCGCGCGACATGGACGCGCTGGAGTTCATCGTTGCCACCGACAACGGCATGATGCACAAGCTGCGCACCCTGAACCCCGGCAAGACCTTCTATGAAGCCCCCACCGCCGGTAACAGCGCCACCTGCAAGAGCTGCGCCCACTGCCCGTGGATGGCGATGAACGGCCTGGCCGGTCTGGCCCATGTGCTGGAAACGGGCACCAACGAGATCCAGGTGGACCCTGCGCTGGGCCTGCTGGCGCGCCGGCCAATTGACCGCATGCTGGCGTTTACCGCCGCGCTGAAAGCGGGCCAGCCCGTGGCGGGACTGGTGCCTCACATCGGGGCCGCATAGGGTCGATCTTGTTGCCGGCTGGTAACTTCAGGGCCCCTGCGCGACCGGTTTAGCTGCTATGGTTTGGCACACCATTGAAGCAGAGAAGTTATGAACCCCCAAGCTCACATTCGTTCACGGCCCCCCAAGGGGGCGCATGCCACCCTAGAGGCGGCTCGTCGGGAGGCATGACCATGAAGACTCCCATCCTCGACGCCTACACCCGCCACGCCGCCAGCCAGGTGATCTACCAGATTTTTCCGGAGCGTTTTGCCATTGGCGGGGGCTTGAGCAGTGCGGAAAAGCTTGCCTCCGCAGCCTACAAGCTGCCCAACGCCATCCAACGGGAGTGGGACGAAGCCCCGTTGATGGAGGCCAGTGGCGACCAGTTCTACGGCGGTGACCTCGATGGCATCGTCTCCAAACTGGACTACCTGACCGACCTGGGTGTGACCGGCGTGTATCTGACGCCTGTTTTCACGTCACCCAGCAACCACAAATACGATGCCACCGACTTCTTCAGCATCGACCCCATGTTTGGCGGTGAAGAGGCCCTCAAGCGCCTGTCCACCGCCCTGCACGAACGCGAGATGACGCTGACGCTGGACGCGGTGCTGAACCACTGCTCCGACCAGCATCCCTGGTTCCTGGCAGCACAGGCGGGTGACGCCTCCAAACGCGACTGGTTCACTTTCAAGCCGGATGGTAGCTACCTGTGCTGGCAAGATTTCGGCCTGATGCCCGAGCTTGATTTATCCAATCCCGAGGTGCGCGACGTGCTCTACCGCAAGCCCGACAGCCTGGTGCAGCACTGGCTGGCCAAGGGCATCGACAGTTGGCGCTTTGACGTGGCGCAGGACGTGGGTATTGCGGTGGCGCAAGAAATGCGTTCCATCGTCGGCGCGCGTTTCCCGGCGGCCATGTTGTTGGGCGAGCTCAACGGTTTTTCGGGCAGTTGGTTCCAGGCCGGTGAGGGCTTCCAGGGCATGATGAACTACTGGTACCGCACGGCCACGCTGGCCTGGCTGGCCGGTGACATTGACGCCGTGCAGATGAACCACGCCGTGCGCGACGCCCGTGCCGGCTACGGGCTACAGGGTCTGCTGTGCTCGTGGAACATGCTCTCCAGCCACGACACACCGCGCCTCATCACCTCGGTGGGTGACGCCGAACGGGCTCGCCTTGCCTTGCTGATGCAGTTCACGCTGCCCGGCGTGCCGCTGGTCTACTACGGCGAAGAAATCGGCATGGAGGGTGGTGCCGACCCCGACTGCCGCCGCACCATGCGCTGGAACGAGGCCGAGTGGAACCACGAACAGCGCGCCTGGGTCAAGCGCCTGATCACCATCCGCCAGACCAACCCGGCCCTGCAATACGGCGACATCACCGTGCTGGGCGACCGCCTGGCCGGCAACGCGCTGGTCTTTTTGCGTCACACCACGGTGCCTGGCGAAGAGGCCCTGGTGATTGTGAACATGGACGACAAACCCCTGAACGTGTTGCTGATGCTGCCCTACTCGCACTGGTACGACGGCGTGCCGCTGCGCGACGCGCTGGGCACTTCCCCCGACACCAAGGTGCAGGCGGCCAGTGTGCGCCTGAACATTGCGCCACACACCGGGGCGGTATACCAGGCGGCCGAGCCGCATGTGAACTACACCTTCTTCAAGCCGCGTAACCGGATGTGAAGTGGCGCGCGGTGTTGGTGGCGTAAGACCTCACATCCAGAATGCCTCATACGCTACCAGATAGATAGCAAACTGTGCAGTATCTGCGTGGGCTGGAGGCTCAAAACGCTCACAACTTTCAGAACTAGACCTCGCGGGGCGGCAGACCGCGTGGCTTGCATACTGCGGCGCGCGGCCTAACCCCGCAAGCCCTATTGCCCACACCTGCAATAGGTTGAGTTGCTGGCGGGATATGCAGGCAAAGACGCACAGACCGATTGCCACTCGCCCGGACTCGGGTTTGCACCACTGTGCCTACTTCACGGGTCTATTTGCGCGTGTACAGGCCGTCGAAAGCCACCGTCCATTGACCCTTTGCGTCGGTGGATTCCCACAGCTGCCTTACGCTTCCGTCGGGGTTCGGCGTCCAGCTTATGCGGTGCTTTGTGGCCAACGCATCGGTTCCCGTGGTTTGTCCCTCAAGCACCATGCTGCCACTGCGCAGGCCACCTTCCAGCAATAACAAAGTGCCTGTTGTATCGACCCAGGTTTGATGCCAGGTCTTTCGTCCAGCATCGTAGGTATTCAGGCTCTCGCCACTGTAGCGACGGCCTGTATCGTAGCGTTCATGGAGAACGCAGCCGTTGTATTCACTGGTGATGCGATTGACCCCGGCTAACTTGCCGTCGGGTGTACGGACTTGCCATTCACCGAGCCAGAAGTCGAACGCTCGGTGTTCCAATGCAGTGCAAGGCGGTGCCGCCAAAGCTGTAGGCCCCGCAACAGCGGTGATTGCGATGACGGCTACAAATTTTCGAATGTCCATGTCGACTCCATTTTTCCACCGAGCGCCTAAGCATCGCTTGCGGTCAGCTAGAGCGTCCTTTGCGCGGTCCCAGAAAAAACCAGAGGATCAATCCCAACAGCGGGAGTAGCACCACCGCAATGATCCAAATAAGCTTCTTTTCGTTGCTGGCAGAGCTCTGCGCGATGTTGATGATGGCCCAAATGTCGCCGGCAAGCACCAGCAGACCCAGCAATCCGTTGTATCCAAAGTTCATCGTGGTTTTTCCTTCTGTTGGCTTGTTATGAGCGAGTACATCTTCCACGCGTTCCAAACACCATCATTGAAGAAGCTCGCTGGTTGAAACCGCTATGGGCGAGGTCCTCAACGAAATTTGTGGGGACCACCAGGCCGTTATACCCGACTGGGCGCGAGTGATCGGTCCGACGTCACTCATAACGCGACCCAAGGGCCTGGAATTCTTCGAAGGGCGTCAATTGGGCCACCTTAAGACGCGAGTGTGTTTTGTGGGGTCTCTGTGCTTGATATTCGACGGTTGTCAGAGTGCCGCCTAGATAGTTGTATGTTTTCTTCCAGTCCGAGGTGATTCCGGAGTCGGAGCACCGAAGCTCCTCTCTTTCTAACTGGGCAAGAAACCATTTACCTCGCTGTTGAACAAAGCTGTAGTCGTAAATACCTGGGCCGCAGGGTTGCCGGACTCGAATCCTTACGACGAAGCGCGAAGAAGAGGAGATCTCTATCCTTTCCACCCACGCGGCACCGAAATTGGCAGAAGTTGGGAATTCGAAAGGGGCGGAGCCAGAAATCAACGCGGGGCCTTTGAATATCAACAGCCGGGCCGTACCTTCGGATGGAAAGACGGTCGCAATACGCAGGTCTTGGACCTGGGAGACCACTGGTACGCCTGCGGGACTTAGCTTTGTGACCTCGTCAGGCTGAGCAACGGCGTCTGCCATCGCCAGCAGAACCGAGATTGATATGGCGAAGAGTGAGCGCGGGTTCAATGTGTGACACCTAACGATCAGCCACTATAGCCCAGCCGGCCCCAGCCTGAACGTTGGCCTTTAGGCCCAAACACGAACGACGCTGCTGCGCGCAAGAGCAGCACAGGCGTGCACCGGGGCAAGGCGGCGCAGGACGCAGCTCAGGTCTTCAGGTCTCAGTCAATTTGTCCATGGGCATGTCGCACGGATTCTCTGGCATTTGCCCCAGCAGGACGCGCACGGTTGCAAGCGCGCCAGGATAGTCAAAAGCGGCCACTTGCCGCCCCAGTTGCATGGCTGCTGCGCCGTGTGTTGCCAGCAGGAGCGGCCGGCTGGGCTCGAACAGATCGGTGGCGGCGGTATCGTCACTAGCCAGCAGTGGCGCCAGTTGTTCGAGCACTGCGCGCGCCAGCGCGCAATCGGGAGCCGGTGCGATCTCTGCTGGCGCCTCGGGCAATCGCGCAAGTACCGCATCCAGGGCGTGCATCTCGGTCTGCAGGGACGTCACGGGTGCAGGGCTCGATTCCGGATCATGGCCTCGCAGAACTTGTTCGAGCGCCAGTGCGCTGGACTGCACGGCGATCGCACCCAGGGTTGCGGCGGCTCCCTTGAGTTTGTGCAGCCGTCGTTTGGCGGCTTCAAGCTGCCCTGCGGCAAGCTCGTCTCGAAGGAGATGCGGATCGTCGCGATGGATAGTGGCAAACTGCCGCAATAACGCCACATAAGCGCTCCCATTTCCGTTCAAGGCCCGCAGCCCGCGAGCCGTTTCCAGACCGGCAAACTCAGCCAACTGGCTGGGTAACGCCGGCGGGTCCTGCGGCAAACGTGCCGGCACAGCGTTGGCACTTTGAGTACCCTGCGCTTGTTCCTGCGCTGGCAACCATTTCAGCAAGGTGGCAAAGAGCACCTCCGGCTCGACCGGCTTGCTGATGAAGTCATTCATCCCCGCGTCCTTGCAGGCCTGTCGGTCATCGTCAAACGCATTGGCCGTCATTGCCAGGATCGGGCGGTTTTCCCAGCCCGGCAGTTTGCGGATAGCGCGCGTTGCGTCAAGGCCGTCCATATCGGGCATCTGCATGTCCATCAGGATCAAGTCGTAGGCGCGCGCTGTGGCCTTCGCCAATGCCTGGCGGCCGTCCTCGGCGGTATCCACCGCCAGGCCCACGCCGTGCAGCAGTTCCAGCGCCACTTCGCGGTTGATGGGGTTGTCCTCGGCCAGCAACAGCCACTTGCCAGGGGACTGCTGGCGCAGTTGTGTCTCGGCATTGCGCGTGGGCACCACCGTGTCGAAGGCCATGGCGCCATGGCCGCGTTGCAGACGGGCGGTAAACCAGAAGGTGCTGCCCACACCCGGCGTACTGTCGACGCCGATTTCTCCGCCCATGATCTGCGCCAGTTGTTTGGTGATGGCAAGGCCCAGACCGGTGCCACCGTACTTGCGGGCGGTCGAGGCATCGACCTGTTCAAAAGCCTGAAACAACCGCTGCCTTGCTTCTGGTGTGATGCCGATGCCGGTGTCCGCGACGGCAAAACGCACCAGCAAGCCTTCGTCGTCATCTTTCAGCAGCAGTGCGCTCAGCACTACACGACCCTTGGCGGTGAACTTGACCGCATTGCCGGCCAGGTTGAGCAAGGCCTGGCGCAGACGCACCTGGTCACCGCGCAGCCACCGTGGCACCGCATCGCGGTCGATCTCGATCACCAAGCCTTTCTCGCGCGCCAAAGGGGTAATGATGGACGCTACATTGTCCAGAACAGCCGACAGGTTGAAGTCGGAGTCGTCCAGTTGCAGCTTGCCGGCTTCGATCTTGGACAGATCGAGAATGTCGTTGATGATCAACAACAGGTGCCGGCTCGCGTTGTCGATCTTGGTCAACCGTTCCGCCTGCTCCGCTGTGACGCCCGCGCGTTGCATCAGGTGGGTGAGACCAATGATGGCGTTCATCGGCGTGCGGATCTCGTGGCTCATGTTGGCCAGAAAGGTGCTCTTGGCCACGTTGGCTGCCTCGGCCTGCTGCCGTGCGGCAGTCAGTTCCAGCGTGCGCTGCGCCACCAGATCCTCCAGGTGATTGCGGTGCCTGTCGAGTTCGAGCCCCAGGCGCTTCTTCTCGGTGATGTCATCCTTCACCGCTACATAGTGACTGACTACCCCGTCGGGCTGGCGCAGTGGCGTGACGACGGCGAATTCGGCGTAATGCGAGCCGTCCTTCTTGCGATTGATGAATTCGCCCTTCCATGCCTGCCCCTGCGTCAGGGCGGCCCACATCGCGGTGTAGGTTTGGGCCGGAGTCTGGCCTGATTGAAGGACGCGGGGATTTTTTCCGATCAACTCCTCGCGGGAGTAACCGGAAACCTGCAAAAAGGCGTCATTGACATACTCGATCGCGCCATCGAGTGTGGTGATCACGATACTTTCCGAACTCTGCTCGATCGCAAGCGACAGCTTGCGCAGTGTGGCTTCGCTTTGCTCAGCCTGCTTTTGTGAGGCAAGCGCGTCTTCCATCAGGCTCAATGCGGCGCGCGACGACTGCTGCTGCACTTCGAGGGCGGCGCTCATTTCGGCGAGGCGCCGGCTCTCGCTCTCAGCCAGCTGCAGGGCGGCGCGCTTGCGCTCGGTCACGTCGGTGGTGGAAAGAAATGCGAACGTCTCGCCGCTGGCGCTTTGGATGAGCCAACCGCAATAGGCGAGGGTTTTCTCCCAGCCCAGATCGGTCCGGCGTAACCTGTTCTCCAAATCCTGCAGTCTTTCGCCGCGCAGCACCCGACTCATCGGCCATTCCTCGACCGACAGTAAGCGATCTTCGTTGACTGGCCGGATTTCGATCAGGTCAGTAAACTCGGGAAGCCGGTGCAGGCACTCGTCCATACTGGCAAAGCCGTGCATGGCCAGCGCGGTCGGATTCCAGTAAATCAGCTGTCCCTGATGGTCGGCGATGATGATGCCCTCAGTGAGGTTTGCCATCACTGCATTCAGCCGGTCGTTGCTCTCTTTTACTGCCGCCTCTGTTTGCTTGTGCTCGGTGATGTCGCGGGCGATGCCGTAAAGGCCGATGATTTCCCCGTGTTCGTCCCGGATCGGGTACTTGCGGTTGTCGATCCAGCCTTTTTTGCCGTCCTTGGTCAGGGTCTCCTGGGTCTCGTGGGCCACCGGCGTGCCGGAGAAGATCTGCTTTTCGAGTCGGTAGTAGACATCTGCATAGGCTTCGGGAAAGACGTCATAGTCGGTCTGGCCGAGCAGATCGGTCCAATGCTCGGCGGGGTCGCAGAGTGACACCAGCGTCTGGCTGGCGCCGGTAAACACGTGATTACGGTCCTTGAAATAGATGTAGTCGTCTGTGTTGTCCATCATGGCCGCGAAATTGACCATCGATGAAGCATCCGTCATCGTTCGCTTCAAGGTTTTCGCGTCCTGCAGCAGCAAATGGAGCACCAGGCCCTTTGGACCGGCCTCCTTGCTGTACTGCCCTCGGATGCAGAGAATGCGGCCATTGGCATGCCGCAGGCGAATGTTAAAGGTGCCAGACGTGCTAGGCTCGCCAGGGGAAAAAAGCATGTCGGCGATGTCGGTGTCGTGCGGATGAATTTGTTGCTGCAGGGAAACCCGTGCCGACAGAAAGTCGTCCGCTGTAAAACCGAGCAGTGCTTCCATACTGTCGGAAACCGACACAACCGGCAGCAACTCCGTTAAGGCCAGGCAAACATTTGCTTCAAGCACCCCGTCGCGGCTTTGGAGCGAGTTCATACGCCACCTCCATCCGGCTGCTCCGGTAGTTGAGTTGCATACCGTGGCGGTTGGCCGGAGCGGGCTAACAATTCGTTGACCTCCTGCTTGATCGAAATGATGCGGCCCTCGCGCCCAAGCATCGTCTGCTGCCAGCGGTGCAGTTCGTCCAGTTGTTCATGCAAAAGCGCCTCCGTTTTCTTGCGTTCGGTGATATCCCGAATGTGGCCATTCCAGAGTACACCCCCGTCTGGTGCGGCTTCGGGTGAGGCCTCGCCTTCAACCCAGATGGTTCGCCCATCCGGAAGGTTGACCCTGTATTCCTTATGCCAATCGTTGAGCGTCCGGGCAGACGCCTGGATGCTCTCAATCACCTGCTGGAAATCATCGGGATGGCCCAACTTGAACACGGCCTCGGCATCTTGGCTAACCTGCTCGGGCAGGACACCGTAAATTTCTTTGATTCCGGCGCTGGCGTAGGGAAAATGGGAGGTCCCGTCGGGCCGGAGATGGTATTGGTACAGCATACCGGGAACGTGCTGCGCCAGCCTGTCGACCCGTGTCAGGGCTTCCAGGACCGCCTGATGCGCCTGCTTGCGTTCGGTGATGTCCTGTGCCGCGCCCCAGAGACCAATCGTTTTGCCGGCCAAATCCACTTCTGCCTCGCCGCGCGCCCACAACCATCCACTGCTTCCGTCTTTTCTAACGGTTTGCAGTTCGAGCGTGTAGGGCACACCGGTCTCCCTGGTATGGGCCAGGGCCGACGACAGCCTCTCCCAGCTCTCCGGTGTGAACAGTTTCATGTGCTCGGTGTAGGGCGGGACGGGGAGCGTTGGATCGAATCCATACATCTTGTAGAGCTCTTCCGTCCAGACGACCTGGTTGCTTGCCAGGTCCAGATGCCAACTGCCGATATGGGCAATGCGCTGGGTTTCTCCCAGATCTTTGACCATCCTGCGCAGAGCATTCTCGGCCTGCGTGCGCTCGGTGATGTCTGCGAAGACGCTGGCGAACCGGCCCACCGAGGGGCAGAATGCCTTTACTTCAAAGTCCTTGCCGATTGCGGCGTAATGGCCTGCAAAAAAAACCGGGTCGCCGGAGATCGCCACCTTGCCGAAGGCTTCGATCCAGTGTTTTTCCGTCGCGGGCAACACCTCCAGCACGGTGCGGCCCACGAGGTCTGCGGCCTTCAGGCCCGCCATGCGCTCAAAGGCCGGGTTGACAGCAAGGAAGCGATAGTCCTGCGGCTGCCCGTCTGCATCGCAGATGATCTCGTGCAGGGCGAAACCGTCCAGCATTTCGCGGAACATATCCTCGTATTCCTTTTCGGCTTTGCGACGGTCGCTGACGTCCTCCACCATCGCCACCACGTAATCAAGTTTGCCATCTGGTTTGCATACACGGCCCACCGCCAGGCGGGTGTCGACCAGATGGCCATCCTTGTGGATGAAGCGCTTGTCCATTGCATAGCCCTTGATCTCGCCGCTCAGCATGCGATTGAACTGTTCCTGGTCGGCTGCCAAATCCTCCGGGTAGGTCAGATCAACCCAATTCATGCGGGTCAGTTCATCACGCGTGTAGCCCAGTGTCGCGCACAGCGCGCCGTTGACCTCGATCCAGCCTTTATCCAAACTGGTGATAGCGAGTCCGACGATGGAATGGTCAAAGTAGGCATGAAAGCGCTGCATGCTGGTGCGCTCTTCAGCAATGACTGCATCCTTTGCGCTTTGCAGCGCGGCCGTGTCGATCAGTCGCTGTTCGTGATTGCGAAAAATCTGGCAGAGCAACATGGTGGCGAGCGGGTAAAACAGCAGAAGTACCCACCCAGCCTGCTCGATGAAGGCATACCCAGCCCGATTGGGGATTTGCGTAAAGGCGGCCAACTGGATGAACTGCACCACCACGCCAAGGGCGAGGTAGTCGGTCAACCGCGGCGGCTGGGTGCGCTGCTGCCACCAGTGCCGTGCCAGTGCCCCCAGCAACGCTGGCACCAGCGAGACGAAAATACCGACCGGGGCACCGATGCCGCCGAGCTGGTAGCGATAAACAGCCGCCATGCCTGCAGCGATGGCCGCTGTGACACCACCGCCCACGACGCCAGCCACTACCAGCACCATCGAACGCCCGTCGAAAAACACGCCGGGCGAAAAATTCACCGGATTCGCCATCCCCAGCAAAGCCACACCACCAAACAGCAGCCCGAGCAGAACTTGGCGATTCAGCGTTTTCTGGGGAAAACGGTCAATAACAATCTGCCCCGCCGCGACCAAGGCAATCAAGAAGGCAACGTTGTTGATCAGATTGATGAACATGTGCAAAGGCTTTGCATATCGTATTGCATCGCGGGCACCTGTCGTATTTCGTCCGTTGTATTCGGTAGCCGTATCAGCGGGCACCCCTGCGCGGCGGATCTGCGGGGATGCTGCTTGAGCGGTTGCGAAAGTTCGCACCCGTCGCCATCGACGCACAAGATGGTTGCAGTACCAATAGGAGACGAGGTCCAAGAACCCATGCACTCAGTATAAGCAATGGTCACTGAACCATTGGAAATGAATTGCAATGGGGTGGAAACCTGCAGGGCAGACCACAAGCGGCGAAGTGCCCTGACCTTCAATGGACCACAATAACGTCATGCCCATGGACCTTTTTCTCTTCACCGCTCCGAATTCAGTCGCTGCATGGTCACCTGTTGATGACAGGGTGATGGGTGGCTGCTCCACAAGCCGTCTGCGGTACGACCCAATCGGCCATGCTGTCTTCGAAGGCACGGTCAGGTCTGACAACAACGGGGGATTTGCATCGGTCCGTACCTGTGCAATGGATTTGGGCGCTAAGGGTGCCAGCGCCTATGTGTTGAAGGTAAATGGTGACGGCAAGCGCTACAAATTCAATCTGCGCCTGGAAGACAGTTTTGACGGGTTGACCTACCAGACAGCCTTTGTGCCACCGGCTGGTATTTGGACCTCCCTTCTGTTGCCGGTTTCACAGTTCAAAGCAAAGTTCCGCGGCCGCCCCGTTCCTGACGCACCCAACCTGGATCCTGCCCTCGTCCGTCAGGCAGGCTTCATGGTTGCGGACCGGCAGATGGGCGACTTTTCGCTAAAGGTGCAGGCAATCGACTGCGTATGACCTGCTTTGCATGAATTGAGCGGCCCCAACCGTTCCCGGATGCCCGGTCCGACAGCCGGGCAATGACGCCGTTTTTGCAATTCTTTACTGTTTGCGCATAGTTGTCTGGTTACAGCCAAGACGGCATGGGCACACAATAGACGTCAGGCCGCATGCCGCTGGAACCGCTTTGCAACCGCGCATTGAAGGGAATTGATGATGAACATCTTTGCTGTACCCATCGCTGAACGTCTGGACAAACCGACAGCAAGCGCCTGTGAAGAGGCTTCTCCCGACGGCGGTGGCGCCAACCGCATATGGCCTGCCACCGCCCTGGCCAGCGCCGTGTTGGCTGCCTGTGGTGGTGGTCTCGACGGTGCTGCACCACAAACAATCACCGCCAGCGCGCAAAGCTTGAATTTCTCAACCGCGACACAATCCGCCCCGCTGGCTCTTGCCCCGCGCAGCCAGCGCAACGTCAGCAGACAGGCGGTCTCGCAGACGCCA
>Ga0075163_10008667_pt1 | contig 13364 bp, 10 predicted proteins | sample JI1023141ADNA_FD_71478 | JGI IMG/M metagenome (GOLD analysis project Ga0075163, IMG submission 71478) | Wastewater effluent complex algal communities from Wisconsin, to seasonally profile nutrient transformation and Carbon sequestration -... | ecosystem: Engineered > WWTP > Effluent > Algae...
TATCAGAACAAAAACGAACCTTCTGCTGTTCTTCCGGCAAAAGATACCCTGACCGGATTTTTAGAAAAGGAATGAGAAATTTTGATGAACAAGCGATCCGGGATTTGGAATTTGACGCGATCCGACTTTTACTTCATGATTATTGTTTGCAACCCACAGCTCGCCTGCGAATGGTGGAGCTTGCGCCGTTGTCTGATTTTTCCAAATTAAAAACGGAGCTTCAACGTCTTGAGGAGTTTACCCACATCAGAAGAGAGAACACACTTTTTCCGGCAATTGAATTTGAAGAACTGAATGAAGAAATCAAATTATTGCAGGTGCGTGAAAGTGTTCTGAATGAAGAAAGTTTTTACCGCATCTACAAAGCAAATCTTCTGGTCAACGACATCGTAAAGTTCTTTCATGGAATGGAAGATGTTTTTACGTCATTGCATAGTTTGTTAGAACATGTGTACGAGCAAGAAGAAATCCTAAAGGCGATTCAGTGTGTTTTTGATCAGAAGTGGAAAGTAAAAGACGATGCTTCACCGACCTTAAAAACAATTCGGGAAAGTATTGTCAATGTTCGTCGCACAATTTCACGCAACTTTTCCAAAGTGATGAAAGAATTTGCTTCGAAAGGATATTTGGGAGATACAGGTGAAGCATTTCTGAATGAACGAAAAGTGTTGGCAGCATATAGCACTCACAAAAGGAAGATTCCTGGAATAGTAATCAGCAGCAGTAAGACGGGTGCACTTTCTTATATCGAACCAGAAATAAACATACAATTAAATTTTGAACTTGAATCGTTGCAAGATGACGAGCGAAATGAAATTCGCCGGATATTAAAACAACTGACAAGTGATATCAGACATCATCTGACACTGATCAAACAGTATCAAATTTGTCTGACAGAATTTGATTTTATTCAGGCCAAGTCAAGACTTGCAATAGACATGGATGGTATCCTTCCGGAAATAGAAGACGATCCTGTCATTGATTTGAAGAAAGCATTCCATCCTTTGCTTCTGCTGAACAACAAACGGAATCAGAAAAAAACGTTTCCGCAGTCCCTGACGATGGACAAAGAACACCGCATGTTGGTAATCAGCGGGCCAAATGCGGGAGGTAAAAGCATTACACTCAAAACGGTGGGTTTGTTGCAGGTGATGTTGCAAAGTGGACTTTTAATCCCGGCAGCACATGGTAGTCGGATGTCCTTTTTTCACGCTGTACTGACAGACATTGGAGATAATCAAAGCATCGAGAATCAACTTTCAACTTACAGCTACAGGTTGAAGAGAATGAAACTATTTCTTGATCTCGCCAATAGGAGAACATTGGTTCTCTTGGATGAATTCGGCACCGGTTCAGACCCTGATTTAGGTGGAGCATTGGCTGAAGTTTTTTTCGAAGAGGTTTATAACCGCAAGTCATTTGGTGTAATCACAACGCACTACGGCAACATCAAACTAAAGGCAGCGCACCTCAAACATGCGCTGAATGCGTCTATGCTCTTCAACACGGAGACATTGGAACCAACGTATCAATTGTCCATAGGACAGCCAGGCAGTTCGTTTACGTTTGAAGTGGCCGAGATCAATGGTATTCCCAAAAAGTTGATTGATGAAGCGAAGAAAAGATTGAGCGTTCAAAAAGTGATGATGGATGAAATGTTGTCATCTCTTCAAGAAGAAAAATCGCGTTTTGAATCGTACACGAAAAATGCACAGGAAGCGGGATTGATTGCTTCCAATGCAATTGTAGAGTATGAGAAAAAACGGGAGAGGATGGAGGAGAAGCTTCAAAAACAACAAGAGACGATTGAGAAAAACAATAAGTATCTCAATCAAGGAAGGAAATTGATGCAGTTCATTGAAAGTTATAATCTTCGATCGAAAAACAAAGAACTTCTGGATGAGGTCAAAAAATACCTGGCCATGGAAAAAACCAAGATTGACGAAAGTCGCAAGGTGAAATCGATTGAAAAGAAAATACGAACTCAGAAAGAAGAAGTACAACATGAAGAGAAGCGCAAGGAAATGATCAAAGTAGGATCACTTGTTCGATTGGACAATACCAAGCAGACTGGCACCGTGATGGATCTGGAAAAGGGTCAAGCTACTGTGGCTATTGGTGTTTTCAAAACAAAGGTGGATGTAGATAAGCTTGTTTTCATCAAATAAACAATGTCGGTGTGTTGCACGAATGATGAAACAAAATGAATTGTTGCATATTTCAAGCAACAAGGCAATCGCCTAAATGGGCTTCATTCGAATTGATTTATTTCATGATTCTCCCAATCTGTGCCATGTGCCTTTTCTCGTGTTCAACAAAAAAAGAAAAAGTATCTCCGATTTTTAATCGAATAAATCTTGATAGCGAAGTGGGCACGCGTTCATTTCCCAAATTTACGTTTTGTGCAATGTCAAGAATGTTCAACAAATGATGTTGATGCGAAATGAACTCAATTAATTCTGCTCCGGAATCCGGCACGACAGAAGGTTCCGCATTTTTGGGCGATTTCATTTTTGATTTTACAATTCCATTTGAATCAGTTTTCATCAGATTGGCAAAATATCCTCCGAGCCAACCTGAACGAAATTTCCCTGATTCCTCTGATTTCGCTCGTGTCAGCGCAGTTTCAATTGCAGGAATATAATGCCTGCTATAAACGTTCATGTGCTGAAGGCATTGGCCAATACTCCAACCATTGTTTGATGGTTGTTTGTTCAGTTGATCTACTGAAAGGCTTTTCAGCACTTCTGTTTCTTTCAAAATGGAACGAACGTCCATGCTTATGTTTTCAATAAAGAGTCGATTGCTAATAGTCTTCATGTGTCATTATTTGCTGCAAAGATTTCGGTGCAACAATGTTTCTCTTCTTGGTATTTACCAAGATTTTGGACAAGCCGAAAAAATCAAATTTCTACACTCGCAAGTAATTTGCTAAAATTGGTAGCATCTATGCCGAGGTACGATGCAATGTATTTATGTGGAACTAAGTTCAAGAGATGAGGACTTCTTTTCAAAAGCGTTTTGAATTTTTCTTCTGAAGAAAAAAGTTGAATCTCAGCCTGTCGGTTCAAAACTCCATACAAAGTGAGAGCAAGTGTTTTTAAAATCAATTGATTAATGCAATGATGTTGATCCATCAATTCGAACAACTTGGACACAGGCAATCGCAAGAATCGACTTGCTGTCAGCGTTTCAAAATAAAATTTGGATGGCAATTGTGTCAAAGCAGAATCCGCAACACCACTGAAAGAATACGGATAGGTAAAAACGACGGTGGCTTCTTTGTCATTATCACTTGCATAATAGGCGCGCTGAATTCCCTGTAACACGAAATACACATACTTTTCGGTTTCACCGGCAGCAGTTAGAATAGACTTTCTTTTTGCAACAAGAGGTCGCCAATGAACTACGAAATCGCGCCAGGCTTCATCGGTAATTGGATGAAGTGAATCAACAAATTCTCGCAGAAGTTCATGATCTGTTTTTTTCATCTAGCAAAAAACAATTACTTCAATTCATCCTTCAGGTATTTGCCGGTCCAGGATGTTTTGATTTTAGCAATCTCTTCTGGAGTTCCTTGCGCCACAATTTCGCCGCCGCCTTCACCACCTTCTGGTCCAATGTCTACAAGGTGATCCGCCACTTTAATTATATCCATATTGTGTTCAATTACCAGCACTGTGTTGCCTCTATCCGCAAGACGATTCAATACATTGATCAACATCTGAACATCTTGAAAGTGGAGACCCGTTGTGGGTTCGTCCAAAATGTAAATGGTATTGCCGGTATCACGTTTGCCAAGCTCCGTGGATAGTTTTACACGTTGCGCTTCGCCGCCACTCAATGTAGTACTATGCTGACCAAGTGTTATATAACCAAGACCAACATCCTGCAATGTTTTGACTACATTTTTAATCTTCGGAAAATTGTCAAAAAACTCCACCGCTTGATCTACAGTCATATCAAGCACATCAGAAATGCTTTTTCCTTTGTAGCGTATTTCCAGTGTTTCTCGATTGTAGCGTTTGCCATTGCACGTTTCACATTGCACCATGACATCTGGCAAAAAGTTCATCTCAATTGTTTTGACACCAGCACCTTTGCACGTTTCGCATCTTCCACCACTTACATTAAATGAAAATCGTCCAGGCTGATAACCGCGAATTTTTGCTTCCGGTGAATTGGAAAACAATGCGCGGATATCGGTGAAAATACCTGTGTATGTACTTGGATTGCTTCGTGGAGTGCGGCCAATAGGACTTTGATCAATTTCAATCACTTTGTCGAGATACTCTAAGCCTTTTATCTTTTTGTAAGCAAGCGGTTTTTTGACAGCATCGTAAAAATGATTGTTTAGAATAGGGTAGAGCGTGTGCTCAATCAACGACGATTTTCCGCTTCCACTAACTCCCGTGATGCACACAAATTTTCCGAGCGGAATGGTTAGTGTGACGTTTTTTAAATTATGACCTGTTGCTCCTTCGAGAACCAGGCTGGTTTTATTTCCTTTTCTTCTTTCTTGTGGAACGTCAATGCGCACATCACCACGCAAGTATCGCGCTGTAACGCTGTCTCCGTTCAATAAATTTTTCGGATCGCCTTCAGTTATAATGCGTCCACCATGCACACCAGCACCGGGACCAATGTCGATAAGATGATCGCTTTCAAGCATCATATCTCTGTCATGTTCTACTACAATGACACTGTTGCCGCCATCACGAAGTGCTTTTAATGAAGCTATCAACTTGTGATTATCGCGCTGATGCAGGCCGATACTCGGTTCATCCAGGATGTATAACACACCAACCAGTTGTGATCCGATTTGGGTTGCAAGTCGAATGCGCTGTGCTTCACCGCCACTCAAAGTGCGTGCACTTCGATTTAACGTGAGGTATTCTAGCCCGACATTTACAAGAAATTGCAATCTTGCTCTGATCTCTTTTAACGGCTCTTGCGCAATTGCCAATTGCCGCTGTGTCATGCTGTATTCTATTCCCTCAAACCATTTGATCAACGCTTTAAGCCCTTGTGTCGAGATTTCGAAGATGTTTTTTTTGTTGATTCGAAAGTAAAGCGCTTCTTTTTTTAGACGCGACCCGCCGCATTCCGGACAGGGCATTTTATTCATAAAACTTTCGGCCCACCGTTTTAATCCGGGCGAAGTTTCTTCATCAATTTGTTTTTCAATTTGAGATATTATGCCCTCAAACTTCATTGGATAGGAGTAGTTCTGAGACGTTGTGATTTGAAACAGTTCTTCCGACCCATACAATAACACATTGATTACCTCAGCGTCAATATCTTCAATGGGAGTATTCAGATCGCATCCATAGTGTTTTAAAACTGCTTCCACCTGGGAGGTAGTCCAATTGTTTTTTGCTTCACCTAAAGGAACAATGCCACCTTTTTTAATGCTTTTCTTAGGATCGGGGATGATTTTATTCAAATCGATTTCGGCAACTTCACCCAATCCATTGCAGTGTGGGCACGCACCATAGGGCGAATTGAAGGAAAACAAATTCGGCTCTGGTTCCGGATAACTGATACCACTCGTTGGGCACATCAGATGGCGGCTGTAATGTTTTACATCGGATACCGGATTCTTGTCTTTCGCTGATTTTTTGGTCGTCTTTTCATTCCCGGATTCATGTTTTTGAATCATCAGGCTTCCTTTGCCAATGCGCAACGCTGTATTCACCGTCTGACGAATTCTCACAATTTCACCTGAAGGCTCGGTGGAAGATGATTTCTCTTTCGTTTTTTTTGCTCCCTTGACGGTTGTCTTTGGTTTTTCTGCTTCATCACCCACGGCCAATCGATCAATGACTACTTCTATGTCGTGAATTTTATACCGATCTAGCTTGAATCCTTTTGTCAATTCTATGATTTCCCCATCCACACGTGCACGCAAATAACCTTGTTTGAGAATGGATTCAAAGAGTTCTCTATAATGACCTTTGCGGCCCTTCACCAAAGGAGCAAGAACAATTATTTTTTCGCCAACGTACTCTTCAGTGATCAACTGAACAATTTGATCATCGCTGTACCTTACCATTTTTTCTTCAGTGACATAACTATACGCGTCGCCTGCGCGCGCATACAGCAGTCGTAAAAAATCATAGATTTCGGTGATGGTACCCACCGTAGATCTCGGATTACGACTCACCGTTTTTTGTTCGATGGAAATAACAGGAGATAAACCATTGATTTTGTCCACATCCGGTCTTTCCATTTCACCAATAAACTGGCGTGCATACGCACCGAATGTTTCGATGTATCTGCGCTGACCTTCGGCATAGATGGTATCGAATGCCAGAGATGATTTGCCGCTGCCACTTAAACCGGTGATCACCACCAGTTTATTTCGCGGAATGTTCACGTCAATGTTTTTAAGATTGTGCTCACGCGCACCAATGACTTCAATGATTTCTTCTACTTCTTCCATGTGGGTTCAAATATGGCTTCATAGAGGAACAATTGCAAAGTGGAGTTGTTCACAACGCAGAGGTGCAATCAAAAAAGGGTGGCGAATTACCTAACTGAAATCCCCAATTTGTTGAATAAAAAAAAGCGATGACCATTGTCGCCATCGCTTTTCGTTTTTGTTTCTTGGTTTAAGCCACAACCAATCCCATCTAGGATAAGGAGCTTCACAAAATGTGTCGCTCCTTGCCCAGAAGTAGTCTTAGTCTGGTAAGCGATATGAGTTCTGATTTATTAAAACTGTGAAAACTCTCGGCAATTCTGTTCGAAGTATGGAAGATACGCTCGATCACTTCATCACCAAAAAGTTCAATGTTTTCTTTGAAATATGTCTCAAATGCATAGTACGCCTTTTCACCATTGAGCGACTTCTCAATAAGAAAGTCGAAAATGACCTCTATTTGATAGGCAGCATCAGTTCCAAATTGGTCTTTCGAATCTTCGAGAGTGATCCAATCTTCCAAAACCATTTTGTGTAATGCGTCTTTTTCTTCACTGGCAACATGACCATCTGCCGCGGCGATGGAATAAAAGAGGTAACCAAGTTTTTGATAAAAAGCCTCGTTGTGATGGATGTGTTTCATAGAGCGGATATTGATCCGAAATTTACTTGATAATTGTAAGAACTGACTATTTTTTAGCAAATGAAATTGTCACAGCATTCCGCGTAGAAAATGGTTGAATTCATGACGTAGTTCGTTCACGATTTTTTCCGTAGTCACATACTTATCACGCATACCGTCATGTTCCGCAATGGTGCTATTGGAGAGATGCTGAGCGCGTAGTTCCACATCTTCTTCCATATGTTTGAAATGTGTGTTGATTTCATGCTTCAAATGATTAAGATTGCTTTCTTGCACAATGAACTGATTTTGGAAATGTTCAACCTTAGCTTTGAATTCCGGAGCAGAGTTTTTGAAAGAAGCTTCTTCCAAACGGTGTTTTAGAATGCGAAATTCGTCATTGTAAAACTCGATGCCGCGCAACCAGGAGCTATGCTCTGCACTAATGTTACTAATGTGTGTTAATACTTGATTTGACATGGTGAGTTATTTTTTGGATTTGTCTCGCAAAGGTGAAATCTCAATTTGCCTAATAGCATGATGGCTATCATAAATCACCGTGAGAATAATCAGCCAGTCAAAAAGGACATGAGTTTGGCATCTGATTTAACAACCAACACGAAATAGACTTTGAAGGTCCAACAGTCCGTCATCCTCGTGCAATTTGATTGGTAATAGTCCGATAATGAGGTTTGCGGCAATGAGAAGGATAGGGAAGAGCACAACAGGATGATAACTCGTGCTGCCAGCTTGATTGAAAAGAGCTTGAAGTATAAGTGCTGTTGTGACAAGACAGCAGCCGAGTATGACAAACAGCCAAACTAACAAAGCGAATTTGATCACGTTATGCAGTTTTAATTCCAATTCAATCTCAGTTCCGTGATTTGCGCTTTTGAATGTGCCATGATAACAAGTGAGATATGAGAAAATAGTGACTGGCGAACTCATGACAGTGAATTCATCACCGTTCAATTTGCCTCGGAAAACTTTGTAGGATTTGGGAAACAGCGGCAATGTGTTTTTAAGAATGGATGTTTCTGTTTCTGAATCCAGTCTTTGAATCAAATCCTCTTTACTCAGTTTGCTGTAAAAGCTGATGCGTTCAGTGGGAAATAGTGTGGAAAAATTTGGCGACATGAAGGTTCTTGAGGCATCAAGAGTAAAGCGAACTTTTATAGCTTCCAAGAGATTGTTATGCCTCCGAAATAATTTGAAGGAGGTGCTGGGTTGAAATACCTTGATCCTGCTGCATTTAAACCCAAAAACGAGGTGTATTCAGTATCCATAACATTATTTATTCCGGCATATATGCCGGCCGCAAGTTTGTTCAAAAATGTTCGATGATAGCCGATTCGGGCATTGAGCAAATGGTACGCTTTCGACCAATCAGAATTGGCGTTGTTCAAAGGTGTTTTATCAAACCAATAATGCATAACACCTATTTCGCAGCCATTTAAAATGCTTAGCAATAATTGATTGCTCACATTATAAAGCGGAACCCCAGGTAGATAGTTGTCAGTAAAATTTTCGTCATTCAAAACGTAGTCAGAAAAACGGTAGCGATAGCTGCAGCCACTATGGGTTATTTGCAAAAAACTGCCTGATTCTGAAATAGCAATTTTTTTGGCGATCAGCCATTCAAGGCCGTGTTGAACAGTTCTGCCGCTGTTGCGGTATTTTGTTCGATCATCTTCGATTCCGGTGGTATCTACATATCCTAAAATGGCATCGGATAGAATAAATTCATAGAAACTCAATTCATATTGAATGTTCAAGTGTTCCAATGACTGTTTCAGACCCAATTCCATGTTCACTCCATGCTCAGGCTTTAGCTTCAGATTAAACTGGTTGTTTTCGTAATCAACCATTTCAAATGCAGTTGGGTTGGAATTGCCGTAACTCAAACTTGAAAACACATAGAGCTGATCTATAATTCTTGCGCTCAATGCAAAACGAGGCAGAATTTCAGAAGACCAAGTGGCCAGTGTGTCAAACTCAAATCCATTGCTTGTAAAACCTCGAACATCCTGCTTGGTTTGATTGATGCTGGCACCCGCGTTTAAGGTGAATCTGTCTTTATAATAAAAGTCACTACTTAAAAATGCCATAGTACTCACGTATCCAATGTCATAGATGTACTTGAAATCTCCAGGTTCTCCATTTACAATTTTATTTTCGAGAATGGAGTATTTTTCTGCTTGCCATTCGCCACCCAAATTCAGGCTGTAACTGATTCTTGGGGAAATTTTATTTTGGTACTTCCAGTCTGTTCTGCCCCCGAAACCATCTGCACCTTCGTCTTTGTAGCCACTATTGAAATTAGACGTGCCATATGGATTTGTTTTTTGGGTAGAATAGAAATAAATGGATGTTGTTTCTGAAAGATGTTCGCCAAACTTATGCGTATGCGCCAAGCCCGACATCAGCCGATTGCGCTCCAATTCTGCCTGATTGTCGAGTGAAAAGGCAATGGCTTGCGTTGGATTTTCACTTGTTTGTTTCTGAGTCAAACCGCCGGGCAAACCCCAATTACCCGTGTAATAAGTCCCATAAGCGAAGATTTTGTTTTTTTCATTGAAGTATTGATTCAAAGAAATGCTGATTTGTCTCTTATTGTTGTACTCAAGCTGGCGATAGCCAGCGTTTTGCTGATCCACTTGTGAAATTCGCAATCCACCATTCTTCAGTCCCACTTCGATAAATCGAGTGGTTCGTTTTGAGTCATAGGATCCAATATGGGAGGAAAATCCCATTTCACTTTTACCTATGAGCGCTTTTTTTGCTTTAAAAAGAAGCGCCCCACCATTACCGCTGCCCCAAACGCTGCCTGCAGGTCCTTTGATGATTTCGAGGCTGCTGATGTCAAATGGATCGATCAGTTCCAGCGGAGTTTGTCCGTCGGGTGAAGTGAATGGAATGCCTTCCAGATACATTTTCACATTGCGAACAGCGAATGGAGAACGAAGAGCGCTTCCGCGAATACTCAATCGATGACTCCCACCATAGCCGCGCGATTCCATTATCACACCCGGAATTGTATTCACCGCATTTTGCAAGGATGTTTGATCCGTTGACGACAGTGTTTTTCGATCAACGTATCCAATAGAAGATGGTATCTTTTGTATGGAAGTGGTGTTTTGAAAACCCTGCACAATAATGCTTTGAAGTTTGTTTGCGATTGGTTGTGCATAATAGAACTGAAACGTGCCACAATGATTTTTGGGCAAATCAATAGTGTCGTTATAGCCTTCTAAATTAAGTTGAATCCAATTTCCAAAACTGGATGCCTGCATGGAGAAGTACCCATTCTGATCAGAACGAACCACTTGTATTGAATCTCCGAAGTTTACATTCTGAATAGTTGCGTCTGAAATCACTGCACCCGTATTTTTATCAAGCAGACAACCAGAAATGGTGCAAATATCAGTTTGTGAAAAGAGCACATGCGAAATTGCAATGCTCACAAGAGTTAGAAGAAATTTCATTCGTATTCGATTCATAAAATCACATCACGAGCTCTGTCGAGCAGTAGCTTTTAATGTGATTACTTTTTGCCTGCAAGTATCTGCTAGCTGTTCAATACTCATATTCGTAAAAGTACTCGCCTGTATTACATCGCCAATTCGAACATAAATAATACCCGGACGAATATTGAATTTACCACTGGCAAGCACCTCACGTGAACCCTGAATACCTATTGGGACTATATCGACAGCTCCTTCCTTAGCGACCATAAAAGCACCTCGTTTAAACAATTGAACTTCGCCTGTTTTGCTGCGCGTGCCTTCCGGAAAGGAAATGACATTCTTTCCTGCTTTGATTTTATCAGCTGCGATAATCATACTTTTCCGTGCGTTCTCCTTATTGCCGCGATCCACGAAAATGTGGCCAATAAAATTCATATACTGCCCCATAATTGGTATTCGCGAGAGTTCCTTTTTTGCAATAAAAAACAATCCAACTGGCATAACACGTGAGAGGGCAAGAATGTCAAAGTGCGACTCATGATTCGAGATATAAATGAAGGATTTATTCTTGTTGATTTTTTCTAGCCCCTGAACTTTGACACGCACACCAGTGATTAAACAAACAAAAGGAGACCACATATATCGACCATTGACATGATGAACCCATTTGCCATTCCAAGTAATCAACATCAGCACCATCCCTAAAATTCCGCACAAGGCAGTCCAAAGAATGATCAAAATAATCTGCACTGTGTTTACAATTCCAAAAATGAATTTCATCTTTTCGTTTCGATTACGCGTGACCTCACCATTTTTGCCCGCAATGTGGTTATGAATGTTCTGAATCAAAAATACTTTTTTGTCCGAAAAGGAATTGCAACCTTGTTTTTCTGTGCCATGCTGTTGGGTTCCATAGCTCAAAAGAACGCTACAAAAGGAAAAGACCACAATCGTTTTGTGGCCTATCCTGTCGGCTATTATTCACCTGAAACACGCTCAGGTGTTGGTTTTGCCTCAACATTAAATTTCAGAACGAACAGTCGGGACTCCATTTCACCATCCAGTCAGATTTCACTCGGCGCAGGAATTACTCAAAACAATCAGGCGGCTATTTCTCTGCCGTTTGCACTTTATTTCAATAACCGACGACATACAATCAATGGTGAAGTGACATACAATCGTTTTTCCTATGAGTTTTATGGAACAGGAAGTGGCAACTTCCGAGGTGACTTTTCCATGTATGAAGCGGAGTTTCCGCTTTTTCGCATAAATTATTTGTATCGACTGAGTGAAAATTGGTTTGTTGGTCCTCGCTGGTGGTATGAGGACTATCGTATTCTTTCTGTTGAAAAAAGCAGTGCAGTAAATACCGATGTTTCAGGAATGGAAGGCGGAATAACCAGTGGCCCCGGTTTCGTTTGTTTGTTTGACTCACGCGATAATATCTATTACAGTTCAGATGGCAATTACCTCGAGCTTTCCTGGCAAACTCAATCCGCATTGACAGGAAGTAGTTTCTATTATGACCGCATACGCTTTGATTACCGGAATTTTTATGCGATAGGCGAAAAAACCATTTTCGCTTCAAATCTTTTTGGAGATTTCACCAACGGAAATGTTCCGTTTAGTCAGCTTCCCGGAATGGGCAGTAGTAAAAGAGCGCGAGGTTATTACCAGGGACGATTCAGAGATAAAAACCTTCTTTTATACCAAGGAGAAATTCGTCGGAAGATTGATTTGCGCTGGGGTATGACAGCATTCTGGAATTATGGATTGTTGAGCGATAGAGTGGGAAATTTTAATTTCAAAAATGATCATGCTGCTGTTGGTTTTGGATTTAGGTATTCGTTTGATCAACATAATAAAACGAATTTGCGTCTTGACCTCGCCTGGCCATTTCTGAGCGGCGATTATGTTTATCAACCTGATAAAGCCATGAAAATTTATTTCACGGTAAACGAAGCTTTTTAAACAAAATTTCGGAAAGAGCATTCGACAGAATTCATGCACTTTTTATAAATGCCCTTCATGCATAAAAATGAAGGATGAGTGATTCTCATCGTGTAAGCACAATGTGACCCGTGTGTTCATGCGGGAGTTTGCTTAAATCTTCCGCCAGAATATGATAGACATAAATACCATCTTGTGCGAAGTAATCGCCTTGATTGACCTCGCCAAGCCATGGCTTATTTACCTCATCGGTTTCAAATATCAGTTCTCCCCATCGATTGAATATCGTCAATGAATACGATGTTGCACCGCGCACTATTGGCAACCACTCGTCATTGAGGCCATCGTAATCTGGCGAAAATGAATTAGGTACATATATAATAAACCCTGAAATAATCACCTCACCGCTCACAGTGGCTGAACATCCATATTCATTTGTTACAATTTGTGTGATGTTCTGAATTCCAGTTGCATTCCATGTGTATTCAAAGTTACAATCTGCATTTGAGCCACCATCACTCATGACATATTCACAGGATATGCTTCCTTGAGAGGCGTCTGTGATTTCTACCAAAGGATTTGCTACATCCACTTGTTGCGGCGTTATATAAAATCCCGCGATAGGCGATGGCATTACTCGTACCACATTTTCGAATATTTCGGTATGGGTTTCAGTGCAACTAGAATTTGTAAATGCTGTTCCGGTAATGGTGTAAACACCGGTTTGATGATAGGTGTGGTTTCCTTCTCGTTCTGTGCTGCTTTCTCCATCTCCGAAATCCCAATAATAGAAGACTTCTATGTCTGAAGTTGTTTCTGCATAATAATCTGCCAGAACTGGAGCGCAGTCTTCTATGGAATGAACATGAAATTCATTGGTAAAATTTTGAATTACCAGAAT